>Ga0247823_10002705_pt1 | contig 14555 bp, 13 predicted proteins | sample 13C_PalmiticAcid_2_FD_192426 | JGI IMG/M metagenome (GOLD analysis project Ga0247823, IMG submission 192426) | Soil microbial communities from agricultural site in Penn Yan, New York, United States - 13C_PalmiticAcid_Day30 | ecosystem: Environmental > Terrestrial > Soil > Agricultural land...
CGAGCTGCTGACCGCATCGACGCCCAAGGGCGTGCGCCAGTCGCTGCTCGCGCTGCTCGCCGCCGGCGAGGTCGACGTGGTGATCGGCACGCACGCGCTGCTCGCCGAGAGCGTCGGGTTCGCGGCTCTCGGGCTCGTGGTGATCGACGAGCAGCATCGGTTCGGCGTCGCGCAGCGCGCGCGGCTGCGCGACGCCGAACCGATGCTGCTCGCCGAGAGCGTCGGGTTCGCGGCTCTCGGGCTCGTGGTGATCGACGAGCAGCATCGGTTCGGCGTCGCGCAGCGCGCGCGGCTGCGCGACAAGGGCGACGGGCAGGGCGCGCCGCACCTGCTGGTGATGACGGCGACGCCGATCCCGCGCACGCTCGCGCTCACCGCGTTCGGCGACCTCGACGCGAGCGTGCTCGACGAGCTGCCGCCGGGACGCCAGCCCGTCGCGACCCGGCGCCTCGCCGGTGCGCGTGGCCGCAGCGACGCGGTGCGCGTGATCGCGGAGCGCGTGGCCGCGGGCGAGCGCGCGTACGTCGTGTGCCCCAAGGTCGAGCCCACCGACGACGCTGACGTCGAGGGCAGCCGCGCGTGGGCCGACGCGACCACCACGGCCGACGAGCTCGCGCGCGCGCTACCCTCGGCGCGTGTCGGCCTCGTCCACGGCCGGCTCGACAGCGCCGCGCGCGATCGCGTGATGCGCGCGTTCAAGACCGGCGAGCTCGACGTGCTCGTCGCGACCACGGTGATCGAGGTCGGCGTCGACGTGCCGGCCGCGACGGTGATCGCGATCCACGACGCCGAGCGGTTCGGCCTCGCCCAGCTGCATCAGCTGCGCGGGCGAGTCGGGCGCGGCGGCGGCGCGGCGCAGTGCCTGCTCCTCTCGGGGACCGACCTCGGCCCGGACGCGGAGCAGCGGCTCACGGCGATGGTCGAGACCCACGACGGGTTCCAGATCGCGGAGTACGATCTGGCCCTGCGTGGGCCGGGCGAGCTGATGGGGCCGCGGCAGGCGGGCGTGCCCCGGCTGCGGTTTGGCGATCTCGGCCAGCACACCGCGCTCCTCCTCGAGGCGCGTCGCCATGCAGAGCAGCTGCTTGGCGAAGATCCGGACCTTGACTTTCCCGGCCACGCGGCGCTGCGACGTGCGATCGATCGCAGATTTGCACGTGATGTGTACGGGGCCGAGAGCGGATGATTCGCTACCCCACCACACTTTGGCGTTGATCTCGCCAGGGGCCCTAGTAAAGATGCCGCCCATCATGAAGCTGATTTCGACGTTCGTGTTTGTCTCGGCGGCGTTCGTGACGGGCTGTAGCTGGGGTGATGGGAGCGGCACGGATCAGCCGCCGCTGCCGCAGGACTCGAGCACGGGCAACACGTGCGGCGACGGTGTCTGCGCGGCGTCAGAGATCAACTTGTGCGCGGCGGACTGCGGTACCCCCGCCCCCGACGCGCCCGTCACGCAGTGCGGCAACTTCGTCTGCGATCCGGGCGAGGACAGCTCGACCTGCCCGAACGACTGCAGCGGCGGCGGCTCGGGATCGGGCTCGGGGAGTGGCAGCGGTGACATCACGACGTGCCTGCTCGGTTGCGCCACGCAGCCGGACTTCGAGGCTTGCGCGGCCGCGTGCCTCGGCGGCGGCCTTGGCAGCGGCAGCGGTGGTTTCGGTGATGACACCGGCTGCACCGGCGGCGCGCCCGACGGCAACTGCGACTCCACCGAGATGGCCAACGCGCTGACGTGCGTCAGCGACTGCCTCTAGTCGGCGGTCTGCGCGGCGAGCCACGCGAGATACGGTGCGTGGCCCTTCGTGACCGGTAGCGCGACGAGCTCCGGCACCTCGTACGGGTGCAGCGAGAGCAGCCGCGCGGCGAGCGCCTCGTAGCGCTCCGGGGTGGTCTTGATGATCGCGAGCGCCTCGCGATCGTCGGAGACCGCGTCCTGCCAGCGGTAGATCGAGCGGACCTCGCCTAGGAGGTTCACGCACGCCGCGAGCCGCTCCTCGACGAGGACGCGCGCGGCCTCGGCGGCCTTGTCGGCGCTCGGGAACGTCGACAGGAGGACCAGCGCGGGAACAGTGGGGTCGAGCACGGTCGGGCTGTACCACGCTGCCCTGGCCGTGTAGGGTGCTGCGCCGTGTTGATCGTCCAGAAGTATGGCGGGACCTCCGTGGGCTCGATCGAGCGCATCCGGAACGTCGCCGCGCGCTGCCTCGCGAGCGCGCGTCAGGGTCACCAGGTCGCGGTCGTGGTGTCGGCGATGTCGGGCGAGACCAATCGCCTGCTCAGGCTGGTCGGCGAGATCCACGACGATCCGAACGATCGCGAGGTGGATGTGGTGGTGTCGACCGGGGAACAAATATCCGTCGGTCTCGTCGCGCTCGCCATCCGCAAGGCCGGCGGCAAGGCGCGCAGCTTCCTCGGTCACCAGTGCAAGATCGTCACGGACAGCGCGTTCGCGCGCGCGCGCATCGTGTCGATCGAGAGCCAGCCGATCAAGGACGCGCTCGCCGCTGGCGAGATCGCGGTGATCGCCGGGTTCCAGGGCGTCGACGAGAAGGGCAGCATCACCACGCTCGGACGCGGTGGCTCGGATACCACCGGCGTCGCGATCGCGGCCGCGCTCAACGCCGACGTCTGCGAGATCTACACGGACGTCGACGGCGTCTACACCGCCGACCCCAACGTCGTGCCGTCGGCGCGCAAGGTCGAGCGCATCAGCTACGAAGAGATGCTCGAGCTCGCATCGCTCGGCGCCAAGGTCCTGCAGATCCGCTCCGTCGAGCTCGGGATGAAGTACGGCGTGAAGATCCACGTCCGCTCGAGCTTCTCGGATGTCGAAGGGACCTGGGTGGTCCCGGAGGAAATCGCCATGGAGAAAGTCGTCGTCTCGGGAGTCACCGTCGCCAAGGACGAAGCCAAGATCACCTGCGAAGACCTGCCGGACACGTCGGGCATCGCGGGGCGGCTGTTCGCGCCGCTCGCCGACGCCAACATCTCCGTCGATATGATCGTGCAGAACCAGGCCTACGACGGCACCACGGACCTGACGTTCACGGTGCCCAAGGGCGACCGCAAGCGCACCGTCGAGCTGCTCCGCGAGAAGATCCCCGAGCTCGTGGGCAAGGAAGGCGAGCGCGTCAGCTACGACGACGAGATCTGCAAGGTCAGCGTCGTCGGCGTCGGCATGCGCTCGCACGCCGGCGTCGCGAAGACGATGTTCCAGCTGCTCGCCAGCGAGGGCATCAACATCCAGCTCATCTCGACGAGCGAGATCAAGATCTCGTGCGTCGTCGCTCGCAAGTACGCGGAGCTCGCGGTGCGCGCGCTCCACGACGGGTTCGGCCTCTCGCTCCCCCCGAGCGAGCGCGCCGGGCTCTAGGGCATCCCATGGGCGGCTGCACCAACTGCAAAGGCAAGGCGGGCTGCGACGACCACAAAGGGTCGATGATGGCCGAGGTGGAGCGCGCGCTGGCTGACTTGTACCGGACGCAGACCTGGGGCGAGGTCGATGACACGAGCCCGCAGCCGACGGCGCCCGACGAGCTCGCCGCGCTCGCCGAGGAGCTCGCGACGGAGCTGAAGGCCGCCACGTTCGTGCGCGCCGGCGGCGACGACGAGCCTTGCGACTACATCTACATCCTCGCGCTCGGCCGCACGCCGTGCGCGATCCAGGTCCGCGATCACGGCGTCGACGCGCCGGCCGAATGGTCGACCCTCGATGCGATCGACGAGCAATATCTCCGCGTGGTGGTGAGTCAGCGCGTGCGCGTCGCGGCGGTGCAGCAGGTCGCCGTGCAGGTCGTCCGCACGCCGGACGGCTTCGTGATTCACGAGCGCCCGCGCGCCGGCGTGTACGACGCGCCGCTGTTGTCGCGCATGCAGCGCCTGGTGACGATCCTGCCGGCCTACGATCTCACGCACCTCGACTTCGGCGACATCGCGCACGCTCCGCCCGGGTTCCACGCAGGCCCCTGGCAGGACCTGTACGGCGCCGCGCCGTCGATCGCGAACTACCTGTTCTATCCGCAGCCGCAGACGATGGTGTCGACGACGTTCGTCCCCGCAACCGGAGCGGTCGCGTGAGCGTGGACACCGGGCTCGAGGACGAAGTCCGCGAGGCGTTGCGCGAGCTGGTCACCGAGATCGGTGCGGTCTCGGCACGCATCACGCAGGACGAGCAGCTCCGCTCGGGCATCCCCGCGCGCACCATCGCGCTCGGAGGGGGCGAGTACCTGCGGGTCGAGCTCGGCACGACCTCGATCGGGACGTCGCCGTTCGAGACCGCGTTCGAGCGCGCCACGCGCCAGCTGCGCGCGATCCGCCGCCGCTGGGAGATCGCGCGCCTCCCCGAGGTCATCGTCAACCGCGGCGCGGCGCCACCCGCGACCGACAAGGTCATCGAGAGGATCGCCAGCTACCTCAAGGCGCTCGCCGCGATCGATCGCGCGAGCAACGCGTTCGTCGTGCGCGCCGGCAAGCTCGTCGCCTCGGCCACCGCACCTGACGAGCTCGAGACCTCGCGGTGGCAGTTCCTCGCGCGTCGCGCGGCGAACACCAAGGACCCCGGCAGCTCGTACGGCGAGATCGTCGACCCGGACGCCTACGCGATGACGTTCTGGTACGACTGCACGCTCATCGTGTTCCTCGCCGAGCCCTACGGCATCGACTTCGTGCGCCATCGCTGCCGCCAGGTCGCGCGCGAGCTGGCGAACCTCCTGCCGCTGCTCGAGCCGGACCCCGAGGCGCCCGCCGCGATCCGCCGCCGCCCGCCGACGCTGCCCGGCTGAGCCCCGTCCCTAAGTTAGCCGAGGAGGCTCTTGAGGACGCTCGCGTCGCCTTCGAGGGCAGTGCGCTGCATGTAGAGGTGCAGTCCGCGCTCGCCGCCGAGCTCCTCGCCGCCGCCGGCGCGGCCGGGTCCGCCGTGGAGCAGCGTCGGGAGCGCGGTGCCCGGGCCCGGGCTCTGCGCGGCCATCTTCGCCGAGCCGAGGTACAGGCGACCCGCCCATGGCGCCGCTGCGCCGACGAAGCCTGCGACCCAGTCGCGCTCGTCGGAGTAGGCGGAGCTGACGAGGCAGCCTTCGCCGCGCGCGACGAACTCCGCCGCGAACACCGGATCACCGGAGTACGGCGCGACCGTGGTGACCGGGCCGAAGATCTCGTGCTCGTTGAGCGGCGCGCAGGTCATCGGCGTCGAGGTGGTGCGCACGACCGGCCCGACGAAGAAGCCCTTACCCGCGGGCACACCGGCCGGCGAGATCTCACCGGTGCCGCCGAATACCGCAGTGGTCGCACTGGCGAGGCGCGCGAGGCCTGCGAGCACGTCGGCCTTCTGCTGCGCGGTGGCGAGCGGGCCCATGCGCACGCCGTCGTCGGCCGGATCGCCGACGACGAGCGTGGCGAGCCGCTCGCGGAGCGCCTCGAACACCGCGTCCTCGCGGCCGGCGGGCACGAGCACGCGGCGGATCGCCGTGCACTTCTGGCCCGTCTTCTGCGTCATGTCGCGCACGACGTCGGCGAGGAACAGGCCGCCGGTCTCGCTGGTGAGATCGACGTCGGGCGCGAGGATCGCGGCGTTGAGGCTGTCCGCCTCGATGTTGAGGCGGACGCCGTGCTCGAGCATCCTGGCGTGGCTGCGCAGGGTGCGCGCGGTGGCGCTGCCGCCGGTGAACGCGACGACGTCGCCCGGCCCGAGGTGGTCGAGCAGCGTGCCGGCAGGACCGACGAGCATCTGCAGCGCGCCGGCGGGGACGAGCGGGGCGAACAGCTCCATCATCCGGTGCGCGACCTGCGCCGTCGCGGTGGCCGGCTTGCTGATCACGGGCATGCCGGCGAGCAGCGCGCAAGCGAGCTTCTCGCACAGGCCCCAGCCGGGGAAGTTGAAGGCGTTGATGTGCACGGCGACGCCGCGGCGGCTCGCCCACACGTGCTGGCCGCCCATGCGCGCGGTGCGGCCGACCTGGATCGCGTCGCCGTCCGCGAGCAGCTTCGTCGCACCCAGCTTCGCGCCGAGCTCGGCGTAGAACGACAGCGTCATCGCGCCCCCGTCGACGTCGAACTTCGCGTCGCTGCGCGTGTTGCCGCCGTTGGCGACCGCCATCGCGATCAGCTCCTCGCGGGCGCCGTGGATCGCCTTGGCGACCTCGGCGAGCGGCGCCTCGGTGGCCGGATTGACGAGCGTGGTCCGCGCACCGGAGCCTTGTGACCACGTGCCCGACAGGTAGCTGGCGAGGAGCTGCATGCGCGGTTCATAGCAAACCCGCGCGGGGCAGGGCTATCGCCGTCGGGCGAGATGTCCTGGTCGGCGCTTCCCGGCGCGCTACGCTTGGCGATGGCCTCTCCCACCAGCAGCACGCGGCCCGCCGTGATCGGCGCGTTGCTGCTGCTGGTCCTGAGCGCGCTCGGCGCCGTGCAGGCGGGCTCCGCCGGCAAGGACTTCACCACGGACCTCGAGCTCGCGACGCCGGCGCTCGCCAAGACGCCGCCGATCGTGCTCGGCGGCGAGACACCGCGGCTCGCGCGCCGCGTGTTCGTCGTGATCATCGACGGGCTGCGCGCCGACCGTTCGTATGAGCTGCCGTTCCTCGACGAGCTGCGGCGCGGCGGGCTCGACCTCGAAGCGCGCTCGCACTATCCAACCTGGTCGCGCCCGAACTACGTCTCGATCCTCGCCGGCGTGCCACCGACCGCGAGCGGCGTGCGGACGAACTACCACTGGACGCCCGTCGCGCTCGACTCGCTCATGGACCGCGCGCGCGCCGCCGGCCTGCGTTCGGCGGTGGCGACCGACTACGCGATCCTGCCCGAGCTGTTTCGGGCCCCGGATCCGCCGGTGCGCTCGGCGTTCGACGATGCACGCTACACGCCGTGGCCGGGCGGCTTCGTGGAGGCCGGGCGCGGCCTGGTCGCCGGCGACGCCGAGCTGGTGGTCATGCTGCTGAGCTCCGTCGACATCGCGGGTCACGAGCACGGCGCTGCGAGCCCCGAGTACCGCGCGGGCGCCGAGCGCGCCGATCGTGCGCTCGCGCGTGTGCTCGGCGGCGTGGACCTCTCGCTCGATGCGATCGTCGTGGTCGCGGATCACGGCCACACGGGACCCGGTGGCCACGGCGGCGTCGAGCCCGAGGTGCTCGCGGTGCCGCTCATCCTCGCCGGTGCCGGCGTGGTCCCGAGCGCTCACGTCGAGGGGGCTCGCCTGATCGACGTCGCGCCGACGGTCGCCGCGCTGCTCGGGCTGCCGGCACCCGGGCACGGGCTCGGCGCCACGCTCGTCGAGGCGATCGCGATCGACGACGCGGCCCGCGCGCGCCGCATCGCCGCCGATCGCCAGCGGCTCTCGATCACCGAGAGCGCGGTCGCCCTCGCCGAGGCCCGCGCCGAGCTGGCGCAGCAGGCCGATCGTGCGCTGCGGCTCGGCATCGTCGCGCTCGGCGCAGGCCTGGCGATCGGGATCGCCGTGGTGCTGGTGCGCCGGCGGGCGATGCGGCTCGACGTGCGCGTGCTGCTCGTGACGGTGCCCGCGTTCGTCGGCATCTACTTCACCCTGATCGGGACGATCGGTCAGCGGTTCTCGCCGTCGCTGGTGCCGGCGCAAGGTGACATCGCGCGCGCGATGCTGCCGTACGCGGCGGCCGGCATGGTCGCGCAGCTCGCGGTCTCGCTGTGGGCGCTCCGGGTGCACCGCACGACCGCCGCGCGGCTCGCCGCCGCCAACGGCATCGCCTGGGTGTGCCTCGTCGTGACGATGGTCCCCGCGGGCCTCTTGTGGGCGTACTTCCCGCCACCGTACGTGGTGCTCCCCGGGCCGTTCTGGCTCGTCGTGATCCCGGCGGTCCAGGTCGCCGTCGCGGGGACCGCGGTCAACGTCGCGATGATGCTCGTCATCGAGGTCATCGTGTTTGCCGCGCGGGCCTGGCACCGCGTGGTATAGCAGCGAGTGGTGGAACGAGCGCAGGCTCCAGCCGCGCGCCCCACGTGGGCGAAGTGGATCACGTGGGGCGCGCTGGCGATCGCGCTCGTGGCCCTCGTGTTCACGATCCGCGACGTCGGCGTCGCCACGCTCGGCATGTACCTGTCGCGCATCGGGTGGTGGTGGATCGCGGTCGTGCTGCTCGAGTCGCTCAACACGGTGCTCCACGCGACGGCGCTGTGCGCGTTCGCGGCGCCGGATCGCCTGCGCCTGCGCAGCACGCTGCTCGCGCAGCTCGCGGGCCGCGCCGTCAACGCGGTGACGCCGTCCGGCAACCTCGGCGAGCTGGTGAAGATGTCCGTGCTCACCGAGGTGGTGACGCCGTCGCGCGCCGTCGCGACCGTGCTGCTCTACAACACGGTCAGCTTCATCCTCGAGCTCGGCATCGTCGCGATCGGCGCCGCGCTGTGCGCGATCTGCGTGCCGCTGTCGGCCGAGCTGCGCTGGCTGTTCGCCGGCGTCGCCGTGGTGTCCTTCGTGCTGTCGCTCGGCCTCTACCTGCTGGTGCGCCGCGGCATGCTCGCGAGCCTCGTACGCGTGGTCGTCAAGCTGCGGCTGATGTCCGAGGAGCGCTACGCGAAGCTGGCGGAGAAGCTGCACGCCGTCGACGACAAGCTCCGCCTGGTCGCGGGGGCGAGCCGGCGCGACCGCGCGATCGGCATCATCGCGCTCGCCACGTCGCGGCTGTCCGCGATCGTGCTGTCGATGGTGATCCTGCACGCGGTGGGCAAGTCGATCACGGTCGGCTTCGTCGCCCTGTGGACGGTCGGGAGCTTTCCGATCTATCTCGCGTCGACGCTCGTGCCGATGGGCCTGGGCGTCTCCGAAGGCGGTTATTACGGGCTGTTCCGCTCGCTCGGCTACAACCCGGCGACCGGCGTGACGCTCGTGATCGCGCGGCGCTGTATCACGATCATGTACGCCGCCATCGGGCTCGTGCTCGTGATGACGAGCGAGACCGTGCAACGGGCCAAGCAAGCGCGCCGCGCCCCCGCCGCGGCGCCTGCTGACCCGACGTTGCCGCTCGCGCCGCTGGCCGTCGCCGACGAGCCGAAGTAACTTCCGGGCCGTGCTGCCCGCGCCCACCGCCGTCGATGCACCCGTCCAGCTGGACCGCGCCGTGTGCAAGGAGTTCTGGGAGCAGCGCGCGTTGATCGCGAGCGACCCACGGTCGGTCACGCTCGATCAGCAGGCCGCGTGGACGATGCGGTTCGAGGTGTCGCTGTATCAGGGATGGTTGCTGCGGCGGCTCCCCGCGCGCCGCATGCAGAGCGTCGTCGACCTCGCCTGTGGCAATGGCGACTGGACCACGGTCCTCGCCGCGCGCGCCGATCGGATCGTCGCGGTCGACTTCAGCGAGGGCATGGTCGCCGCGTGTCGTGCACGCCTCGCGCGGGCAGGGCACCTCGAGCGCGCGGAGCTCGTGTGCGGTGACGTCTCCGAGGTCGCCGTTCCGACGAGCGATCTCGTGATCGCCGGCGCGGTCACGCAGTACCTGTCCGACGAGCGCGTCGATGCGCTGCTCGCGAACGTGCGCGCCGCGCTCGCGCCGGGCGGCGTGTTCTACCTGCGCACCACCGTGTCGACGACGGGCACCACGCAGGTCCGTGCCGACGCCACGTTCCAGGGCGTGTATCGCCCGAAGGCGTGGTTCGACGAGCGCATCGCGCGCGCCGGCTTCACCGTCGTCGAGTCCACCACGGCGACCGAGTTCGTCGCCGACGAGGCCGCGCGCCGCTTCCTCGGCCCGCTGCGGCCCCTGCTGTATTACCCGCTCCACACGTTCCGGAAGATCGCGCGCCGCCGCAAGCCGACCGACGTCGCGGTGTATCTGCTCCAGGCGCGCTAAGCTCGGGCCTCCGATGTCCGAGGCGCGGCGTATGTCCACCAACGTCAACCGCGGGCTGGCGTGGATCGGCGTCGCGAGCTCGCTCGTCGGCATCCTCGACCTCATCGCGATCCTCGTGATCCTGAACCTGTGGATCACGCCGACGGAGTACGGCATCGCGACGAAGGTGATCTGGCTGTTCCCGATCCTCGACCAGGCCACCGACCTCGGCCTGTCGGCGGCGGTGATCCAGCGCGACGATCACAGCGACACCAAGATCTCGACGGTGTTCTGGATCAACCTCGCGACGGCCGCGCTGCTGTTCGCCGGTCTCGCGATCGTCACGCCGATGGTCGCGCGGCCGATCATCGCGTGGATGCTGATCGTCTACGGCACCAAGCTGCTGTGGCAGAACGTCTACTTCATCCCCGTCGCGCTGATGAAGCGCGAGCTCCGGTTCAAGGAGCTGTCGATCATCCGCATCGTCGCGAACTTCGCGGAGTTCGGCGGCAAGATCGGGTTCGCGGCGGCCGGGTTCGGCGTGTGGTGCTTCGTGCTCGGGCCGATGTGCCGCGTGTTCGTCACCGGCATCGGCGCGCAGCTGCGGCACCCGTGGCGGCCCAAGTTCGTGCTCCGCCTGCGCGAGGCCCGCGAGTACGTCACGTTCGGGCTCAAGAGCTCCGGCAGCCAGATCCTGTTCTACTTCTACACGAACATCGACTACCCGATCGTCGGCCACTTCTTCGGCGACGTCGCGCTCGGCTTCTACCGGCTCGCCTACGAGGTCGTGCTCGAGCCGGTGCGCATGATCTCGAACGTCATCGTCGACATCGCGTTCCCCGCGTTCGCCAAGCTGCGCTACGAGCCCGGGCGCGTGATCGCGCAGTTCGTCTCGTTCACGCGGCTGAACCTGATCACCGTGATGACGTACTCGGCGATCGTGCTCGTCGCCGCCGACGACGTGATCGCCGTCATCTTCCCGAAGTACACGGGCGCGGAGACCGCCGTGCGCATCCTGTGCGTCGTCGCCGTGCTGCGCGCGGTGAGCTTCGTGATCCCGCCGCTGCTCGACGGCATGGGGCGGCCCGATCGCACGTTCACGTACACGCTGGCCGCCGCGGTCGTGCTCCCCATCTCGTACATCGCGTTCGCCGTCGTCCTCGGTGATCAGCTCGGGTTCGAGTCGGTCGCCGTCGCGTGGGCCGTGGGGTATCCGCTCGCGTTCGCCGTGCTCGCGTGGCTCGCCGTCTACACGCTCGACTGGTCGCTCGGCGCGTACGCGCGCTCGGTCGGCGGCGTCGCCTGGTGCATGATCGCTGCCGGCGTCGTCGGCTGGGGCGTGCACTGGGTGCTCGGTGGCCAGCTCCCCGCGATCCGCCTCGCGCTCGTCGCGATCACCGTCACCGGCGTCACCGGCCTCTTGCTCGCGTACACGCAGGGCATCAGCCTGCGGAGCGCGATGCGCTCGATGCGCGGCGACTGATCCGCTACGCGGTGATCCGCGTGGTCGAGACGCGCGTGTCGAACGGCGGCTGCGCCGACAGGTGCAGATTCGCTTCCTGCAGGTCGTCGTAGGTATCGATCTCGGCGGCGTACTTGCTCCCGATGTCGATGCCGGCGAGTGCGACGCCGTCGTCGATGATCTGCTGGAACGCGGCTTCGTAGTACTCGTTCACCAGGCCGTGCGTGCGGATGCGCTCGTGCAGCGCGGCGAACAGGCGGCGCGAGGAGTCGGCCGAGAACAGCTCGATGCCGACGGACTCGCCGATCGCGGACGGCACCGGCACGTGCTTGCCGATCTGGCCGATGCGGCCGGTGTCGTCGGCGGTGCACTTCACTTCCTCGAGCCCGATGCCGCCGACCGAGCGGACGGCCAGGCAATCGGTGCCGTGGTCGACGAGCTGCTTGACGACCGCGAGGTCGAACACGACGTCGCCATCGATGAGCACGAACGGCTGCGCGTCGACGTGCGTGCGGGTCAGCAGCAACGAGTAGGCGTTGTTCGTAGAAGCGTACTCGGCGTTCGAGACGAACGTGATCTCGCCGTGCGCGACCATGTCGGGGAACCACGACGCGGCCGCCTCGCGCACGAGGTGCTCGAGGTAGCCGGTGCCGATCACGAACTCGCGGATGCCCAGGCGCAGGAAGCTGGTGATCGTGCGGCGCAGGATCGGGACGCCCGCGACGGTCAGCAGGGTCTTCGGGACGTCATCCGTGTGGGGGCGGAGGCGGGTGGAAGAGCCTGCGGCGAGGATCACGCACTTCATCTCGGCGCGGAGACTGCAACAAGTGGTCCGGCAGATCCAGAACAGAGTTGAAGCTGGGCCGCTACTTACGACGCTGAAGCTGTCAGCTTTTCACCACCGGCGCCCGATCCCTGTCGCCGCTCTGACTCCTGGTATAGCTCCGCCCCTCCGATGCCCCCGCGCGTGACCGTCATGATCCGGTCGTACAACCGGCTGCCGCAGCTGGCGGACACGCTCGAGCGCCTGCTGTCCCAGCGGCACGATGCGTTCGACATCGTCGTCGTCGATCAGTCGACCGAGCGCCCGGAGGTCGCGACCCGGCGCCTCGACGAGCTCGCGCGCGATCCCCGCCTGCGCATCCTGCGGTTCCCGCCCCTCGGCGGCGCCCGCGCGCGCAACATCGGCGTCTCGGCCGCGCGCGGCGACGTGGTCGTGCTGCTCGACGACGACGACCTGCCGATCGGCGACGACTGGCTCTCGCAGATGGAGGCGCCGTTCGCCGATCCGAACTGCCTGGGCGTGACCTGCCGCCACCTGTGGCGCGAGGACGATCGCCCGTCGGCGGCGTATCGGTGGATCGCGCGGAAGCGGTGCATGCGCTACTCGTCGCTGCTCAAGACGCCGTCGACGTACAACCGGCTCGACGAGCCGGTGCGCCCGGTCGACTACGTGCACGGTACGGGTGGCGCGATCCGGCGCTCCGCGTTCGAGCGCTTCGGCGGGTGGGATGTCGACACGCCGATCGAGGACGAGCTGTCGTTCTCGCTGCGCGTGGCCGCCGGCAAGCGCCCCGAGGAGTACTTCGCGTTCGATCCGCGGCCGCTGCTGCAGCGGGGGCTCGACGTCGGTGGCGGGCTCGGCAAGCGGCAGCTCACCGCGGGCGGCTTCTACACGAAGTTCATGACGTTCGTGCACCGCATCCTCGGACGCTACCGGCGCACGCGCGTGCGGCTCTTGTACCCGCTCTACGTCCTCGCGGGTGCGGTGTTCGTGATCGACTGGTTGTGGAACGACTCGCGCCGTTATCCGACGACGCTGTGGCGGATCGCCGGCTCGATCGGCTTCGTGCTCGCGCTGCCGGTGCACGCGGTGAAGATGATCAAGGTCCCGTTCGGTGCACCCGAGGGCGCCGTGGGGCCGGGTAGCCCGCTACTTGCGGCGACGGAAGGTCTTGATCAGATGGTCGGCGGCAGCGCCGACAAATGAGATGCCGTTCATCACGCTCGCGTAGAGGATGACGCCCTCGGGCAGGTTCACGAGGCAGAAGATCCAGTACGCGGCGACGAACACGTCGCGGCGGCCGAGCGAGCGGAAGTGGCTGTTGAAGCTCGAGCGGTCGTAGATCTCGTCCGCGGTCGCCTTCTCATCCTCGTACCAGAGGCGGAACAGCGTCTGATCGGGCGTGCCGGTGCGCTTGTAGACATCGACGTAGACGTAGATCTCGACGTAGATGCGCGCGATGACGAGCGCGAGGCCGATCGTGCCCCAGATGCCGCCGACCGCGATCGAGATGCAGGCGACGAAGGCGTTATCGAGGATGCCGTCGGTGATCGTGTCGAGCCACTGACCGAGCTTGCTGCCCTGGTACTTGAGGCGCGCGATCTCGCCGTCGCAGGAGTCGAGGATGCACTGGATCTCGAGCAGCGTGCCGCCGATCGCGAACGCCTGCCACGTACCGCCGAGCAGCCAGATCGCGCCGGTGAGCCCGACCAGCGTCGCGAACAGCGTGATGTGGTTCGGCGTGATCCGCGTCCGCATCAGCGCGGTCGTGATCGGCCGCGAGAAGTGCGAGTTGAAGTACTGGTCGACGGGGCCTTCGTGGCTCTTGCCGAGCCCGGCGACCAGCGCCTTCTCGGCCTTGCGCAGCGAGGCGGCGTCGCGGATCGGCACGCCGGCGACCTCGTCGGCGCGCACGACCTGGACGCCCTCCGGTGCGGCGGTGCCCTCGGCGACCCACTCGACGGCGACCGGCAGGTCGGCGCGCAGCGGAATCGGCGCGGCTGGGACGATCGCGCGCGTCGCCCCCGCCTTGCCCGCGAGCCGGATCGTGCGCTCGAGCACGCTGAGCCCGCCGCAGATCATCGCGTAGGCGCCGGGGTGGCCGACGTCGACGAAGACGGGCTGCTCGGTGGTCATCGGCTCGATTGCGTATCACGCCCCGGACGGCGCTCGCGCGAGACCAGGAGCCAAATGCACGCGGCACGAAAAGGTACGACGTGGCGGATGCACGCGAAGCTGACGGTGTCGACTTCTCCCGTCGGCGCTCGCGATCCGGTTCGACGGCTTCTGATTCTTATCGGGCGAGCGGTGGTACTCCGGCGCTGGACAGGCAGGCATCGACCGCCTTCTTCGGGACGGTGAGTAAGGCCTTGGCGACGTCGGGGACTGGCTTCCCCTTGCGGACGTCATCGATGAGGCAAATGCACACGTCGGCGGCCTGCTTCTCCGACCTCTTGGCGGCGAGCAGGTCGCGGTAGCAGCCGGCGTAGGCACGAATGACGAGAACCGAGCGGTGCTTGAG
>Ga0247823_10002707_pt1 | contig 14553 bp, 15 predicted proteins | sample 13C_PalmiticAcid_2_FD_192426 | JGI IMG/M metagenome (GOLD analysis project Ga0247823, IMG submission 192426) | Soil microbial communities from agricultural site in Penn Yan, New York, United States - 13C_PalmiticAcid_Day30 | ecosystem: Environmental > Terrestrial > Soil > Agricultural land...
GCGCCAGTCGGTGGACAGCAGCAGGCGCAGGCTGCCGATGCTGTTGCTCACCGACATCTGGTCAGCAGCCTGCTGCTGGTGCTCGGACTGCACCAGTTGTTCGATGGTCACGCCGTCTTCCGCCAGACGCTGGGCGAGCCAGGAGACGGGCAGGGCGAGCGAAGCGCTCTGGCCGAGCAGACGCTGCATCAGCTCCGCCACAAACGACGCACTCGCCGGCGGATCGGAACGGGCCATGTCCGCGACGGCGAGGATCAGGCTCTTGGGATCGTGCGCAACGATATCGGCCATGCGCTCGCCCCAGTCGGCGGCGAGATTGCGATGGCGGCGATCCTGCGCCACACGCGTGGCGACGCGGCGCAGGTTCTCGACCAGGGCGAGCCGCAGCATGATCGGGATGGCCCACAGTTCACCGAGGGTCAGCGGCACTACGCGCTGGTAGGCGGCGACAAAGCGGTGCAGGCTTTCCGGATCGAAGCGGCCGTCGCCGTGGGAAATCGCATTGAGTGCGATGTCGTAGATGCGCGGCAGATCCGCCGACACGCCGTTGGTCAGGCGGGGCAATTGCCGGTTGTACTCTTTGGGAAAATGACGCCTGGCCGTACGCACGTGCTCGTCGACCAGGTAGTAGTTGTCGAGCAGCCATTCGCTGGCCGGCGTGACGCGGCGCCCCTCGCGGATCGCCGCAGTGATCAGCGCGCAGGTGTCGATCAGCACGGCCTCGTTGTCCGCCAGGCGCGGCAGCAGCCGGTTCGGCGCGGGGCCGTGTTGCACGCGATGGAACGCCGCCAGCGCGCTGCCGTGTTCTTCCATCTGGTCGGCGCTGAAAAGTTCAGCCCGCAGCGGCGGCTCGACGTCGGCGTCGGGCCGGAAACTACGGGCCGGCGCGCGCAGCGCCGCGCGCAGCCACATGCCCAGCACGGCCAAGGGTTTCTTCATGAATGGCACCAGGGCTGGCAGGTCGCCCGGTGGGGGTTGCGTTCCATCGCGTGAAGCATCGTGGGTTCCTTGGTCAAAGCAATGCGAAGCAATGCGAAGCACTTATGCCGATGCAAACCGGCACGCGCGTCCCGTCGCGATGATGGCGAACGCTGCCGCCGTTGCCGTTGTCCGATGGCATCGGCAACGCGTCGCGGAACAGGTCATTCCGCAATCCGGTGCTGCGGTGAGCACGATGTCAGTGCGGGCGTTTGACCGCGGCCCAGGCGCGAACGAGGGCGTCGTAGAAGTGATCGTAGCTGCGTTGCGCGTAACAATAGACGCGACCGGAGCGGGTGATGCCGAAGCGGCCCATGAGCGCACGTTCGTCCCGGGTCGGGCCTGTGCGCGGCACCTGTTCGTTGCCACGGAGTCCGGCTGCGGCGGTACTGCGGGCCGCTTGCGTAGCGTCATTTCCGCTCGGCGCCAGATAGCCTCCTTCGGAGAGGTAGGCGTTCTCAGCGGCATCGTAGACGCGCTGTTCTATCGATGGCACAGGCTTGGACATGGGCAGGAGCCTGCGCTCGCGCGCAGTTCCTGTCGGTGCGGTAGCGCACATGGGACTCTGGCTCAGCAGGAGACCGCGCACCGTCGTGCATAGCGGACCGGCGCAGCCTGGTGGTCCAGCGTGCAGACGGCGCACGGCGAACTGGCGCAGACTCGGCCGCGCTAGCGAGCGGCCCGCATCGCCGTGCGTTTCAGGAGAACATCATGATCACCACGCGATCGGGACGGCACAGTGAAAGCGGCAGCCTGGACGGCCAGCACGACATGCGCGACTACAACGTCCACTACGACGGTTGCGCCTACGAGTACAACGGCTACCGCTACGACCGCCTGGACGACGCCCTGGCCTATGCTCGCCTCATGCGGTCGCGGCCGCAGCAGCCCGATCCGCACGGCCCCTACCACCCGTGCCGCGATCTCGGCGCCGAATCGGAGACCAACAGGCGGTGCATGGATGCTCTTGGCATCGAACTCAGGGCCGGCCGTTTCCATTATCGCGGCTACCGCTACGATCGGCTCGCGGAAGCCGTGGACTACGCGCTGCTGGAGCAACGCCGGCGCGCTACGGGTGCGACCGCACCGTGAACAAGGCCGGGGCCGATGTGGCATGACCAACACGCGGCGGCATAGCCAGAGCGCCTGCAGGTCCGGCACATTTCTGTTATCGGCGACGTTTTTGCGTTCATAAGTGTGCTGGCGCACAGACGCTTCGACCCGCAGCGCCCACCCTGAAGCCGATACGCACGCCGAGCGCAGCCAGATTGCCGGCGGCCGTCGTCGTTGCCGGGCACTACGAGCGGCGACGAGCAAAGCGCACCGCGCCGCACATCGTCCAGAGCAGCACGGCCAGTACGCTGCCATCGGCAGCCGTCAATCGTCCCCGCATTTCCCCGCCGCGCTCACTTCCGGAATGACATGAACCTGCCTTGCGCAACACCACAGTCATCCAGTTTCATCGCCATCGCGCTTGCGCTCTGCGGCAGTTTCGCCGCGGGTACGGCCCAGGCGCAGCCGTCCACGCCCTGCGCGACGCTGATGGGCGATCAACGCGTCACTGCTGCAGTTGAGTCGCGCCTGAGGGCCAGCTCGCGCATCCAGGCGGACGATATCGTTGTCGTCGTCGTGTCCGGCGTGGCGGAACTGCGCGGACTGGCGCGCAGCAATACCCAGAAGCTTCTCGCCGGGCAGATGGCGCGCGACACCAAAGGCGTGGACCGTCTCAACAACCAGCTCGACGTCATCGACTGGGCTCCCGTCACCGATTCCGCTCGCGACGAGGCCGTGCGGCGCGACGGCAACCACCGCTCGCGCCAGGTACGCAGCGATACCTGGATCACGACGACGGTCGAGAACACGCTGGCGCTGTCGCACGGCACCGACAACTGCCAGATCGTCGTCCACACGCGTGACGGCGTCGTCGTGCTGCAAGGCATGATGACCTCGCCAGAGGCACGCCGGACGGCGGTCGATCTCGCGGCCGGCACGTACGGCGTACGTAGCGTCGACGCCGGTGCCTTGCTCGTGGCCGGGAGTACGAACGCACACTGAGGATTCGCTGCAGGGCAGTGGCCAGGCGATCAATTCCCGGCCGTGGCGATCGGCATACTGAAATGCGTCGTGACGGTGAGAATTCCTGAAATGGGCAAGATGATCCACCGCGACTTCAATCTGCGCCGGCGCCAGTCGGCCGTTTTTGATGGCCCGTATCCTCTGCCGCTCGATCCCAGCGCGATCCTGATGTACGACCACACGCCATTCTCGGCGCAATCAGCCGCAGCCATCTTCCGCATCGGCAGCGATCTTTCCCGCGCGCTGTGTCCATCCGAAGCGGCGGGTGCGCCCTCCCGGGCCGCCGCAACGTCTGCGATTCACAATGCGATAGGCCGATGCCGGACAGAATCGAAGCAGATTGCAGCGAAGGCCCGTGCGCATGTGGCGACTCAAGGCCGGCATCTGGGATTCGACAGCAGGGTTGCCCTGGCCGACTTGCAGTTCGCCGGATCGATGCTGGAGAACCTGCTGCTGGATGAGCAGAGCGCCGAGCTGGAGTGGCTGGTTGCCAGTGCAAATGATGTGGCGCTCGCGATGATCGAACGAAAGCAGGCGGATGCCGTCGCCATGCACATGGCGCATCCGGCTCATCTCAGGAACTTCGATCTTTCGGTAGCCTAGCGGTTCTGCACCTGATGGCAGATGGAGCGTCGCCGCATTTCGACCGGTAGCGCAGGAAGCTCCTGCCGACAACGTCCGCCGAGGCAGCACGACGTGGTCCAACCGGTGTATTTCAGTCTCGCTCTCGCTCCGAACCGGCAATCAGCGCCGCCGCCCCGGAAAGCGTGCGCGCATCATTTGCGGGGGGATGTGCACGGCATCGTGTGCGGCGTGCACTCGATGTACTGGCCGGATGGCCAGTTTGGCAAAGAGAATCGCCGCTTTGCCACAATGTAGTGGAGTGAAAAGCTGCATTCAAGGCAGTAAGGCCGACAGGCTGCATTGGCGCCGCGACCGCTCAGGCCCGAGCCTGAGCGGCGGTATCTCAACGCTTGCTGTCGCGCTTGTCATCACCCAGCGGTGCGGAGTGCGAAGAGCCGAGTTCAACGTTTCTGGGGGGCAGATGCGTGACCTTGGCGCCGGTCTTGTCGACCGTGTCCGACGCGGGGACGCTAACCAGCGCCGTGCGCGGTTTGTCGATGGAATTCCACTTGCTGGGTGTATGGGGCTTTTTCATGGGGATTGCTCCTGAGCGCCGTCCTTGGCCTGTTTCTTCCAGGGCGAAGCACAGCAACCGGCATGGCCAGTTGCAGTAAGGTGTACCGGAGCCCGGCACATCGGTGTACAGGCCGGTGGACAGGCTTGTCGTGGCACGCCAGGAAAGCGGCGCTGTAGACGTGGGGATCGACGCGGGACGGCATCGTCGTCGGTGAACTGGACAGGAACCGTCGCCGTTCGGAGGGAGCAGGTCGACTATGCGCCAATCCTTGTTAGTTCGCTGTTATGGTTTAATTTATATTTATTGATATTTTACATTTATATCAATAGCTCGACTTCAGGCGCGGCATCCCGCTGCAGGCGGCGGCCCGGAGCAGCCCAGCCTGCTGCTGACAAGTATCGGGCTCTTCCGCCTTCAGAGGCGCAGGCGCCAGTAGCGGCGCATGAGCGGCTGGGCGGTCAGGCCGTGCAGGATGATGGATGCGACGACGGTCCACAGTGTCAGCGATATCAGCGTGTCGGCCACCTCTCCGCTGACACCGTGTCGCAGCGCGAGCAGCAGATAGAAGACGGACCCGATGCCGCGTATGCCGAACCAGCCGATCAGGACGCGCTGCGGCCTGCTGAGACCTTCGCCCACGATGGCCGGCATTACCGATAAAGGCCGAAGGACAGCCAGCACCAGCGGAACGAACCACCAGGCGGCGGGGAGCGGTTTTGCGTAGGCAAGCATTGCGCCCACCACCAGGACCAGGGCCAGCTCGGCCAGTTTTTCCAGCTGTTCATTGAAGCCCTGTACCGAGTCATGCATCGTCGCGCTGGCATGGGCGGGATGCGTCGCCATCGTCTCGTAGGAATGGCCTTTGGCCTGCGCGGAGGCGGGCAGCGACGGCATGTGCCGCTGCGGCTGTTCGCGCACGCGCTGCAGGGCCAGGCCCGCGGCAAAAACCGCGAGGAACCCGGATGTCAGGCTGAGCTGGGCAACACCGTAAGCCACAGCGATCAGGCCCAGGGCGAGAAACTCATCCCGTCCCACGGCTTCACCGTGTCGTGTGCGTAAGTAGACGACGAAACGTCCCACCGCCGTGCCGAGGATGGCGCCGATGGCAATGCCCGCCGCAGTAGCCCAGAGTAGATCCACGCAGAGCCAGCGCAGGAAATGTGGTCCGACCTCGTGCATGCCGAGCAGGCCAAGACCGAGCATGACGAACGGAAACGCTGCGCCGTCATTGAGCCCGCCTTCGCCGGCGAGGCTGAATCCCAGGCGGTCGGGCCGCGGTCCTGCGTCCGACTGGACGCCGGTGGCCAGCACCGGATCAGTCGGTGCGATGATGGCTCCCAGAACGACGGCCGCTCCCAGCGGCAGATCCAGCAGCCAGACGCCGACGGCAGTCACCAGTGCGACCATGGCAGCCATCGAAACGAAGGCCAACCGCAACGGCAGCAGCCAGCGGCGATCACGCAGCGGCACTCCCAGCTGCAGGCCCACGGCGAACAGCGAAATCAACAGGGCGACTTCGGCGATCCGCTCCAGCACAAGCGTGTTCGACGACGGGTCCGGCTTGAGCACGTTGCCGGCTTCCGGTCCAAGCAGCCATCCCAGCGCGAGGTAGACCATGGCGTTGCTCAGAGGCAGCCGGCCCAACAGGCTGCTGGCGAACACCATGGTCAACAGCAGGATGCCGATGAACAATGACCATTCGGCTACCACCATGGCGGCCACCGGGCTGACGCCCGCTCACGCTCCGCAGGCTGCAGCACAGCGGACGACAGGGCGGGGCGCGGGTGTTGTGCAGGAACGTTCAAGCGCCGCCCTCCGACCTGCGTGGCGCATGGCAAGTGCGGCTCAGCCTGCACCTGCTTCGGGCAGCAGCCGGTCGAATTCGTCCTTGACCACGCGGTAGCATTCGCAGGCACGCGCTTCGAGACGCTGCCGGTCCAACACGACGATGTGACCGCGGCTGTAGCGGATCAGCCCTGCAGACTGAAGTTTGCCGGCGGCTTCCGTCACGCCTTCGCGCCGCACGCCCAACATGTTGGCAATCAGCTCCTGCGTCATGATCAACTGGTTCGTCGGCAAGCGGTCCAGGCTCAGCAGCAACCAGCGGCAAAGCTGCTGGTCGACGCTATGGTGACGATTGCAGACCGCCGTCTGTGCCATCTGGGTGAGCAGCGCCTGGGTGTAGCGCAACAGCAGCTGCTGCAACACGGCAGCCCGGCCGAACTCCTGCTTGATGTACTGCCCTTTGAGCCGATAACCCTGGCCGCCGCTCTGTACGACCGCGCGGCTGGGCGTGGTCTCGCCGCCCATGAACAAGGCAATGCCGACCAATCCTTCGTTGCCGACGATGGCGATCTCTGCCGATGCGCCGTCTTTCATCACATAAAGCAATGAAACGATAGCCGTGGTCGGAAAATAAACATGGCGAAGCCGGCTGCCCGATTCGTACAGCACCGCACCCAGCGGCATGTCGACGGGTTCGAGCCGCGGCGATATACGTGCCCATTCCTCTGCCGGCAGTGCCCGCAGCAGGCTGTTCGTTTGTGCGGGAAGAGGCGAGGGAAGAGGAACTGGCACAGGCAGCCTCGAAGCATGGGCGCGGCCGGGAATGAACCACGCGGGTCCCGAATACCGGGCTGACTGGCGATCATAGCTAAACGAGCGTAACGCGCGTGTGTTCGGATTGCCGAGGTGACAACCGGGAGTCTGCAAAGGCTGGCGCGTCTTGCGCTCGCTGCGTATGGACTTCACGCTCGAGGTGCTGGAGCAGGCGCCGCACCGGCGCATACGGGTTGAAGGCGAGCCGTTGATTCACCGTGGCGATCGCGGCTCGCAATACGTGCCCGTGTGCTACACGGACCGGCTCCATGATGCCGGCATGCAGCCTTCAGCCGGCCGCGTCGGCGACTCCTATGACAATGACTTGGTCAAGACCGATCAAAGGGCTGTACAAGGCCGAGGTAATCCACCGCGGAACGTCGTGGCCTGAGCAGCAATCCGCGAGTCCGCCATGGTGGCGTGACTCACAATCCGGAGTCTCCAGGAATCACGGGGCGGTTCAGTGGCGCAGACTGTCGACTCGCCGACTGCAGAATGGGACTATTGCACTACGGTGCCGGACTTGTTCAGATCATCCTCAGGCTGCGTATTCGAACGAAAGGAGGTTGCTCATGCGCACTTTGGTACAGGAACCGAAGGCAACCGGGCACGCTACGCCCGCGAAACCTGCGACAACCGGCAGGGCAGACGCAGCGCGAGGCCTCGATGTGAATCCGGTCATCCACTTGCAGCGGATGATCGAAAATCACGCCATGCAGCGACTGTGGGCAAACCTCGGGGATGATGTCGACGACTCGATTCCTGCCGGCTTTGCCCGCTTCGACCACGATTTCAGCGAGATACCCGTATCGCAGAGGCGACAGACCGCTGCAGGCGGGTTTCCTTCCGCAGGCTCCATTCAACGCAAGTGCTCGAGCTGCGCAATGGACGAGGATGAAGTCCAGGCCAAGCTGCCAGTCAGCAAGCCGAATGATCCGCTTGAGCAGGAAGCCGACCGCTTTGCCGAGCAGGTAATGCACGGCGGTACGCCCACGGTATCACGGGGTGCCGCACCCGCCGTACAGCGCGACGTGCTCGACGACGCGCTCGATCAGCTGGAACGGACCGACGACGAAAAAGAGCAGACCCAACCTCGATCGACACAGCCTGGCACGGCGATGGCAAAACGCAGCGGAGCCGAGCCACTGACGCTTCCCGTGAATGCGATTCCGCGCAGCGGAGGCCGCTCGCTCGAACCCGAACTCCAGCATTTCTTCGGCGAACGGACAGGGCTCGACTTTGCTCACGTTCGCATCCATGCCGATGCCGCGGCGGCCGCGTCGGCGTCGCGTCTCGCGGCCCGCGCGTATACGGTCGGCAGCAATATCTACTTCGGGCACGGCGAGTACGAGCCGAAGAGTCACCGGGGATGCACGCTCTTGGCGCACGAGCTCGCGCACGTCGTGCAACAGGGGCCGCGCCAGGTGCCGGCGGGGCCGCAGAGCCTGTCGGCGGCGCCACCGTCCGTTATGCGCAAGCCGAAGCCCAAGCCCAAGCCCAAGCTGCTGCCGCCGGGCAATTGCATCCAGGGCATCCATGATGCCATGCAGCGTCAGGTCAAGCTGTGGTGCGACCATCCTTCGGGACGGGCGTGCGTACCAGGCGAGTCGTGCCTGCGGCTGCTACAAAAAATCCGCAGGAACCAGATGTGCGCGCGCAATCGCCGGACCATCAACACCCTGTGCTACGAGGGCGGAGACGCCGGACACCGCACCGCCGAGCTCGATGCGCGACTGGCGCAGGGCAACTGCATGGCGCTGTTTCGCGCACAGTGCCAGCCAAAACCGGTGCCAAAGCCGGAGAAGGCGCCCGAGCGTTCTCGCGTAAAGCTGCCCGAGGTCGATCGCGGTTTCATGGAGCGCATGTCGGCAATCACCGGTCTCACCGGCACGGCGCTGATCATCTATCTGATCGTCTCGGAAGGCAGTCGCGTGTTTCCGCCCAGAAACCTCGTGCCGGTACCCTAGCGATGGCGCTTTCCGCAGAAGAGGTCATCCAGCACATCGTGCTCGCCTTCCGGACGCGAGTCGTGCAGAAAGACGCGCCGATATTTCAATCGTTCTCGTCGGAGGTCGATGCCGAGACGATGGAGCGCCTCGCGCGCGACACCGCGTGGATCGATCTGTCGCACGATGTCGTGTGCGACAACCCCTTGGCGCTTGCGCTGGCGACCCCGGAAGCGTTCGCCTGGCTCCTGCCGGCGTATATGGTCATGTCGATCACGCTGTACGCCGAGACCGACACGCTGACCAACACGATCATCACCTGCCTCACGCCACCTGACGACGCCGACAAAGCGCAGTTCTCGGAACTGGTCGAGGATATGCGTGCGATGGGTGTCGATCTCGATGAGGCAGAGGAGGGCTCTGCCGACGAAGATGCTGGCGTGCTCGAGCTCTTCAGGGAGCGGGTAGCCGTGCTGACCGAGTTCGAGAAGGTGGCGGTCCGCGATTATCTCGAATACATCGATGCGACGCACGGCGAGGACTTTCCGGTTTTCGGCCCGAAGCAGGCGCTCGAGAGGTACTGGAGAATGGCTGCTCCGTCTCGGTAGAAACGCAAGAACGGACCATGCGACTAACGCCTCACGTTTTTCGGATCAATGTTTCAGAGTGCTATCACCGCCACAAGGCTGGGATGTATTCGACATGTGGAAGGCGCTCGCGAATCTAAACGTGTTTAATCCCAACGCGCTCGAGCACGTGCGCGTGGCGTGAAAGGCACGAACTTTCTGGCAGTCGCTCCATAGGACAGAGTTGCGCGGTTCCGAAAAACGGCTGAGACAGGGTGCCGGCATGCGCAGCTAATTTCGTGATCCGAAAGCTGGAAACATTGGTCCGATCTGGGCGCCGAGCCCCGAATTCGGACTAACGCTTCAAGTTTTTCGGATTGATCCTTCAGAGTGCTCACACACGACCCAATAACGATCATCGTTTGATCGCATATATATATTATGTCAAATACGATGAAACTCTCCGACCGCGCTAGTCATGCCGGAAACCCTTCATCCGCCTGACACCCTGTCGCCGGTGCTGGCCTCATTCGCGGTCGCCAATACCTGCCGGACTCGGCACCTGCCAACAAGCCGGTTGCACGGCTCGAATTCCAGATCGCCACGGCTGGCGACGGTCGCCCACTCCGTTCTGCCTTCCAATGCCGTTTCCACCCGACGGCTACAGCGCAATGAGCGCCAGCGCCAGCGCGCGGGCGCAGGTCGCGCTGCGGCCGCGGGTGCCGAGCTTGCGGGCGGCGTTGGACAGATGGAAGTTCACGGTGCGCTCGCTCGTGCCGAGGATCACGGAGATCTCCCAGGACGTCTTGCCGACCGCAGCCCAGTGCAGCACTTCGCGTTCGCGGGGGCTCAAGCTGGGACGTCGGCCGTCATCGCCGGCCGCGAGCGACAACGCCGCCTGCAGGCATGAGGCGAAGTACAGCGCCGGCGCGATCGACGGTGCCAGGTCGCGCAAGGCACAGCGCTGCCGCGTCGAGAACGTCATGATGGCCCATTGCGTACCCGGCGCAGCGAGCGGAATCGTGAGTCCGCCGGTCATGCCCGCCTCGCCGGCCCGGCGCAGCAGCGGCCTGGCGACCTGGCGCAGATCGGCGCGCGTATAGCCGATTCCGCCGGACACGGTCCACGAGGTCACCGGCAGGCCGGCGCGCACATGGCGCACGCGGGGATCCTCGCGTTCCTTCGCGTTGACCTCGGACTCCTCGGTACGCAGCGCGCCGTTGCGCTGCACCCATTCCGCGGGAAAGTTGCCGAACAGGCGCGTGTCGGGTCCCTGGCCCGACGGCGGCACGATGAGACGTGCCGAATAGCCGTGATAGTCGTAGCCCCAGCGTTGCGCGAAGCGCGTCGCGATGCGGCTCAGATCCGCAGGCGTGGTCGCGCGCAGTACAGCGTCGGCGTCGTCCCAGTCTTGGAGCTGCATCGGCGTTGTAACGGTATTCCTGGCAACAATGCCAATTCGTGCAATCGTGCTCCTATGGTAACGGTGAGTTTCGTGGATGTGTACGCATTGCGGCAGGCTTGCGCCGTCCGGCGCAAGCCTGCCGGACGCGTCAGTGTCAGTGGATGACGCAGCCGGAGCGCTGATTGTGTGCGACCGCGGTGATGGCCGGGTTGGCGGCGCCCGGACAGGTGATGGAAGCCAGCGAATCGGCCGTGCAACCCTGGCCCTGCGGTGCGTACGCGGAGGCGACGGCCTGCGTGTTGCCGTAGGTGATCGTTTCCTGCTGACCGACGGGGAGGCCGTCCGCGTTGTACACCGTCACGTACACGCGGTTCTTCGTGTTGATGGTCGGGTTGGAGCTGTTCGCTGCCAGTCCGCTCGCGCCGTAGGGGCCATTGCCGATGCCGCCGCCGGCGAGCGCGCGCACCTCGAACGGACCGGTGGCGCCCGGATGGCTGCCCGCGCAGTCGCCGAAGAGGTCCTGGTTGAGCGGTGCCGGCGCGCTCAGGGTGGCGATGAGCTCGTCGAGCGGACCGGCGGCGGTCGTGCCTTTCGACGGCGTTGCGCGCAGCTCGCGCAATTTCTTCAGCAGCGCCTGATGACCGGCGGGACTGACGGCCACGTAGGACTGCGTCGTGCCGATGGTCTGTGCATACAGGCCGTCGGAAATCAGCGTCATGCCGTTGTCGATCTCGAGCCGGTCGCTAAAGCTCGACATCGGTTCTTGCGCGCCGGCGGCGGCGCAGGTCATGGCGAACACGAGACCGGCCGCGCAAGCGGCGTGCAGGGGCGAACGAATCATGGATGCCTCACCTCAGGGGATGCGCCGGAGCGGCGCGATGCCGTTATAGGCAGCCCCTGCGCATCGTGGCCCTCATCCCTGTCAGTTCCGACAGCGGGTATTTCGCCGATCGGTGACGGACTTCACGCGGTCGGAGCCGATGTTGCTGGCGCGACGTCACCGTCGTGGCGGCCGGTGACGCTCCGGCGAGCCGAGCTCAGTCTGGGAGGTTCTGGATATCGCCCTCTCCCACCCGCGCCTGCCGCTACCGGTTGATCACCGTCACCGTCAGCACGCCGCGCAGCTGCGCGGCCGAGCCGCTGCTGACGTTCGCGGGGCTGGTGCCGGCCGCACCGTTGACCGCCCGCACGTCGAAGGTGTGATTGCCCGGCGACAACGAATAGGTATGGTCGATCGACCAGTTCGCGATCAGCTGGGCGAGTGAGCTGGTGTTCGCGATGGATAGCCGGCGCTGCCCGCCCGTGGACGTCACGGCGCCGTCGACGAACAGGCCGATGTCGACGACCGAAAACGTCGACGATGTCGCTCCGGTGCTCTGCACGCCGCCGTCGGTGTGTACGTGTACGACGCTGTTGTCCGGCACGTAGATCGTCTGCACCAGTCCCGGAATCAGCGTGTAGGTCGTGACTCCCGTGCCGACCACGAGCTGACCGGTGCCGTAGACCTCGTAGACGCCCTGCCCCCGCGTGCTGCCGCTCAGACTGTACTGCGCGACTGGCGCGGTATTCACCGCCTGGCGCGGCAGCACCGGCGTGCCGCCGACCGTGACCTGCAGCCACAGCTGGTTGCCGGTGAAGGCGCCCGGGAAATTCAGATCGATCGTGAACGCGCCCTGCGTCACGGGATATTGCGGCTGGGTGAGCGTGGCGCCGACCTGGTTGCCGGCTACGGGATCGTCGAACAGCGTAAACGTCAGATCGAAATTGCCGCTCGCCGGCTGCCCGTTCGCGCTGAGGCTGCCCTGGTAGGTGAATGCCGTGGACTGCGGCGACGCCGCGTACGTCGCGTCGGACGCGAAAGCCAGGAGCAGCACGCCATACGCGAGCAGGCATTTCATGGGCAGACCTCGAAACTGCTGGAGAAAATATCGTCGCCGGACTGGCCCTGCGTGACGGCGCGAAACCCCGCGGACAGCGCATGGGCGGCATTCGCCGCGAAGCCGACGACCGGCTCGGCAATGGTCGCGCGCAGCCGATAGCAGGCGTTGCTCGACGTGACGGCAGAACCGCTGGCCACGACGTGGGCGTCGATCGTGTAGACGACCGTCGGCGTTTCCGCGGCCACGTTTGCGCCGACGACTTCGGCGCTGCACGGCAGGCAACCCATCAGGACGAGGGCGATAATTCGCAGCGAGCGCACAGCGATTCCGCAGCCTGCCTGTCTCATGCATCCCCCGGAGTGAAGCGGCAGCGTAGTCGGCGACCTGTGGAGGGTCAATACGAAGCTGCCGCTTCACACACGGGCGTGTTTCTCTCCAGGCAGGCTTCAGGCAACGCAAACGCCGCGCATGCCGGCACCCTTATCTGTCCAAATCATTGTCGTATGGGTCAGAAACGTCGTTCGAGGAGCGCGGCCTCGCCACTGACGACGGCCGCTCACTGTCTGCAACGGCGCCCGAATGCGTGGTTCGCGCGACGCCGTTCCCGCCGATCGCCTGGCGCCGGGCCACGAGCCGGATCACCGTATGCCCCTGCTCTTTCAGCAGATGCCGGCCGCAGCGCGGGCAATCGATCGAATCCTGGGTGCGCCAGCGCACCGGCGTGTGCACTATCGTCCAGTCGCTGCCGCAGGCGTCGCAGCGGATGTGGTCGTTCATCGGAATGTTCTCGGGCAGGCCGCAAACGCGGCGGTTGCCCGGCGGACTATTACGTCTTAAACAGATTGCCCGGGCAGCCGCACGGCTTCGGAATCCGCTGACACCACGACGACTCATGCGCCCGCCTCATCGCCGCTCTGTACTGTCGCGTCTCGATCCGCTGCTGCGGATCTGCCTGGTGCCGGCTGCTCTCCTGCCCGGCGGGATCGCTGCGGCCGGCCCGGCTCCGTCCGCGCGGCAGTCCATCGCCATCGTCGAGGTCACGGTGGTCGATCCCGAATCGACACGCAGATCGACGCCACGCACGGTGCTGATCGAGGACGGCCGCATCCATGCCGTCGTCGAACCGCGCAAGGCCGTCATTCCTGACGACGCACTGCAGGTGGACGGCCGCGGCCGTTATCTGATTCCGGGGCTCGTCGATCTGCACGTGCACCTGTTCAATCTCGCCTCGAAGCGGCCGCCGAACGACTGGACGTTTCCGCTGTTCGTGGCCAACGGCGTCACGGCGGTGCGCGAGATGAGTACGAACGCCGAGGGCCTGATGCAGGTGCGGCGCTGGAACGATGCACTGGAACGCGGCGAGATCGTGGCGCCGCGCATCGTCGCCGCCGGCATTGCCGTCGGCGGCACGTCACCGGACGCCGCGGTCGCTGCCGTGGATGCGGCCGCCGATGCCGGCGCGGATTTCATCAAGGTATTTTCGGAGCTTCCGCAGGCACAGTGGCAGGCGGTGCTGGCCGAGGCCAGCCGCCGCGGCTTGCCCGTCGTCGGCCATGTGCCGGCCCAGGTCGCGCTGCGGGCGGCCGCCGCGGCGGGACAGCACGACAACGAGCATCTGATGCAGGCCGTCGAAGCCTGTTCCAGCGTGGAAGACACGCTGATCGCCGGCCGTGCCGCGGGCGGCGAGACGTTGTCGCCGGGACGGCTGGATGCCGATCTGCGGCAGGCCGCACGGCATTTCGACGCGCAGCGCTGCCACAGGGTCGGCGCCGCGGTGGCCGCTGCGGGCCAGGTGCAGATCCCCACTCTGGTGCTGCCGTATACCGAAGCCGAGGGCAAGGCGGCGGCGCTGGCCAACGATCCGCGCTGGATCTATCTGCGTGCCGACGAACGCCTGCGCTGGCAGCGTGCGCAAGCCGCACTGACGGCCGACGATCAGGCGCTGTTCCGCGAACGCTGGTCG
>Ga0247823_10002708_pt1 | contig 14549 bp, 7 predicted proteins | sample 13C_PalmiticAcid_2_FD_192426 | JGI IMG/M metagenome (GOLD analysis project Ga0247823, IMG submission 192426) | Soil microbial communities from agricultural site in Penn Yan, New York, United States - 13C_PalmiticAcid_Day30 | ecosystem: Environmental > Terrestrial > Soil > Agricultural land...
TCCGGTGCTGTTACTCGACTGGGCGAGGGCCGTCATGCTCAACGATTGGGAAGGTGCCCCCGAGGTTCCGGGAGACGGTCCCTTTGGCGGCGCCCTCGCCCTTATTGAAGCCATGTGTAAGCCAACAAACCCCCCGCCAGTTTGCTTGACGATTCCGCTAACAACCATCACAGACAAGAGACGCCATGAGCTCCTTTTGGCTGACGCTCAGTTCCGGTCCGACTACTTTGCCGAGCGGCTGGACACGATCAAGATGCCTCTCTCGTGGCTGTCTCACACGTCAACACGGCAGCGCCTGCATCTTCTGGACTTCCCCTACATCTTCAGCCCGTCGACTCTGGTGTCGTACTTCCGAGCTATTAACTTCTCCCGTATGAGCCGTTCCTTTGAGGAGTCGACCGCCTTCTACGATAAAATCAAGGTGCTCGCGGACCGAGCTGGTCTCACCCAACACCACAAAGATGTGCTGGTGGATCGGCTGAGACCGGCTGGTGCCAAATACCTGATTCTCGATATCCGGAGAGGAACCGTCCTCGAGGATGCATTCGACCAGTTGTGGCGACGAGAAGAACGCGAGCTGCTGAATCCCCTCAAAGTGCACCTAGGAGAGTCAAACGGCGAGGAAGGCTTTGACTCTGGTGGCGTCCAGCAGGAGTTCTTCAGGCTGGCGATCGCCGAGGCCCTCAACCCTGACCACGGCGCCTTCACTGTTGACGAGCGCACCCGCATGGCTTGGTTCCTGCCCGGCTCGATGGAAGAGGAATGGAAGTTCGAGCTCATCGGACTCCTCGTGTCGCTCGCCGTGTACAACGGCCTCACGCTTCCCGTCACGTTCCCCAAGGCTCTCTACCGCAAGCTCCTCGGCGAGCCGGTCACCGAGCTGCACCACATCGCCGACGGCTGGCCCGACCTCGCAAGCGGCCTCACCTCTCTACTCGAGTGGGACGAGAAAGACGGCTCCGTCGAAGACGTCTTTGCCCGCACCTACGAGTTCTCCGTCTCCGCCTTTGGCCAGCACGTCACGCGGGAAATGAAACAAACCCCCTCCCCTTCTTCCTCCTCCTCCTCTTCCTCCACCTCCCACCGCACCTCCAAAACCGCTCCCGAGACCTGGCCCCAGTTCCCCAAAACAGTCTCCCTCTCCTCCGCCCTCCCGGCCCCGCACGAGTCCAACCCGTCCGAGGACGACGCCCCGCTCGTCACCGCGGCCAACCGCAACGCCTACGTCTCAGACTACATCCGCTACCTGACCGACGTCTCGGTGCGCCCGCAGTACGACGCCTTTGCCCGCGGCTTCCGCGCCTGCCTGCACCCCAAATCCCTCTCCCTGCTCACGCCCAACCTGCTCCAGTCGGTCGTCGAGGGCGTCCAAGACATCGACATCGCCGAGCTGAAGCGGTATACCCGCTACGTCGGGTGGGACGCGTCGCACCGCACCGTGAAAGATTTTTGGAGCGTCGTGAAGAGGTTCGATGACCGCCTCAAGAGGAAGCTGCTCGAGTTTGTCACGGCCAGCGATCGCGTGCCGGTCGGCGGGGTCAAGAATATGATGTTTATTGTGCAGCGGAACGGGGAGGAGGATGATCCGGCTGGCAGGCTGCCTACGTCGTATACGTGCTATGGCACGCTGTTGTTGCCGGAGTATCGGGATCGGGAGATGTTGAGGGAGAGGTTGGGCATGGCGTTGGAGAATGCGCAGGGGTTTGGGTTTGCTTGAGGGGTGTTGGCTGGATTGTGCTACAGGCATGCCTGGGAATGGGAAATGTGGGAGGCGGATGGCAGATGGTGGTGGTGGAGGATTCTGCAGACCGCGCGCTGTCTTTTCTTCTACTTGACATGTTCGTTCTTTCGTTCATTTCTTGCTCGGAGCAGGGTTGGAGGGAGCGAGGCATACGGATTGGGATGGGAAGGGACGGGAAGGGGCGGGATTGCGAGCGAGCTTCTTCTTTTGCCCACACCCCGAGAGCACAAAATTTTCTCTTGTAATTGAATGTATGTAGGCAGCCAGGCAGGCGGCAGCAGTTGAACTTGTTTTCTTGACCAAGGCGGGTTAGGCGCCCTTAGATAGGTAGATGGGCCTGGCCTGTCTTGGGGAAGTCAAAAGCGCTTCGTTTTTTTGTTCGATGACTCGGGTTTTTGTGATGGGCTTGACGTGACGCGACTTAAACTGGGATGGTGATGTGTCAAGAGAGCCGAGCGAGGGCGGCTTGGAACCCCTGGAGCAATGCCGATTATACATCTTTGGAGATTAAGGGAGGTTGTAGACAGAGCTTGGTGTCGTGCTCGAACTTCAGCCTTCTGGTGTTGATCACACATGTGTCCATGTGCGCCCCAGGGTTGTGGATCTAGGTGTGTACATTCTAGTGTGTACGTATCACGGCCGACCATTACGCACGGTTGTAGTCTGTCATCTTGATTTCATACATTCATTCATGCATGTATCAACGCCCGCAGGTATCTAGTTATCTGAGGCGATTTACCCTAGGCCAAGAGCCCCTTTATGTCTCTAACCCTCAGCCGACTCAAAAGTCGTCCTCGCCCGACCCAGACACAATCACATTATTCACCTTGAGCACCATGCGGCAGAGCTGCGTCGCCAGCATGAGCTGCTGCTTCTTGCCAATAAGCGGGTCAATCACAAAGGCCTCCTTCATGTTGTTGGAGCCGCGGCTCATGCAGTCGACACCCAACCGGCCGCGGCCGGCGGGATCCTTGACCTGCTGGCTCTTGACCTCGGCGAGCGTGGCAATCGGGTTGAGACCGCTGTTCTCGGCCAGGGCCATGGGAATGGCGTCGAGGGCCTCGGCAAAGGCGCGCATGGCGTACTGCTCCAGACCGGGAGTCTTGACGGCAGCGTCCTCGACGGCCAGGCTGCAGGCAATCTCGGCCGAGCCGCCACCGTAGACGACGCGGTTGTCGCGGACGAGGTTGCGGACCACGCAAAGGGCGTCGTGGAGGGAGCGCTTGGCCTCGTCGATGATCTGAGATAAGGGTTAGACGGATGTGTAACTGAGGTTGCATCAAAAGAGCCTACCATCTTGTTGCTGCCCCTGACAAAGACGGTGACGGCCCGCGTGTTGGCGCACTCCTCAATGACAAGCATCTTCTCCCTCGTTGTGCCAAAAGTCATCTCGCGGACAATACCCGCCTTTCCGAGCTTCTCGGGCTTGAGGTCCTCGAAGCGGGGCACGATCCGGCCGTTGGTCGCAATGGCAATCAGCTCGATCTCCGGGCCGCCCACCCACCTTACCGCGGGGAGGTTGTTCTGGAGAAGGAGGTGGTTGGCCTCGTCGTCGAAACCCCACTGGCAGATGGCCAGGTTGGCGCCGGCATCCTTTATTTGTTGGATCATCTCGATGAACTTCTCGCGCTCGTAGGTCTGCAGCTTCTTAAACTCCTCCACACTGCTGATCTCGAGCTTGTGCTTCGTCTTGGGCTTGGGCGGCTCGAAGGCGCATGTGAGGATGGCGATCTTGGCGTCCCTCACCTCGGAGGGCATCTGGGGGTGTGAGAAGTCCTTGTCGACAATGACGCCCTTGACAAGGATCGTGTCCTCGAGGGCGCCGCCCACCTTACCATCCACCTTGATCAGCTCGAAGTCGACATCCTTGCGCTCGAGGTCGGCAACGGAGAGGACGGCATCCACGGCAATGTTGGCGAACTGGTCGTGCGCCTTGGACACGATCTTGCTCCCCAAGCTTGTCCGCGCCACCTTGACCAAGTTTTCCGTCTCCTCCTTGCTGAACTCGATCACATCGGAGATCTTGTCGAGCTCGGCCACGGCGATGTCGCAGGCCTGGTCGTAGCCGTCGGCGATCCTGATAGGGTGGATGCCCTTGTCGATGAGCTCTGCTGCCTGCTCCAAGAGGGCGCCAGCCAGGACAACCACACCCGTTGTGCCGTCGCCAATCTCGTCGTCTTGTGACTTGGACAACTCCACCAACAGCTTCGCAACGTGGTTCGTGATCTCCATCTGCTGCAGGATGGTTGCGCCATCGTTTGTTACTGTGATGTCGCCGTCGGGAGAAATGAGGATCTTGTCGAGGCCACGGGGGCCTAATGATGTCTTGATGATGTTGGCGACGGTACGGGCGGCGAGGATATGGGACTTGACGGCCTCGTTGCCGAACTGGCGCTTCTTCTTGCCCTGACTGGGGAGGGGTCAGCGGGGGATGGCGCGGAGGGGACAGCGCAAGCATGTGACTGACTCTCTGACGACGATGAACGGCCGGCCCTGCTCATCCTTCATCACCGCCGCTGCAGCGACCGTCAGTTAGCATACTGTCTGTGGTCAAGCCGGGAATGTCACGGCATACCATTCGCCAAATCCAAATCTGGACAATCACAGAATCACAGGTTAGCGTTCGGCACTTGCTGCGGGGCGGTTTCGAGAACATACTCATGGCCATCTTGGCGGCTGCTAGTTATCTCGTCGAGTGCGCAAAGCGTTCCGAAGAGAGTGTGCAGCTGTGAGGTCGGAATTCGAAGTTGTTGTGTCTGATGGAACAGGCACCAGGGGGGGTCTACTCCTCCTCTGAGCTAGGCACTGCTATCCCCAAAGCTCAAAAAATTGAGGCGCCCGCTCTGGCTGCAGGCGGACACGGCAGAATCTAAGTCCGGCCCAGCGCTGTGGTTGGCTCAGCATGCGCAGCAGCATGCTGCCCCGCGACCTGGGCTCTCACCGCCTTTGCCCGATGGAGCCACCAGCACTCAGGATAGTGGGGTCAAGCTGGGTGGCACAACCGGGGAAGGCTCACCAGCACTACCCCGCCACAACACCAAGCTCAGATAAGTTGAGGACCAGAAACAGCCCACAAGCTGACAGCTTCGACTCAGACCGCCAGCACGCCCGCCTTTTAAAAATATTCGTCTTGGACCTTTCTGCGACTTTACCAACTACCTACGCGAGTTCATCTGGTCTTGGAGCTGGTGACGTGTTACCTTGACTCAAACCCAGCAACCTGCTGCCTGCCTGCATCCCTCAGCGTCAGTTGAGCCTTACCTCGCAGCTCTGGTCGCAGCAGCTGCAGGCGCAACACTCGGTTGTCCGAATATCCGACAGTCCGTGGCGATTATATGACAGAAACCGTCTACGCGTAAATTTGAGCACCCAGTGCTCAGTTTCGTCGAGCTCCCGTTCTCCCAAACGCTTTTATTTTCCCCAACTAGTCGACCCGTCTTACCTTGTTGGGCCGACTCACGCACACCTAACACCAACCGATCTCTCAACGATTCGACACCCCAACTTGACTTTTTCACCACCACAATGTCTCGCCATCAATACGTTCGCAACTTGGATTACCAAGATGCCATGGACGAGTTCGAGGGCTTCTCGGAAGAGGAGGAAGAACTCAGCCCGGAAGACCGAGCCCTGATGAACCAAGGCATCGCCGATGTCCAGGCCGCCCTCGGCGTCGAGGCTTCCAAGGTCACCACCGCCCAGATCGAGGAGTCCTTGTGGCATTATTATTACGACATCGACAAGACGGTCACCTATCTCACCACAAAATTCATCAACCCACCGCCCAAGGCCACCAAACCGGCACCTCAGCAGCAGCAGCCCAATGGTAAGTCCGTCGCTTTTACAAATGATTTCGCACCGGCCGGCTTGTCCCTTGAGCTCGACGCGCACCCGAACTGGGCGAGGAAGTGTCTGGACCTGACAGGCGCCGCCATCTCAGCACCCCGGGTTCAGCCATCATTCTCGCACTTCTTCCGAGATATGCCGTGGGGCAACATCCCGAAGCACAGGGAGACCACCTTCATCCCACCTCCAGCGGCCCCGGGTGGATTACTTGGCGGATCGGGCGCGCCGCCAAAGATGTCCAAGTTGCAGGCTCTTGCTGCCGCGCGGAAGAAGAAGGCCGAGGAGAAGAATGCCGGGAACGACAAGGTGGAAGAAGCCCGAATGGGGGTAAAGGAACTTTCGGTCAAGGAGCCCCTGGCTGAGAAGGAGAACTTGCGCACGGCTGGGCCATTCAGCAAGCGTCTGAAGACTTCGGAACCGGCTGCTCAGGACCGCATCGCACCTGCGTTTGCCACCCAGTCAACACAGCCTGAGCCAGCACAGCCGATTGTGGTAGCCAAAGCGCCAGAAGACGAGCTGCCGCTTGCCAAAGCCCAGCCGTCCGCGTTCGCCCAAAGCCTCTTTGGCTCTTCATCCAACGCCCGCAAGTCAAAGGCACCCAAAGACGAGCTTCCGGACCATCAAGCCCAGCAGTCCTCACCTCCCAAAATCGACTTCTCCTTCTGTGTCGGCAAAGCCCCGAAGCCAACGGCAACTGCAATCGAACTGGGCCCTGCATTTGAGCTCACCAAGCGCAAACGAGACGATTCCGACGAGTTCGAAACGACGGTCGTCTTGTACCCCAACTTGCCTCAGTTTGTCAGGGACAAGTTCGCTCAGCCCAGTCCGGACGACATAGTTCTCGCGGCTCAAGCACAGGCCAAAGGGAAAGGTTCGCTCGTGGTGAAGAGCACGCGCTAACGTGGACACTAATAGTCAATACAGCCGGCCAAAAGACGACTGCGCAGCCCAAGAAGAAGGGCACTCAGTCCACCGAGGCCGTCACGGCGGGGGTAAATGAGTTGAAGATCGACGATGCGCCTCTGCCAAAGAGCCGAAATCTTGACGTGCTCTCAGAGTTTGAAAACAGCAAAAGCAAAAGGACTGTCAGCTTTGTTGTGGTCGGCCATGTGGATGCCGGAAAGAGCACCATGATGGGCCGGCTGCTCCTCGATCTCAAGGTCGTCGACCAGCGCACAGTCGACCGGCTCCGCAAAGAGGCAGAAACCATCGGCAAAAGCTCCTTTGCGCTCGCTTGGGTCCTGGATCAACGATCCGAAGAGCGCAGCAGAGGAGTCACGATAGACGTCGCCACCAACCGGTTCGAAACGGAGCATACCGCCTTCACTATTCTTGATGCCCCGGGCCACCAAGACTTCATTCCAAACATGATTGCCGGAGCCAGCCAGGCCGACTTTGCCATTCTCGTCATCGATGCCACCACGGGCGCCTTTGAATCCGGGCTGAAGGGACAGACTAAAGAGCATTCCCTCTTGATCCGCAGCATGGGAGTCTCCCGCGTCATCGTAGCCGTCAACAAGCTGGACGCGGTAGCTTGGTCTCAAGAGCGGTTTAATGAGATCAAGGATCAGATGTCCGGCTTCCTGTCCTCGGCCAACTTCCAGCAAAAGAACATCGCCTTCGTCCCCGTCTCCGGCTTGCAGGGCGACAACCTGGTCCGGAGAACGTCTGACCCGGCAGCATCGTGGTACACTGGCCCGACCCTGGTCGAGGAGCTGGAGAACTCGGAGCCGAGCGCCAGGGCGCTGGCCAGCCCCTTGCGAATGACCATCTCGGAGGTCTTCCGCACCATGCAGAGCCCCGTCACCGTCTCAGGTCGTATCGACGCTGGGTCACTACAGATGGGTGATGCGATCCTCATCCAACCGAGCGGAGAGAAAGCCTACGTCAAATCGATCCTTGCCGATGACGCCCCGGCTGACTGGGCGGTTGCTGGCCAGAACGTGGTGCTCCATCTCAGCCACGTCGACCCCGCCCACGTCAGGGTCGCCGACATCATCTGCGATCCGGCGAAACCGATCCCCCGCGCGGACACGTTCACGCTCAAGGCGCTGGCATTCGATTTCTTGATGCCCATGCAGGTGGACGTTCACCGAGGCCGGCTGCACGCGGCCGGCCGAATCGAGGCCATCCCTGCGCTGCTGGACAAGGTTACAGGGTCGGTGATCAAGAAGAAGCCCAAGATTGTCAAGCCGGCGACAGTGGCGAGGATTGTGGTCAAGTTGGACGGGCTGGTGCCGTTGGAGGCGGGACAGAGGGTGGTGTTGAGGAGTGGCGGGCAGACGGTGGCTGCTGGGTTGTTGGAATAGAGGTGGGCACGAGGATGAGGCTCTTCGGGAGTATACGGGTTTGTGTGGGGATGCATCCGTTCCTGCGTCCCTGCTTCGCAAGAACGTGGGGGAGGGGTGCGACATCAGGTACGGGCTTTTTCATGATGGGCCCAATCTATTTCATGTTACTGCGCACTTTGTCGTGTACTCCTGAAGGGACAAGTGGCAACGAATGCATGATTTATGAAATATTGACAAGTGTCATTTTCAACTCAAGAGATCAAGATGCCTCCAAAGATGGAAGTTGAGTATCAATGGAACATGTCCCCTTGATTCTTGGCCCCTGAAATATCAAGGGAGGCGGAAAGCCACAGGCCGAGTTCTGGGCATTTCTGGCCTGGAAAAAAGGCCACTCTGGCAGAAACAGGGGTTGGGTGCCACTGCACGGGCGGCGACCCGCCCTGAGCCGCCCTGTTGGCAATCAACTGCGGGGCAAGCCAACATCATGCCTGCTGCCGGTTCCATTGTCGCCTCCAAACTGACCCAGAAACTGGGGATGGAAACCGCTGGAAACCCCTTTCTTCCCTCCAGAACTGTCTTGGAATCCGCGAGGCATTTCACAACAAAGTCAGGGTGCTGGGTCGTCGTCTAGGCTAGCTGTAGAAAAACAAAAGCAACAAAGTACAGACTACCTCAGGCTGAAAATATTGCGGGAGATGTTGTCCTCAAGGTGTTTGCAGGGAGCGCTGAGTAACAATCAAAAAAAGCTCCCAGTGGTTCCTCCAACAATGGAGGGCCATGCAGATCCCAAAAACGCGGGACACCACAAAGTAGAGCGACCAGCCAGGTGCTTCAGCTGACCGCTGTTTTGACAGGGCTGCAGGTACCCGGTACATTGGGGTCCCCTGGTGGAACCAACCAGTCGCCCCCAACCCACCGATACAGCGGGCGGCGAATGGGCCAGTGCGGAAGCGCGAGGTGGCTTAAGCCAAAGGACAGATTTCCCCTTCTCCAAAAATTTAAGGGGACACATTCAAAAGGTGGACTTGGCCTCCCTCTTGCTTTCCTCCCCCGTTGCACCAACCACCTCACACCACACCGCCGCTGGGATCTTGAATTCCTTCGTCTTCAGTAACCGGTAGGATAGGTTCGAGAAGAGCGAGCCCTGTCGACATCGACAACTGCCACTCTTTCTCTCCGCTTCATTTCTTGTGACCCTTCGACCGCCTGCTAGCAGTAGCGCAAGAGGGTTTCTCTTTTTTTTTCTTTCCACACACACACAGCTTTCGACATGGAGCGTCGATCGCGGAGTTGGGCCCTGGGCCTGAGCCTGATCGGGTTCTTTGCCCTGATCTTCTCGCTGGGCTTCGTCCAGCAGGTCAAGGCGGACGATGTCTCCGAGTACGGAACCGTCATTGGTATTGTACGTGCTACTCCCCTTCCAGCCCTGCAGGGACCAATGCGCCGCAGAACTAACATGCATGTGCAATAGGATCTGGGTACCACCTACTCGTAAGTCGATTCGCTCTCGAAACTCGAATTTCCCCAGATTTGGCGCCGTCCCAAGCTGTCAGGGAGGGAGGCTGTTTGGGACACGGTGTCAAGATCGGAGCTTGGGTGGATACAGCACGCAACGGAGGAGCAAAGCGCTGACTGGGTATCAGATGTGTTGGTGTGATGCAGAAGGGCAAGGTTGAGATTCTCGTCAACGACCAAGGTACGCCTGCTGCCACTCGACGACCTCATGGGCGCTGCTAACGCGCATCCAGGAAACCGTATCACCCCCTCGTATGTCGCCTTCACCGACGAAGAGAGGCTCGTCGGAGACGCCGCCAAGAACCAGGCCGCCGCGAACCCCTTCAGGACCATCTTCGATGTCAAGCGCCTGATCGGCCGCAAGTTCTCTGAGAAGGAGATCCAGAGCGACATCAAGCACTTCCCCTTCAAGTATGGAAATCCGATACACCAAGACCGTGAGTGTATGCTGACTGCCAAAACAGGGTCGTTGGCAAGGATGGCAAGCCGGTTGTCAAGGTCGAGGTTGATGGCGCTGAGAAGACCTTCACCCCCGAGGAGGTCTCCGCCATGATTCTCACCAAGGTATGTTGACACATGGCACGTAAATTTCCGAGACGCCTGCTAACGACCCCATAGATGAAGGAGACCGCCGAGGCGTACCTTGGCAAGAAGGTCACCCACGCCGTCGTCACCGTCCCTGCCTACTTCAACGACAACCAGCGCCAGGCCACCAAGGATGCCGGCATGATCGCTGGTCTCAACGTCCTCCGCATCGTCAACGAGCCCACCGCTGCCGCCATCGCCTACGGCCTGGACAAGACCCAGGGCGAGCGCCAGATCATCGTCTACGACCTTGGTGGTGGTACTTTCGATGTGTCGCTCCTGTCTATCGATCAGGGTGTCTTCGAGGTCCTGGCCACTGCCGGTGATACCCATCTTGGTGGTGAGGATTTCGACCAGCGCCTCATCAACCACTTTGCCAAGACCTTCAACAAGAAGCACAACGTCGACGTCACCACCGACGCCAAGTCCATGGGCAAGCTCAAGCGCGAGGCCGAGAAGGCCAAGCGCACCCTGTCGAGCCAGATGTCCACTCGCATCGAGATCGAGTCGCTCTTCGGCGGCAAGGACTTCAGCGAGACCCTGACCCGCGCCAAGTTCGAGGAGCTCAACGCCGACCTGTTCAAGAAGACCCTGAAGCCTGTCGAGCAGGTTCTCAAGGACGCCAAGGTCAGCAAGAGCGAGGTTGACGACATCGTCCTCGTTGGTGGCTCCACCCGTATCCCCAAGGTCCAGGCCCTTATCGAGGAGTTCTTCGGCAAGGCCGCCAGCAAGGGTATCAACCCCGATGAGGCTGTCGCTTTCGGTGCCGCCGTCCAGGCTGGTGTGCTGAGCGGCGAGGAGGGCACTGAGGAGATCGTGCTCATGGACGTCAACCCGCTCACTCTCGGTATCGAGACCACCGGCGGTGTCATGACCAAGCTCATTCCCCGCAACACCCCCATCCCGACTCGCAAGAGCCAGATCTTCTCGACCGCCGCCGACAACCAGCCCGTGGTCCTTATCCAGGTCTACGAGGGTGAGCGCTCCATGACCAAGGACAACAACCTGCTCGGCAAGTTCGAGCTCACTGGCATCCCGCCCGCTCCCCGTGGCGTTCCCCAGATCGAGGTTTCGTTCGAGCTCGACGCCAACGGAATCCTCAAGGTCTCTGCCCACGACAAGGGCACCGGCAAGGGCGAGTCCATCACCATCACCAACGACAAGGGCCGTCTCACCCAGGAGGAGATTGACCGCATGGTCGCCGAGGCCGAGAAGTACGCCGAGGAGGACAAGGCCACCCGCGAGCGCATCGAGGCCCGCAACGGTCTGGAGAACTACGCCTTCAGCCTTAAGAACCAGGTTAACGACGAGGAGGGCATGGGCAAGAAGATCTCCGAGGAGGACAAGGAGACCATCCTTGACGCCGTCAAGGAGACCCAGGACTGGCTCGAGGAGAATGGTAAGCCCCCTTGCACTCTCAGCAATCCAAGTAACCAGTTGCTAACTCTGCATCAACAGCCGCTACCGCTACCGCTGAGGACTTTGAGGAGCAGAAGGAGAAGCTGTCCAACGTGGCGTACCCCATCACCAGCAAGCTGTACTCGGGCGGCGCTGGCGGTGAGGAGGATGAGCCGGAGTCGCACGACGAGCTTTAATTACCTAGCTCCGATAACATTAGTATCATAGAGATTCCCCAATTTTTTTTCATTGTTTGATGGCATAAAAATGAAGATGCGCACCCGAGTTTAGGGTTGGGTGAACTGCTATTTCATGGTGTTGAGTGGTGGGTGGTTCAGTGATGAGCAGTGAGTGTGTTTGAGTATTGATGGGTATGGGTCTAGGGGGTAGGTGATGGTGTGTTGATGTGGTCGTGGTGTACTTTGTAAAGTATAACTTGAGGGTACGCGTCGCGTCTGTTGTGGGTTGTATAGAACTGTACTCCGTCCTGCATGCATGCATCCTGCGGTCTCTCGCTGTTACTGATCACTCGTGGACGTTGCTAAGGTTACTCGTGGTTTGGTATCTCTGCGGACGACTGTTTCATCAGCTACGCCAATGCGCCTCTTCTTGTATATTCTGCATAAGGTATCTAAACAACTTTCTCTCCCACCATACCATGGAAAGCCCTGCGCTTCCAGCAGAAACAAAACCTTCTTCCACAACTCACCTTCACCTACAAGTAATTTCTTCGCTCCTTTTGAACCTCCTTATCCCCAATCCCCCAGTCCTGGAGATTCATCCTCGCCAGCTTTACATCATCGTCATCATGTGCTGGCACGTGGTCTACGAATACGTCGGTTGTCTTTGCCTCAGCCACGAGGGGGTGTTCCGGTCCCTGAGGGCGCTCTGGGAAGACGAGAACTGTGACCGCAGGGAATGGGGCAGGATTTACATGGCGGGGTTGTGGGACGGGATGTGCCCGGGTTGTCAACTCCCCACGCCGCCTACCACCCCAAGGGAGGAGGAGGAGGAGGAGGATTATTCTTAAGGAGGGTAGAGTTGTCTGGGCTACGGGATATCAAAATGGGGGATTATGGGGGGATAAGGTTAATATCGAAATATATAGTAATGACAAAAATCCACGAGAGGGGGAGAAGAGCGGAGTGCGGTGTTGGGGTGTTAACATTGGTGTATTCTACTTGAGCTGTGTTGTTGTTGACACTGAATTTAGGTTGTTGTTCGTAGGCACCACACCCTGTGGTCAAGGGACCGGGGCAGTTGTAAAGGAAACTAGTGGTCCGCAACGCCATATTAACAACTAGACAAGAGTCGAGGGTGGATGATGGCTCTCTCACTGAGATCGGGGGAAGCCCCTGAAAGTCCCAGATCAACTCGGAATGCAGAGTTCCAGCAAACAATAAGCATCCTTCTCGATTAGCATAACGGCCCCGTCAGACGGTGCAATATGCCCCTCCCGCACCCCGTCTCGAGCCCGACGGCCCGATGGATGTTGGCGGACCATCCCGTCATCCCGCCATCTTGCCGATCCAGCCACACCAGATGACTGATATGTGCATCTGCAGAGACTTGGTCCCCAACCCTCGGGCTGCATGACGTCGACCTGCAGCATCAGGTAGGATTCGAAGCAACAGTGCAGGGACCGCGGTATCGAGGAGCTATTCGGCCTGTATGGGAAACAAGGGAGAATATCTAGTTCTGCTTCGGTTGTCCCATGTCCTGCCATGTCAACGCAACTCAACCTGGTCCTATCAACCCTTCAAATTGACAAAGCGTAAGGAAACAAAACTCCTCATCTCGCCCAACGCCAAACAGGGAACTCAAGATACGTCAAATGCAAGACAAAACCAGAGTCTGACTTTCGTCTTCATCCACAGTAACCCAAATGGCAAGATGGATGTGAAACTCGTCATGAGCAGACCCTCTAGGCGGTCTTCTCGTTCGCCCTCGGACCGTGTCTGTCCTCCAGGCAGCAAATCCAAACGCGTTCTTATTGCGTCGCCAGGTAGCAGCGCCGTTGGCAAGGCGTCTGCGCTCATTCCTTCATCTTGACATAGTTGCTGGGGAATATCCCATGTTTTGTTCCGATCATGCCGGTCCTGTGCCAATATCAGTCAGCCACACGCCCCTCAGAGTTAATCCGCTGAAAAAATAAACATACCACCAGTCGTTGTCACTATCCGTCTTCTTCAGCACGGTAATGATATCCCCCTTCTTGAACCCCAGGTCGCCCGGCTGATCCGCATCGAAGGTAAACAGCGCCACAGCCTCATTCTTCTTCAACAGCGCCTCCTTGCTCGCATAGTTGGGCTTCGGCGCCGCCGGCCGGCCCGGACCAGCCTTCTTCTCCGCGGGGGCATCCCCCCCGCCAAACCCATCATGGAACGTCGACGACCTCGACGGCTGCCCAAACCCCCTCGGCTGCTGGTCGTACACGTCGTCCTGCCACGTCGACGACCGCTTCGGGCGCCCAAACTCGTCGTGCGCCTGCCCGCCGCCATACCCGCCGCCGTCCCGATCCCGCTGCTGGCCCTCCCGGTACCCGGGGCCCGATTTGCCGCCCCACACCACGTCGTCGCGGTGGTCATCGTACACGGGCGTGTCGTTGTACATGCGGTCGTCGTTGGTGCCGCCGGCCGACATGCCGCTGAACGCGCGCGAGTTGAGGATATTCAGCAGCGGCGCGGCCTGCGGCGGGGGCCGCTCGCCGCCGCTCAGCAGCTCCTTTGCCGAGACCTGACGCCCGTACAGCTTCGCATTCGCCTCCTTCCTCTCGATGATCGCCGACCCTTCCAGCGACACGCCCGCGAACAGCCCCTTGGTCTTGGAATAGCTGAAAATCCCGGCGACGCTCTTGAGCGAGGCGGCGCCGGCGGCCTCGGCGTTGCGCCCCACGGGCCCGGCCGCGATGGACACGTTGCCGCCGAGGGTCAGCGAGCCCGCCTGCGAGAAGGTCTTGACGGCGGACGCGTCGTTGAGGATGAAGACGAAGTCGGTCAGCTCGAAGCCGATCTGGCCGCCGAAGCCGGCGCCGCCGGTCGCGATGGCCGACGGGGCGCTCCAGGTGCCGTCGGGCAGGCGGGCGACGACCAGGCCGCTGCCGAAGCGGGCAGAGCCGAGGAAGCCGGCTTTTATTACGGTGAGGATCGCGAGGCCCTGGGGGGCGGTTAGAG
>Ga0247823_10002709_pt1 | contig 14547 bp, 17 predicted proteins | sample 13C_PalmiticAcid_2_FD_192426 | JGI IMG/M metagenome (GOLD analysis project Ga0247823, IMG submission 192426) | Soil microbial communities from agricultural site in Penn Yan, New York, United States - 13C_PalmiticAcid_Day30 | ecosystem: Environmental > Terrestrial > Soil > Agricultural land...
GCGCGTCGATGGGCGTCGGCGGCGAACTGTGGCAGACACAGGCCGATGCCGGCTGGGCGCTCGGCTGGGACGGCAGCGTCCACCGCGCCGACGGCGTCGCGCCGGTCTGGACCTGGTTCCTCGGCGGCGACGAAGTGACTCGCGCCGAGGCGGAGGCGCCCTCGGCGCTCGCGGGACGCTTCGCCGGCGGTGCCGCACCCGCGATACCTGGGCTCGAACAGGCCTTTACCGGGCCTTTCGCGCGGACCAACTGGCATGCCCAGGCGCTGACGCTCGGCGCCTATGTCAATTTCCGCCCCGGTCAGATCACGCGTTTCGCCCGATTGCTCTGCGTCGAATCGGACGATCCCGCCGAGCGCCATGTGCCCAATGCGGGCCGGATCTGGTTCGCCGGCGAGCATCTCTCCGAAGCCTATCCGGGATATATGAATGGCGGCGCGCAGACCGGGCGCGTCGCGGCGCAAGCGATCAGCGGCCGACTTGTCCAAAGGGCAGCGGCGTAGCCGCGAGCATCTACTCGTATTGACATTGCATACAAATACTATGTGACTGTCATGGCCGAGACACGTCCCACTATAGCGTTAGCCGATCCGGTTGCCATCGCGGCGCGGAGCGATGACACGAAGGGCAGCATCATCTGCGGATCGAAGCATGGACCAGGCGGCTGATCGATGGTGCGGCGTTCCGTTCTCGGAAAGAGCCACCGAGTTCATGGTCGACAGCGCCCGAACCCGGGCAATGAATATCCGTGGACAGCCGAACGCTGTTCCTGCCGATCGAGACGATCGTTGCGCCGTTCAACGGATGCGTCCGGAGCGGCGGCAGGATATATGTGAGGCCGCCTGACCGGTTTTCGCCGACGCCTTACTGACGCATTGTCCACGGCGAGGGAGTTCGCCTAAGCTGCCTGCACTGGTCCGGGAGGGTCTATGTACGGCGTGTTGATTCCTGCCTTGGCATTGCTTTCGGCGCTTTCCGGCGGACGTCCCGAAATAGATGGCCGCTTTGACGTCGGCGGACGATCGATCCGGGTCTCCTGCGCCGGCAGCGGCGCTCCGACCGTGGTGGTGGATGCCGGCCTGGGAACCGCACCGGTCGAGGATCCCGGCTGGGGAGCCATCGCCGCCAAAATCGCTCCGGTGACGCGGATCTGCCGCTATGACCGTGCGGGCCTCGGCGGCAGCGATCCCGCCCCCGCCACACCGCGCACCAGCCGGGATGCCGCCGCCGATCTTCACGCCGCTCTGGCCAAAGCGGGCGTGCCGGGTCCGTATCTGCTCGCCGGCCATTCGATCGGCGGGCTGCATGCGCAGGTTTTCGGCGCGCGCTATCCGAACGAAACCGCGGGACTGGTGCTGATCTCCTCGACGCACCCCGATCAGATGACCAGATGGCTGTCGCTTCTGCCCCCTGCCGCGCCGGACGAGGAGAAGGCGGTTACCGAGGGCCGCGCATTCCTGACGATGATGATCACGGATCCGACGAAGAACGAGGAGAAGCTGGATTTCACGGCCAGCGCGGCCCAGGCCCGCAACCTGAAGACACTCGGCGTCAAACCGGTCGTCGTCGCGACGCACAGCCCACGCTTCCGCATGGTGCCGGGATTGTCCGAACCGATGGCGATCAAGCTCGAGGCGGCGACCCAGCAGATGCAGAAGCAGTTCCTGTCGCTATCCTCGAACGCCCGGCAGAATATCGCCGCCACCGCCGGCCACGGCCTCCCGCATGAAGATCCCGCATTCGTCGTCGACAACATCCTGCAGGGTGTGGCGCTGGCCCGAAGCCCGGCTGCCCGGCGATAACATTGGTCGCCGGCCGGATTCCGCCGATCGACACCTGGAGCAGTTGCGGTCCATGGATCTCCGAACCTCGACCCGGACCGGAGCACGCGCTTCACGCCTGCGACACGCGGTGCATTATTGCCACCCCGCCTTGCACCCCCTAACCGGTCCCGATGCTTGACGACGCCCGCTTCGGCCTGAGCCGCACGGCGACGCTGCCGGGGCCGCTGCGGCTCGACGGCGGCGTGCTGCTGTCGCCGGTCGACATCGCCTATGAGACCTATGGCACGCTGGCGCCCGATGCCGGCAATGCGATTCTCGTCTGCCACGCGCTGACCGGCGACCATCACGTCGCTTCCGAGCATCCGGTGACCGGCAAGCCGGGCTGGTGGGCGCGAATGGTGGGGCCGGGCAAGCCGATCGATACCGATCGCTATTTCGTGATCTGCGCCAATGTGCTCGGCTCGTGCCTCGGCTCGTCGGGGCCGGCGAGCATCAACCCCGCCACCGGCAAGCCCTGGGCAATGGGCTTCCCCGTCATCACCATCCGCGACATGGTCCGTGCGCAGGCGATGCTGCTCGATCATCTCGGAGTGTCGCGGCTGTTCGCGGTGGTCGGGGGATCGATGGGCGGGATGCAGGCGCTGAGCTGGGCGGCGACCTTCCCCGAGCGTGTCGCGGCGGCAGTGGTGATCGCCAGCGCCGCGCGGCATTCGGCACAGAACATCGCCTTCCACGAAGTCGGGCGGCAGGCGATCATGGCCGATCACCGCTGGCGCGGCGGCGACTATTACGAAGATAATGATCCGCCCGCCTCGGGCCTCGCCGTGGCGCGGATGGCCGCGCACATCACCTATCTCTCCGAGGCCGGACTCACCGCCAAGTTCGGGCGCAAGTTGCAGAGCCGCGATTCCAAGACCTTCGGCTTCGACGCCGATTTCCAGGTCGAGAGCTATCTGCGCCACCAGGGGCTCAGCTTCGTCGACCGGTTCGACGCCAATTCCTATCTCTACATCACCCGCGCGCTCGATTATTTCGATCTGGCCGAGGAGCATAAAGGCACGCTCGCCAATGCCTTCACCGGCGACACGCGCTTCTGCCTCGTCAGCTTCGACACCGACTGGCTCTATCCGACCGGGGAATCGCGGACGATCGTCCATGCGCTCAACGCCGCGGGCGCGCCGGTGAGCTTCGTCGAGCTGAAGTCGCCGTTCGGGCACGACGCCTTCCTGCTCGAGAACCCCGAACTCGACCGGGTGATCGCGGGCTTTCTCGGCGCGGGAGATCGGCTATGAACTATCGCATCTCGTTCGACCCCGAGGATCAGCAGCTCGACGTGATCCACGGCTATCTCGCGCGCACTTACTGGGCCGAGGGGATCCCGCGCAACGTGGTCGCCCGCGCAGTGGCGAATTCGCTGTGCGTCGGCGCGTATGACGATGAAGAGCAGGTGGGCTTTGCCCGCGTCGTCACCGATCGCGCGACCTTCGCCTATCTCGCCGATGTGTTCGTGCTGGAGCGGCATCGCGGCCGCGGCCTCGCCCGGCAGATGCTCGAGGCGCTCGAGGATCATCCCGAATTGCAGGGGCTGCGCCGCTGGGCGCTGTTCACCCGCGACATGCAGCCGCTCTACGCCAGGCTCGGCTGGGAGGCCTATCCGCATCCCGACCGGCTGATGGTGCGCGACATTCCGGATATCTACACGCGATGAGCCTGCGCCCCGACCTCGCGATCATCGCCGCCAATGTCCAGCCGGTGACGCGGGTGCTCGACGTCGGCTGCGGCGACGGTGCGCTGATGGCGGCATTGCGCGATCAGCGCGGTTGCGACGCGCGCGGGCTCGAACTCGATCCGGCCGATGTCGCCGCGGCGATGGCACGTGGCCTGTCGGTGGTGCAGGGCGACGCCGACAGCGACCTCGCCGATTATCCCGACGCCAGTTTCGACTATGCGATCCTGAGCCAGACGCTGCAGACGACGCGGCGCCCCGACCGGGTGCTCGATCAATTGTTGCGGATCGGACGCCGCGCGTTCGTCTCCTTCCCCAATTTCGCGCATTGGCGGGTGCGCGCCTCGTTGCTGTTCGGCGGGCGAATGCCGGTGACCCGGCTGCTGCCGATCGCCTGGTACGCCACCCCCAACATCCACCATGTCACCATCGACGATTTCCGCGCGTTGGTGAAGGCGCGCGGGATCATCGTCGAGGAATGCTGGTTCCTGACAGGCGATCAGCGCACCGGATCGGGCTTCGCCAACCTGTTTGCCGAGCACGCCGTGTTCCTGCTGCGGAAGGACCGGTGAATATCCTCTCGGTGCATCCCGCGTATCGCGACGATATCGGCGATCTCGTCACGCGGCGGCCGGTGCCGGGGCCGGGCGTCGATAATGTCGGCGCATTCCTGTTCCTCAACCATCACGGACCGCAAACCTATTCGCCGGGCAATCGCGGCCTGCCCTTCGGGCCGCACCCGCATCGCGGCTTCGAGACGGTGACCTTCATCCTCGAAGGCGAACTCGCGCATACCGATTCGGCAGGACATGAAAGCATCATCCGCGCCGGCGGAGTGCAGTGGATGACCGCGGGTAGCGGGATCGTCCATGCCGAGGTCTCGCCGGCGGACTTCAGGCGCGACGGCGGACCAATCGAGATACTCCAGCTCTGGCTGAATCTGCCCGCTCGGCTCAAGATGACCGCGCCGCGTTATGTCGGGCTTCAGTCCGACGGCATTCCGGCGATCGCTGCGGAGGGCACGACATTGCACCTTATTTCGGGCGAATGGCGGGGCCGCAGCGGGCCCGTCGAGTCGCTCACCGGCGTGTTCCTGAGCTGGGTCGAGGCGGAGCCGGGAGCGACCATGACCTTCGATGGGCTGCGCGGACGTGACGTGTTTCTCTATGCGGCGCGCGGCACGATCGATGTGGCAGGTCGGCAATTGCCGCAATACCATCTGGCGCAGCTCGGCGCGGGCGACCAGCTGACGATCGCCGCCGCCGAGCCGGCGCTGTTCCTGTTCGGCCATGCCGAGCCGATCGACGAGCCGATCGTCGCGCATGGGCCGTTCGTGATGAACAGCGTGGAGGAGATCCGGCAGGCGTTCGCCGATTATCAGGCGGGCAGATTCGGCGTTGCCGAGATCGTCGAGGGCTAGACGCCACTGCCCCAATTGACCGTGGCGCGGGCGCCGCCGTTCATCGGCTCGACCACGATCATCAGGCTGCGCTCCGCGGCCTCGCCGGCCGAATATCGCGTCGGAGTAGACAGCCTTTGGCCCAGTCCCGAGGCATTGGCCTGGGCGCGCGACCAGCCGAGCACCCTGGCGGGCTCGGCCTGTACCAGATAGACGATCGTGCCGCTGACGTGCCGCGGCGTCCCGTCGGCGCTCGACACGCAGGTGATGATCTCGGCATCGTCGTAGACGGGCACGAAATCGGGCTTGTTCGAGCAATCGGCCGCCGCCGTGATCGCCGCGGGCTTCCCCTTGGACGCCGCCTCGGCGACGTTCTGCCCGGTCGGATCGCTGGTGGTTTCGGAGGTTACGCCGCCTCCGCAAGCGCCGGTCAACAAAATGGCAGTCAGCAACAGGTGGCGCATCGGAATCCCCTTTCGAGGCTCAACGACGCGCCACGCCCGGAGTTGCTCAGAACGGCACGTCGTCGTCGAGATCGTCGGGGAAGCCGCCGCCGAAATTGCCGCCGCCGCTCTTCTGGCCGCCACTGTTGAAATTGCCGCCGCCAGCACCGCTACCGCCGCGGCTCGACGATTGGCCCGAGAATTCGTCGCTGCCGGCACCCCAATCGTCGCCGCCGCTGCTGCTGCTGCGGCCCGCGCCGCCGCCCTGGCCCGGCGCGCCGTCGAGCATGGTCAGCACCGAATTGAAGCCCTGGAGCGTGACTTCGGTCGAATAGCGGTCGTTGCCCTGCTGATCCTGCCACTTCCGAGTCGTCAGCGCGCCTTCGATATAGACCTTGCTGCCCTTGCGCAGATACTTCTCGGCGACATTGGCGAGTCCTTCGTTGAAGACCTTGACCGTGTGCCACTCGGTCTTTTCCTTGCGCTCGCCCGAATTGCGGTCCTTCCAGCTCTCCGACGTGGCGATGCGGAGTTCGACCACCTTGCCGCCATTCTGGAACGACCGCGATTCGGGATCGCGCCCGAGATTGCCGACCAGGATGACCTTGTTGACGCTGCCGGCCATGGAAACTCCGCTGTATGATCTGTATGACGTGTAAACCGACGATATGGCTGAGATCATCAACCTGAACAAGGCGCGCAAGGCCAAAGCACGGGCCGACAAGCCCATCCGTGCACAGGAAAATCGCGCACGCTTCGGGCGGACCAAAACAGAGAAGGCCGCCGACGCCGCCGAGCAGGCGCGGATCGCGAAAACACTCGACGATTCGAAGCGCGATTAGTGCCTGGATTGACTCAGTTCACGGAAACGCGATTCATTGTGTAGCATAATTGCGCATGTGCGCGGTCTCCCCGCGCCGTCGCCACGATGCCGACCGCGCCAGCCAAGCAGGTGAAATCCTACATTGCAAGCCGGGGCTAGAGCCCCAGCGCGACTGCGCTCCAATAAGTGATCCCCGCCGCGACATAGGCCAGCACGAACAGATAGCCGACCATGAAAGCGGGCCATTTCCAGCCATTGGTCTCGCGCCGCGTCACTGCGATCGTCGAGATGCATTGCGGCGCGAACACGAACCACATCAGGAAGGCGAGCGCAGTCGGCAAGGTCCAGTTCTTCCGGAGATTGGCCCGGATCGCCTCCTGCCCGGCATCGCCTTCGGGATCGTCGATCGCATAGACCGTGCCGATCGCGGCCACTGCGACTTCGCGCGCGGCCATTGCCGGGATCAAGGCGAGCGCGATATCCCGGTTGAAGCCGATCGGCGCGACCACGGTCTGCAGCCCGTTGCCGATCCGCCCGGCGATCGAATAGTCCACCGGCGAAATGTTCGACCCCTCGGGCGGCTTGGGGAAGCTCAGCAGCGCCCACAATATGATCGTGGTCAGCAGGATGATCGTGCCGGCGCGCTTGAGGAAAATCTCGGCGCGCTGCCAAAGTCCGAGCAGCACGTCGCGCAGCCGCGGCATCTGATATTTCGGCATCTCCATCATGAAGCCCGAGGTCGCGCCCTTGGTCACGGTACGGCGTAGCAGCATCGCCGCGCCAAATGCCCCGGCGATGCCCATCACATAGAGACCGAACAGCACGAGCCCCTGCAATCCGATTCCCGGAAGCACTGCCTTGTCCGGAATCAACGCGCTGATGATGATCGTGTAGACCGGGAGGCGCGCCGAGCAGGTCATCAGCGGCGCGATCAGGATCGTGGTCAGCCGGTCCTTCTCGTCCGAGATGGTGCGCGTCGCCATGATCCCGGGGACTGCGCAGGCGAAGCTCGACAGCAAGGGAATGAAGGCACGGCCCGACAGCCCGACGCTCGCCATCACGCGATCCATCAGGAACGCGGCGCGGACCATGTAGCCCGTGGCTTCGAGTATGAGGATGAAGGTGAACAGGATCAGGATCTGCGGCAGGAACACCACCACCGCGCCGACCCCGGCGATCACCCCGTCGGTGAGCAGCGAGCGCAGCGGCCCATCGGCCATATTGGCCTTGATCGCGCCCTGGAGCCACGAAAAGCCCGCGTCGATCGCATCGGCGGGGGGCGTCGCCCAGGCGAATACCGCCTGGAACATCACGAACAATATACCGAGCAGCAAGATGGTGCCCGCCACCGGATGGAGCGCGACGGCATCGAGCCGGTGCGTCCAGCGGCGCGCGGCGGTCTCGGAAACCGTGACCGCCGTGGCGATCTGACGCGCGCGGCGCTGGAGGACGACGATGTCGTGCTGGACCCCGGCGCCCGGGCGCACCGCATGGACGTTGCGGACGACGTCGCCGAGCCGGTCCTTGAGCGCATCGAGCCCGCGCTTGCGCACTGCGACGGTAGCCACCACCGGCACGCCGAGCTCGCGCTCGAGCGCTTCGGGATCGAGCTTCAATCCGTCGCGCTCGGCGAGATCGACCATGTTGAGCGCGACGACGATCGGCAGGCCGAGCGCGATCAGCTGGAGCGTGAATCGGAGATGGTTGTCGAGGTTCGAGGCGTCGACCACGGTGATGATCGCATCGGGCAGCCGCTCGCCTTCCTGACGGCCGACCAGCACGTCGCGCGTCACCTGCTCGTCAGGCGAGGAGGGATCGAGGCTGTAGGCGCCGGGGAGATCGAGCAATTCGACCGGCCGGCCGTCGGGCAGCGCCATGCGCCCGGCGTGGCGCTCGACGGTGACGCCGGGATAATTGCCGACTTTCTGTCGTGCGCCGGTCAATGCGTTGAACAGCGCGCTCTTGCCGGCATTGGGGTTGCCGACCAACGCGACCAAAGGTGCCTGGTTCATGATGCGGGGTTCGGCGAAACGTGAATCGCAGCCGCGACGTGTCGGCGCAGCGCCACCGTCATGCGGCCGATCCGGCAGGCGACCGGCCCGCCGCCGAGCACCGAGCGGTGAAGCAATTCGACTTCGACGCCCTCGTCGAGGCCGAGTTCGCGCAGCCGTCGCCCCTCCGGCTCCGAAAGGTCGTGCCAGTCCACCGTCGAGACCGTTCCGGGCTTCAGGCGAGGTAATTGGGCCAGCCGGACGGGCTGGGGAATCGCAGCGGCGACGTTCATGCTGCGAGTCATTATCAATTACCGGTCGGGCACGCTAGTAGGAGATCACCCTAGACCACCGGGTAGCGCAGCCGGCCGATGAAACGCGACAGGCTGGGCCGGTGCGAGGTGCGCGCGAGAAAACCGGCTTTGGCCTTTTCGAACTTCATGATGCCCTCGATCCTTCGCGCGAGGAAGGCGCGCGTATCGGCATGGCCTTCGCTGTCGTCCTGCAGGAACACCGCGATCGTCGCGGCATAGATGCCGCCGAGCAAGGTCCGCTTGGTATAATGATTGTAATCGGTCGCAGTATCGCCGGCGAGCCGCCACATGATATCGGCCGAGCGCCAGCCGAGCTTCGCGGCACGCAAAGTGTTCTGCGGCATGGCGAGGACCGCGATGGCACGGCGCAAAGCCTCGCGATTGACCGCGAGTATCTCGAGCCGGGTCTCGACCAGGGTGGTGATGCGGGCGCGGATCTTCATCGCGGCGAGCGCTTCGGGGGTGAAGCGCGTCGACATTCCCCGATCGACGCTGGCGAACCAGGCGTCGATCATCGCCACTGCGCCGTCCGAGAAAGCGAGCCGGGCGACATCGCGATCGACGCCGAGGCTGTCGGCAGCGGTATCGAGTGCCGCATTGTTCCAGCCGTCGAACGCGGCGTTGGTGGCGATTGCCGGCGCGAGCGCTTCGCGCAGTTCGTCGAGCGTTGCGTCTGCGAGGTCCATCACGTGGATTTAGGCGCCTCGACGCCGGACGCAACCCGCTCCGGCTTGCTGCCGCCGCGCACCAGCACCAGCGCGAATGCGACAAGCACCGCGCCGACTGCATCGGCGGCGGCAAGCCGCTCGTCGAACACCACCCAGCCGAGCGCTGCGGCGACCGCCGGCTGGATCAGCAAGGCGATGCCCACGACGAGCGGCGTGAGGTGGCCCAGCGCATAGATCAGGCAGCCCTGCCCGATCAGCTGGCTGACCACCGCCATCGCCAGCAACGGCCACCAATTGCCCGGCCAGATCGACTCGCCGAGTCCCAGCGCGAGGAGAAACAAGGGCGGAATCGACGCCAGCGACGACAAAGCGAGCGCAGGGAGCGGGGCGAGCCGTTCGCGCGCCCGTGCCATCAGGATGAAATAGAGCGCATAGAGCACGCCGGCGAGCAGGCAGAACAGATCACCGGTGAGGTTGCGCGGCGAAAGGCTGGCGGAACGTCCCATCAGCAGTGCAGCGCCGACCACAGCGAGCCCAAGCGCGAGCGCCTGCATGCGCGTCGGCCACGTCCGCGCGACGACGAAGCCGTAGATGGGGAAGATCAACGTCGCGCAATTGCCGAACAGCGTCGAATTGGCGAGCGTGGTACGGCCGATGCCGATGTGCCAGCTCGCCAGATCGGCGGCGAAGGCGAGCCCCGCCACGGCGAGCAGCCCCCACAAGCCCCGCGCCGCGCGTACCGGCCGCTCTCCCATCACCGTCGACAGGCCGAGCAGCAAGGGCGCGGCAAGCGCGATGCGCCAGAAGCCCCCCGCCACCGGCCCGACATCGGACAGGCGCACGAACAGCGGGCCGAAAGCGAGCGCGACGTTGGAGATCACCAGCGCGGTGAGCGCGGGTGCCGCGTGACTTCGGACGGCGCTAGTTTTTCTTGGGGACGCGGCTTCCTGCATAACGCCCTGTAGCGCCCTATCTGGCCTCGACCACAACAAAGGCTTTCTTACCCCATGCCCAGCCTGTTCGATCCCCTCCAGCTCGGCGCGATCGCCGCGAAGAACCGGATCCTGATGTCGCCGTTGACTCGCGGTCGCTCGACCCGCGGCCATGTCCCCCAGCCGATCATGGGCGATTATTATGCCCAGCGCGCGAGCGCCGGGCTGATCATCTCGGAGGCGACCGGAATCAGCCAGCAGGGCCTCGGCTGGGCCTATGCCCCGGGATTGTGGACCGAAGAACAGGTCGAGGCGTGGAAGCCGATCGTCGCACAGGTCCACGACGCCGGCGGCAAGATCGTCGCCCAGCTCTGGCATATGGGCCGGCTGGTCCATCCCGACTTCCTCGGCGGCAAAGCGCCGGTCTCGGCCTCGGCGAACACCGCGCCGGGCACTGTCCGCACCTATCCGGCCGAGGATAATGGCGAGATCAAGCGGCCTTATGCGCAGGCCCGACCGCTCCGCACCGACGAAATCCCCGGGCTGCTCGACGATTACGAACGCGCTGCGGGCAATGCGATCCGCGCCGGGTTCGACGGGGTGCAGGTCCACGCCGCCAATGGCTATCTGATCGACTCGTTCCTGCGCGACAATGCCAACTTCCGCGACGACGAATATGGCGGGTCGATCGAGAACCGCATCCGCCTGCTCGACCAGGTCACCCGCCGGGTGGTCGACACCGTCGGCGGCGACCGTACCGGCGTGCGGCTGTCGCCCAACGGCGAAGTGCAGGGAGTCAATGACAGCAACCCCCACCCGCTGTTCGAAGCCGCGGCGGCGCGGCTCGATGATATCGGCATCGCCTTTCTCGAGATGCGCGAGCCGCGGCCGACGGGCACGCGTGGCGTGCCCGATCATCCGCCGGTGCATCCGGTGATGCGCAAGGTGTTCAAGGGGCCGCTGGTGCTCAATTCGGACTATCATGCCGACGATGCGCAAGCCGCGCTCGATGCCGGCGAGGCCGATGCGATCGCGTATGGCCGCACGTTCCTCGCCAATCCGGACCTGCCGCGCCGGCTTGCCGAGAAATTGCCGCTCAATCCGCAGCGCGAGGGCCTGTTCTATATCGGCGGGGCCGAGGGCTATACCGATTATCCGCGCTGGGACGAGACTCAGGCGGCCTGATCGAACCCGTCGAGCCAGCGGGTGCTGACGACCCGGAGCTGCGCCCGCAGCTTCGGGCCAAATATGAGTGCAAAGACCAGCATCACCGCCAATGGCCAGAACAGGAAGCTCAGCACGACGAGGAGTGCGACGGCAATCGCGGCACCCCAGCGCAGGTTGAGCAGGCGGGCGCGATTGGCATAGTTCATCCGGATCGAGCGCGGCGCCTTGTCGTCGAACCAGCGTCTGGTGACGAACACATCGGTGTCGATCCCGGCGCTCCCCGCCTTCGCTCCCCTTCCGCTTGCGGGAGGGGCAGGGGGAGGGCCTGTCAGATCGCCATCCCGTCCGCGGCCAATGGCCCCTCCCTTAACCCCTCCCGCAGGCGGAAGGGGAACAGAAGAAGCGGGCTTGCCCGTCCGGGTATCGATCACTTCCAGCCGCCGTCCGCGCTCCACCACCTTGTAGCGGGGGGGCGGGGGCTGCATCATCGGATCAGCCGAACTTCGCCTTGAGCGCCAGCATCGCCAGCGCCGCGCTCGCGGCTTCGCCGCCCTTGTCCTTCTGCGCCGGATCGGCGCGGACGAGGGCCTGCTCCTCATTCTCGACGGTCAGGATGCCGTTGCCGATCGGAATACCGTCGAGCGCCAGCGCCATCAGCCCCCGCGCGCTTTCGCCCGCGACGATCTCGAAATGCCAGGTCTCGCCGCGGATCACCACGCCCAAGGCGACATAGGCATCATAATCGCCGGTGGCGTCCGCCAGCGCGACCGCGCCGGGGATTTCGAGCGCGCCGGGAACGGTGATCACTTCGTAATCGTGCCCCGCCTCCTGCAGCGCGGTTCGTGCGCCATCGAGCAGCATGTCGTTGAGATGCGCGTAGAAGCGGGCTTCGACGATCAGAACGCGGGCCATCAGTTTTCCGTATCGATTGCGCGCTCGCCGACGATCGACAGGCCATAGCCGTCGAGCCCGATGAGCGTGTGGTGAGTATTGGTGAGCAGGATCATGTCCTGCACGCCGAGTTCGGTGAGGATCGTCGCGCCGACGCCGTAATCGCGCAATTCGTCCATGTCCTTGGGTTCGAGCGTCCCGGCTTTTGCCTGGAGCGCGACGCTGAACTGGTCGGGACGCGGCTTGTTGATCACCACGACGACGCCGGCGCCCTCTTCGCCGATGATCTCCATCGAGCGGCGGAGCAGCCCGCCGCGGCTGCCGCCCTCGCCGAAGATGTCGGTGAACGGCGACATTGCGTGCATGCGCACCAGGGTCGGCTTCGAAGGATCGATCTTGCCCTTGACCAAAGCGACCTGCTCGCTCTCGGTCGCCTTGTTCCAGAAAGTGAGCGCGGTCCATTCGCCGCCCCAATCGCTGGTGAAGCGGGCCTCGGCGCGCTTCTCGACGAGATGGTCGTGGCGGCGGCGATAGGCGATCAGATCGCGGATCGTTCCGATCTTGAGATTGTGGAATTGGGCGAAGGCGACGAGATCGTCGAGCCGCGCCATCGTCCCATCGTCCTTCATGATCTCGCAGATCACGCCCGAGGGATTGAGCCCCGCCAGCCGGGCGACGTCGACCGCGGCCTCGGTGTGGCCGGTACGGACCAGCACGCCGCCATCGCGCGCGACCAGCGGGAAGACATGGCCGGGCGAGACGATCGCTTCGGAACCTTTCGACGCGTCGATCGCCACCGAGACGGTGCGCGCGCGATCGGCGGCGGAGATGCCGGTGGTCACGCCTTCCTTGGCCTCGATCGAAATGGTGAACGCGGTCTCGTGACGGGTGCCGTTGTTGCGCGACATCAGATCGAGCCCGAGCTGGTCGACGCGCTCCTTGGTGAGCGCCAGACAGATCAGCCCGCGGCCGAACCGCGCCATGAAGTTGATCGCGTCGGGAGTCGCCATCTGGGCAGGGATGACGAGGTCGCCTTCGTTCTCGCGATCCTCGTCGTCGACGAGGATGAACATCCGGCCGTTGCGCGCCTCGTCGATCAATTCCTCGGGCGCGGAGAGGAAGCCGTGCTTGATGTTGGCGAGTTCAGGCTTTGCCACGAAGCGACTCCATGCGCTGCAGATACCGGGCGAGCACGTCGATCTCGAGATTGACGGCCTGGCCGATTTCGATGCCGCCGAAAGTGGTCACGGCGGCGGTGTGGGGAATGATGTTCAGCATCAGGTTCACGCCCGAATCACTGTCCTCGACCGCGTTGACGGTGAGCGAGACGCCATCGACGGTGATCGAACCCTTGGCCGCGACATAGGGTGCGAGGTCCTTGTCCGCCGCGATCGTCAGCCGGTGCGACCCGCCTTCCTCGCGCCATTCGGCGACCCTGCCGACGCCGTCGACATGGCCGGTGACGATATGCCCGCCAAGCTCGTCGCCGAGCCGGAGCGCGCGTTCGAGATTGAGCCGGCGGCCCGCGGTCCACATCTCCACGGCGGTGCGGGAGACGGTCTCGGCGGAAACGTCGAACGCGACTCGGCCCGGCGCCTTGTCGACCACCGTCAGGCACACGCCCGAGCACGAGATCGACGCGCCGAGATCGATCGTCTCGACGTCGTAATGGGTGGAGACCTCGACGCGCAGGTCGCCCTGCTGCGTGGCGGCGGCGATGGTGCCGATATCGGTGACGATTCCCGTGAACATCAGGAGGTCGCGTAGACTTCGAGCCGGTCGCTGCCAAGCATGCGCGTATCGATCAATCGCCATCGGCCATGCGCGGCGGCGAGATCGGTGAGGCCGATATCGCCCAAAGCGGGCTTGCCCGAACCGATCAGGATCGGGGCACGGTAGAGCAGCAGGCGATCGACAAGCCCTTCGCGCAGGAATGCGGCGGCGGTTTCGGCGCCGCCTTCGACGAGGAGATGGTCGATATTCTCGAGATTGGCGATATCGGCCGGGCGAGCGAGATCCCCCGACGAGGAAAGGACGAAGCGGCGCGGCGAACGCGATTCGAGCCCGGCAAGCCGCACATCGAGCTTGGGCCGATCGATCTCCCGGGTACGCCGCCCGACGAGGATCGCTTCGTGCCGCGCGCGTTCGAGATGCGCGTGGGCGCGCGCTTCCGGGCCGGTGATCCAGCGGCTCTCTCCCGAAGGCAGAGCGATGCGGCCGTCGAGCGAGGTGGCGAGCTTGAGCGTGACGAAAGGGCGGCGCTTCGTCTGCCGAGTGAGGAAGCCGGCCATTGCCGCGCGCGCCGCAGCCTCGGCGACACCCTCGACTACGACAATTCCGGCGGCACGGAGCCTTGCGACGCCCCGACCATTGGTCCGCAGATCGGGATCGCCGAGCGCGATGACTACC
>Ga0247823_10002710_pt1 | contig 14546 bp, 7 predicted proteins | sample 13C_PalmiticAcid_2_FD_192426 | JGI IMG/M metagenome (GOLD analysis project Ga0247823, IMG submission 192426) | Soil microbial communities from agricultural site in Penn Yan, New York, United States - 13C_PalmiticAcid_Day30 | ecosystem: Environmental > Terrestrial > Soil > Agricultural land...
ATCGTCCTCGCCCCGCGCGAGGCCGAACGGCGACGGCACGATTGCGAAGGCCATCGAGAAGTGCGCGGTGTCACCGGGAGCCATGTCGAACGCACGGGTCGCGAGCATCGTGCGCTTGTCGCCTTCCGACGCGTCGCTGTCGAGTGCAGGACCGGACATGAATTCGTAGCGCTCGGCCAGCGTGACGGGATCGGACTCGAGCGACCAGGCGCGCCACGTGTGAATCTCGTGCCGCTCGAGCTGCGCCTGGCGCAGCGAGTTGTCGACAAACCCGTCATCGCCGATCGACGGAGCCTCGAGCAGGATCTGCGCGAGCGCCTCATACAACCTGCCGGGTTCAGCCGCAGTCGTCGTGATTCCCGCACGGGTGCGTCCATCGGTTCCGCGGTAGGCGACCGCACGATCGTTGTTCGGGAGACCGAGATCCGGATCGCTTGCCTGACCGATGACGCAGTCGAAGAGCGTATCCTCCGAGACGTTGATCACTTCGTACTGCAGGATCACCACCGACTCGTACCTGGACCCGACGCTGAAGGAATACACGCTCTGCTGGAACTGCAGTCCCATCGGAAAACCGAAGCTCGACCCAAAGCCCTCGTAGCGGCTGAGGTCTCCGTCATGGAATCGCATAACGAACTGCTCTGCGACGTTCGGCATGAACGCTGGACGATCGAGACCACCTCCGCTCGTGCGTGCCGCGACATCCGCGACATAGACGCCCGGGTTACGAGGCGTCACGCCTGCGCCCGTCGCCGCCCAGAGCGGCCACGTCGCGCCAAATCCAGCGCCGGCGTACGCGCCGCTTGCTCGATCGTGATCGCCAGCGTAGTACAGCCCCTTATCCGACGTCGTCGAGGAGGACTCTCCAGGCGTCGCCCACGACACGCCGGAGTTCATGTTGTATCCGATCAGCGTGAGCGGTCGCAACGTGTCGTTGAGGTTCTTCAACGCCCCGAACCAGATCCCGCTCCCGTAGAGATAGGTGTTGCCGCTGCCGCGAGGATAGAACAGGCCGGGGTCATTCATCGACACGTTGTGCCCGAAGATGCCGTAATTGCTCACGAAGAAGTCCACCGCGCTCGTGCGATTGCGCGCCAGCTTGTAGTCCTGCTGCTGCGCGACCGACACCGCCGCACAGCAGATCATCATCATCATCAATGCAAGTAGGTTCCTCTGCATCATCGTTCTCCGGTTGAGATATGTCTGAATTGTTCGTTGAGTTTGGTGCTGTTTCGAAGCCGGCTTCCCCATCAGAACACCCAGCGCGCCGATTGTTCTCACCGAAAAGGCGCACGGTGACTGGGCTGGCGCCTTTCTACCGCCTCCCCAACTGCACGCGGAACGTGCCCTGTTGAATCGTCATCGTCGTGTCGAGCTCGGCGCAGTACGCGGTGAGCGTAAAGGAGCCGACCATGACGTTGAGGGCGGTGTCGATCCTCGCGACGCGCAGGCGCCCCTCGGATCGGGGAACGCCGGTGCGATAGGTCTCGGGGAATCCTCCGGCGCGACGCTCGTACTGCGCCGCATAGATCGGCGTGCCGAACGAGTCGACGGTTTTCGGCGCGGAGTACGATCCGTTGATCGTGTACGTACCGGTGTCGGTGATCGCGTCGAGCCGCAGTGAGAGAATGTCGTAGTCCGGACTGTTGAGAGACTGGCGCGACGCCTGCACGGTGACGTAGTGCGCGTTGCGGAAGACGCCGTTGTGGAACGTCGGCCGCAGCACCTCGGTCGCGAAGACGATCGGCTCACTGCCCACGATCGCGCGGAGCGAATCGCCGGGCCCTCGAATGAACGGCTCAGAGGTTACGATCGAATCGAGGTTGACCTCGAACTGGCGGCGCGGCGTATCGATCCCGAGAGGATCGACGCAGCCGCCGAGCAGAACGACCAACGCCAGCGCTGCGAGCGCCGGCGTCGATCGAATGGGGATGAGAATGCGTCGCGTCATCATCGGTTCCGTGGTGCTGACTAGAATCCGTACATGAATCCCAGGTGGGCGTTGACGTTCGTGCTCAGATCGACCGCCTCGCGGAAGCTCGTCCACAACAGCCAGGTCGAAGCCCCCGCGTGAATGGCGATCTCGTCGAGCGGTCGGTACTCGATGTTGAACCCGACCGTGCCGAAGCCTCCCGCGCCCGAATACCCTCCGCCGACCTCGAGCAGTCCGGCGAAGCGATCGAAGCGCACGAGCTCGGGCGCGAGGAACGCGCGGCCGTAGAAGGGCTGCGGCGACTGCTCGTAGATCGTGTCGATTTCCTCGCCTCCGGTGTTCGAGTGGAACACCATCGAGAACTGCGTCTGACCGAATGCGGCGCCGGCACGGACTCTCGAGAACAGTCCATCGTCCGCTCCGCCAAGCGCTATGCTGCCGACGACCTCGCGATCGAGCAGCACGGTCGGAGCCGGCGTCAGGCCGTAGACGCGCGGCAGCGAGAGTCTGAAGTTGTTGCGCACACCGAGCTGCAGTCCGATCGGGCCCGCTTCGGGCGCGGCGAGCGCCGTCATCGGCTCGAGCTCCGGCGAGCGACCCGGGCGGGTCACGCCGCGGCCCGCCCGCGAGAGCGACTCGCCATCGGCGCCGCGCGGGTGCGACGGGATCAGGTAATCGGAGTCGCGATCGTTCGCCGCGACCGGGACACTGGTTTGACTGTCGGACGAGCGCGGTTCGGTCGTGCGAGACTCGGCCGCGCGCGTCTCAGTCGTGCGCGACTCACTTGAAAGCGGCGTACGTGCGGGCGCGTAGGTCGAGCGCGATTCGACGGCGCCCGCCGTGTTCGGCTGTCCGGCGGCGAGCGTTGCCATCGCACGCTGCAGTCGCGCGATCGAGTCGCGCGCGGCGGCGAGCGCTGCGTCGTCGACGGGCGAGCCGGTCGTGGGCGAGCCGGTCGCGGACGCGCTCGTGTTCACCAGCGTCGCGTCGTTGCGAAGCATGTATCCCGCGCCGAAGGCGCCGAGCATGAGCACGAGCGTCATCACGCCGTACATGAGCATGCGCCACCCGGGGATCCGTGGTGCGATCGGCACCGGCGCCAGCGCGTCGTCGTTCGCGGCAGCGGCGGCTCCCCCACCGGCGAAGCCCGCGTCGATGGCGGCGAGCCCGCCCATGATCGCGAGATCGGCTCGCGCCGGCGGCACGATCGTCGCCGCGCTCGCGGCGAAGCGCCGCTTCAGCACGAGCTGCTCAACGAGCAGATCGCGCTTCTCGGGCGAGACCGCCAGGACGTGCAGGAGCTCCCCGACAGAGCTAGTGTCGATGAGCTCTCCGTCGAGGAGTGCGGTGATTTGTTCGTGTATTGACATGTCCGTCAGATGTCAGAGGTCAGATGTCAGATGTCACAATGCGCTCGGAGCGGGGGGCTGCGGATCGTCGTGGCGCTTTATTCGCGTAGGAGCGGTCTCAGAATTTTCTGGAGGGACTGCTTTGCGCGATAGATTCTGTTCTTGATGACGTCGTGGGTGATGCCGAGCTGCTCGCCGATCTCCTGGTACGAGTAGCCTTCGAGCTCGAAGAGCAGGAACGATTCGCGGTACTGCGGTGGGATGCGCTGCAGGGCGTCGCGGAGATGCTCGGCCGTGTCGGCGAGGGTCTCGTCGGGCGCGACGCCGGCGTCGTCGAAGTCGTCGATCGACGTCAGGCGGCGCGATGCCTTCAGGGCGTTGAGGCAGCGCGTGCGGGCTGCGGTCATGAGATATCCGCGGACGTTCGTCATCTCCTTCCCCTCGCGACAGGCGCGATAGAAATTGATGAAGACCTCCTGATAGATGTCCTCGGCGCCGGCGGCGTCGTTGAGCATGTACAGGCAGAAGCGATAGATGCCCGCCTTGTGGCGCTCGAACAGCACCGAGAACGCAGCGTGATCTCCGCCGCCAGCGCGCGCGGCGAGCTCTCGCTCTTCATCGGCCAGGTTTCGTGCTGTAGCGATCACGTCGATAGGCTCGTCCGTAGAGTTCGGGGTCGTTTCGGTAGGAACAGCGAGTGGCAGGGAAGTTCTCACTTCGCTGCGAGGAATCCTCGTACCGCGAGGCCCGGGCAACGGAGTCGCGGATCCGGAGGTCCGAAAGCACGAGAGCCGCGGGGATGCCGCGGCTCTCGTGCAGTGCAGGATTCGTCAGCTCGACGCGCCTACCGGATCGTCGGCCCGGACTGGGTGCGGCCGGAGGCCTTCCCTGTCGCCGCCTCGAGCGGCGTGCTGATCTGCGGAGGCGGTCCTTCGATCGCTCCGATCCGCGTCCCTCCCCGCTGCGGACGCAGCGTGAACGACGGCGTGCGCTCGGTGCCGTGCGTCAGCGCGAGCGCCGATCGATCGATCGCGGCGGCGTTGGCGACGATCAGTCCGCGGCCGGCGCCGCTCTGATTCATGTCGAGCGACAGGAGCAGGCCCGGCAGCGTCATCGCGCTCTGCTGCGACGTGATCTCGGCGTCGGTGAGCGCGCTCGACCAGATGCGGACGTTGTCGAGCTCGCCGCTGTAGTACCCGTAGGGTCCACCACCGATGCCACTGACCATGCGCCCCGGGTGTGCGTCGCCGGTCGAGGGGTGCACGAACGGCTGCGGACTCTGCCGGCCGGTGCGCACGAGCCGCCCGTCGATGTATAGCGACGGCGTGCGGTCGCGATAGACGAGCGTGACGCGTGTCCAGCCGGACAGCGCCTGGCGATGCACGAGCACCGCGGGGATGTAGTCGCCGGCGTGCTCGTAGACGCTGACTCCGTTGGTGCCGACCGACAGACCCACTCCCGCGTGGCCCCGCCCCCAGTCGTGCGTGCCGTGCGATGGATAGACCGCGTAGCGCTGACCGTCGATGCCGGCATAGCCCTCGAGCGACTCGTCGTCGACCTGGTGCTCGGCGCTCGGATTGACCCAGAGATCGATGGTGAACGAGTTCACGGCCGTCGCCGTCTGTGGCATCGCGACGAAGTCGGTCGTGCCGTTGAAGCGCAGCGCGTAATCGTCGGCCTGCTGCGCGAACGCAGCGGTCGAAAGCCCGAACAGAGCCACGACAGCCGGTAGTGTTCCTCTCATAGTCCCGCCTCCCGATAAGGTGAACCGTCTCCCTGCGGACGCCAGCAGCGCCCGTGGACGTCGAGGGAACGTATCGGATGGTAACCAAAGAGGCAAATCACTCCTCGGCCCCTTCGTACATCTTCTCGATCTCGGGACCATACCGCTCGATCGCGGCCTTGCGCTTGACCTTGAGCGTGGGCGTCAACAGTCCGTTCTCGACCGAGAAGGGCTCGGCCAGGAGCGTGAAGCGTCGCACGCGCTCGAACGCCGACAGGTCGCGCTGGAGTTCCTTGAGTTCCTGCTCGACCGCCATCGACAGCGTCACACCGTCGACCATCGACTCTCGTCCCACGGCCGTCGAGACATCGCCGGGCGACTCGCCAGCTTGCAGGAGCATCTCGCGCGCGACCTCGAAGTCCGGCACGATCAGCGCCGTCATGTACGGTCGGTTCTCCCCGACGAGCATCACCTGGTCGACGAGTCGGCTGCGCGACACGAGATCCTCGATCGGTCCGGGCGCGATGTTCTTGCCGCCGGAGCTGACGATGATGTGCTTCTTTCGATCGGTGATCCGCAGGTAGCCCTCCGCGTCGAACTCGCCGATGTCGCCGGTGTGCAGCCATCCCTCGTCGTCGATCGCCTCGGCGGTCGCCTCGGGATCGCGGAAGTATCCCTTCATCACGTGGGGACCGCGCGTGAGGATCTCTCCGTCCGGCGCGATCGTGACCTCCACGTTGAACAGCGGCTGGCCGACCGTGCCGAGCTTCGGACGCTCCATCCGGTTGGCGGAGATGATCGGCGAGCACTCGGTCATGCCGTAGCCCTCGATGATGTTCATGCCGATCCCGAAGAAGAACTCGCCGACGTCGCGCGAGAGGGCGGAGCCGCCGGAGACGAAGAAGCGGACCCTGCCGCCGGTCGCCTGGCGGATCTTCGAGAACACGAGTCGGTCGGCGACGAGGTGCTTGGCCGCGAGCACCGGACCGACCGCGCGCCCGCTGTTGATGCGCCGGAAGCGCTCGACGCCGACGCCGAGCGCCCAGCGGATGAGCTTGCGCTTCGACTCGGGCTCGGCCTCTGCCTTGCGCTCGACGCGCGTCTTGATCCGCTCGAACCCGCGCGGCACCGACGTCATGATCGTCGGGCGGACCTCGAGGAGATTGACGCTCACCGTTTCGAGCGACTCGGCGAACGCGATCGACGCCCCGCAGGCGAAGCAGGTGTAGTACCCGGCCGTGCGCTCGAAGGAGTGACACAGCGGCAGGTAGCTGAGGATCACATCGTCTGGACCGATCGGCAGCACGCGCGAGGCGCCCGTGATGTTCGCGACGAAGTTCGAGTGCGTCAGCATCACTCCCTTCGGATTGCCCGTCGTGCCGCTGGTGTAGATGAGCGTGGCGAGGTCATCCGGCGCTACGCGAGCAGCCATGCGCGTGAGCTCGCCGGGCGCCGCCGCGGCCATCGCGCGGCCGGACTCGATGAGCGCGTCGAACGAGAGAATCGGCAGCGTCGTGCTCGTGCGGTACTGGTCGATCGCCTCCTGCTGAAAGCAGATGATGTGCTCAAGCGTCGGGAGATCGGCGGCGACCTTGACGAGCTTGCCGAGCTGCAGCCGGTTCGAGCAGATGACCGCCTTGACCTCCGCGTTGTTGAAGATGTACTCGACCTGCTTCGGCGTCAGGATGGTGAAGATCGAGACGTCGGCGATTCCCGAGCAGACGCACGCCAGGTCGGCGACGATGAACTCGAGACGATTCTCCGACATGATGCCGACGCGGTCGCCGGGCTTCAATCCCAGCGAGCGCAGCGCCAGGGCGAATGCCTCGACCTGCTCGCGGAGCTCGTCATGACTGGTCTCGACGTATGCTCCGTCGACCTTCCGACTGAACGCGCACTTGCCGGTTCCCTTGAAGTGGTCGGCCAGTCCGAGGTACATCCCGGCAAGCGTCGCGAACTCACTGATGAGCGGCATGACGGTTTCGATTGGTTACGGCGATGATTCGTCGGGCGAAGATAGCGCGGGCCTAGCGCTCCACCATCATCAGCGTCGAGCCCGTGTAAGAACCCGCGGTGATGCGAACGAGACAGGCGCCGACCGGTAGCGACGAGACGTCGACGCGCACGCTGTAGCGCCCGCCGGCCAGCGGCTCGTCGAGCGCGCGCAGCAGCTCGCGACCCCGGAGGTCGTGGATCGACACGACGGTGCGCGCATCCTCGAGCTGCTGGAAGACGATCTCCGCCGCACCGCGCGCCGGGTTCGGACGCGAGGGCTCGATGAGGTTCTCGTAGCGACCGAGCGCGACGCCAGTGATCACGCAGCGGTTGGAGACGCGCACCGTCGCGGAATCGGCGCACGGCTCGACGCGCAGGTCGGCCCCGATCACGACCGCCGAGTCGACCCGCACACTCGCCAGGCCATCGGCCGAGAGCACGCGGAACCGCAGGCGCAGGTGCGTCGCGCCAAAGACGGGATCGTCGACGCGAAGGCGCACGACTCCGGGCGGATCGCTCGAACCGATCGGCGCAGCTCCGGGCGCGTCGAGGAACTCGAGGCGCGCCGCGTCATAGGCGATCGAGTACTCGATCGAGGATCCCACCGCGAGCGGCGCATGAGCCTCGGTCGCGACGAACAGCTCCACGACGTCACCGGCGAGACCGGCCTCGCGGTCGTCGAGGCACGCCGTGATCGTATCCCCCACTCCGAGCGCGATCGCCGCGAGCGCGATGTTCGTCGTGAACGAGCATGGCGCGTCGACCGTGAGCTCCATCGTCGGCGAGTAACTGCCCGCGACGGTCGGATCGAAGCGCATCGCCACGCGCAGCGTCTCTCCCGCTCCGAGCGCGATCGGAATCGACGGAGGTGTCACGAACGAGAATGGAATCGGCGGTGGCCCGATGCTCGCGATGCTCACGGGCATCGGCAGCTCGTTGACGACCACGAGCTCGGCGGTGACCGGCGAGCCGACGGCAGTGCTTCCGAAGTTCACGCCGTCGGACGCGAGGCTCGCCTCGATGACGCTCGCCTCGAGCGCAACGCTGACGACCTCTCCGCACGGCTCGAGCACGACCTGCAGCGAGCCGGTGAGCACGCCGGCGGCGGTCGGCACGAACGTGACGTCGACGACGATCTCGGCGGCCGGCGCGATCTCGGACCCGGACGGATCGTTCGCGATCGAGAACGCGGCGCTGCCGGCGATCGCCGCCTGCTGCACGCGCACGGGGAAGTCGCCCTGATTGCGCAGACGGACCTGTGTCGTGATGACGGTGTCGATCGAGCACGAGAGGAGCGGATCGAGCGTGATGCTCTGCGGCAGAGCCACGACGACCGCCCCCTCCTTTCGACCGATCACGCGCACGACGATGCTGTCGCGACAGCCGCGCGTGTAGAACACGAGACGCTCGAGCGCGGGTCCGGACTGGCGCGGAGCGAATCGCAGCCACGTCGTCGCCGTGCCGCCCGGCGCGATCGTGAACGTCAGCGCCGGAGCCAGATGGGAGATGCCGTCGGATGATCCCACCGAATCGATCTCGACGGGCACACCGGAGAGATTTCGGAGCTCGACCGAGAGCGTGTCGTCGCCGACGCAGGCCGGCAGCGTGGCGACGGTGATCGCCGTGTCGGCCGGGGTGACGACCGGGCGCTCCGCGGCGCCGGAGATCGGAATCCTGAGCGTGTCGCGGCAGCCGCCGGCATCGATCGCGAGCGCGAGGACGCCGCCGGCGGCGCCCGGCGCGACGGGCGCAAACCGCACGCGCAGCACGACGGGCTCGCCGGGCGCAAGCGTTGCCGGGAGCTCGCCGGCGTTGTCGACGATGAACGGGCTCGTCGTCGTCGCGCTGCCGAGATCGACCGGCGCGTTCGAGCGATTGAGGATCTCGACGCCGACCGTGCTGTCGCCGCCGGCGCAGAGCGCGAGCGTCCCGAAGCGGATCGTGTCGGGCACCTGTAGCGCGGCGCCCGGACGACGCTCGCCGTGCAGGACGACGGAGTCCACGCGCGAGCACGCGCCTGCCGAGCGCAGTCGCAGGGTCGCGGTCGCCGTGACGGGTCCGGCCGGCGGAGAGAATCGGATCGGCACCGAGACCGACGTTCCGGCGCGGACGAGGATCGGGAGCGGCGCGGCGACGCTGAAGCCGGCGCCGGGCACGGCGTCGAGCGAGACGCTGAGGTCGGTCGCGCCGGTCGCGCGGAGCGTGATCGTCGTGTCGCTCGCGCCGGTGCAGGCGGCCAGCGGCGGGAACGTCACCTCCGACTCCACGATGTCGAATCCGACCGAGTCGGCGATCGCGGTGACCTCGACGCGCACCGGCGACGGGCACCCCGCGATCGTGACGACGAGCGTGTCGCGGAACGTCCCGGCGAAGCTTGGTCGGAAGCGCACGGTGAAGACGCCGTCATCGCCGACGCCGATCTGCAGCGGGAAGCGCGTCGCGCTGGTAATCGAGATCGCGCCGCCTCTGGCCATTCGCGCCTCGACGACGGTCGCCGCGTCGTTGCCCGAGTTGACGAAACGGATCGTCCGATCGATCGCCGTGTCGGAGCACGCGGGGACGCGGCCGAGGGCGTACGAGCTGGCCAGTCCCTGGAACGCCGGCGAGCTTCTGAAGCCGCGCACGGCGACGCGCAGCGGATCGCGCAGCGAGTCGTTGCTGAAGATCAGCAGAGTGTCGACCGCGCCGCCCGGCTGCGGCGCGCGGAAGCGGATGATGTACCGCTGACGCCCGCCCGGAGGAATCCGGATGTCGGTGTTCGCCGGATCGGGCTGCTCGAGCACGAAGCGGCCGGAGGCGAGCGAGAATCGGTTCGCGCGGATGACCAGCTCGGCGTCGCCGGCGTTGACGACGTCGAACGTGTCGCGACCGATCGTATCGCAGCGGACGGTGTCGAACTCGACGCGCACCGGCGACTGGATCGTCGGACGTGCCGCGAATCGGAAGGCGAGCGCGAACGCGTCGCTGCGCGCGGTGCTGCGGTTGGTGTTGAGGATCGTGTCGAGCGCGTTCGGCGTCACCGGGAACTGCGCCGAGACCGTGCGGCCCGTGACGTAGAGATCGCCGAGCCGCGTCAGGTGACTCTGATGCGACGGCACGTCGTCGCCCTCGCCGCCGATCACGCTCGCGTGCAGGATCTGCGATCCGTCGGCCGATAGCCGCACGAATGCGAGATCGAGCGCTCCGCGCGGACCCCGGCGGACCGCGTCCGCGGTCGTCGGGAAGACCGCGCTGTTGGTCGACCCGGCGACGTGCGCCTCGCCCGATGCGCTCGCCTGGATCGTCCACGCGGCGCCGTCGTGCACGGGCCCGACGTAGCGGCAGTAGCCGATCGCGCCGCTGGAGGAATCGATGCGCGCGACGAACCAGGTGCCCGGAGCATCGGCCGTCGTCGCCGCCAGATCGGTCGAGAACGTGAGCCCGGCGACGTACTGGTTGCCGCGGGCGTCGAGCGCGATGTCGAGCGGACGGTCGATGCTGGTGCCGCCTAGGTACGTCCCGTACTCCAGAACGCTGCCGTCGAAGCGCAGCCGCGCGATGAACCCGTCGCCGCCACCGAGATTCGCGGTCTGCGCGGCGCCCGCGGTCACGGGAAAATCTTCGGAGCTCGTCGAGCCGGTGATGCTCAGGGCGCCGCCGGGAGCCAGCGCCAGTCCGGTCGCGCGATCACTCGCGGCGCCGCCGAGGTACGTCGCGTAGCGCGTGGCCGACGCATCGGTCGAGAGGTCGGCGGCAAAGCGGGCGGCGAAGGCGTCCTCGCCGCCGAGTGCCGTCGGGAAGGCCGCGCCCGTCGTCCGTGGGAGGTCGCTCGACGTCGTCGTGCCGACGACGAACGGCTGATCGCCGCGGGCTCCTCCGAGCGCGAGATCCTCGATGCGATCGAGTCCGCTGCCGCCGAAGTAGGTCGAGGCGGCGAGCGTGCGTCCGTCCGGAGCGATGACGCTCACGAAGCCGTCGGTGCCACCGCGCAGCGTGCGCTGCTCGGCGTTCGCGGTGACGGGAAAGTCCGTCGAGCTCGTCGTGCCGGCCAGGACGATCGCGCCGTCGGAGCGAACGCGGATCGCGCCGAGCTCGTCGGTGCCGGTGCCGCCGATGTAGCTGCCGTAGAGCACGACCGACATCGTCGGGTCGAGCTTGACGACGAACAGGTCGAGCGAGTTGGCTCGATCAGGCTGCCGGCTGTAAGCTCCCGGTGTCGTCGGGATGTCGGCCGAGTGCGTCGAGCCGGCGATGTAAACGTTCGCCGCGGCATCGACCGCGATGCCGCGGCCGGTGTCGTCGGCGCCGCCGCCGATGTAGCTGCTGAACGCGAGCGAGGGATCGATCACCAGCGGGCGCGAACGATCATGCCGGCCGACACGGAAGCCGATGCCGCGCTCGTCGAGCACGAACGCCGAAGGAACGATGATGCGGCGCCCGTCGATGACCTGGTAGCTCAGCGGCGGAGCCTCGCGCAGCTCGCCGACGCTCGTCGCGATGCGAAGCGATCCATCGCGCCCGAGCCGCACGGCATCGGCGCCGTCGTAGCGGATGCGAACGCGCGCGAGCTCGCCGTGCGGCGCGACGACGACATCGTACTTCAGACCGCTCGTGTCGCTGTAGTAGCGCGCGTCGATGCCGGGATAGATGTCGTGATAGGTGATGGCCGCGAACGATCGCGCGGCGCGCGAGGTCGCGCCGAAAAAGCTGAACGTCGGACCGGCTCCGGAGGGCGCGATGCGCGCGGCGCGTCCGCCGTCGAAGCGCTGGCGCAGTGCGTGTCCGCGTCCGCCGACCGCGACGTCGAGCCACGCGGCGTCGTCCTCGAGCCAGACGGCAAGCGCTCCGAGCTGCATCCGATAGCCCGCGCGCGACGACCACTGTCCGGCGTTCTCGATGAAGGTGGATGGCGCTGAGGCTGTAGGCTGTGCGGCGAGATCCCCCACGACGACCAGAGCGGCAAGCGCACAGAGGCACAGCGTGACGAGCGCGCCGAGTCCGCTGGGACGTCCTGCAGTATGGTGGAACGGGCCGAGCACGCGCTAGGGTCTCCGAACAGGTGTGCGCACCTCGATCACGACGGTTCTGCAATGCGAGCGACCCTCGGGAGTGTCGTAGGGAAACCGCTCGCGCTCGCCGCCGCTCTGACTGACGATGATCGTCGCGCCTCTCGGCGCAAGCTCGCGCAGCAGGCGCGCGGTCTCGCTCGCGCGACGCATTGCGAGATCCCGGTTGTGCGACTCGAGTCCGAGCGAGTCGGTGTATCCGGTGATCGTGACCACCGAGCGGGGATCGACACCGGTCGCCGCGATCGCCCGCAGCAGCTCGAGGTCGGCCGGACTCACGTTCGGACTGTCGAAGTTGAACAGCAGCAGCGAGTAGCTCGCGATCACCGAATCGTTCTCGCGATGCTCGAGTGTCTGCTGCACCGTACGGTACTCGACGCGGATGTCGAACGGCTCGGTCGCCACGCGCTGTCCCGTGCTGTCCTCGACGTCGAGCCGGTACGCCAGGCGCATGGGAATCGTCGGCAGCTCGCGACGTCCGCTGCGCCAGTCCCACACGATCGAGTCCGGCGGAGCTCCTTCGCCCTCGAACCGGCGCCAGAGCGTCGTGTCCTCGACGACGTCGAGACGCCAGCGGAGCACGCCCGCCTCGGCCTCGGCTCGCGGATAGAAGACGACGCTCGGCGGCGTCGCCGTGCGCTGGATGTGCAGCCGGATCACCGGACCGGTGATGTTCGGATCGGACGGCTCGAGCTGCGCACGCGCGTTCTCCTCGAATCCCTCCTCGACCGACTCGCGAGCCGGACTCGGCGGCAGCGCCCCGCCGGTCGTGTGCACGCGCCGCGCCTCGATGCCCCACGTCTCGACAAGATAGCGCCGGATTGCCTCCGCTCTGCCCCGCGCGAGCGTCGCTCCGCCGCTCTCACGACCGTTGCGATAGCCGTTGATCGCGAGCGTCGCCGAGGGTGTGTTCTTCATTCGAAGCCCGACGATGTTTAGCAGGTCGTAGTACGCCTCCAGCGCGCTTCCGACGAGGCTCTGCGTGGAGAACAGGCTGGCCGTCGAGTCATTGAGCAGGTGGTAGCGCGGTGGGATCGTCGAGCTTCCCTCGTCGAAGAACACCTGATTGAGCAGCGCGAGCGCCTCGGTCGAATCGTACTCGTCGACGCGCACCTCGACGACTGCGGGACTGGTCGTGATCGCCGGACGGAGGATCGGCACGCGCGCGATGACCGGAGTGTCGACCGGGCGCACCGGCTCCGGCGTCTCGAGGATGTCGAAGCGCAGCGTCGCGCCCGCGGCCAGGCGCACGCGGCGCCACGGCATCGTCGCGGCGAGACTCGTGATCGGCATCGCGACCGAGAGCTCCGGCACGAGCCACGATCGGCTCGAGATCGGAAGCCGCCATCCGACCGACGCCAGCGCGCCGACGCTCACTGCGGATGCCTCGACGAGATCCCCGGTTCGAATCTCCGCGACACGTTGTCCGCGGAGCAGCAGCGTCGACGGGCTCACCGCCTCCTGCTGGAACGTCTCCTCGCCCGCGATCTGTCGCGCGAGCTCGAGCCCCGCGGCGATCTCCAGGCGCGAGCCCGGATCGAAGCGCGCCAGGAGCGCGCCGGTGATGCTCGTGCGATCGAAGAGCAGGACGTGGTCGTAGACGCCCTCGACGACGACGCCCGACTCGCCACGCAGCAGCAGCGGGTAGTTGCTGCGCTTGCGCAGCTCGCCCGATTCGACAGCGAGACCAAGGCGTGCCTGCAGCGACCACGTCGATGAGAGCGGTCGCTCGACGAGCAGAGCGCCGGCGAACGAAGATCCCGATCCGGCTCGCAGTGAATCGCAGTCGACGAGCTCGGGAATGACGACCTCGCCAAGCTCGAACGATCCACCGCCGGAGAGCGCGGCGCCGATCGACAGCAGTCGCGGTGGAGCGCTCGTATCGGTCTGGGCGGAAACGGCGATGGCCATGCAGAGGAGCATGGCCAACGCCGTGAACATCGTTCGATATGTCGCGAAGGGGCGCAGCACCGTGCCTCGTTGAAAGGTCGCGCAAGATACGACCGGAGGCGGGCCGATGAGAGTCTACTTGCCGCTGTCCGGCGGCGTCTTCCGGTCGCCGGCCTGCGTCTTCGGGTCGTGCTTGATCGTGGCGCCAGGGTCACTCGGGTCGAGCGTGAGGGGCGGCCGCTGTGCGGCGGCCGGCGTATCATCGGAACGCCCGACTCCTCCATTACGGCTCGATCGTGCACTCGAGGCGGCAGCGCCGCGCACGCGGTCCGTCGACGACGGCACGCCGGTCGACGACGCATCGGTCGACGAGGCGGCATCGGGCGTCTGGCCGCCGGCCTGCTCGGTCGCGCGCGAAGGATCGACTGGAGTCGAGCTCGTCGGTGCAGTGCGAACCGTCGGCTGCGGACGCTCGGTCACGTCGTCGCCGGTCATCGAGTTGTAGAGGACGAAGCCCGCGCCGCCGACGGCGAGCACACCGACGACACTGGCGACCTTGCCGAGCAGCGAGAAGCCGATGCCGTGTCCGGCGATCTCGGCGATCGTGCCGA
>Ga0247823_10002713_pt1 | contig 14537 bp, 23 predicted proteins | sample 13C_PalmiticAcid_2_FD_192426 | JGI IMG/M metagenome (GOLD analysis project Ga0247823, IMG submission 192426) | Soil microbial communities from agricultural site in Penn Yan, New York, United States - 13C_PalmiticAcid_Day30 | ecosystem: Environmental > Terrestrial > Soil > Agricultural land...
TCGTATATTCCTGATCGCGGATATCGGTCGCCATGGCAGTGCGGCCGAAAACCATCTTTCGCGGTGTTCGGGGATCGATGCTGGCGTTGAGGCGGTCGATGGATTCCGGGCTGACCTGTGGTGACTTCGGGCGCTTGGCGAGGGCGGATGCGCCCATGGAAATGCCCGCCATGATCAGGCCGGGCTGCCCCGTGACCACGCCCGCAGCAATCAGGGCGCCAGCCTGAACGATCTTGCCCAGCTTCTTGCTGATCAGCGAGAGCGGCGAGGTCAGAACTTTTATGACCTTACCCAACGTGCCACCCCTTCACCCAATCGGCGCGCGGCACTCGAACCAGCCCTTCCCGCTCATCGTCCTGCCCGACGAAAAGGGCATAACCACCCATGCTGACGCCGACGCTTTCGCCATTCCAAACGCCATCGCCGCGCTGGATGAAGCCGACCGGGATGATGTCAAAAAGACCGTCGAGCGTTGCTTCCAGACTACCAGCGCCGAACTTCGCCAGCGCCTTCGCGGCACCCATTTCTGTCGAATATTTGCCTCGGAATGGCTCTCCGGGATCGAAGCCGGTCAAAGCCTTGGACGCGCCCGCGAAGAATAGTCCGCAGTCATGCCCTCCCCACGTCAGAGGCAGATCGCGGACCGACGCGATATAGGCCGACAGCTCGGCCTCCCATGTCGAGTGGCGCGTCATAGCATCGGGTTCATGCGGTCAGGTTTCGACCGGATGCCGCCGCCCGTTCCGACGGCAATGGGCGTATTCCCGACGACGCCGGAAACGCCGTTTGCAATGCCAATGGCAGCCTTTGCTGACTGGTCGCCGCTGTCGTATCGGGCTTGATCGAGGTACGATCGGTTCGACGCTTGGCTGAATGCGGCCAGGTACGTCTGGATCGTGACCATGATGGTTTGCTCTGCCCCGTCGCCCTCTATGTCGAGCGCGGTCATGTAGCCGGTATAATATGGCTGAAACCCGCCCTGCTGCGCGTTCGAAGCATCGCGAATAACGCGCCACAGCCGAGCGATTCTGCCCTGCCAGTTGGCTGGATCACCAAGTAGGTTCAGCGTTTCCTCGTCGATGACAGGTAAGCCAGAGAGCTTTGCCGTCACGGAGTCCGTTCCCTGCGCCACACGGATCGGAGAGATGTCGACAAAGGCATTGTTGATGCCGACGAAAAGTCCTCCATCAAGGTCAGGATCGCCCGTGCCCGACGGCGTGATGTCGAAGCCGCTCGTGTTCGCGCGCACAGGATCGGTGTCGATATTGAGATAGGCGAAGAATACCGGCTTGATGACGGGCAGATCGAGCGCGGCCGAAGCAGTGGGATCGGGCAGGCTCATAGCGCCTCGACCAGATCAAGCGTCGCACCGGATACGGCGTTGTCCCACGACATGCCGTTTTCCCCGCCGGCGCTTCGGACCGAGATGAAGGGGAAAGCCGTCTCAACCGTCGCGTTGTTGGCAGGCACCTCGTTCAGGGCGAAATTGAGCTGAGCTGTCGCCTCGCCACTCGAATTGGTCACGAGGTCCGCGGTGAGCATGACCGTACGGAAATGGCCCGAAGGCAGCGGCACGGTCATGAAGTCGCCCGCGCGAAGGATGCGCGTCGATGGCTGCATTCCATCAAGCGGCAGCGTGTAGCCCGATAGCGTTGCCGCGTTAACGAGCGGTTTGCCGCCCACATGACGCTGACAGGCAATCGGCATGTGAAAATGGTTCTGTCGGCCCTTGAGACCGAAGAGAAAGGCCCTCCACGGACGCTCCTCATTCTCAGTCGACATCGGCTCGATCGCTGCGCGCGCGGTCCAATACTCCGCGCCGGGAAGGCCAACGACTTGGGAGCGGCTTGTCCAGATCGATCGATTGAGCTGGTCGGGCACCACCGGGTTGAGGCTGAGCAGGATCAGCGCGTCGCGATCGGGGATTTCCAGTAGGGCCATGGCGCCGAAACGCTATGTGCGGGGTGGGTTAGCGGTTACCGCCGTCAGCGACAACAACTCCCAGAATACCTCTATTTTATACTTACTCGATACACACTTTTATCTTGACGCGCGGCCTGCCTGTGTGTATACGGTGTGTATAGAAAGGAGGTAGTGATTTGAAGTCGAGAGAAGTTATCGCGGTCATTGAGGCGGACGGCTGGTTCGAGGTGCGGCAGGTGGGAAGCCACAAGCATTTCAAGCACAAAGAGAAGGCCGGTTTGGTTACGGTTCCCCATCCCAAGAAGGAATTGGGTATCGGAACGCTCAAGAGCATCGAACGACAAAGTGGTGTCAAGCTCCGGTGAAAACCGGGGCTTGCGCCTCTACACACTCATACACACTTGCCTCTTGACCCACTGACATTTTGAGTATACATACTCATACACACCATGAAGGAGGAAAACCATGGCTAGCGTATTGTACGTTGCCGTCGTCGAGCAGACGGAGGACGGCTTTAGCGTGTTCTTTCCGGACGTTCCGGGTTGCACCTCGGCTGGAGATACACTCAACGAAGTAGTGGTCAACGCGGGTGATGCGCTCGCGAGCCATATCGCCCTGTCTCATCAATTTGGAGACGAGATCGCTGAGCCTCGGCTCTTGGAAGAGATTCCACTCGATCCAGAGGTAGAAGAATACGGGCGTTTTCTAGTGCCCGCCGATCTCCCGGGGAAAGCTGTGCGTTTAAACATCACCCTCGACGAGGGGCTGGTTGCCGCGATCGATAGAGTGGCGAAAAACCGAAGCGGATTTCTAGCTGATGCCGCGCGGGATGCGCTCGCTCGTCGGCGGGAACGAGAGCCAGCGTAGTTCGGTCAAAGTCTCGGCGTCGAAAGCTGGCTCAGGGCCTTCTGTGCGCCCCAATCGCTGACTTCGCCCGCGGTCGCGCGCACAATCTCGACTGCAACGCCGGCGCTGCGCTGATCGATGCGCGCGTCGATATCGCCTGACAGCGCCAGACGTACGACTGCGACCCCGCCAGATTGAGCTGACGGCTGAGCCGCCCGTTGATTCACCTGCCCGAGCGGAATGACGGTGCCGCCCTGCGAGCCCATGCGAAGGAACTCAGCGCCGCCGCGCTGCTCATTGACGCGGACGGTCTGACCCGGCGCGACGTAGCCGCCAGATGCGCGGCCGAAGATGGATGAGAAGAAGCCCCCTCCTCCACCGCTGCCCCCGCCAAAGCTGCTCCCCAGCGCATTTACAATGGTCTGCTGAATAGCGATGCGGATGAGATCGGCGATGATTTGCTTGGCGACATTCTTGAAAACATCGCCGAGAGATTTCGAATTGACGATCGCCTCCGCAAGCCCATCGTTCAGACTTTGCAGGCCATCGACAGCGATGCCCTCGTACAGTTCGTTGAGTTCAGCCGCGTCCCTTTTCGCATTGTCGAAATAGCGTTCCAACGGCCCCGCAGTGTCTCGGCGAGCCTGCTCCATGGTTCGACCCTGAGCTTCGCGCAAGGCGGCCTGTTCGATCGCTGCCCGTTGCCGAACCGCGGCAGACAGGTCCTCATTGTTCTTGATGCGCTCAAGCGCTGCATCACGCTCGCGATATTCAAGGTCGATGATTTCGTAAGCCAGGGTACGCCGTGCAGCCTGCGACTTGGCCAGGTCATATTGCTGACGCAGCGCATCGGCACGGGCGCGGAACTCGGCCTCGGCAAGGTCGGCCGCCTCCTCCTCGATCTGGATCCGGCGTTCCCGTTCGACTCGCGCACGCTCTATCTCGGCGAGGTTCTCGATTGCATCGGCGATGCGGGCCTTTTGCGCCGCGCTGTAATTCTTCTCGGCCTGCAGGCTTTCGAGCGCGGCAACGCGCGCGAGCTCCACGCTTCGAAGTTCAAGCTCTGCCCGCTCTTCGGCAGACGTCGCGAGTTGCTGGCGTGCAGAGAGCGTCTGCTGAGCAAGGCTGGCGAGTTCCTGATTGAAGCGTTCCTCGATGTCGGCGTCGCTTGGGCCGGAGCGGCCTTTGCGTCCGCCGCCTTTCTTTTTCGCGCCGGCGGCACCTGCACCAGACGGTGTGCCTGCCCCACCCGGTTCCTGAAATTTGTTGCCCAGTGCGCCGATGATCCGTGCCGTTTCGTCATTGGCCCGTATGGTAGCAGCAGCAACATTTAGGCGTGCAGCCGTTTCGTTGAGGTCATTGATGTCGGACTGATCGAAGCGGGCACCAAGAATGCCCGGGCCCAGCGCCTTGGCTCCGCGAAGCGCCGCGGCATCGGATTTTGCCCTGGGCGACAGTTCCGCGATCGTCGTCCGTGCCTCGGCGGACGATAGCGCAATCTTGGCGAGAGTTAGTTGCTTGGCCGCACTCGCCGCCGACGTCATCGCGCCAACGCTGGCCCAAACTGCATCGGTGAACGTCGAGATGGAGTTCGCGGCGACATCGCTGTTGTTACCGAGCTTCGAAATGTCGAGCCCCGCCGCCTTGGCCTGCTTACGCGCATCGTCGAGCCGCCCCTCGGCAACGGCCAACTCGCCCTCCAGTTCGCCGAGGCTCGCGGCTGTGTCCTGACTGGCGATCGCAAGCGCGCCAAGGCCGAGCGTCAATGCGGTGACCGCCAGCCCCACAGGACCGCCGAATGCTGCGAGCAATGCTCGGCCAGCGAGCGCAGCACGGACGCTCATGACCTGCATCGACGTACCCGCGCCCACCGCTGCTGCCGAAAGCACGACATTGGCGCGGGCGGCGGCGAGAGATGCAGCAGTGGACGCCGCCAACGCTCCGACATAACGACCAGCCAGGAATGTCGCGAGCACGGCGAGAACCGTCGTCAGGCTGTCCAGATTCTCGGCCAGCGCCTGCAATCCGCCCGCGAGTGCGTTGGTGACCCCGTTCGCCTGTGCCGACTGGCCGACATAGACGGTCAAGGCGGAAGTCAGGGCCTGATATGCGCCGGACAGGGTGAGTGTCGCCTTGCTGGCCTGCGATTCGAGTTGCGCGGACCCGGCGAGGATGCCCGCGAAGAACTCCTGTGACGTGACCTTTCCGTCCAGCATGGCCGCCCGAAGCTTGTTGATGTCGCCGCCGAACTTTTCCGACGCTGCGGCGGCCTGAAGCAAAGGACGAAGCCCACCCTCGTTGATCTGGTTATACTCTTCGGCCCGGACCGTGCCGGACGCGAGCGCCTGACTGAGACCGAGAATGGCCCCGCTGGCCTGTGCCGCATCCGTCCCGGTGATGAGCAGAGCCTGCGACGTCGCTTCGGTCAGCTTGAGGATTTGCGCTTCGGACGCACCAAACGACCGACCAGCATCCGTCGCCTTGCCGTACAGATTGGCGAGGCCCTCGATATTCACACCGTACCGCTTCGACAATTCGAGAAGGTCGGATTGAACCGCTTCGAGCTGCTGCCCTTCGAGGCCCGCGACCCTGAGGCTGTTCTGCAGGCGCGTGAAGCTGTCGATCAGCCCGGTGAGTTCGCGGCCTGTGAAGAGCGTTCCGAGCGTCGCCGCCAGACCCTTGACAGTGCTGCCGATCGAAGCGCTGGACCGGCTGAACTGATCCTCAAGGTTCTTTACCGACGCCTCTTGCAGTCCGAGGCGCGTCGTCACCTCCGACGTCATGCGCCGGATTTCAGCCTGCGCCTTCGCCAGATCAGCTCGGATTTCCAGAATGACCGGATCAATCTCAGCCATCGTTGTGGGCCTCCATGAACCGGGCCAGACGGGAGGTGTCGCGCGGCCCCGATGTCGAACCCTTCGGATCCTGCGCGGCGCTGTGGGCTTCCAATGCTTCGAAGTACGCGCTCATCGAGGTCTCGCGCCAATCAAGGCCAAGCTGGCCGCAATTCGCGATCACGATGCCCTTGTCGAAGGCTTCCGGCTTTTGGCCGGCGCGTCGGCTTCCTTTTTTTTTACGTCGATCCCGACAATCGCCGCGTGCAGAACGCGCCAAGCGTGGGCCATCACCTCGGACAGCGGGCGCGCCGGGAAGCCATACTGCTCGACCAGCTCTTTCGCGCGGTTCGGGCCGACGGTGACCTCTTGCCCATCGACCAAGGCATTGTTGCCGCCGATCAGACCAAGACGAAGAACCTCGTTGACCTCGTTCGCAAGAACCGATCCGCCGCCGAGCCAGAGCACATTGCCCGAGCCATCCTGCCCCATGCCCTCGCTGATCTGGTCGAAGATCGTCAGGATGGATTTCAGATGAAGGCGCCCGTCGTTGTCAAGCATCCCGCATTTGCGCTGCAGCTCGATCACCTGCGGCATGGGGAGCCAGAAGCGATACTCGCCGTCAGCGAAGGAGAAGGTGGTCGCCGTGTCCATGCATCACGCCGCAACCGTTCGGCCGACGACGATGATGTCGTAGGTGACCGAAGTTCCAGCGCCGGAGTTGGCGATGTTCAGCAGGTCACCGGTCGCAGCCGTGACGGCCCAGCCTGATTGCGAGACGAAGAGCTGCCATTCTCCGGGCTTGATGGCGACACCATCGGACGCGGCGAGAAACGGGCCGATGAAGCCATTCGAGGCCGGACGAGTGACCTGCACATTATTCGCGTTGGCCGCGGCGGCGCTGATATAGATGGCAACGATTTCCGCCGCGACGATCGAAGCACCGAATGCATCGGAAAGGGCGCCAGACAGGTCAATATTCTCGTTTGCCGAGAGCGCGACGGTGCGGGTGTCGGCAAACAGGATATTGGCCTTGTTCGTCGCGTCCGTGCCCTCGATGAGGGAAAGCACCTTGTCGACGGCCGCACGTAATTTCGGCGCTCCGAGATCGCCGGTGCCGGTCTGGGTCAGGTTGATGCGAAGTGCGATGTCGCCACGAACGCCGGCCACGTTACGCTTCCGGGGTCCACACCCAATCGCCGCTGTTCGCCAGCGTGATTTCGTCCGTGCTGTCACCTTCCTGCGACAGGTTCATGTTGTGGGCGGTGAGCATGAAGGCGCCCGTGTAAGTGCCTTCGAGGTTGCCGGTGGGCGTGCCGTCATCCGAGAAAAGCTCGATCTCGTAGTTGCCGGTGACCCCGATTGCCGCTTCGAAGGTCGCGACGTTCGGCTTGTTCGTCAGGCCGGTGCCGGTGATGTCGAGCTGTTTGCCGGTTGACTTGGGCACGCGCGCGCCGGGAAGATTTGGCGTATCGCAGTCACGGCGAAAGCGATCGACGGTGTTCGCCACCTTGTTGATCGTGACGTCCTGCATTCCGCAAAGGACGGTGAAGGCTTCGGGGGAGCCGCCGTCGCCCTTCTTGATGCGGGCAAATGCGAACTCGTTGGGGGCTGCCATGGCGATCGGTCTCCGCAGGTAAAATCTGCGGGAACGCTATGGCGGAACCTCAGGCGCTATTACCGCCGTCAGCGACGGGACCGAGCTTCATGCGGCGGATCATGACGACGTTATCGCGCTCGGCTTCCCTGTCGACGCCAGCCTCGATCAAGGCCGAGCGCGCACGGTGTGCAGCATCTTCCTCGCCATCCTCTTCGAGGCGGCTAGCTATCGCCTCGACGTCGGACAGGTCGAGCGCGCCTTTGCGAAAGAGCTGAGAGAGGATTTCTGTCGCCAGAGGATCGGCCATGGCCGCGCTATAGCCGAGAAATCAGACCTCTGCCAGCGCGCGCGCGCGAACGGTGCAGCTATAGTGAAATGCGCCCGGTTCATCACCGTCGACGAGCAAGGTCATATCGGCAATGCGGTAGACGACTGTGCCGATGCCTGGGATATCCGACTTGCGCTTGTCGATCGCCGTTTCAATGGCCTCCCCGATGCGGCCAGCATGGTCCTCGGCCGTCTCGATGAGCGCGCCAGAGCCGTCCTTTTGCCCGCGCGAGAAGGCAGAAATGCCGAAGTTGATTGTCGCCCCATCGACACAATCCGCCCGCAACGGGAGAGTCTGCGGTGCCTGCGTCTTGATGAAGGGCCATTGCGGCTCCATCAACGGCACCTGCCCGTGAATATGATCCGCAGCGATAAGCGCGAGAACGCCCGCGTCAGCCTTGAGAAAAGCGAGCACGTCGCGCCGGACGTGGCGTTGCAGCCCCTTCGTCGCCATCGTCTTTCTCCTTCTCAAGCGCGTCGGCTTCGATCGCAGCGTCCAACTGCTCGCGCGGCAGCTTGCCCGACCAGCCGGCGGGATAGGTTTTGGTCATCTGCATCGTGCGGTATTTCCACTCACGCGCGAATGTCACTTCGGGAAAGTCGGTCATCAATCGCTCCTTCGGCTTTTCTTCACCTGATCACGCACCGCCTTTTCGACCAGTGCCTGAGCCTGCGGGCGCATCTTGTCGCGGGCGGGACGCATGAATGGACGGGCTGACATCTTCGACGTGCCGAACTCAAGCGCCGACGAATATCCAGCCTTGCTGGTCACCCGCACGCGCAGCTTTCCGGCCTTGGTGGTCTCGATATTGCCCGCGAGAACGCCCGTGTCCTGATTGGGCGGTTCGCCCGGAGACGAAGGCACATGGTTCTTGCCCGAAACCGCGCCGCGCGTGATCGAGATTTGCGCCTCGGTCTGGATGAGCTCGCCGGCGTGGAACAGCGCCCCCTCAACCGCTTCCGCCATGGCCGGTGACGCAAGAACCTGCAGGCGCCGGATATGCGCGCGGGCGCCCTTAACCGGCACGACCACGACACTCCCACCCGAAAGCCGCCGGATCGCGCGTGGCAGTGCGCAAGGCATAGGCCCCGGCGTGGGGGCCAGCGAGAATCTCGACAGCCGCCTCGGTCGTTAGCGCGTCCAGCCCCGTGAGGATCAACCGGACATCGCGCTCCTGAAAATCAGCTTCCGAGCGCATTTGTTCGGTGCAGACGTCGCGCTGGACCATGCAATCATAGCTGACCGCGGAACCCGGCGAGATGATCGAGCCACCCGGATCCATGACCGGCGTGCCGGGATAGGTCACGGTGCCCGGATGAAACGGCCCACCATTTGTGGAGCTGAATGCGTCCGCCATGCCCGCAAAATCAAACATGATCGGCCGTCCTGACGAGACGCACGCCGCCGAACAGCATCCGGCAGAGTTCGAGGTACTGGCGGCCGTAGATGGTCGCGTAGAAACCAGTCCGATTGGCGGCACTATCGCTGATCTGGACCGAGAAGGTGCCGGATTTGAACCCGGTGACGCCTTGCGTCGAATTTGACGATCCAGTGCCGATCCCGCTCGTCGACATGCCATGCGCAGCCCATGCCATCACGCCATCGGCTCGATAATCGTCAGGCCAGTTCGTGCCGACGAACCGTTCGGCGCGCGCAATCCAACTATCGACAGTCGCGTCCGGGACCGCAGCGAATGCAGGATAGAGGGCCTTCAGGTCGGCCGCTGTCGGCGTCGTGTAAGCCATCTTCGGTCCTTACGAAAAAGGGCGGGCGAATTACTGCCCGCCCCTGCCCCGGAAAATTGGGTTGGTTATTCTCTGGCGCCGGCGTCCTTGCTCGGTTCGGCAACAGCTTCTTTCGCAGCCGCCGAACCGGCCTTGGCGAACCACTCTTCGTTCGGGTCCTCGCCGTCGGCCAGCTTGACGTCATCGGTCGTCGCGCCAGCCGGAACCATGATAAGGCCGCCCGCGGTGTAGAGCCCGCGGTCCCCAGTCGAGATATTCGTGAACTTCGGCATTTCAGCGCTCCTTAGAAGCTATCGCGATAGACGATGGCCTTGGGCAGCCGCACCTCGACACCGCCGACGTTCATGATGCCGCCGACCTCGTAGGTCATGCTCGACTTCTGGAACGGGGGCAGGAAGGTGTGCGCGCCAGGCAGGTGGAACTTGATGACGTCGGCGCTGTCCTCGTAGGCGACCATGCGGGTCGTGTTCGAGGTGCCCGCAGTCTCGAGAGCGCGGCTCTTGAGGATCTGCAGGCCCTCGCCAGCGACATTGTTGGCCATCAGGAAGCCGAGGATCGTCGAGCCGGTGTCGCCCACGCGGGTCGTCGCGATATAGTTGTAGCGCGACGTCGGCAGGACCAGCTTGTTCGCGATGCTCGTTTCGCTTGTGCCGGTTTCCACGGCTGTCAGCGCTTCGTTGATGTCGCGAAGAATGAGGTCAGCGGTCTTGGCCGACCACAGACGCGAGGGGCCGGTGCCGTCGTTGGCAACCTGCGCCGACGGAGCCGAGCCGTTGTTGATGAAGCCGGTGTTGCCCTTCTCGGCTTCACCGCGCGGGGTCTGCCCGTTCATGGCGATGCCGTAGATGAAGCGATCGGCGCCCTTCTTCGCTGCACGGGCCTTGTCGCTCGGAAGGCTGCGGCCGAGCTTGGCGGCGCGCTGCATTTCCTGCGTGTTCCATTCGTAGCCGATACCAGCGAGGTGGTACGGCTTGTTGAACTGGCTCATGCGGGTCGATGCGAACGGCATATCGAAGGCCGAGCCGGCCAGATATTCCGCCTGCGCCACATCTTCCTGCGAATAGACGATTGTGCCGACGTCCCACATGTCGCCCGAGGTGTCGACGGTCATGAAGCGCGAGATGTCCCAGCTCGGGTTGCGCGTCATGTAGACTTCGGTTTCGATGCGGTAGAGCTGCGGCGTCAGGAAGGCATAGCCCACCTGCGCATCGCTCAGGAACGCGTCGACCTTATCGGCGAACGTTGCGGCAAGAAGGCCATCGCGGGCCGCCCACTGGCGGATGATGCTGGCCTTGATGTCGCCATCGGCCGCCATGAACGCCACCGGATCGGTGATGCGGTTCGAGGCGGCGTCATAAAATGCGTGCGTCATGTTCATTCGCCCCTTCAGCGCTTCACGATGCGGCAGAGGCCGTCCGTGACGGTTTCGTCGGCGACCCATCCGGTCGCGATGTGCGTTGCGTCGGCGGCGGTGCCGCCGATGAGATCAGCCGCGCCGCCGCCAGTGCCAACGGTGATCGCGAGGCCATCTGTGACAGCGCCTTTCACGTTCACGTAGATGGCGCCGAGCGTGAGAATGCCCGCGTTGTCGTACTGCTGATATTCGTCGGCATCCTGGCCGGCGATCAGAGCCTGACCGGCCTGAGCGATCGTCCAGCCGAGGAATGTTGCCAGGGTGCCGACCGTGGCCGTGCAGCCATGATCGCTGGTGCCGCGATAGACGGGCTGACCGAAGGCGACGCCCGCTGCCGTTTCAACGGTGCGCGAGATGCGGTTCGACGTTTCGCCATTGGCGACCATGCCCGCATAGCCCTTGGCGAGATTGTCCGAATAGGTGGTCTGAAGTTCGGCCATCGGTCAGGCTCCCTTAGTACTGGCTGGCGCGCGCGAAATCGCGGACGCTGGCGTTGTCGGTGTTCATTGCGCGGGGCGCTTTGATCGGGTCGTGCTTCGGCTCAACGGTCGCATCGGCGGTCAGCGCATCGAAGCGGGCCTCGATATAATCGTCGGACTTGTCGGCGACCTCTACGCCCTTTGCATCGCAGGCCATGCGACGGACTTCGGCAACGGTCTTGCCGGCGGTGTCGGGCAGCTTGTCGCCGCAAACAGCCTTTGCGCGGCTGACGACATCGGCCTTATCGTTTGCGAGCTTGTCGATTGCAGCCTGGTCGACCACCTTCGTTTTCAGTTCGTCGATTTCGGCATCCTTGGCGGCCATCGCCTTATCGTGGGCGGTCTTCGCATCGGACAGCGCGGTCTCGGCGGTGGTCGCCTTGTCCTGCAGCTTCGTAACCAGCGCCTTCACCGCATCGCCGTCATCCAGATCGACCTTCAGGCCGTCAAGCATGATGAAATTCATTCCCTTGATCCTCTTCAGGTCTTCAATTGCTTGGGGGTTTGCATCGCAGGCAGCAAAGCCGTTACCGCCGTCAGAAATTCGGCATTGGTCGCCCGCTCGGCCTCGGTCGACGAGCGCGATGTGATTGCCTCCGGTGATCTTTGACTGGCGCGCATCGCAGACGGTGCCGTCGGGTGCTTTGAAGTCTCCGAACTCCAGCTCGGCCGCATAGCCGTTCGAAAGCTCGCGCTTGCCGCGGTCGATCTTGTCGATGGCGGCCTTGTCGGTGACCATGAGGTCGAAAGAGAGATATTCGCCGTCCCGCAGCGCACCCATGATGGTCCCGCGTGCGAGGTCGCGCCAATTCGCCGACGTCACAGCCTCGGAGGGATGGTCGTCCGTAATCGGCTTGCCGATGAAGGATTGAACGGCCGATTTGTCGAATACCGTGTCGGCGTCGCGCAGTACGTTGACGATGGCCTTGTCGCGCAAGCCGTGCTTGTTTTCGGGGTCAACCTCTGCGCCGGTATATTTGTAGACGCCGGTTCGGGCGGCTCGTGCGCGAACGGCGAGATAGCCATCCTTCGTGCGCTTCGGAGCATCCAGCGTGAGTTGGTCCATAAACAACATGGACGTCGGGATATGTGGCAACTACGCTTGTCGTTACCGCCGTCAAAGGATCAATAATGCGAGCCTATTTAGCTGGATGGTACGACGACCAAAGGCCTATAATCTATTGCCGAGCTGGGCCGCCCGGATGCTTCGGCGCTGGAGATGTGGGTGGGACGAAAGTTCGCGCACTTTTGGACACTGGTTGCACAGGCGCCGCTTTCCCCGCGGCCCTAGCCGAATCGCTCAAGTTGCCGTCGGCCGGTACGGTGAATAATTTTTTCGGTAACGGGCACAGCGAATCTTTGTCCTACCACTCCGAAATCATGTTCGATTTGAACTTTCCGGACGGACGCCCCGCCACCTTCAAGGTCACCGATCTGGTGGCGACCACGATGGAAGTCACGGAGCACTTCGACATGATATTGGGAACGGGCGCGCTTCGCTGCCTGTCTATGAAGTTCCCGGCCAACTTTGCCCCGTTCCAGTTATGGCACGATTACCCCAATATCGGACCGAATTAGAATCTAAATCGCAATCACGCTCCGCGACCGACACCCACAAAACGGCAACTGCCCCGGCCTATCGTTCGGAGGCGCAGTGATCGCCTTCCCGTTGATCTTGCCCCCGACCTCGCCGGGATCGTCCGAATAGACCCGACCGTTGCGCGCCCGATGATCTTCGCGCGGGTGCAGTTTGCCCGAATGAAGCCACTCCCACTCCGACAGCCCCGCTTGACGTCGGCGCTCATCGGCCAGCGATGAGGTCAACTTCGCCAACTGATCCGAGGCAATGCGTCGAGCACGAGCACGCCCCATGCCCGCAACATCGCGGATCCGCTTGGCCACCTCATCCGCCGGGGTCCGATTCCGCAGCCCGTCGAACACAGCCTGGGACATCTTCTGCCGCGTCTCGTCGGACACGGATCGAACCAGCGCGACATTGTTGGCGATCGAGGTTTCGAGCGACATACGCACATCCGACGCGCCCAGCATGGTCGACAGGTCGACACGAGACGCAGACTGCACCGCGGCCACCCACTTCTGCCGATACCAGCGCTCAACGAACAGGCTCCACCGTTCGAGCGCGGGCTTGAGCTGGAAGAATATCGCGCCAGTCTGACGTTCGGCCTCGGCGAAGATGTGTTCGAGGTCGGTCAGGGAGTCTTGGGTTAGCTCGGACAGGGATCGGCGATATTCCTCGATCAATCGCGGTGCTGCTTCTTCCCATACCTTCACGACGTCAGCATAGGCGGCGTTGAACAGGTTCGTGGCGAACATGGCTGGGGGGCGGATGTCGCGGATCGTCACGCTTCGGCGCAATCCTGAGCGCTTGGCCATTTGGGCTAGGTTGAAGCGCATTAGGCCGCTTGACGAGAGGGCATTCCAATCGCGTCCATGATCTTGACCGGCTGCGGCTGGCTGTTGTCGAACACGCCAATGGCAAGCCGCCCGGAGTTCCAAGCAAAGCTGTCGAGGTTGGTTCGGTGCGTTTTGAGCAGCGGGTGCGAGGCCGATTGATGATGGCCGTGAACGATGTGCTTGCCGCTGCAATGCCCGATGTCGGGATGAAACTCGGCGTCGCCATGCTCGACGTCACCGGGGTAGAGCATCCATTGCAAGGTTTCGGCCTTCGCTTCCGTCACTGGCTGATCAAATGGAACGCCCGCATGGACGAAAATGCGGTGGGTATCCTCGTGCGTCAGGGGCAGCGCGCGCAGCCATTCCAGATGCTCGGCAGGAATTTTGAGCGGGAACAGGTCATCGCCGTTTTGATAGCCATAGCTTTCGAGCGTTTTTCCGCCGCCATTGCCGATCCACCAACGCATGATGTTCGGGTTTTCAAGGCATTCGAGCATCATCGCTTCGTGATTGCCCTGTAGGACGATCCACTCCCAATTAGGGCGCTGAGGTCCCGCCATGAGCAGGTCGATGATATTACGGCTTTGCGAACCGCGATCAACGAAATCGCCCAGCACGATCAACTTGCCGCCATCCTCCCCCGCGTCGCGTTCGATCAGGTCTATGGCACGACAAAGCAGATCGAACCGCCCGTGCAAATCAGCGATGGCGTAGGTGGGCTTCATTGCCCCTGAGCCTCGTCATTGGCGACGTCGGGCTCAAGATCGTCGTTTTTGTTTGCCTCTTCCGCCTCAGGCTCACCCCCGAACCGCTCATCCTCGGGAATCTCAGCCAACGCCCCTTCTAGCGCCGGCATCCACCCCGCCTCGGTAATCGTCGACTGCAGCCCCTTGTTGAACGCGATGTCCGGAACAGCGCCGGTCATCTGCAGCTTCTCGGCCGCCTCCATCGTG
>Ga0247823_10002714_pt1 | contig 14533 bp, 14 predicted proteins | sample 13C_PalmiticAcid_2_FD_192426 | JGI IMG/M metagenome (GOLD analysis project Ga0247823, IMG submission 192426) | Soil microbial communities from agricultural site in Penn Yan, New York, United States - 13C_PalmiticAcid_Day30 | ecosystem: Environmental > Terrestrial > Soil > Agricultural land...
CGACGCAGTGATGTGGGAGCGACGCAAGTCGCGAAACTTTTGACAGCCGTGTCCGTCGAAGATCGTCGCACCGCGACCTGCGTCGCTCCCACAAGTCGGCACGGGAAACAAAACAGGGCGGCCATGGCCGCCCTGTTTTCATTGCATCGATGCATGCCGGTTCGCGCTATTCCACCTTCACTTCCACCCGACGCGCCTCGTCGGCGTTGCCGTTGCCCTCGGTCTGCATCGGCTTGTCCAGTTCGATGCGCTCGGCGGCGATGCCATTGACCACCAGCCATTGCTGGATGGCCTGCGCACGCTGCTTGGCCAGTTCCTGGTTGGTCGCCAGATCGCCGGTTGCGTCGTGGAAGCCGGACACGCGCGCCTTGCTGTCGACCTTGGCGTGCAGGCTGCCCAGCACGCTGGCCAGACGCGCGCTGGCATCGGCCGGCACCACCGCGGAGCCGACGTCGAAATACACCTTGGCCAAGTGATCGTTGGTCAGTTCGGCCATGTGCATCGATTCGGCGGAATGGGCGCCGCCCACCGCCGCGCTTGCCCCACCCTTGAACCAGCCGTCCACCGGCAGCAGCGGCACCAGCAGCAGCGCCACGATGTTGATGATCTTGATCAGCGGATTGATGGCCGGACCGGCGGTGTCCTTGTAAGGGTCGCCGACGGTGTCGCCGGTGACCGCGGCCTTGTGCGCGTCCGAACCCTTGCCGCCGTGATGGCCTTCCTCGATGTACTTCTTGGCGTTGTCCCAGGCGCCGCCGCCGGTGCACATGGAGATGGCGACGAACAGGCCGGTCACGATCGTGCCCATCAGCAGGCCACCCAGCGCGGCCGGTCCCAGCAGCAGGCCGACGATGATCGGGATGATCAGCGGCAGCAGCGACGGCACGATCATTTCGCGGATCGCCGACCTGGTCAGCAGATCCACCGCCTTGTCGTACTCCGGCTTGCCGGTGCCTTCCATGATGCCCTTGATCTCGCGGAACTGGCGGCGCACTTCCTCCACCACCGCACCGGCCGAACGGCCCACCGCCTGCATCGCGAAGGCGCCGAACAGGTACGGAATCAGGCCGCCGATCAGCAGGCCGACCACGACCTTGGGATCATTGATGGCGAAACTGACCGCGCCCTCGCCGAACTTCTCGCCCAGCTTGTGCGCGTAGTCGGCGAACAGGACCAATGCCGCCAGCGCGGCCGAACCGATCGCATAGCCCTTGGTCACCGCCTTGGTGGTGTTGCCGACCGCGTCCAGGGCATCGGTGATCCTGCGGATGTCCGGGCCCAGTTCGCTCATCTCGGCGATGCCGCCGGCGTTGTCGGTGATCGGACCGTAGGCATCCAGCGCGACCACCATGCCCGCCATCGACAACATCGCGGTGGCGGCCACCGCAACACCATACAGGCCACCCACCCAGAAGCTGGCCAGGATGGCGATCGCCACCGCGATCACCGGCAGCGCGGTGGATTTCATCGACACCGCCAGGCCGGCGATGATGTTGGTGGCGTGGCCGGTTTCGGAAGCCTTGGCGACCTGCTGCACGGGCGGGTATTCGGTGGCGGTGTAGTACTCGGTGATCACCACCATCGCCGCAGTCAGCACCAAGCCAATCAGCGCGCAGCCGAACAGCGGCAGCAGCAGTTCCGGCGCGAACATCGACTTGGTGACGAAGAAGAACGCGATGGCCGCGAGCACGCCGGAGACGGCCAGGCCGCGGTACAGCGCGTTCATGATCTTGCCGCCTTCGCGCGCCTTGACGAAGAAGGTGCCGACGACCGAAGCCAGGATCGAAACCGCGCCCAGCACCAGCGGATAGACCACGCCGGCCCAGCCGTAGGTGGCGAAGGAGATGCCGGCGATCAGCATCGCCGCGATCACCGTCACCGCGTAGGTCTCGAACAGGTCGGCGGCCATGCCGGCGCAGTCGCCGACGTTGTCACCCACGTTGTCGGCGATCACCGCCGGGTTGCGCGGGTCGTCCTCGGGGATGCCGGCTTCGACCTTGCCGACCAGATCCGCGCCGACGTCGGCGCCCTTGGTGAAGATGCCGCCGCCCAGGCGGGCGAAGATCGAGATCAGCGATGCGCCGAAGGCGAGGCCGACCATCGGCTGCAACGCCGCCTTGATCGCCGCCTCGGTGGGTTGGCCGTTCCAGACCACGAGGAAGTAGCCGGCCACGCCCAGCAGGCCCAGGCCGACCACCAGCAGGCCGGTGACCGCGCCGCCGGTGAAGCTGATCTTCAGCGCCTGGTTGAGGCCGTGGGTGGCGGCCTCGGCCGTGCGCACGTTGGCGCGTACCGAGACGAACATGCCGATGAAGCCGGCCACGCCCGACAGCAGCGCGCCGATGGCGAAACCGATGGCGGTGGGCCAGCCCAGCGCGGGGACCAGGCCGATGATCAGGAACAGGATGACGCCGACGATCGCGATGGTGGTGTATTGCCGGCGCAGGTAGGCGCTTGCGCCTTCCTGCACCGCCGCCGCGATTTCCTGCATGCGCGGATTGCCGGCAGGCCGGGAAAGAATCCAGCGTGCCGAGAATATTCCATAAAGAATTGCCACCGCGGCGCAGACCAGCGACAGCGTCAAACCGTGTTGTTCCAGCATGACCCCTCCCAAGGTTGATGGATGACGTCCGGCGAGTGCGTGACCGGTCGAAAATCCGGGTGGGGCGGTGATCCCGATGGAGCCTGTCGAACGGGATACAGCCACTGCGGCATGGGCCGCGCGGATACCGACGTGTTCAGACAATCCCTGGAGCGCCCCGAGTATGACCCGAGCCCGCCCCGCCCGCCAACCACGAGCGGGGGTTCAGGCAGTCCGTGCCAGCCTTGCGCGGTCGTATTCCCGAGGTTGTCCGATGCGTCCGATTTCCCCCCTCGCCCTGACCGCCACCCTGGCCGCCGCCGTTGTCCTGCCGACGTTTGCGGCCGAACCGCAACCGGAGATCAAGCGGCCGGCCGCCGCCACCGCGCAGGCCGTGGGCGCGGTCCATACCATCCGCCAGATTCCGGAGGCATGTGCCCGCTTCGAGGGCATGTTCACCGGCGATGCCGCGCAGCCCTACCGCTTCAGCGTGGTCCGCACCAGCGCCCAGTGCCAGCCGCGCGCACGCCTGCTGGATGCCGCCAAGGCCAGGCCGGGCGCATCGTCGGGGTGGTTGCTCAACGACGTGATCCGCATTCCCAGCGCCGCCTGCGCGTCGCAGCAGGCGGTCGTGCGCGTATGGCGCAAGCCGGTGGCGGTCAGCACGCCGGACAAGGACGGACAGGGTCAGGCCCGCATCTACCTGGAAGACGCCAAGCAGGACATCGCCGCCGGCAAGATCGCGCAGGCGAAGATTCCGCTGTTCGCCGCCGAAATGAAGGTCGAGGGCAAATGCCCTTGAGGCGGGGCTCGGCCCACCATCGCCATCCCTGCGCCCGGGATCGGATCATCGGTTCGGATCATCATCGGGCGTCATGCCGAGGATGATGCACGGCGCACGCGGACCGTGATCCTGCGTGCGCCGGCGGGCGAGGCTTACTTCTTCAGCGGCTTGGAAGGCTTGAGTTTCCTGGACATGCCGTCGAACGTGGCCTGATCCGACGGAGACAGATTGGGCCGGCCGGCCAGGAAGCCCATGGTGATGCCGCCGACCACGTAGTACGTCTCGCCCGCTTCCACTTCCATGTTGAGCACATCCTTGGCTTCCGAGTGCACGGTGTACGTGTGCGCGCCCGGTTCCACCGGCATGACGAAATAGCTGCCGCTGCTCAACTTGCCCAGTTCCTGTTCGCCTTCACGGACGATGTAGTTGACCGCCGCGCCGGCGAACTTCTTTTCGCGGAAGAACACGATCTGGCCCTTGCCCGCCTCGGGAGCGGCGATGGCGATCGCGCCCTTCGATTCGGATGTGGCCGCCGGTGCGTCGGCGGCAGCGGGTGCCGGCGCTTCCTCCGCCGAGGGTGAAGCCGGCGCGCTGGTTTCTTCCGCGGGCGCCGCGGTGGCGGCCTCCTGGGCGGCGGCGATGAACGGGGCACACAGGACAGCGGCGATCACGAGGCGGGTCAGGCGGAAACGCATGGATGCTCTACTCCGTTGGTTGGGTGGTGATGCGTGGGGATTCGGATGGGGACGTCCGGGTGGTGGCGCAGGAGGGTGGAGGCGATTGGGTTGCCGCCGATGGCGGCAGTGTCTGGGCCAGCCTGGCGCGCGCACGGGTACCGGCGGGCAACTCGATTTCCCTGCCCTTGAGGAAATAGGCGAAGGGGCCGGCCACCACGGCCGTGCCGATCGCGGCGTGCGACCGATCCTGGCCACTGCCGCCGAGCTTGAAACCACGCAGCCGTATCTGCTCGCCCCGGAACTCCAGGTACCGGGCGGCCAGCAGGATCTCGCCCGGCTTGCCGCCACCACGGGACGGTTCGGCATGCACGACTTCGCCGACGCCCGGTGTACCGATGGGCAAGATGCCGTCGGAAGTGATCAGGGGCTCGGCAAGCGCCAGGCGGAAACGATCGCCCCGCCGGGTCCGGGCCGAATTCAATGTTTCAGAAAGCGCGAGTTCCAGTTCCGCGCCTTCCGAGGGTGGACAGGCCGGCATCGCTTCCGCGGCAGGCGGAGGCGGGACCGCGGTATCAGAGGGAATCGGAGCCGGTATGACGGCTCCGGTGACGCCGGACGCGCACAGCAACGCCAGCGCCAGCATGGCGCGAACCGTCGACATCGGGTTTCCCCTTCAGATTTCCCCGTGCGCAGGCTAGCGCAGGCAACGAAAACTGCAAAGGGGGAGCGGGCCTACCGGAGCGCCTGGTTCGAACCTGCTTGGGAGGTCTGCCTCTTCACGATGGGAGCGGGGTGCAAGATGCGGCGATGAGCCCAGGCCTATATCCCGAAGGGAGAATTTGTTGCGCGCATGTCACGCGGTTTCCGATGCATATTGTTCGTCAAGGACGCCGGCCTCGGTTTCCTCTATCTGCGCGTAGCTTCTGCCGTCTTCTGCTTTCCAGACGGCTCTTCCATTGACCATGTACCCGAGGACAACTGCTGCGGCCTGGCTGGGACTGGGAAACGCGTGATCCCTGGAAAACTTCAGGCGGTTCCCGGCATCAACCAGCACCCCCGTGCTTATCAACGTATCCCTGATGGTCCGGTATCCGATGCTGAGGCTGGAAGCGACGTCCTTGGTCGCGGTTGATCCTGTCAGGACCACGAGTCCGTCGGTACTTCTGATGGAAGCAGCGAGTAGTCCACCTTGCGCCAACTTGAATTCCGCAACGGGCACTGTGGCAGGGGACGCTGCGGGCTCACCTGGGGCCGAAACCGATACGGCAGCAATCGGCGGGGAAATGCGTGTCGGATCCAGTACGCGATGACCCAGCACACCCAACAGTGTCCGCACGTGTTCGGCGAACTCGTCCATCGCATCCTTGTCCGCGCGGGGTAGGGCGGATTCCTGCGGAGTCGAGGCGTTCTTGACCACGTATCTGCCGGCGGTGATGGCGGCGGCGACCAACTTTGCCTCGAGATACTTGATATGCGACTTGGTGAGATTTTCGTCCTTGCTTGTAAAGGCGACACATTCGGACCAGAAGTCCTTGGATGTCAGATGCTGGACGATTCTCCCTGCGACGATTTCAGCTTCACCGATGTATACGGCTTCTTGTCCCGATTGCTCATCGATGCCAAGAAGGAAATACACGCCTTGCCGATGCGCTTCCGGCCAGCCTTTCAGCTCCGAAACACGGTTTCTCGGGAACGCAAGCGCCTGTCCCGTCCAATTCACTATTTCAGCGTGACGGATACCGGAGACATCGGTCTCCGCAAGATAGATTCGAATGCTTTTTCCCATAGTCTGATTCCTTCAGAAACCTTGCTCCGCGCGCTGACTCATCCTTCCCACTTCGGCAGCTTCTGCTTCACCGCCACGTTCTTCAGCGTCACGTACTTGGGCAAGCCGTCGCGGCCGAATTCCGGATAGGCCTCGCCGCGGATCAACGGCTCCAGGTATTTGCGCGCGGCGGCGGTGATGCCGTAGCCATCCTTGCGCAGGAAGCCGTTCGGCATTTTCTTTTCGTGGTTGGCGACCTTTTCCAGCGGCGCGGCTTCGATCTTCCAGCGATACGGCGCATCGGAGGTGCGCACGATCACCGGCATCACCGCGTTCTGTCCCTTCAACGCGTACTGGACCGCGGCCTTGCCGACCGCCTGCGCCTGTTCCCAGTCGGTCCTGGAAGCGATGTGACGGGCGGAGCGCTGCAGGTAGTCGGGCAGGGTCCAGTGGACCTTGAAGCCCAATTGGTCCTTGACCCGGCCGGCGAGGTAGGAGGCCACGCCGCCAAGCTGGGTATGCCCGAACGAATCCTTGCCACCGCCGGCATCGGCGACGAAGCGGCCGTCGGCATGCTGGATGCCCTCGCTGGCGACCACCACGCACCAGCCGACCCTGGCGACGACCTTCTTCACCTGCGCCAGGAACGCCGCCTCGTCGTAGGCGCGTTCGGGGAACAGGATGATCTGGGGTGCGTCGTCCGGCGACTGCCCGGCCAGGCCGGCGGCGGCGGCCAGCCAGCCGGCGTGCCGGCCCATGGCCTCGTACACGAACACCTTGGTCGAGGTTTCCGCCATCGCCGCCACGTCCAGCGCCGCCTCGCGCACGGACACCGCGGTGTATTTGGCCGCCGAACCGAAGCCCGGGCAGGTGTCGGTGACCGCCAGATCGTTGTCGACGGTCTTGGGCACGCCGATGCAGGTCAGCGGGTAGTCGAACGCCTTGGCCAGCTGCGACACCTTGAGCGCGGTGTCGGCCGAGTCGTTGCCGCCGTTGTAGAGGAACCAGCGCACGTCGTGGGCCTTGAGAACCGCCAGCAGGCGCTCGTAGCGGGCGCGGTCGGCGTCCAGCGATTTCAGCTTGACCCGGCACGAGCCGAACGCGCCGCCCGGGGTCTGGGCCAGCGCGCGGATGGCGGCGGCCGACTCCTTGCTGGTGTCGATCAGTTCCTCGCGCAGGGCGCCGAGGATGCCGTTGCGGGCCGCCAAGACCTTGATTTTACGGGCGCGCGCCTCGCTGATGACGGCCGCGGCGGTGGCGTTGATGACGGCGGTGACGCCACCGGACTGCGCATAAAGTAGGGTGCCCTGGCTCATGGGGGATTCGTTCCGGGTTGTCTTGATGCGGTAAGCTTCACACAGATGACGCGGTGCAGCGAGGCGCGGGGGATCCCGCCGCCCGGCACCGCCGGCAGGATTCTAGTTCGGGAGTTACACAATGCGATTGGTTCTACTGGGCCCCCCCGGGTCGGGCAAGGGCACTCAGGCGGCGCGTCTGAAGGAATATCTGCAGGTTCCCCACATTTCCACCGGTGATCTGCTGCGCGCGGAAGTCGCGGCGGGCAGTCCGCTGGGCGTGCAGGCCAAGGAGATCATGGCGCGCGGCGATTTCGTCAGCGACGAGATCCTGCTGGGCATGCTGGAAGACCGGTTCGCCCGTCCAGACACCGCCAACGGCTTCATCCTGGACGGCTACCCGCGCAATCTGGCACAGGCCGACGCGCTGGGCGCGCTGCTCGACCGGATCCGCCAGCCGATGGACTTCGCGGTGCAGTTGGAAGTCCCCACCGATCTGCTGGTGGAGCGCATCGCCGGCCGCGCCAAGGCCGAGGGCCGTGACGACGATTCGCCGGAAGTGGTCCGCAATCGCCTGGACAAGTACACCAGCCAGACCGCGCCGGTCATCGATTACTACCGCCAGCACGGCCAGCTGACCGTCGTCGACGGCGTGGGTTCGCTGGACGATGTGTTCAGCCGCTTGATCGAGGCGCTGTCGCCGGCCAAGGAAGTCGGCTGAGGCCGGTTTCCGTGGACTCCGGTTCGCCGTACCCGGTGCGGCGGCCGGTCCACTCGAAGCGCGGGCCCCGGATCGTCCGGACCCGGACCCGCGCCTGATCCGCGCACCGTGGACACGGTGCCATATTCGCGCCGATCCGCCCGCGTGCCGAAACCCGGGCGCTGGGCTACAGTCTCGTCGTTCACCACGGAAGCGTCGTCTTGAAGATCCACATTCTGGGAATCGCCGGCACCTTCATGGGCGGCGTGGCCGCGCTCGCGCGTGAGCTCGGGCATGACGTCGAAGGCAGCGACCAGGCGATCTACCCGCCGATGTCCACCCAGCTGGAACAGCTCGGCATCACCCTGGCGCAGGGTTACCTGCCGCGGAACATATCCCCGGACTGCGACGAGATCGTCATCGGCAACGCGCTCTCGCGCGGCAACGAGGCGGTCGAGGCGGTGCTGGACGAGGGCCGCCGCTACATCTCCGGCGCGCAGTGGCTGTCGGAGCGGGTGCTGCCGGGACGCGACACCCTCGCGGTGGCCGGCACGCACGGCAAGACCACCACCACCACCATCCTGACCTTCCTGCTGGAAGCGGCCGGGCGTTCGCCGGGCTTCCTGATCGGCGGCGTGGCCGAGGACTTCGGCGTATCCGCGCGGGTCGGCCGGGGCCGCGAGTTCGTGGTGGAGGCGGACGAATACGACACCGCCTTCTTCGACAAGCGCAGCAAGTTCGTCCACTACCGGCCGCTGGTGGCGATTCTCAACAATCTCGAATACGACCACGCCGACATCTTTCCCGACGTGGCCGCCATCCAGCGCCAGTTCCACCATCTGGTCCGGACCGTGCCGCGACGCGGCCGCCTGATCGTCAACGGCGAGGATGCGCGCCTGGCGGAAGTGCTGGCGATGGGGTGCTGGACGCCGGTGGAACGCTTCGGCTTCGATCCGGCGCTGGAATGGAGCGCGCGCCTGATCCGCGAGGATGGCAGCGTATTCGCCGTGCGCCACCAGGGTCGCGAGCTTGGCGAAGTGCACTGGCCGCTGCTAGGCCGCCACAACGTGCTCAACGGACTGGCCGCGCTGGCCGCCGTGAACGCGGTCGGCGTGGATCCGGCGACGGTGATGCCGGCGCTGGCGCGCTTCCGCAGCGTCAAGCGGCGGCTCGAGATCATCGGCGAGGCCGACGGCATCACCCTGTACGACGATTTCGCCCATCATCCGACCGCCATCCACACGACCCTGGAAGGGCTGCGGGCGAAGGTCGGCGATGCCCGCATCGTGGTGGCGATGGAGCCGCGCAGCAACTCGATGCGGCTGGGCGCGCATGCCGATGCGCTGGCGCCGTCGCTCGCGCTGGCCGATGCGGTGGTGTTCCTGCATCGTCCCGAACTGCCGTGGGATGCGGGCAAGGTGATCGATGCGATCCGTGGCGATGCGCGCACGGTGCCGGATGTGGATGCGTTGATCGCGACGCTGCGATCCATCGCACGGCCGGGCGACCACGTGGTGTTCATGTCCAACGGCGGCTTCGACGGCGCGCCGCGCCGCTTTCTGGCCGCGTTGCGCGAAACCGCGTAGGGTGGGCTTCGGCCCACCGCCGCGCCGCAACGATGACCGAGCCATGGCGGGATGCCGGCATGCCGCCGTGGACCGTGGCTGACGGAGATCCGATGACCGAAACCCTGCCGCTGTTCCCCCTGCATGCCGTGCTGCTGCCCGGTGCGGGCCTGGGCCTGCGGGTGTTCGAACGGCGCTACCTGGATCTGGTGCGCGATTGCGGGCGCGCCGGCCGCGGCTTTGGTGTCTGCCTGATCCTGGAAGGCGACGAAGCCGGACAACCGGCGATTCCGGCCGCCTATGGCACCGAGGCGCTGATCGAGGATTTCGATACCGGTCCCGACGGCCTGCTCGCCCTGCGCGTGCGCGGCACGCGCCGGTTCAGGGTGATGCGCACGCGGGTGCGCGACAACGGCCTGGTGGTGGGCGAAGTGCAGTGGTGCGAGCCGGATTCCGATGACGAACTGCTGCCCCAGCACGGCCTGCTGGCGACGCTGTTGCAGAGCCTGCTCGAGCAGGCCGGCGCGGACTTGAACCGGATCACGCCGGCGCAGATGGACAACGCCGCCTGGGTGGGATGGCGGCTCGCCGAATTGCTGCCGCTCACCGCGCAGCAGCGGGGAATGCTGCTGCAGGAAGACAGCCCGCACGCGCGCCTGGACCGGCTGCTCTCGGCCATCGCCTGAGCGTCAGCGCCGGCTGGCCGGCTCCGACGGCGGAACGTCCGGTGGCGGAACGTCCGGTGATGGAACGGGCGCCCCGTCGGTGCGCACGCGCAGCACCGGCAGGCGCGACTGCGGATGCGGTTCGATCCGGTGCTGCATCGGCGCGGTCGCGGCGCTGACCGCGTGCAGCGCCGCGTCGGCCTCGCGCAGCGGCCGCCACACGCCCACCAGGCGGAACGCCTGCTGGTGCTTGAGCACCTGCGCGCTGCCGATCCACAACGGGGTGTCGCCCGGTTGCAGCAGCGTGTTCGCCGGCCACAGCCGCAGCACGAAGCGCAGGCCGGGCTGGGCGCCGTCGCGGACCATCAGCAGGCTCTCGGCGCGGGTATCCAGGGTCGCCGGCAGCACCGGCTGTTCGGCCGGGGAAAGATCGGTGTCCAGCAGGTTGAGCGCGTCCTGCCAGCCGGCCTGCGGCTGCGCCCGCCAGCCGGCGGCTTCCAGCCGCGCCTGCAGCGGCGCCAGCGGCCCGGCGACCTGGATGTCCAGCGGCCAGCGCTGCTCGTCGTCGAACTCGTTGCGGCGCGCCGGCAGGCGCTGCCAGCCCTGCCGCCACCAGTCGTCCATGCCCATCGACTGCACCATCACCGGCGTCTCGAACTGCGCCAGCATGCGATCCACGTTGCGCGGCGCGTGCCACAGCGCCGCCGCGACGAACGAACCGTAGAACAGCCAGCCCAGCGGCGTGATCCAGAACGAGCGCAGCATGCGCCGGCGATAGGCGATGCCGAGCACCAGCAGCCAGACGATGCCGAACAACATGCCGCCGATGATGTCGCTGAGCCAGTGCGCGCCCAGATAGATGCGGGCGAAGCCGATCAGCGCAACGACTATTCCCGACACCAGGTAGGGCCAGACCCGCTGGCGGCCCGGCAGTTCGCGCGCGATCAGCACGGCGAAGAAACCGAAGGTGATGGTCGCCATCGTCACCGCGATGGACGGGAAGCCGAAACCGCTGCTGACCGACGGCGGCTTCGGAATGTCGACCGAAGCGCCCAGCCACGCGGTCAGCGCGAGCCCGAAGGCCAGCGCGGCCAGCCAGTGCGCGGCGGCCATCCAGCGCTTGCGCCAGCACAGGTAGACCAGCACCAGCAACGAGGCCGGCGCCAGCACCTGCTCGTCGCCGAGCGAGGCGATCGCCGCCAGCGGCTGGTCGGCGAGCGGATTGCGCAGCGCCTGCATCAGTTCGTGCACGGCCAGATCGATGCCGAGCGGTTCGCCGTGGCCGATGACGATGATCAGGAACGCGAACCACACCCAGACGATCGCCAGCAGCAGGATCGCCAGCAGCGCCAGCGGCACGGACTCCCGGCGCTTGGGATCGAACACCGCCGCCGAGTAGCGTCCGATGACCGGATGCGCGTGCGACCAGGCCAACGCGCGCGCCAGCAGCGCGTCGGCATGGGTGGCGAACCAGCGGTAGCTGTAAAGCACCAGCGCCCAGGCCAGGGCCAGCACCACCAGCAGCAGGCCCAGCACCAGGCCCAGCCGTCCGGCGACCGCGGCCACCGCGTCGTAGGCATGGCCGAACACCCAGCCCGGCAACAGGAACAGGGCGGCCCACGAAATCGCCGCCAGCAGGCTGGCCGGCAGATAGCGCTTCATCGGCATCCGCAACATGCCCGCCACCGCCGGCACGAACGGCCGGATGGGACCGACGTAGCGGGCGATCAGGATGCTCTTGAACGCATTGCGGCGAAACAGCACCTCGCCCCGATCCAGCAGCTGTGGATAGCGGCTGAAAGGCCAGTGCCGACGCAGTTGCGGTCCCCAGCGATGGCCGACCCAGAAGCTGGTGCCGTCACCGGCCAGCGCGCCGATGGCGGCGCAGATCAGGGCATAGGGACCGGAGATCTCGCCCAGGCCGATCAATACGCCGACCGCGAACAGCAACGGCAGCGCCGGCACGATGGCGCCGAGGATGATCACCGCATCGCAGAAGGCGATCGCGAAGATCACCGCCCCCGCGGCCACCGGATGTGCGCTGATCCAGGCCAGCAGCGAGTCGAACCAGGACGGATTCATCGGCTGGATTATAGGGGGCGGTTCATGACTGGCATCCCGTCTGATGGGCGTGGACTTTCGATGGAAAAAGTGGCTGGCGGCGCGCTCCCGACACCCGTATCCGGTGGTTCGTCCCCGCCGCCGCCGGCCCGCCGCCCGGCCGGGGTATCCTGAAAGGAATCCCTTTTCCATCGTCGGGCGCAGGACTTCCATGGCCAGTTTGCAGGGCAAGACTCTCTTCATCACCGGCGCCTCGCGCGGCATCGGACTGGCCATCGCGCTGCGGGCGGCGCGGGACGGCGCCAACGTGGCGATCGCCGCCAAGTCCTCGGTGCCCAATCCCAAACTGCCCGGCACCATCCACAGCGCGGCCCAGGCGGTCACCGAGGCGGGCGGGCAGGGCCTGGCGCTGAAATGCGACATCCGCGAGGAGGATGACGTGCGCGCGGCGATGGCCGCGACGGTGGACGCCTTCGGCGGCATCGACATCCTGGTCAACAATGCCAGCGCGATCTGGCTGGCGGGGGTGCTGGACACGCCGATGAAGCGCTTCGACCTGATGAACCAGGTCAACGCCCGCGGCAGTTTCCTGTGCGCGCAAGCCTGCCTGCCCTACCTGCGCCAGGCCGCGAATCCGCACATCCTCACCCTGGCGCCGCCGCCCTCGCTGGATCCGCGCTGGTGGACGCCGCACACCGGCTACACGCTGGCCAAGATGGGCATGAGCTTCGTGACCCTGGGACTGGCCGGCGAATTCGGTCCGCAGGGCGTGGCCGTCAATGCGCTGTGGCCGCGCACCATCATCGCCACCGACGCGTTGAACATGATTCCCGGCGTCGAGATTCCCCGTTGCCGCACCCCGGCCATCGTCGCCGATGCCGCGCACGCCGTGCTCACCCGGCCCGCGACGGGCTTCCACGGAAATTTCCTGATCGACGAAGACGTGCTGCGCGAAGCCGGTGTCGAGGACTTCTCCGGTTACGCGGTCGATCCCTCGCAGCCGCTGCTGCCGGATCTGTTCCTGGATCCCTGATGGACTGCGTCTTCTGCGCCATCCTCGAAGGTCGGACCGCGGCCAGCCGGGTGGCCGAGGATGCCGACGTGGTGGCGTTCCTGGATCTGCGCCAGCCGGTGCCGGGGCACGTGCTGGTGGTGCCGCGCGCGCATGTGGAGACGATCTACGAAATGACGCCGGACGCGGCCGCCGCGCTGATGCGGATGGCGGTGCGGGTCGCGCAGGCGCTGCGCGCGGAATTCGATCCGCCGGGCCTGAATCTGTGGCAGTCCAACGGCCACGCCGGCGGCCAGGAAGTTCCGCACGTGCACCTGCACGTGCAGCCGCGCCGCCATCGCGACGGGCTGTTCCGGCTGTATCCGCAGGGGCTGCCGGTGCCGGCCGCGCGCGACACCCTGGATGAGCTGGCCGCACGCCTGCGCCCGCGCTGCGCCGCCACGTCCTGAAGTCTTCCTGCCGAAGCCACCGCGACGGGGCCTGTCTGCCTCCGAAGCCCTCACCCTCACCGGAGCATTTCGATGACCGCCGACGCCGCTTCCTTACGGCAAGGACTCACCCTCATCCGCTGCGTCCTGGCGACGCTGCTCTTCATCCATGGCGCGGCCCGGCTGGGCGCCGGCGGGGTGGCGCCGTTCGGCCAGTTCCTGGAGGCGCAGGGGTTCCCGTTCGGCGCGGGCATCGCCTGGTTCATCACCGTGTTCGAGCTCTCCGCTACCCTGTTGCTGGCCTGGGGACGCTGGATCACTCCGCTGGCGCTGGTGTTCGCCGTCATCTATGCCTGCGGCATCTGGCTGGTGCATGCGCGGGAAGGCTGGTTCGTGGTCGGCCTCGGTCGCAACGGCGTGGAGTACAGCGTGCTGATCCTGGCGTGCCTGCTCGGCCTGGCCTGGGCCCACCGGCCCCGGCGATCCACCATCCCCCACTGATCCGCTTCACGATTCACGAGAACGACATGAAATATCTGCACGCGATGATCCGCGTCCACGATCTGGACGCCACCAGCAGGTTCTTCACCGAGGGCCTCGGCCTGAAGGAAACCCGGCGAATGGACAACGAGGCCGGCAAGTTCACCCTGGTCTACTTCGGCGCGCCGGCCAATCCCGAGTCGGAAATCGAACTGACCCACAACTGGGGTTCGGACGAGGACTACGGCAGCGCCCGCAACTTCGGCCACCTCGCGTTCGAGGTGGACGACATCTACGCCACCTGCGCGCACCTGCAATCGCTGGGCATCACGATCAACCGCCCGCCGCGCGATGGCCGCATGGCGTTCGTGCGCACGCCGGACCTGATTTCCATCGAACTGCTGCAGAAGGGCGCGGCGTTGCCGCCACAGGAGCCATGGGCGTCGATGGCAAACGTCGGCGTATGGTGAATGCGACGTTGTTGGCGTCGTCGTGAACGCGCGGATCGCACTTGGATTCG
>Ga0247823_10002716_pt1 | contig 14532 bp, 11 predicted proteins | sample 13C_PalmiticAcid_2_FD_192426 | JGI IMG/M metagenome (GOLD analysis project Ga0247823, IMG submission 192426) | Soil microbial communities from agricultural site in Penn Yan, New York, United States - 13C_PalmiticAcid_Day30 | ecosystem: Environmental > Terrestrial > Soil > Agricultural land...
CCCGTCGTCCAGGCTCCGGTCGAGCGGCTCGGCATTCAGGCCCGCCCGCCCCATGACGAAGAGCGCGATCGCCGCCACCCCCGCCCCGGCCGCCAGATAGGGCCCGCTCGTCTGCAGCGCCGAACTGGCCCCGATCAGCAGCCCCAGGACCAGCGGCGGCGGGCCGTTGGAGGTCTCGACCAGCGGCGTCAGGGTCGGCACCACGAACAGCAGAATGACCAGCAGGGCCGCCACGGTGCTGACCAGCACGAAGACCGGATAGGACAGGGTCGAGATCAGCTGTTCGCGCAGCTTGTCGCGCGAGGCGACCAGGTCGCTGGCGCGCTGCAGGCCGCCCGGCAGGTCGCCCGAGGCCTCGCCGGCGGCGACGAAGGCGGCCACGAAGGCGTCCTTGGACGGTAGGTTGCGGGCGAAGGCGGCCTCGACCGCCTCGCCGCCGCCGATCTGGGCCGCCAGCCGGCGACAGAACTCGCGCACCGCGGGCGGCGCCCCCTGCCCGCCGAGAATGCCCAGGGCCGAGCGGATGTCGGCGCCGGCGCGCAGTAGGTCGGCGAGACTGCCCAGCAGAGTCGACAGCCGGCGATCGTCGATCGTCCGGCGCGATCCGCCCTGCCCTCCGGCGCCGGCGCCGCCGTCCCTGGCCCGCTTCAGCCGGACCGGCGAAAGGCCGTCGCGCCGCAGGCGCTCGAAGGCCTGGGCCTCGCCGCCGGCCTCGATCCGCCCCTTGAGCCGGCGACCGCCAGCGTCGAGCGCGACGTAGTCGAAGCGGCCCGCCCCCTCAGCCATGGACCGCCGCCGTCACTTCCTCGATGGTCGTCACGCCCTCGAGGGCCTTGGCCAGGCCGTCGCGCAACATGCTTTCCAGACCGCGGCGATGCGCGTGGGCAGCCAGGGCGCTTTCGCCCTCGCCTTCGGCCACGGCCCGCAGCATTCGGTCATCGGCGAGGAAGGCCTCGGCGATCGGCATCCGCCCCCGGAAGCCCCCGCTGCACGACGGACAGCCCACGGCGCGGAACACCCGGCGCGGCGCGGAAAGGCCAGCGGCCGCCAGCACCGCCTCGCCGGCGGCGTCGATCGGCCCCTCGACCCGGCAATGCGGGCACAGCCTGCGCACCAGCCGCTGGGCGGCCGCGCCGCGGAAGGCCGCCGCCAGCTGATAGGGCTCCACGCCCATGTCGCGCAGCCGCGGGAGCACCCCCAGGGCGTCGTTGGCGTGCACCGAGGCCAGCACAAGGTGGCCGGTCATGGCCGCCTGGATGGCCACCGCGGCGGTCTCCGGATCGCGGATCTCGCCGACCAGGATCACGTCCGGGTCCTGGCGCAGGAACGAACGCAGCGCCGCGGCGAAGGTCAGGCCCAGCTGGGCGGCGACCTGGGTCTGGGAGACGTGCTCGAAGTGGTACTCGACCGGGTCCTCGATGCTGAGCACCTTCTTGGCCGAGCCGGCGAAGCTCTGCAGCATGGCGTAGAGCGTCGTGGTCTTGCCGCTGCCGGTCGGGCCGGTGATCAGGAACAGGCCGTGCGGCATGTGCGCGGCCTTGTCGAGCGGCTCCGACACCGCCGCTCCCAGCCCGAGGGCCTTCAGGTCGAGCGGCACGGCCGAGCGGTCGAGGATCCGCAGCACGGCCGACTCCCCGAACACGGTCGGCGAGGTGGCCACGCGCACGTCGACCGCCTTGCCTCCGACGACGAAGCTGGTGCGGCCGTCCTGGGGCAAGCGACGCTCACCCAGATTGAGATTGGCGATGACCTTGATGCGGGACACCGCGGGGGCCGCCAGGTCGGCCGAGACCACCCGGTGCTCGACCATCCGCCCGTCGATACGCAGGCGAATGGCCAGGTCGTGGCGGCGCGGCTCGAAATGGATGTCGGACGCGCCCGCTGACAGGGCCGCCTCGAAGACGGCCGCGACCAGCCGCGCTCCGCCGCCGTCAAGCGCCCCGTCCGACACCTGGTCGATCTCGCGCTCCAGTCGGCGCTCGTCGGGCGCATCGTCCGAAGCCGCGCGGGCGGCCTGGCCGAACATCGTGTCCATGGCGCGACGCCAGTCGGCCGGCCGGGCGACGAACAGGCTGACGGTCTCGCCGGTGGCGAAGACCAGGCCGCTCAGCGCCTCGTTGTCGAGCGGGTCGCAGGCGGCGCAGATCAGGCCGTCGCGCACCCGGCGCAGCGGCAGGATGCGGGCCCGGCGCAGGAACTCCTCGGAGACGCCGAGTTCGGCCGGATCGACGGCGGGCGACAGCCGCTCGGGGCGCCAGATTTCGCAGCCAGAAACCTCGGCATAGGCCTGGGCGAGATCGTCGTCGGCCAGCGAGCCCAGCTGGTTCAGCACCTGCTCGACCGGCTGGCCGGTGCGCGAGGCGACCAATTCTGCCCGGGCCACGGCGGAGGCGTCGACCAGGCCGGCCTCCAGCAGGTTCTCCAGCAGCGTGGCGCGCTGGCGCGCGGAAGGATCGTTCAGCAGGCGGGTCACATCGGCCATGGGCCAGCCTCCGAGGCAAGGCCGACAACCCAGGCGCCGAGCGCCAGGCAGGGACCGAAGGCGAGACGACCGTCGGCCGGTCGCCGCACCACGATTACGGCCAGCGCGCCCAAGGCCGCCAGCACCAGGAACCAGGGCGTGGCCGCGCCCAGCCACAGGGCCAGGGCGGCCGCCAGCTTCACGTCGCCCAGCCCGAGCGCCTGGCGACCGGCGCGGCGGGCCAGGACGGCGCGCAGAACCAGAAGCACGGCGCCGGCGACGACGGCGCAGGCCGCGCCTTCGGCCAGCCGGCCGCCCAGCCAGGCCAGGACGGCGCCGGCGACGGCCGCCGTCGCCGTCAGCGCGTCTGGCAGTCGCATGGTCGTCGCATCGACCAGGGCGGCCGTCAGCAGCGTCAGCCCCAGCAGCGCGAGCAGAAGGCCTCGGACGCCGGGCGCGACCGTCAGGGCCGACAGCACGACCAGCACGCCAGCGACCTGGCCGATCGAATGCAGAGACAGCAGCCCCCCGCCCCAGGTCGCGCCGACCGCGCCGGCGCTCGCGCGAGCGCCGGCCGTGCGTCCAGCCACGGCGCCGCAAAGACGTCCCGCCAGCAGGCCGCAGGCGGAGCCCAGCGCCAGCATGGGCCAGTCGATCGTCATTCAGGGCGACGCAGGTCGCGCTTGACGCCGGTTCCGCCCGGCTTGCGATCGGCGCCGTTGCTGGACACCTCGAAGCCCTGGCCTTCGTCGGTCAGGCGATAGATCAGCGGCTGGCCCCACGGGTCCTGCAGGGTCTTGGCGTTCTTCACATAGGGGCCCGTCCAGGCGTCATCGCCGGAGGGCGCGTCGACCAGGACCTTCAGCCCCTCGGCCTGGGTGGGGTAGCGGCCCACGTCGCTGTGGAAGGTCTCGACGGCGGCCGCCACCGAATCCAGCTGCAGCTCGGCCGCCTTGACGCGCGAACGGCCCAGCTGGCCCATCAGGCTTGGCGTCAGCACCGCCGCGATCAGGCCGATGATGGCGATCACCACCAGCATCTCGGTCAGGGTATAGCCGTCGTCATTCCTGGTCATGCGCTCTTGGCCTTCTTGCCGATGCATCGATCCCCGCCCTCTCCCTGTCGCCTGAAGCTGCGCCAGATGACGGCGGCGGCCTGCTGGTCCCCGCCGACGAAGCGGACGAGGCGTTCGTCCGTCCAACCTGAATCGAGCCTCGCCCGCAAGCGCCAGACCTGTCCGAGCCGGGAGCCGGATCCCTGCGCCCCAAGCCGTGCAGGCGTTCTTACCGTCGCTTCGTTCGCCTCGCCCCAGCCCGAGACCAGGGAAGCCCCGCAGATCCGCCAGTCGGGCGCCGTCGCCAGCTGGGACAGCGTCTCGGGCGAGGGATAGAGGTCGGCCAGCGCCGTCAATCTGGCCTGCAGGGCGCGGGGATCGGCCACCCCGAGGGCCGCCAGATCGCCTGCCGCCACACCGTTGGCCAGCCGCAGCTTGTCGCGTTCGGGCTCGGCCACGATGGCCGCCGAACCGGCGCTGGTCTCGACGGTGAACGCCAGTCGCCCTTCGCCGGTGTCGCCGGCCAGGCGCGCGGCGGCCTGCTCCTGCGCGCCGGCCAGGGCGTAGTCGGCCTGCAGCATGGCCATGTCGCGCTGCGCCTGGCGCAAGGCCGATACGCTGCGCTGGGTCACCGCGCCGGCGATCATCGCCATGGCCAGGACCACGGCGAGGGCCGCGCCGCTGACATAGCCGCCGCTCCTATCGGCCATCGGGCAGCAGCCCGCGGGCGCGCAGCTCGCGCAGGTCGGCGTAGAGATCCTGCATGGTCCGCTCGGCCCCGGCCGGATCGGTGATGATCCGCGCGGTCAGCAGCACGATCAGCTCGGTGCGGCTCTCGTCCCGGCTCTGCGACTTGAACAGCGATCCGATGCCCGGAACGCTGCGCAGCCCCGGCACGCCGGCCTCGTTGCGTGTGCGGGTCCGGCTGATCATCCCGCCGAGTGCGACCACGGCGCCGTCGGCGATGGCCAGGGTGCTCTCCAGCTTGCGCTGCTGGATGGTCGGGGAGTCGATGCCCGAGGTGACCGTGCGGGCCACCGAACTGACCTCCTGGGCCACCTCCAGCACGATGCGATTGTCGCCGGTGATGCGTGGGGTGACATTCAGGATCACGCCGGTGTTGCGATAGTCGACCGTGTTGATCAGCGCCGCGTTCTCGCCCGTCGTGTTCTGGGACGACTGGGTGACGATCGGCACCTGGTCGCCGACCTGCAGGGTGGCCGACTTGTTGTCGAGCGTGACGATCTTCGGCGCCGAGACGACCTCGACGTCGGTCTTGGAGCCCAGGGCGCTGATGGCCGCCTTGATATCGCCCGTCAGGTAGGTGATCGAAAAGCCTGGATAGGTCGGGGCGACAGCGCCGCTTTCGTTGTAGATCGAACTGGCGGTCAGCTTGCCCGAGGCGCCCAGCGTCTGCCAGTCGACCCCGAACTGCAGGTCGTTGTTGAGCGTGACCTCCAGGATCGAGGCCTCGATCATCACCTGGCCGGCCGGCCGGTCGATCTCGGCCAGGATCTTCTGCATCTGCAGCCACCGCGACTGGGAGGCGAAGATCAGCAGGGTGTTGGAGTCCTTGTTGACGCTGATCCGGACGCCGTCCTCGCCTTCCGAGCCGGCGGTCACCCGCGCTCCGCCGGACGACGGGGCGATGGTCGGGGCGGTCGTTCCACCGCCCGTGGACATCCCGCCGCCCGCCCCGCCGATCATCGAAGAAGACGACGCTGAGAGGGTGGAGCTGCTGTTCGAGGCGCTGCTGCCCGCGAAGGCGGCCTCGGCGCCAAACGCGCTGGCCAGGGTCGCCCCCAGCGTCTCGGCGGCGACGTTGCGCGGCCGGTAGACCCACAGGCTGGAGCCAGCGTCGGGCGCAACGACGTCCAGGCGACGCACCCAGGCGCCGACCTCGTCGAGGGCCTGCGAGGTGCGGGCCAGGGCCACCAGGCCGTTCAGCCGCTTGAGCGGGACCAGCGTGACCGCGGTCATGCCGCCCGCCTGCAGCAGGCGCTCCAGCTCGCTGGCGGCGGTGGAGGCCGACACCTGGCGCAGCTCGAACCAGCGGATGCGCGAGCCCTCGAAGGCGCTGCGATCGAAGACCTTGATGGTCTCCAGCGCCGCGTCGATCTCGGAACCCAGACCGCCGAGGATGATCAGGCCCTGCTTGTCGTTGACGTACAGCACCGTGTCTGCGCCGCTCATCGCCTCCAGCGCCTTGGCCACTTCGCTGGGGGCCACGAACGAGACGGGCACGGCCAGCACGTCGTAGCCCGCCCGACGGCTGCGCGAACCGTCGCCGGCCGTGCGGATGGCGCCGCCGGAACGCGCCTTGGCGCGCGGCGTGACGCGAACATTGTCGCCCTCGCGCACCAGCACGATGTCGCTGGCCGCCAGCGTCGCCTCCAGCGCCTCGTAGAGCTGGGCGCGGGTCAGTCGCTGCTCGATGCGGAACGACATCTTGCCGTTGATCGCCGGATCCAGGGTATAGGCGACGCCGAGCGTCGAGCCGAGGATCTCCTCGATCACCTGGGCGATGTCGGCGTCGCGGAACGCGAAGGTGTAGGTCTCGGCCCGCCCCTGCGACCAGGCGACACCTGGCGCGGACACGCCGGCCACGACTGGCGCCAGGGCCAGCCAGATCGCCGCCGTGCTATACTTCAAACGCTTCACGCCACGCCCCAAAGTCGAAAATTCCTCATATGCCGCTCATCGCCGGCGCGCTGGCCGGCGGGATCGGTCCGCGCCCCGGAGGCGGCCCGGCGTCACCTTGCATCGACGGCGAAATCGACGACGAAGCCATCCCCCCTGATGCCCCGGCGCTGGCCTCTCCCAGCCGCACGTCGCGCAGGCCGCCGGCCGTATCGATCGTGATCCCGCCGACGCTGACGCTTTCAAGGGTCACGCCGTCGCGCGCTTCGCCGACCGACAGCCAGGCCGCCGCCGCGCCGCCGATCGAGACCAGTGCGGCCGTCCGCCGCGCGCTGCGCGACAGGCCCAGCAGGCGGACCTGCGGCTCGGGCGCCGCGGTCGCCGCGAACAGGGACGGCGCGCCGCTCCAGTCCCCAGCGCCTGGCGAGGCCGCGCCGCGGCCGGCCCGCAGCCGCGGCGCGGCCTCCTCGACGGCGGCGATGCGCTCGTCGGCCATCTTAGGCCCGCCGGCGGCGGCCCAGGCCGCCACGCCCAGCGCCAGCCCGACGGGCGCGGCGGCGAGGATCAGCGTGAAACGGCGGTCCAGCAATAGAAGCGTCCTTCAAGAGTAAGTCGCACCGACCCGTCCTCGCCGCGCAGGTCCGCGGCGTCGGCCTGGGTCAACATCGGCCCGCGCCGCAGGGTCTCCATCAGCCCGACCGCGCCCGCATAGGAGCCGCCGGCCTCGACCGTGAACCGCACGGGCGTCAACGGATCGCCGAACTCGGGGGCGGCTGGAGCCACCTTCACGCTCGGCTGGGTCAGACCCGCTCCGGCCGCCATCGCCTCCAGGCGCTGGCGCGCGGCGGCCAGGTCCGCGGCCCCAGTGGACGGACACACGGCCTCGGCCGGATAGATCGTGCTCGAGCCCCGTCCCGCGGCCAGCCGCTCGGTGCGCGCCTGCATGGCCGTCACGGCCTCCAGCCGGCTCTCCAGGTCGACCGGGCGCGCCAGGCTGGCCAGGCCCCAGGCGCCGACGAGGGCAATGCTGGCGGCGGACAGGACGGAGCCCAGCACCATCAGAGGCCCAGGGGTCTGCGCTTTCACGGTCATCGGCGGGGCTCAGCGGCGACGGGCTCGGCGGCCTGGGCGGCGGGCCCGACGCCCCATAGCCAGACCCCCCGGCGGACCGGCGCGCCCGACCTCTGGACCGGTCGATCGGCAGCCGCGAAGGGACTGTCCTTGCCACGACTCTCGACCGCCGACAGGCCAGGCTCCCAGTGCCAGGCCAGGATTCTCGCCTCGGGCTTCTTGCCGCGCGCGCTCCAGGCGAGATCGGACAGCGGCATGTCGAACCCGGGTCCGCGATCGCGGTCCTCGATGGCGGCGGCCAGGCGTCTCTGCCGGTTGAGGGTCTGGGCCTTGCGCAGGTCCGAACGCGCGCTGACCTCCAGCGCCGCAAGGCGGGCTTCGGCCGCCTCGCCGGCCTGCCGCGCCACCCCGGCCCCGACAATGGCCGCGAACATCGTCAGGCCCGCGCCCAGGCCGACCAGGGCCAGCATCCGCATCCGCCGCCGCTCCTGGGCGGACGAGACGAACACCACGCGATGCCGCTCGCCGGCCAGCAGGGCCTCGGTCTCCAGCCGGTCGCCGACCTCGGCGCGGCGGACGTAGAAGGCGGCGAACCGCGCCGGCTGGCCGGGTCGCCAGGCTTCCAGGCGGCGCAGTTGGTGGGCCACCTCGTGCACGGGCAGGGGCGCCGAATGACGGGCCTCCAGCGCCGCGGCTCGCGCCTGCTCCCACGGCCAGCCGGCCGGGGCGGCGATGGAGCGGGCGAAGACGCGCGGCTCGACGACCGCGGCTTCGGCCAGGGCTTCGGCGGTCTCGGCTTCGACGAGCTGCAGACTGGCGGGCTTGATCACAACGCGCTCCTGCACTCGCCAGAAACGGAATCGAACACGCAGGGCCCTGGCTGGACCTGCCAGATACGACCGACCGCCAGGGGACGCTCGCCGTCGACCACGGCGATGGCCCGCAACGTCCGACGCGGCACGACAGCTGGCGGCCAGGCCTCGTGCACGCCGTCGTCGTCGACATATTCGAACCGAGCGCGGCGCGTCGGTCCCAGCGCCAGGGAACGCTGGCGCCCCCTGCCGTCGCGAAGGTTCAGGCGCTCGCCGTCGGCCGAGCGCTCGAGATCCAGCCGGCACGTCGCGCCATGGCCGCAGGGCAGCACGGCCGAACGGCTGGACGTCTGCGCGCCGCCGCGATCGGACCAGACCGGCTCGATAGCCTGTAGGTGGCGGTCCAGCCCCTGCTGCAGCGCCAGACTCCGGGCCTGGGCCTGGACGCCGGCCGCCGACCGCTCCTGCAGGCGGCCGATGACATGGGCCGCCTGGGCGAGCCCCCCGATAGCCAGGCCGATCATCACGATCGCCGCCAGGGCCTCGGCGAGGGTGTAGCCGTCATCGGACATCACGCCGCCTCCGGGCAGGCGCGGTCCGTGGCGATCTGGTAACGTCGGTGGCTCTTGCCGCCGCGCAGCGCCACCTTCACCCGGCAAATCCGAGGACGCATGGCGGGGCCGCCCAGAGGCGCAACCTCGCGCGTCCAGGCCAGAACCCCGCTGCGCCCCTCGGCTCGGCCAGGTATGGCCGGCGCCGTCTGGACCAGATAGCGGAGCAGCGCCTGGGCCTGGGCGAATTCGGCGGCGGCGTCGCCGGCGCGGCGCGAGGCGTGGGCGGCGGCCAGGGTCAACCCAAGACAGGTCGACAGCACGACGAGCGCCACAAGAGCGTCGACGGCGGCGAACCCCGCCTCGGCGTGCGGGCCGCAATGATTGCTACGAAAACGAATCTTACTCCCGGCCCGCATCGCCCCCGACGCGCCCGCTCCCGCTCAAGGCCTTCCGAAGCTTCGCTCTATCATACAAGCGCAGAGCGCAACCAGCGGTTACTCGAACTTGCTTCCCAGTCTCGCTTCAGGACGTCCTCACAAGGATCACCGCGAGCCGCTTCTGGACGCCTTGAGCGCTGACCTACTTCATCGGGGCGCGCCCAACCAAGCCCCCCCCTCGTGGCAACAGCATCGTCACCCGCCAGTGCTTTGCCTCACGCCGCGAACGGCTCAACGGCGACGCCGACGGACGTGGTGGCGTGGGCCGCATCGGCGATCGGGGCCGCCCGGCCCCGATGCCATCGTCCGGCGACACATCTCTTCGCGCGGAGACAGACAGAGTTGACTCCGGCTGGCGACGGCATGGCCGATCGCCAGCCGGACCAGGGCGGGGAAATCTGTGGGCCGGTTCAGGAGAGCGTCCAACGCGACGGCATCCGCAACCGTTGTCGCGAGCTCGGCCCGAGAGGCCTCACCAGCTCAAAGCATCACTTTTATCTTATCACTATATAGTAGTCGACGCCGAATACTGACAGAACACTCCAGATGCTCAACAAGCGCTCGTGTAACCGATATAAAATTTAGCATTATTCCTCAACGAAAGACCACAATCATGCATATGACATATGATCAATCGAAAAATTGCCGTCACCTAATCGGCAGAACAAGACCGCCCAAGAGCGGCAAAGCGACAACTTTACCCCTCCTCCCACCACTCACCTGGTGTGATGTGCGATTTCCAGCTTTGTCATACGTATAGGTCACCAACTGCCCATCGCTCTGAGTGACCTTTATCACCCTACCTAGCGCATCGTACGTGTATTCAACTTCTACCGGATCAGCAATTGCCACCCCGCCTGACGAAACCATCAAAACGATTGCAATCGCGAAATTCGCTCTAAAAAACACACCCACGAAACTTCCCAAATCTCACCCACCGAAACATCAGCCTCAAATACAAAAATACCTAGTACACCCTTACGCCGGCCACCAGGGACGCCCCATCAGAGTCACAAGAATACGCATATACCGATATAGATCTTTGAGTTGTGAAAGCGGTTATCAGGAGAGACACCATGGCATCCCTATTCGACATGGAATTCGAAATTCGAAACAATTCCGGCCTGCTACAATTCATTGGATTTGTCGTTCCGCTTATATAGAAGTCAAATCCAAGATCCCGGGCATTGATACTAGAAATAACGGCCTGCGCTGTATTGTCCGGCGAGTTGGCGGAGGCTGGCGCGGCGAGCGCCAAGGCAAACGAGATAGACACGATGCCGATTTTCTTTTTGAGCATTTTTGTTCCATTTTTGATGGATGGGCCGCCCCGTGAAGAGCCACAACCTCACCGTCGATGAGCAGAGACGCCTAGCCAGCGCCTAGTCAAGGTTGATTGAGGCCACCCTGATGCCACCACCTCGGACGGGCGGCGCGACACACTCGCCGCGAACAAGGCCAAGCCGAGGCGGATCGAGAACGCCACGAACGCCACAAAAGCATCGACGGCCGCGAAATCCGCATCGCCGCGCGGACCGCGGAGGCGGTCACCAGAACAAATCCTCACCCCGGCCCGCACCACCCGACGCGCCCGTTCCCAGCCAAGGCCTTCCGAAGCTTCACTCCATCATGTAAGCGCAGAGCGCAACCAGCGGTTACTCGAACTTGCCTCCCAGTCTCGCTTCACGACGCAATCGGCAGACAGCCGCGCTCGCCGCGTCAGCTGCGCTCCACGTACTCCTGCTGCTGGCGATGTTCGGTCAGGCCGGCGGCGACCTACCCATGGCCGGCGGCGGCGAGACGGTCGGCCCCGTCGAGCCGTATGTGGCCATCGAACTGTCAGGCCGCGCCGGCGAGGAGCAGCCTGATCCGGCGCGGGAGCAGTCGGCCCAGATCGCCCAGCTTCTGACCAGGCTGCGCCAAGCCGATCCGGAGATCGCCATCCCCGTCACCCAGGCCGCCCAACCGCGCAGTTCGGCCCGCAGCCTGTTCGAGGCGGTCGAAGCCTCCCGCACCCGCCAGAGCCGGGGCGACCAGCAGGGTGAGGGGCGCGGCAAGGGACAGGACGATCGCGGCGGTGAAGGCGCGGGCCGCGAGACCGGCCAGGCCGCCGCCAGGCCCGCGGCCGGCCCGCGCTCAGCCTCGCCCACCAAGGGCAAGGGCGCCGGCGGCGGAGGACTGTTCGGTTTCGTCGAGCCTTGCTGGAAGCAGTTGCCTGGCCGGTCGACCGTGCCCGTGCAGCTGGAAGTGACGCTCGATCACCGCGGCCTGATGGCCGCCCCACCCCGCATCGTTCGCCCCGAAAGCGGTCCGCCGGGCGAAGCACGCCTTGTCGCCGAGGCCCGCGCGATCGCCGCGCTCAGCGCCTGCTTGCCGTACACTGGGTCACAAGCGCTCACCAGACAAGCACACAGGGTCGACTTCCCGGCCGCCTGATATTCGCCGCAGCGCTCTCCGCCGAGGCGTCAGCAACGAACGTGCGTCAGGGACAAGCGAAAAGAGCCCCCCCGCCTTCCAATTGGATATCGAAGCGCTCGCTGTATTCATTCGGATCGAACTCAGGGTCGGAGGGCCCCTTCTTCAAACGCCGCGCCTCAAAGACGCCTCTCTGCCGATCAAATCGCAGGAGCACTTCAGGAAAGGAACTCGCAACGTAAGATCCCGCAGGCGGGGCCAGGTGCGCCGATGGGGCCACCATCGCCAGCGTCCCGACTTCGGAGGGCGCTGGCAGATCGGCCGTGTTGCGGGAACATGAGCGAGGGAACGCCAGCACCATGTGTCCCGGCACGAGGAGACAGGAGAAGGCCGAGTTTGAGCAATCGCTCGTGCGCACAGTCCACTCCGGCGACCTCGCAATTCCGTTTTTCAGGTCGAGGCGCAGCACACGCGTGACCCCAGCCTGCACCGGAGGCTTAACCTGCGCCGCACACCCGTTCGCAAGAACGGCCATGAAAGCAACGGCGATCAACAGCCTAGGTCGAAAGTTGCGCAATTGAATGTTTCCCCGATTGTTTCGCCTATTGCCTTGCCAAGTTTGCTGGTCGCTTTTTCTTGGTTATCGAACTGCGTATTCCACGGATACATCCGAGCGATCGCCTCGCCAATCCGCGTCCTGTGCCCGAAATCATGGATGACAACCGAACGGGTCGCCTCATCCGCGTCGCGCTGCCAGCGTGTGGCGCTGTCGCGGAATGACTCCAGATAGCTCGGCGTGCCCCTGAACTGCCCGTTTCTATCTATCCCCGCGCCATAGTCATTGATCTTGGTCCCGTTCGGAACCACAGCCCAATCCGTCTTCGCCCAGGCCCTCTTGACCTGTGCTCCGCTCATTTCACGGGGCTTGCCGCCGCCGATGCTAACGGTGAGCTTGGCCTTCGGGTCGAGCGAGCGGATCGCATGGTCGACACGTCGAACCTGCGCTTGAAGGTCCTTCGCCGCCTTGTCTCCCTCCTCCCCCGCAGTGTTTGTCACCTGGCACTCACCTTCCTTGTCGCGGGTCCTGCAATTGCCCGTAGGGTCGGTTTTGTTCAGCGGATCACCGCCGGTGTAGGCATAGAGGTTTAGGTCATCCTTGTAGCCGATGGGGTCGGTCTGCAGGAACCAGCCGCGGGCCGGGTCGTAGGCGCGGGCCTTGTAGTGATAGAGCCTCAACTCCTGCAGGGCGATCTGGCCGGTGTAGCGGAAGCGGCTGCCGACGCTCCAGTTGTCACCGGGCTCGCCATAGGGCCCGTAGGTGTAGACCTGCGCCGAGCCGTAGTTGGCCGCGGCGATCACCGATCCTTGGCGGTCGGTGTGCAGGCTGCGAGGCGTGAGATTGTCCGCGCCCTCCCACCATACGATCGCCTCGTCGACGCCGTAGCTGGGCGCATAGCGGCGCAGCACCGCGCCCGCGCCGTCATACTCGGCCACCAGCTTGTCGCCAGCGTATAGGAACTGGGTGACGGCCCCGTTGATCGTGGTCTTCGAAAGCCGCCCCAGCGGATCGTATTCCAGCTCCGCGGTCGCCGGACCGTTCATCCGGATCAGCCGGCTTTCGCCGTCGTAGCCGAACGCACGCCCGGCCCCGTCGTTGATCAGGTTCTGCTTGAGCCCGTAGCCGCCCGCCGCGGCGATGGCCGCGTCGCGATTGAGGCCGTCGGCCGTCGCCGCCAGGCCGACCGTCGGCGCGTTCCAGGCATAGGCGCTGTTGGACGTCGACTGGCTGATGGCCTGGCCCGCCGGGTTGTAGGCGAAGCCGAAGCTGACGTCCTGGGCCGTTCCGGGCAGGTCGTGGGCCAGGCTGGTCAGCCGGTCGCCCGCATCGTACCCCCAGCTCGACGTCGCGCCGTTGAAGAGGCTGGCCGAGGTTCTTCGTCCCTGGTTGTCGAAGCCGTAGGTCACGAACGGCGTGTTTGTCGTCAGCGCCACCGACTTCAGCCGACCGGCTCCGTCCAAGGCATTGACGACGTAATAGCCATCGGGCCAGCGCATCACCGTGCGGTTGCCGGCCTTGTCGTACTCGTAGGTCAAGGCCCGGCCGAAAGTCGTCTCGCCCGTCTGCCGCCCAGCCGTGTCGTAACCGTAGGCGACGCCTTGCCCCGAGGCGTGGAAGTGGACCGAGGTGGGCCGCCCGCTCAGGTCGTAGACATAGTTCACCGTCGCAAAGCCCGGGCCTTCCTTGGCCGTCATCCGGTTCAGCGCGTCGTAGCCGTATCCGGTGATCGTCGTGTCGCGCCGCCGCCAGCCGACGCGGTTGCCGTTGGCGTCGTAGCCGTACTCCTCGTAGTCGGTGGTGCTCGACACGCCCGATCCGCGGGTCGGCGAAGGGAAGTACTGGTACTTCAGCCGGTCGAAGCCGTCATAGGCCAGGGTGGTCTTGTTGCCGTTGGCGTCGGTGATCGTCTGCTGCTTGCCGTTGGCCGTATAGGTCCAGGTCGCGTAGGTCCGCTGCTCGGCCAGACCTACCGCCTGCATCGTCTTGAGCGTCTGGCCCGCCGCGTCGAACTCGGTCTTGGACACCCGATCGGGGCCCTGCCCGCCCTGCGCCGTCAAGGCGCAGGCGTCGGGGCGCTCGCCCGCGTCGTAGAGGCTGGCGAACGCCGTCGCGTTCATCCGGGTGACGGTGCAGATCGCACGGTTCAACCCATCGTAACGGGTCTGGGTCAGGCTCGCCGCGCTCGTGCCGGGATTGGCCCAGACCTGAGTTCGATTGCCAGAGGCGTCGTAGCGGGTCCGCGTCGTCTGACTGACCGTGAAGTCCGAGCCCGACGCGTCGCTCACCACCCCGAGCTCAACCCGCACCACCCGGCCCGAGGCGTCGTAGGTCGTCTTTTCGGCCACTCGCTTCAGCGGTCCCGACCCATCCGGATCCGGACCGATCTTCAGGACCGGACGCCGCATGGCGTCGTACTGGAAATAGGTCGTGTAGTCCGCGCCGCTCAGCGCCTGCGACCAAACCGGCCCGCCCGCCAGCGCGACACCCAGCGCCGCCAGACTAACCCCAAAACGCAAACTGAACCTGCGG
>Ga0247823_10002717_pt1 | contig 14532 bp, 14 predicted proteins | sample 13C_PalmiticAcid_2_FD_192426 | JGI IMG/M metagenome (GOLD analysis project Ga0247823, IMG submission 192426) | Soil microbial communities from agricultural site in Penn Yan, New York, United States - 13C_PalmiticAcid_Day30 | ecosystem: Environmental > Terrestrial > Soil > Agricultural land...
GAGCTGGCTGCGCGCCGGTCCGTCGGCCGGCATCTTGTTGGCCACCGACTGAAAGCGCAGCACGAGACCCTGGATGCTCTGAAGCAGCGTGTCGTGGAGCTCGCGCGCGATACGCTCGCGTTCGCCCAGGCGTTCCTCGAGCCGGTTCCGGATGCTGCCGGCCACCTGCGCCATGCGCACCCGATAGGCGAGCCAGAGCAGCAACCCCGCCAGCACCGCGCACAGGCCGACGAACCACCAGGATTGCACGAAGGTGGGCGGGATGACGAAGTCGACGGTGGCGCCCCGCATGTTCCACGCGCCGCTGCCGTTCGCTGCGGTCAGATGGAAGCGGTAACTGCCGGGCTTGAGATTGGTGTAGAAGGCCTGCCGCCGCGTGCCTGCGTCGATCCAGCCGCTGTCCTGGCCTTCGATTCGATAGCGGACCCGCGCGCCGCGAGAATCGGAAAAGCTCAGCACCGAGAAATCGATCTGCAAGTTCGATACGCCCGCCCGCAAGGTTACTTTGCCCGGGTCGCGATAGACCTTGTCGGCGACGAGCGCGCTGATCGCGACTTCGGGCGCGTGGCGATTGCGCGTGACGTCCCTCGGATCGAGCCACAAGGTTCCGGTCTGGGTGGCGATCCACAGTCGACCATCGCCGCCGCGCACGATCGCGCGTCGGGTATGCGAATGGGGCCGGCTGCGCAGGCCGTCATTGGCGCCGAACACCTGCGTCGCGATCGGACGGCCGGGCTCGGCAAGCGCCTTGTCGAGGTCGGACGATGCCATCCGGAGTATCCCTGCCGGGCTCGCCAGCCAGCTTTCCCCCTCGGGTGTCTGGACCATCCCGTTGATGCCGCTGAACATTGGCATTCGTCGCGCGGAAATGGTCTGGGAGCCGCCGTTCCGCACGCGGGTGAGACCGAATTCGCCGGTTATGAATATCGTGTCGGGTCGGGGAGAATAAAGCGCGACATCGTCGGGCTCATAGCCGTCGAAGACGATGGCCGTCGACCGGCGCGTAACGCCGTCGAGCAGGCTCAGCGTCCGGTCGTTCCAATGCAGGACGAGGCGGCCCTTTGCGTCGCGAACCATCGATTTGGGGACGAAGGCGTCTCCGGGCGGGCCGAACATGTGCTGCCAGCGTCCCGCGCGCAGCCGCGCCATGCCGCCCAGCGCTCCGGTCACCCAATAATCGCCGCGCGCGTCGAAGGCGCAGTCGTAGAGCGTATAGGGAAGCGGCACCCGGCCGGGCAAGCGGCGCACCTTGCCGTCGCGCCACACGAATATCTGCTTGTCGTTGGTCAGGCCGATCCAGATCGCGCCGTCGGGCGCTTCGCACAAGGTGCGCGGCTCGATCGCGGTTCGGAAGATCGGCTCGGGCCGCCCGCCCGGCCGGACGCGATAGACTGTCGATGCCTCGCCGATATAAACGCTTCCGTCCGAAGCCTCGAGCAGCAGATCGCCGAACGCCGCGGGCCCGGCGAGTAGGGGTTCGAAGCGTAATGTCGCCGGCCAGAAGCGATCGATCCCCTTCTCGCCGGCGATCCAGACATTGCCTTCCCGATCCTGGAAGAGGTTCGTCGTCACATCCGAGGTAAGGCCGTCGCGCGCGGTGTAGCGCTCGACGCGGGATCGGGCCTCGCTGGCGGAGGCGGCGCCGCGCGGATCGGGCATGGCGACGCGCTGGATCCCGTCATAATAAGTGGCGATCCACAGATTACCGTCGCGATCGAACCTGGGCCAGCCCCGGATCTCGGCAGCATCGGTGGCATAAGGATGACGCAGGCGGGGAGGAGCGCCGCGGGCGCCGGGCCCGGTGAGCGGATAGCTGCCGTGACGGTCGGTGATCCAGATGCGCTCTTGCGGATCGATCGAAAGCCGCCCCAGCGCCCGCGCATCCTCGCGCACCACTTCGAGCCGGTGCGCTTCGGGCCCGAGCCGCGCCACTGCGCCACTGAACGAGACCCAGACCACGCCGTCGCGCGTCACTACCATGCTGAAGGGATTGTCGAACGGCGCGCCCGCCTTGACCCCGAACGAGGTCCACCGGCCGTCGCGGTAACGCAGCAGCGGCAGACCGGTGCGTTCGGTCAGCACCCAGATCGTGCCGTCGCGCGTCTCGTGCATCGCGAGGACGCGATCGGGAGAGGCCGGTGCGCGCAGGAATTGCAGGCGGCCGCTGCGAAAGACGGCAAAGCGGCCTGAACGTTCGAAATTGGTCCAGACGTCGCCGTTGCGCCGGACGAGGATGGCGGAAGGCGATCCGTGTGAGACGAGATTGATCCCGGCACTGACCGACTCGAAGCGCATGCCGTCGAAGCGAAAGAGACCCGTGGCAGTGGCGACCCAGAGATAGCCGCGCCGATCCTGCGCCAGCGCGATGACCGGCCGCGGCACGTCGCTCTCTTCGCTCCAGCGCTGATGCGTATATTGGAAGACCGACCTCTCGAAGGCCGATGCGGAAAACGGCAGCACGAGCAGCGCCGCGGCGAGGAGCGCCCTGATCAGATGCACCGCGGCTTCCGCAATTCCGTCTCGACCCCCTGCAGCGACACGCCGGGTCCATGCGCCGGTAGCCGGGGACCATGCTACCCCCGAATGGGGGATCGGAACATCCCCGGACGAAGGCTGGTCCCGACCCGTGCCGCAGCTAGACCCATGGCGTGCCCAAGCTGATCTCCCATTATCCCGACGGCCTGACTGGCGGCGCTCTGCTGCTGCTGCGGCTGTCTTGCGTGTCGATCGCCTATCCCACGCTCGCGCGGTTCTGGCCTGCGCCCGCTTCGATGTGGCTGGTGGGGATCGCGGCGGCGGTCCTGATCCTCGCGCTCCTGACCGGCTTCGGGACCCGGGCGGCAGCCCTGTTGCTGTTCGCGGCACTGGCCGCCGCGCTGTTCATGGCGCCGCGCGAGCCGATGCCTTATCTGATCGCTTCCGCCGGCGGCGCGCTCGCGCTCGCGCTGTTGGGAGCCGGTGCCTGGTCGATCGACGCCCACCGTTTCGGCAGACGCGTGATCCGGCTCGAGCCGCGATCCCCGGATCGGGGGAGCGTCGGCTAACCCGGTTCGGGATTTCGCCGCTATCCAGACCATGACATCCTCAACCCTTCCCAGCCGCAATTGCCCGGAGGTCGCGTGATGATCCAGGGATCGCTTTTGGTCCATGAAGGTCAGGCGCGGCAGGCGCCGACCGACGGCGTCGCCACGCAGCTATGCGCGTCGATCGCGACCGAGGATGCGCTGGTGGTGATCGTCGACGACGACGCCGCTGTTCGCGACGCGCTGAGCGAGTTGATGGAATCGGTGGGGCTGGAGGCGGTCGCCTTCGCCTCGGCGCGCGAGTTGATGGAGCATCCGCTTCCCGATCGGCCCTGCTGCCTCGTCCTCGACGTGCGGATGCCCGGATCGAGCGGGCTCGACCTTCAGCAATATCTGGCCGCCGGGGGCGACGCCAGACCGATCGTCTTCATCACCGGCCATGGCGACATTCCGATGACCGTGCAGGCGATGAAGGCCGGCGCGGTCGACTTCCTGACCAAGCCCTTCCGCGACCAATCGCTGCTCGATGCCGTGACCGCCGGGATCGAGCGCGATGTCCTGTGGCGCGCCGAGGCGCGGCTGGTGAAGCGGCAGGCCGACCGGTACGCGACCCTGACCGCGCGTGAACGCCAGGTGCTCCAGCTCGTGGCGCACGGGCGGCTCAACAAGCAGATCGCCTTCGCGCTCGGGATCAGCGAGGTCACGGTCAAGCTCCACCGCAGCAGCGTGATGAAGAAGATGCAGGCGGCTTCGATCGGTGAACTGATCCGCGCGTGGAACACGCTTCCCGCCGAGCTGCACGAACGGGCGACCTAGACCATGGTATGGTTACGATCTCCCGTGATTTCAGCGACATCCGGAGACGGCCGCGCCGGCTGCGTCACGAAGGGCTCTCCGTTTGTCCAAACCGCCCCTTATCGCGATCGTGGATGACGATGATGCCGTGCGAGAGGCCATCCGCGATTTGCTGCAGGTGGAAGGCCTCGCGGCACGCACCTTCGAGAGCGGCACGGCGTTCCTTTCGGCGGCGGAGCATTTCGACTGCCTCGTCACCGATGTCAGGATGCCCGATCTCGATGGAATCGAGATTCAGCGCCGGTTGCGCGCAGGCGGCTCGGCGATGCCGGTGATCTTCGTCACCTCTTCGGCGGACGAGAATACGCGCGTCCGGGCGTTGCAGGGCGGGGCGGTCGCGTGGTTCGCCAAGCCCCTGACCGATGCGACGTTTCTCGCGGCGATACGCGCGGTTTTGCGCTGATATGGCGAGCGGCGCACCTCTCGCGGACATGCCGGCCCTGCCCGACGCGTCCGAACCTGGCGACGCGGAGATGCGGCGGTTCGACGCGGCCTGCTGGGCGCTCGACATTTCGGGGGTGCGTACGCTGATCGCCGCCGCCGCGGCGGGAACCGCGCGATCCGATTGGCCCGAGACTTTGCTGGTCGGGGTGCGGATCGCCGACGTCAACCAGCGTACGGTGCATCTCGTCGGACCCTATCTCGGCCGCGCGCACATGATCGGGCGCGCCGCCGCGACATTCTGGCCGCGCGAGGGGAGGCCCGCGCTGGCCGAACTCATCGTTTCAGTTGCCATGGCGGAGACTGCGGGGACACCGGCGAGTCGCACGATCACTTCGGTGGGGTTCATCGATCCGCTGCTCCACGTCTGGCGCGCGCCCGACGATGCCCGGCCCGACATCGTCTATGTGGCGCTGACCGGCACGCCGGTGGACGATCGTTCGCTCTGGGCGCTGCGGGCGAGCGAGGAGCGCTATCGCAACCTCATCCACCATCTGCCGACCGCGCTGCTGCAAGTCGATTCGACTCCGATGAGCGCGATCTTCGCCAAGCTGCGGCTCGAAGGCGTCGACGACATCGCATCCTATCTGGATGCGAACCCCGAAATGTCGGTGCATTCGCGCAACATCGTCCTCGTCACCGATGCCAATCACAAGGCGATGCGCCTGTTCGGCGCAGACCACCCCGATCAGCTGATCGGTTCGGTCGACTATCTGTTCGTCGCCTCGCCCGACACCGCCAAGCGCGTGATCACGGCGCATTTCGAGGGCCGGCGCAGCTATGCCGAGCGCATCAAGCTGCGCAGGTTCGACGGGCGCCTGCGCGACGTCGAGCTTTCGGTCACCTATCCGACGCCGCCCGAGCGGCTCGACGTCACGCTGCTCAGTCTCGAGGATCTGACCGACCGGCTGCAGACCGAAGCGCAATTGCACCAGCTTCAGGCCGATTATACCCGCGCCGCGCGCATCTCGATGCTCGGCGAGCTCGCCACGTCGATCGCGCATGAGGTGAACCAGCCGCTATCGGCGATCGTCACCAACGCCGAGACGAGCCTGCGCTGGCTGTCGCGCGACGAGCCCAATCTCGCCAAGGTTCGCCAGCTCACCACGCGGATCGCCGAGAGCGGCCGGCGTGCCAGCGACATCGTCCAGCGGATTCGCGGGATGGCGGCGCGGCGCGAGCCCGAGCGGGTGCGGGTCGATCTGAACGCGATCGTCGAGGAGGCACTGCTGTTCGTGCGCTACGAGATCGAGTCCCGCGCGGTCGAGGTCTCGGTTTCGCTCGCGCGCGAATTGCCGCGGGTGCTGGGCGACCGGGTCCAGCTCCAGCAGGTGATCGTCAATTTGCTGGTCAATGCCGTCCAGGCGATCGGCCAGACGGGCGGGGCGGGGCGCATCGAGCTGCGCACCGCCAAGGGAGGAGACGGGACGGTCAGGTTCACGCTGCACGATAACGGCCCCGGCATAGCCGAGGGGAATCTCGACCGCATTTTCGGCAGCTTCTTCACGACCAAGGACGAGGGCATCGGCATTGGTCTTGCGCTGTGCCAGTCGATCATCGTCGCGCATGGCGGCACGATCACGGCGTCGAACCATGCCGAGGGTGGCGCGGTATTCGAATTCGCGTTGCCGGCGCGCGGCGCGGCGTGATCTGTCGCCGTCCGACGGGGATAGCCCGCCGGATGACGACCGGGTCAGCTGCGCAGGAATGCCAGCAGATCGGCATTGAACCGGTCGGCGTGAGTCGCAGTCAGGCCATGCGGCGCGCCGGCATAATATAGCGTCCGGGCACCCGGGATCAGTTGGGCCGATCGGTGCGCCGAATCCGCGATCGGCACGATCTGATCGTCCTCGCCGTGAACCACCAGCGTGGGCACGTCGAACTTCTTCAGATCCTCGACGAAGTCGGTTTCGGAAAACGCCTTGATACTCTCATAGGCGTTCTTGAGGCCGGCCTGCATGCTCCACAGCCAGAACTGGTCGAGCAGGCTTTGCGGAACTTCGGCACCCGGCCGGTTGGCGCCGTAGAACGGCACCGCGAAGTTGCGATAGAATTGCGAGCGGTCGGTGGCGATGTCGCGGCGCAGGCCGTCAAAGACTTCGATCGGCAGGCCCCCGGGATTGGCGTCGGTGCGCAACATGCCCGGCGGCACCGCGCCGAGCAGCACCGCCTTCGCGACGCGGCCGGTGCCGTGCCGGCCGATATAGCGCGCGACCTCGCCGCCACCGGTCGAATGGCCGACCAGGGTCACGTGGTGCAGGCCGAGCCCCTCGATCACTGCGGCGAGATCGTCGGCATAATGGTCCATGTCGTTGCCGGTGCTGGTCTGGGCGGACTTGCCATGGCCACGGCGATCGTGCGCGACCACCCGGAAGCCGTTCTGCGCGAGGAACAGCATCTGGCCGTCCCATGAATCGGAGTTGAGCGGCCAGCCGTGCGAGAAGGTCACGGTCGGGCCTTGGCCCCAATCCTTGTACCAGATCTCATGTCCGTCCCTGGTGGTGATCGTCGGCACGGAAAGTCTCCTTTGTCGGTGCGCTGCGCGACCCGCTGCGGGCCGCCTTCCGGCACGCGATCGGACTAGGGCTCGCCGGTAAGGGCACGCGACCGGACGGAGGCGTGGCACGGCTCGTGCGACGGGGCGGGGTCGGTGCGCCGGGGGGCGTGCCTCGCCGGGCCGCGCGTCGCGGCGATTCCGGTCGCTCCTGATCGAAGGTGCGGAAGACCTGCCCCAAAGGTGAGGTTGGCTCGCTGATTGGCGTGCCTCGCGCATCCGTCCGTGCAGTGGCGGGCGGCAGCCGAGGGCGCGATCCTCTGCCTCGTTCCTGAGCCGATGGGCCTTTCCGGCGCGTATCGGCAGCGAGGTGAAATCATGCGGATCACAGTGATTGGCGGCACCGGTCTGATCGGCGCGCGGCTCGTGCGCCAACTGCGGCAGGCAGGCCATGAGGCCGTCGTCGCAGCGCGCTCGACAGGAGTCGATATCGAGACCGGCGCCGGTCTCGATCGCGCGCTCGAAGGGGCCGACGCAGTCGTCGACGTCTCCAATCCGGGCTATGGCGAACCGGCGGCGATGCTGCGCTTTTTCCGCACCGCGGGCGTCAATCTGCTGATGGCCGCCCGCCGGGCGAGAGCGCGCCACCACATCCTGTTCTCGGCGATCGGCGCCGGCCGCGTGAACGGCGGCTATTACGTGGCCAAGGACATGCAGGAGACTCTGGTCGTCGCGGCCGACATCCCCTTCACGATCGTCCGCTCGGCGCCGCTGTTCGAATATATCTACGACGTGGTCGACGCCGGCCGCGAGGACGACGCGGTGCGGGTGCCGCCGGTGCGGATACGGCCGATCGCAGCCGACGACGCGGCCGGCGTGCTGGCGCGGGTCTCGCTCGGCACGCCTGTCAACGCGATCGTCGAGATCGCGGGGCCGAACGCCTATCAATTGCCCGGCCTCGCCCAGCAGATCCTCACCGCGAACGAAGACTATCGGCCGGTGGTGATCGACGGCGATACGAACTTCTTCGGCGCGCATGTCAGTGGTGACCCGCTCGCCGGCGGCAAGGTTCCGCGTCCGGACGCGGCAGACTTCGACACATGGCTGCAGCGGGCGCTGGTCCCCGCATGCGCCGACCTCTCCATCAGAGCAAAGGAACTGACATGAAGATCGTCGTGATCGGCGGCACCGGGCTGATCGGCTCGAAGACCGTCGAGAAACTGAAAGCGCTGGGCCATGACGTCGTCGCCGCGGCGCCCAATACCGGAGTCGACACGATCACCGGCACGGGGCTGGACGAAGCACTTGCCGGAGCGGCGGTCGTCATCGACGTCTCCAATTCGCCGTCGCTCGAGGAGCGGGTCGCGATGGACTTTTTCGAGACCGCGGGCCGCAACCTGATTGCCGCCGAAGTGAAGGCCGGGGTGCGGCACCATGTCGCGCTTTCGGTGGTCGGCACCGAGCGGCTGCAGGACAGCGGCTATTTCCGCGCCAAGCTCGCGCAGGAGCGGCTGATCAAGGCCTCGCCGATCCCGTGGACGCTGGTCCACGCCACCCAGTTCTTCGAGTTCCTTCGCGGCATTGCCGGATCGGCGACCGAAGGCGAGGTCGTGCGGCTGCCGCATGCGCTGTTCCAGCCGATGGCTGCGCAGGACGTCGCCGCCGCGGTCGCCGAGGCGGCGCTCACCGCGCCCGCGCACGCGACGATCGAAGTGGCGGGCCCCGAGCCGGTTCACATGGACGAACTGGTCGCGAGGGTGCTCGCCTGGGACAAGGACCCGCGCGAGGTCGTCGCCGATGCGCAGGCACCCTATTTCGGGCTGCAGATCGACGACAGCTCGCTGATGCCCGGGCCCAATGCCCGCATCGGCACGACCGGCTTCGACTGGTGGCTGGCCAATGTGCCGCCGCCGGCCCGGTGAGCGGTCCGATGCTCAAACGGATCTGCCTCGGCACTGCGGTGACGCTCGGCGTCGGCGCGCTGGCCAACGGCAGCTATATGCTGGCGTCGCCGGCCGGCTGGTATTTCGCGGTGCCGGGCGTGACCACCACCGGGCCGTTCAACCAGCATTTCATCCGCGATATCGGGATCATCTTCCTGTTCCTCGGCGCGGCGTTCCTGATCGGCGCGGCGCGGCAGCCGTTTCGCGTCGTGCTGTGGGGCGCGGCGACCCTGTGGCTGAGCTGCCATGCGCTGTTCCATTTCTGGGAAGTCGCGGTCGGCATTTGCGGTGCCTCGGCGCTCGCACGCGATTTCCCCGCGGTCACGCTCCCCGCTCTGTTCGGTGCCGCGCTCACTTTCTGGGCGATCGCCGACGTCCGTTCCCGTTCAATTCCCCAAGGAGAAAGCGAATGACCCCTCGTCTGAACATCTTCACGGCCGCGCCCGAGGGCGCGAAGGCGATGATCGCCGTCGAGACCGCGATCAACCAAAGCGGGCTCGAGCACAGCCTTGCCGAGCTGGTCCGGCTGCGGGCGTCGCAGATCAATGGCTGCGCCTTCTGCATCCACATGCACGTCAAGGATGCACTGAAGAACGGCGAGAGCGACATGCGCATCCATCTGCTCGACGCGTGGCGCGATTCCCCCGCGTTCAGCGAGCGCGAGCGTGCCGCGCTCAACTGGACCGAATCGCTCACCCGGATCGGCAAGACGCATGCGCCGGATGCCGATTACGCGCTGTTGCAAAGCCAGTTCGACCCGACCGAGATCGCCAACCTCACCTTGCTGATCGGCGCGATCAATCTGTGGAATCGGGTGCAGATCGGACTCCGCGCGGTCCATCCGGTCGAAGCGCCGGCGGCGGCTGCCGCCTGACCCGGGCGGATGCGGGGCGGCATGCCCCGCATCCTTCCTTTCAGGGAGAATGCCATGAAGCTGCTTCAGGCCTCCGGTATGAACGAGCAGGGCGGAATGTCGACCGCGGGAATCGTTCACGATCTCGGCAATCTGATCCAGATCGCGTCCTCCGCGATCGGCATCGTCGCCCGAAATCCCGACATGCCTGCGATGCACTCGGGTCCCATTCTGGCGCGCGCGCGGAACTCGCTGGAGCAGGCCGGGGCGATCGTGCGTCAGTCGCTCGGCAGCATGCGCGATCCCGGTCGGGCAATCGATCGGACGAACCTGCCGGCATGCCTCGCCGATGTCGCCGCGCTGATCGACACCATGGACACGCCGGAGCTGGTTCTCGAGATCGCGACCACGATAGACCTTCCCGAGCTTCGCTGCGACCCGATCGGGCTGCGTCGCGCACTTTTGAACCTCGTCTTCAATGCGCGCGATGCGATCGACGGATGCGGAACGGTGGTGATCGAGGCGCGCACGATCCGCGAGCCCGAACGCGATCCGGTCGGCGCCGAGATTCGAGTGACCGACAACGGCATCGGTATGTCGACCGCGACGATCGCGCGCTGCCTCGATCCCTTCTTCACCACCAAGCCCGACGGGCTCGGAGGCGTCGGCCTGCCGATGGTCGAGCGCTTCGTCCGCGATGCCGGCGGCGAGATCGCCATCGAGAGCACGATCGGCACCGGCACCATCGTCACGCTCCGCTTGCCGGCAATCCCGCAGACCGAAACCCTTTCACAGGAGTTGGAACAATGAAGCTTTATTATGCACCCGGGGCGTGCAGCCTCGCGGGCCGTATCTCGCTCCACGAGGCCGGGATCGATTCGGAATTCGAACGGGTCGACATCAAGACCAAATTCACCGAACACGGCTATGACTACACGGCGATCAACCCCAAGGGCTATGTGCCGCTGCTGGTGCTGGACGACGGCAACGCAGTGACCGAGAATACGGCGGTGCTCGGCTGGATCGCCGATCGCGATCCGAAATTGGGCGCGGGCGGGCCGCTCGGGCGCACCCGGTTGATCGAGATGCTGTCCTGGCTCTCGACCGAGTTGCACGTCGCCTTCAAGCCCTTCTGGCACGATGCCAGCGATGCCGAGAAGGCGGCCGCGGCCGACGCGGTGTCGAAACGGCTCGATCTGCTCGCCGAGAATATCCGCGAATTCTATCTGTTCGGCCCGCACTTCACCGTCGCCGACGCCTATCTGTTCGCGATGCTGCGCTGGGCCAAGGCCTTCGAAGTGCGCATCCCGATCGAGATGCTCGCCTGGTTCGAGCGCGTCGCCGAGCGCGGCACGGTGCGCCGGGCGCTCGCCGAGGAGGGGCTGTCGTGAAGACCGTCGTCATCGGCGGCAGCGGCCGCATCGGCGAGAAATTGGTGCGCAATTTGCGCCAGGAGGATTGCCGCGTGTTCGAAGCCTCGCGCAGCTGGGGCATCGATACGGTGACCGGCGTCGGCCTGGCCGAAGCTCTGGTCGAAGCCGATGTCGTCGTCGATGTATCGAACGCGCCGTCTTCGGACGGTCCGGCAGCCTTGCGCTTCTTCGAGACCTCGACCCGCAATCTGCTGGCTGCGGGACGATCGGCCGGCGTGCGGCACCATATCGCGCTCTCGATCGTCGGTGTCGAAGGACTGCTCGCCGGCGGCTATTTCCGCGCCAAGAAGCTGCAGGAAGATTTGATCGCGCAATCGGGAATCCCCTTCACGATCCTGCGCTCGACCCAGTTCTTCGAATTCATCAGCGACGTGGTCCAGGACGGGACGGCGCGCGAGATTCCGATATCACCCGCGCTTGCCCAGCCGATCGCGGGCGAGGACGTCGCGGACACATTGGCCGATGCGGTGCTCGGCGATCCGTTCAACGCCGTGATCGAAGTCGCCGGGCCGGAGCAATTCCGCCTCGATGCGATCGCGACCGAGATCGCCACCGCGCATGAGGACGGACGGCGCGTCGTGGCGGATCTCCACGCCCGCTATTTCGGCGCCGAACTCGAGGAGCGATCGCTGCTTCCCGGCCCCTATGCCCGCATCGCGCCGCAGCGCTTCGACGACTGGCTCCGCGACAGCCTGCGCCCGAGCTGGGCCGCAGCCCGCGCCGGTTGAGTTTCAACTGAAGGAGGAAGAAATGCGTATACCCGCCATTGCCTTTACCCTCGTCGCCGCGCTCGTCGGCAGTACGGCCGCCTCCGCACAGACCGTGCTGGATCCCGAGAAGCCGGTGATCGTGCTGGTCCATGGTGCGTTCGCCGATTCGTCGAGCTGGGATCCGGTCATCGCGGCGCTCGGCCGGGACGGGTATCGCGTCATCGCCGCCGCCAATCCGCTGCGCGGTGTCGCGAGCGACGCCGCCGGCGTCTCCGCGTTGGTGCGTTCGGTCGGCGGTCCGGTCGTGCTGGTCGGGCATTCCTATGGCGGGCCGGTGATCACCGAGGCGGCCAACGGCAATGCCAATGTCAAGGCGCTGGTCTATGTCGCAGGGTTCGCGCCCGATACCGGTGAATCGAGCCTCACGCTCTCGGGCAAGTTCCCCGGCAGCACGCTCGGCGATGCGCTGACTTCGGTCGCGCTCCCCGACGGCAAGCAGGATCTCTACATCCAGTCCGCCAAATTCCACGCCCAGTTCGCCGCCGATCTGCCGCCGGCGCAGGCCGCCGAGATGGCGGCCACCCAGCGCCCGGTCAGCGCGTCCGCGCTCGCCGAACCCTCGGGCGTCGCCGCGTGGAAGAAACTGCCGTCCTGGATGATCTACGGCTCCGCCGACCGGAACATCCCCGCTGCCGTACTCAAGTTCATGGCCGAGCGCGCACGGGCGCGGAAGACAGTGGTCGTCGAAGGCGCCTCGCACGCGCTGATGCTCTCGCATCCCGATCAGGTGGTCGCGCTGATCGAAGATGCCGCATCCGCGAGGTGACGCGGATTGCGAGACATCGGCAAGAGGAGGCGGACATGACGCGCGGCAATGGAAAGCGGATCATCGGCGCGCTGCTCTGTCTCGCCGCGCTGGCGGTGCTGGTCGGCGGCTGGGCATGGGCGGAATCGGGAAGCTCGGTGTCCACCGACAACGCCTATGTCCGCGGCGACGTGACTTCGCTGGCGCCGAAGGTCGGCGGATACGTCGTTTCGGTCGCGGTGCGCGACAATCAGGCGGTGGGGGCAGGGGAGATATTGTTCCGCATCGACGACCGCGATTATCGCGCCAGGCTGGCGCAGGCCGAAGCAGCGGTGGCCGCGGCGCAGGCGCGGCTCGCGAACAGTGCCGAAGAGATCCGGCTGCAGCACACTCTGGTGCGGCAGGCCGAGGCGCAGCGCCACGCTGCGCTCGCCGACCTCGCGCTCAACCGCAAGACCAGCGAACGGCGGCGCGAGCTGGTCGAGCGCGGCGCAGTCAGCCGCGCGCAAGTCGACGAGAGCGACGCCGGCAGACTTCGTGCCGAGGCGGGAACCGCAGTGTCCGCCGCCTCGGTCGACGCCCAACGGCAACGGATAACGCTGCTCGGCACCCAACGTCAGGCCGCGCTGGCGGCGGTGGCGCAGGCCGAAGCGGCGCGCGATCTCGCCCGGATCGACCTGGAGAATACCGTGGTGCGCGCGCCGATCTCGGGCGTGGTCGGCAATCGCCAGGTCCGCGTCGGCAGGCTGGTGGCGCCGGGCGCGTCGCTGCTCGACATCGTGCCGATCGCCGATCTGTTCGTCGTCGCCAACTTCAAGGAAACCCAGCTCGAGAGGGTTCGTCCCGGCCAGTCCGCCCGAATCACCGTGGACGGCTATCCCGATATCGCGCTCGAAGGCGTGGTCGACAGTCTGGCGCCCGGCAGCGGCTCGGCGTTCAGCCTGATTCCCGCCGACAATGCGACGGGCAATTTCGTGCGGGTGGTGCAGCGCGTCCCGATCCGGATCCGTCTCCGCAGCAATCCATTGCACGGACGACTCGTTCCCGGTCTCTCCGCGCGGGTCGAAATCGAGGGCGGCCCGTCATGACCAACGCGGCCGTCCGCGCGGCTACCCCCGCCGTGCACGCGTCGGGCTGGCTGCTCGTCGCCGGTATCGTGCTGGCGAGCCTGACCGAAGCGCTCGCCGGCACCGCGCTGACGCTCGGTCGCGCCGACATCATCGGCGACACTTATGCGACGCCCGACGAATTCGCGTGGCTCGACATCGCCTATGTCACGCTGAAGCTGACCGGCTTCGCCCTCGCGGCCTGGCTGCTGACGCGGGTCGAACCGCGATCCCTGCTGCTCACCGCCACATTGGCGATGGGGGCGGCGTGCGGCATTGCCGCGATCACTGCGAGCCTCGAAATGCTGATCCTGTTGCGCGGGGTGCAGGGCCTTGCGGGCGGGGTGTTGCTCGTCACCGGCCAGGCGCTTCTCTTCCTGCGCTGGCCGCCCTCGCGTCAGCCATTCCTGCAGGCGCTGTTCGCGCTGGGCGCGGTCGTCGCTCCCGCCACGTTCGCACCGGCGCTGCAGGGCTGGCTGATCGATGCGCAGTCATGGACGTGGATCTTCTTCGCTGTCCTGCCCATCGCGCTGGTCGGGGCCGGGCTCATGGTGATGGACGATCTCCCGACGCCGCAGCCCGCGGAGCCCCGTCCGTTTGACGGGCCCGGGCTCGCGCTGTTCGTCACCGCGATGTTCAGCACGACGTGGCTGCTGGGCCAAGGCAATCGCTGGGACTGGTTCGAGACGCCCCGGATCGGCTGGCTGAGCCTCGTCGCGGGCGCGAGCCTTGTCCTGTTCGTGATCCGGCAGCGCCGCGCCGGCCGCCGGGCTTTACTCGATCTCGGCGTTTTCGGAGTCGACGACTTCGCGTTCGCCTTCGTGGTCAGTTTCGTTGCGGGGGCGGCCTTGTTCGGCAGCGCCTATCTG
>Ga0247823_10002719_pt1 | contig 14527 bp, 16 predicted proteins | sample 13C_PalmiticAcid_2_FD_192426 | JGI IMG/M metagenome (GOLD analysis project Ga0247823, IMG submission 192426) | Soil microbial communities from agricultural site in Penn Yan, New York, United States - 13C_PalmiticAcid_Day30 | ecosystem: Environmental > Terrestrial > Soil > Agricultural land...
CCTCGCACCTGCGCTTCCGGCCGATCCTGATGACCTCGTTCGCCTTCATCATGGGCGTGGTACCGATGGCGATCTCGACCGGCGCCGGCGCCAACGCGCGCCATGCGATCGGCACCGGTGTCATCGGTGGCATGTTCTTCGCCACGTTCCTGGGCCTGCTGCTGATCCCGGTGTTCTTCATCGCGGTGCGGCGCATGCTGGGCGACAAGATGGACGAGCCCTCGAAGGAGTACCTGCTGGAGCAGGAAAACCCCGCCTCACGCTGAGACGGGTGGAGGCGCTAATTGGTAGCAAGCGCCCCGAGATCGGGGCGCTGCCATTGCCTAAGCTGGGGCATGACTTGGAAAACCCCCTCATCGCTTAAGTGGTTGATCTGCAAGCACGCCAGGCAGCAAGGCGAACTCGCTCGGCTGGAGAAAGAGCTCGCCGAAAAGAAGGAACAGTTGGACCAGACCTACTCAGGGCCCATCAACAAAGTGCAAGAGGCAATCAAATCTATTGAGGCCGTCATGCGGCTTCACGAGATGAGTGTAGATCCGGACATCATTGCCCCCGTTGCGCCTCGTCTCTACGAGCCACTCTTCAAACGAGGCGAGATTACGCGCAGCCTCTACAAAGCCATGTCAAACGGGCAATGGGTCAGAACTGACGAGCTCATCGCAGCAGTCTCGGGGCTGTACCAAAACGACACTCAGCCGAAGTATTTCCGCTACGTCAGGCATCAGGTCAGGAGCAGACTCTTCGGACTGCTCCGGAACGGAAAAGTCGAGCGAAAAGCTGGCGGATCACGCATAGGAAGAGATCAGAGTGAGACCCAATCCTTCTGGCGCCTCACTCCAGGAAAGGGAATCTAAGCCGCAGCCTTGGCCAAGAACCAGTCGGCCGTTAGCTCGCCTTGTCGATGATTCCCCTGCCAGTAACCTCTCCACCAATTCGACTTCCCAGAGCCGAATATCTGCCCCGTCAGCTTGTTCACGAGCTCGTCCTGGGATGCACGCCGGTTGTCGTCTCGCCAACCATGTTCTATGGCGTAGTCCTGCAAATACTTTGGGCGGTAGCCATGATAGGTGCCGTACTCGGCCCTTCGCATGCGACTGAAGAAGGTTTCACACATGTTGTCGTTGACACCTTCGGAGGTTGAGAACATCTCAGAGTGCTTGACTTGATGATGCTCGATGCCGAGGGCGGTGAAGCCGGTATAGGCGCCGCTCTCGTCGGTCATGACAATTGCATCTCGCCTGACGAACGCCTTCATTAGTGGGAAGGCGTACTCATCGCATTCACGCCTGCATACAATAGGAATGGATCGCCGAGAACCTTCGCCAAGCTTTCCTGCCTGCGTGAAAACGATGACTACGCGTTTGTGGGCAAGTCTAAGGTAGTTCTGCTTAGTCATTCCCATTTCTACCCATGGCTTAGTCGTGCTGGCTGGCTTCTTCTTTCCATAGCGCTTAGCGATCGCGTCTTTCGGCATTCGGATCTTATGATTCGGCTTCCGCGGCTTTCCGCAGAAGTGCCCACCGTCGACGTGGACAGTTCCGGTCATCGGCGTGAGATCCAAACCATGGATCAGGACCTCGCGAATCTTTCCGAAGTTCGCCTGAACCGATTTCGGTGTTAGACCGAGTCGTCTTGAAACCTGAAGGAGGGACGCACCGTTCGCGTTTGTGGTGAAAGCGAATATCAGAAGCAAGATCTCCTTAAAGGTCAGCTTGTGGCCGTGAAAAGGAGTTCCACTAGTGACACTGAATTCGTGCCTGCACGCTATCTCTGCGCAGCGCCACCGCCGGCGCTTCTTTCGCCGGTAATGCTTACGGAAGACGCCACAGCCGGGACAAGCCTGCTTGTTGTCAGGCCCCCATCGACAGAGGGCGAGATAGCTCTCTGACTCGTCCTCTGTCACACGGTTTAGAGCCTTCGCGAAATTGCGAGACTCCTTGGAGTGCAGAAAGTGTTGTGCCATGCATAGGTCACCTGCGCGCCCATAGGCCGCCGCGCGGGTGTCCACGGCGGGCCGAACTGGCTAAGCCAGCGGCCGGGCGCACGATGCCGCGCCACCCCACTTTTCCTGTGGCGGGGTAGTTGCACTCATCGAGCGGAAATGCATAATGGGGGTGCAGGCCCTCGCAGATCTGCATCCCACAAAGACCTAGGTCGCCCCGGCAAGGGCCCCTAGGTCTTTGTGCATTTGGCTCCCGGAAAGTGTTCCGTTTGCCTAGGTCATTTCACGTCTCCTGATCCTTGCCGGCGTGTTCCAGCGATTCAATCCACGTCGCTAGCGCCAGCGCAGTTGCGTACCTGGCGCGACGCCCTTCGTACACGTACGTGTGAACAGGAATGAGGCCCCGGCGTACGGCTTGGCGGAATGCATCGCCACTGCTGTAGCCCAAGATCTGCCGTAGAGGTGCGCCTTTGATCTCGGCGCCAAACTTTTGGCGCAACTCCCTTTCGAGTTGCGCGACTCTGGCTTCTCTAGTTGATTCAGTCACTGTCACGCTCCGTCACGATCCCGATGGTAGTGGTTCGCCGCGCGCGGTAAAAAGGATGACGGTTCTCGAAAACCGCTACCATGACAAGTCGTGACATATCGTGTATGGCATCAAGGATTACGAGCCATGGATGGAGGAAATGCGCAAAGCGTGGTGACGTATCGGGACCCAATACGGGCATGCGTCGCTCGGGCGGCCTATGCCGAAATTGCAATGTCCGCGGGGACGTGGAGTTACTCCAAACTCGTTCGTCTACTTGCCAACAATCCTCACTGCACAATAGATGAGGAGATTCTTAAGCCAAAGATTCGCGGTCTCCGTGACGGCAAGCACGCACCCACTGTAGGTGGCTGGGAGTTCATCGGCCCAGCCTTGGGCGTCGATCTACGTCAATGGATCTACCACCCTCTCTTCAAGCTTCTTAATCCTGCAGTGAAGAATGTTCGAGTCGGCGACAGAGGCTCTGATGTAGAGGATTTCGCCAAGGTTTACCACGCCTTGGATATGTTGGAAGGAGAGATCCGCGACTATGTTTGGCGGCCGCCGGTGAAGCTAGAAAGGGGCACAGGCACCGATATACTGGATATCTCCGAGAAGAACCTTCAGGAATTGCAGTCGTCTTTGGCATTCAGGGAGCTCGACTGGGCCTTGAAGCTAACGTTGATCGCCGCTCTGGCTAAGTTATCGCAATGGCGAGGCAACCCTGACGTATGGCGGCGGACTTGTCGCTGGACACGCGAGAACTTCGTCCATGCCGTGGCCGTTACACCTCAGCTGCTAGTGGGATGGATGTGGCTGCTGAAAGCGTTTGAATCTCAAATTTGGTCTGCCTATAGGCCACATGCGCACTTGGTTGACTTCTTTGATGGAACGGTCGAGCAAGCTCAGATGGTGCGCGCTGTGAGGCTGGCGGAGCAGTGTCGCGAGAAGTTTGGAGGCTTTGACGCGCTTCCGAGTAGCGAGCGACATCAGCCGCCGCCGCCCTATGTGCCGTTCGAGTTTCTTAGGGACTACTGTGATCTTCCGGTTGATTAGCCGAGGCGTTGTTGATCGTTCATGCACAGAGACGATTCTGAAAGAGAATTGGCGGAGTCGCGAAAGAGGCGGAAATGCTGGGCGGAGCATGTTGGAGGTTGCTGTACTGAAATTTCTCGCGAGCACCTGATCTCAAAGTCGCTGTTACCCAAAACCACTGTGCTTGTGGAGGGCTTCGACTGGTGTCGGCAACCAGTGTCCATCGGCAGAGATCGACTCGTAAGCAAGGTCTTGTGCAGAACGCACAACAGCCTGCTCGAGCCCGCTGACCGCGCCATAGCGAGCTTCGTATCTATCGCCAATGAACCTCTGACAGATGTTGTTGTTTCAGGGCGTTGGTTAGAGCGATGGTTCATCAAGACCCTGGTGAACATATCAATCGGAACAAATGATCACATTGGAGAAGGCATGGCCGGCTCCGTAAGAGGTTGGCCTCCGCCGTACTTGGCGCAAGTGACGTTCGGTTCGCTGTCCCTTACGCACAGGATGGGTCTTTACATACTTAACTGTGAAGAGCCGTATAAGTATCGACAGGGTGAGATCCTCTGCATACCGCTGGCTCGAGATCACCGAATAGGTGGTGCACTGTTCGGAATCGGCGGCGTGTACCTTTTTCTTTCGCTAAATCCGGGCGCTCAAGTGACGAACCTGGCTGCTATGGCACCCCATGCGAGCTTTTCTGAGCATCTGAGATCCGCGAGCATGACGTATAGACCAGACTGGGTTAACTTTGCCCACAAGGATGGCAGCAGCGCCCGATTCAGTATCGATTGGTCCAGTCTTTAGTGCGTTTCTGCTGCTTGCGGATTGGATGCACCATGTCCGCTCCCAGTCTGGGTCAGTGCATTGACCACGGTCTCCAAGGCCCAAAGGTTCGTCGGGCGAGCGGCACGACTTCTTGTTTGATACCCCGTCCTGTTACCCGAAGTGCCCCCGAATTTGGGAGCGACATTCGGCCGACCTATTGCTTTGCCGTCCAGACTTGCTAGATTCGCTGCCATGGACCTCTTCTTCCGCCCGCTCCGAATACCTGGCTGATCAGTGGACTGATCAGCCCCTGTAGCTCAATGGTTAGAGCAGCGGTTTTATAACCCGTCAGCGCCAGATAAGCGGCTTGTGCCGGTTCGAGTCCGGCCAGGGGCACCATATCTGTCATTCCTGTGCTCGCAGCTCGGGGAGAACAGGTGATTGGCCAAGAAGTACGAGTCAAGCTGACGTCATGACCTACCTCTTCCTAGACACCGAATGGGCGGACCCGACCGGTTCCGAGCTAGTGAGCTTGGCGCTCGTCAGCGAGGACGGAATCCATAGGTTCTACGCCGAGCGTGATCCCCTGCCGGATGTGGCAACCGACTTTGTGCGGTCGGTGGTCTATCCTCTGCTGGAACGGGGTCAGTGGTGCATGCCCGACCAAGGGATGACAACGGGGCTGCGAGCCTTCTTGGCGGCTGTGGCCGACCCCATTGTGGTGGCTGACTACCCCAACGACCTGGCACTTCTGCAGTACGTAGTAGCGGGCTTCGATCTCCCAGACGATCAGGCTGCAGCATGTGGACCGATCCCTAAGCCCGTGATGACGAGAATGCTCAAGGAAGGGGCCATGGGCATGTTGATTGAGGACTACTTCGCAGGTCACCCCGATGCTGCGGCTCGGCGCCATCATGCACTCATTGATGCAGAGGCCCTGCGCATGGCCTGGCTGGTCGTTACGGCGCGTGTTTCTACGCCGCCTTGGGCGACGACCATGCTCCGCCATAAGGCCCAGCCTTAGATGATCCGACTCTTTCTCGACTCCGAATGGGCCAACGACGCGCTGCGTGAGCTCGTCAGCCTGGCTCTAGTCAGTGAGGACGGCGAGCATGTCTTCTACGCGGAGCGAGATCCGCTACCTGGCATGCCGTCCAGCTTCGTACGCGACAGTGTTTATCCGCTCCTCAGCCGCGGGCAAGCGGTAATGACGGATAGCGTCATGACGCACGCGTTGCGGAGCTTCTTGGAACCTCTGGGTAACTGCGAGATCTTCGCAGACGCGCCACTCGACTTCTCTATGCTGAGCCGAGTATGGAACGGACGTGACCGGACACCGCCCGAACCGCCATTCCGTACTAGGCTTGCTCGCGAAGGGAGCCTGATGCCGAATGTTGAGCGCTATTTTGAGCTCAACCCCGCCCAGAGGGCGCTTCGACACCACGCTCTCGTAGACGCCATGGCACTTCGATGGGCTTGGATCGTGGAGAACTACAGCTTCGATGGTGATGTGGGCAGCGCCGCCTCATGCGACCCCCACTATGGCGAATGGTTACTGACAAAGGTAAAGGCGGCGAGATCTGATCCCCGGACGTCCATCCCTCACGAGATCGTCATGGAGAAGCTCACTAAGCACCTGGAGGCCATCAAAGCCAGACTGAATGACGACTAGCTAACGCAGTGGCTGCTCTCGGCCAGCAGCCAACATCTACCACCGTCTGAACTAAGCCGAGCAACGAAGCGGGTTTGGCTCGAATGAATTGCTAGCCGCCAGCCATGATGAGTGGCTTCCCAGTCTCTGCTTGAATTCTGTCTGCTACTTGATTGAGTCTATTCACGATGAAAGCATCTATAGCGGAGATGTTCTTCTTGTACTCCGGATACTCATTGAGCGGATTAGCGAGACCATAGTGATGGGAATATACAATTTCTTTGTCAGATTCCTGGATGTCGATGACAACGTCATCAAGTCCAGAGTCGTCATTATGGGCAGCGAACTTGTTGCGAAGTTCGATGATGCGATTGTGGGTAGTCATCTCACTGCTGCCGGATGCAAATACCCCGCGTGGGTCTAGGCTGGCTTTGCCAGAGCCATTGCCGCCGAAGCATTTAGCGTAAGAGAGCAAGAACCCACGGAACAGGGCTTGCTGCGTAAGAACCTCATCAAGCGATGACTTGAGGTGAACTTTATGAGTTTCTTCGGCGAGTCTGATGAACTCTTTCGCCTCGTAGCAATGGATCATTGTGTAGGTCCATCGCTTCAGTAGGTCGAACCTAGAGTCTCCGGCCTGATTTATCACGTGTGCTTTAGCGAGTTGTTTCACCATGCCAACTACCTGATAAGCGGATCCCTGAGTCTGATTGTACGATCTAACCACAGCACGCGGTGTGGTGGGATACCCCCCTCTTGATGCGGTGCGATCTTAGAGCCGAACAGTCTGCAGTTCAAAACTGCGGGGAAGCATTTGGACAAAGTATCCCTTTACTACTGTGCGGCCTGGCAGCTACTTTGGCGGAAGACATCCTTAGTGATCTTTGCGTGAACGACGAATTTCCGGTTCTCTCCGGCGGCAGCGGCGCCGCCTTTTTGCTCGATTCGCCTTCGAGCATCTCTTCGACGCTAATCTTTCCCGAGGGCTGCGTAGTAATTCGGAAGAACGCGCCATTTGCATCGGTAGCGCTCAGCGCGTCGCTCAACCAGGAAGATGCCAAGAAGGAGGCGTGGCGTTTGTTGCAAGACGCCTTGGACGTACTAGCAGCTAAGAGGCAAGCGACGCTTCAGACAGCCGAAGGTGACTGCACGTATCTGGTGTGGATAGAGGACGGAGACGGCTACGAACTCGTGCTTGTCGACACAGCGGATATACCATGGTCTGTGAGCGCAAGTGCCAGCGTTGTAGGGGCTGCACCCGCTCTGATCTCGCCTGCTCCCGCCCCGCTTCCGCGCCACGCCGCTCTACGGTTCTACCGCCTAGCGCTTACTTCAAACGAGCTTTACGACGCGTATCGCAATGCCTACTTGGCGTTGGAGTGTTTGGTTAGCGAGGCCACGCCGAAAGGTGATAGAGAGAGTGAACTTTCATGGCTGAAGCGCGCCATGTCCGGTCCCCTGTCGCCTGGTATCCCTCCTGGCGTGATCGAGCACGACACTATCGAAGACATCTATAGAGGCGGAAGACTCCCAACCTTTCATGCAAAAGTTGGCTCAACCTTCTATGCGCCGCACGGAGCAGAGCGTCAGTCTATGCAGCACCGATTCGACAAGCTCGAACTCTTAGTGAACCGCCTGCTTCAGCACCGGTTTGGCCACGCCTTTGTAAGTGGGACTGGATCTATGTCCCAGTCTCTCTACGACGGTATGGCTTCAGCTAGCCTTGTGTTCGACGAAGTCGTCTTCCGCGATGGCGAACTTCGAGCATCGACTCCTGTTGATGTCCAGCCGGTGTCCTCGCCACGACGGTTCGGTCAACTATGGGGCCGTGCGACCGCGACCCGGCCTGCAAGTCTTCAGTGGATCGATGCCTTAGAGACACGAAAAGGCGGGGTGGATTGGATGTCGTCCAAACTCACTGAACGCGTGCCCTTGCAGGGGGTAAATAAGATATCCATCGAGCTCAACCTGCTTCAGTACAACAGCAGGTCCAAAAGGCCTGTTCACCGACGCTGAGAAAACTGACAGGCGACTGGAGTCTGGCCGCTAACGTTGTTCCTGTGCAGTAAGGCACCCAACAGACCGAAAGAAGGCCGCCCTAGTGTGGGTGGGTAACGAAAAGGGATTCAAGGCCGCGATCCTGTCGACCGCTCAAGCAGACTCGGGAGCTAGTGGCTGAGGGGGCGCATCCTATCAGCCGGATTCGGGGCGGGAGATAGTCGCCCAGTCCGACTCATGTATCTACTATCGGTCAGAACGGACGTCCATATTACATCGCCAAGCAGGCCGCAGTTTGGCCAGCTTCTGGCGTCTGTTCAAGGACAAGATGTGGAAGACTATAGGTAGCCCGACGGCCTAGCCCGTAGTCGCCTCCCGAGTCCTTGATGGATCTGTTCCAGCCGCAGGTGTCACCAGACAAGCAACACGACATTTTTCGCTTGCTCATGCACCCGGCCCACGCGCCGGAGCGCGCGGTCATTGCGTCTTGGGCAACGGGCTTCGTCGATCGCGATGGCAAGTTCGTCAAAGAGTTTCAGACTACCTTCGAATCAAGCTTCTGGGAGCTCTACTTACACGCCATGCTCAAGCATCTTGGCATGAGCCTAGACTACTCATTCCACGCGCCCGATCTGGTGGTGACGGCGCCCACGCCATTCACGATGGAAGCGACAATCGCGGCGCCGCCACACGGCGGCGCCCCCGCCCACGGGGTGCGTGCGCCGGAAATTCCTCAAGAGTTCGGCGAGTTCAATCGTCAAGCCATCCTTCGCCTATGCAGCAGCTTTACCAGCAAGGTGCGCCGCTATCGACAACATTACGCGACCCTAGACCATGTGCGTGACCTTCCCTACGTGATTGCAATCGCGCCGTTCGATCGTCCGCAGGCGCACCTGGCGGCGAATCGCCCGATCTTGGCCGCCCTGTACGGAATCTATTACGACGAAGACGAGACAATTGCGAACCAATCAGAAAACGTGATCAGTCACGAGATAGATGCCGTCTATAAGCACGCAACCGCAAACGTGCCGGTGGGGATGTTTGTGGATGATGCATACAAGGACGTGTCGGCCGTGGTGTTCGGTCCACTTGCCACCTGGGGGAAGGTACGCGCGTTGGCTGATGCGCCGCAGCGAAATATCGAGTTCACTACGTTGCACCCTTCGGGTGACTCGGGGTTGATGCCTGAAGTTCGCACGGCAATGAAGGCTGACTACGTCGAACACCTGCTCGACGGTCTTTACGTGTTCCACAATCCGTTCGCAGAGCGACCACTACCTCCCAGTGTCTTCGATCATCCGCGTCTAGCACGCTTCGAAGTAGATGCCGACGGCAGTGTGCACGGTGTAGGCCCAGACGACTTTCTGCTGATGCGTATGCTGATCAGCAAAGAGCGGACGTTCAAGTTGTGAGCCAACAGCCGTCCCACCAAAGCCCGCTCTAGCTATAGGCCACTATCCGCTGCGAATCTGGCATTGCATTGGACAGCACCGCAAGGACCTGACACGACCCTCATGAATATGGCAGCCCGCTCGATCCGCCCCATGCCGTCTCCCAGGGCGCGATGTACCTATAGAAGCCACGTCTTTACGGCTAGTATTCTCTATCCCTGTGGTGGGACATAGGGCTACTGCTAGGCATTTTCACACACTTCACCGAGCGTAACTTCAGGGCCTACTCCACATGGAGGCGGCCTCCCCGAACGCTAAGCTTGTCCAATGGAATGAGTCGGCAGCGATGATCGATCAAATGTTCACCACGGAGAACTTCCGCCGCATCTTCGATTCCGAGAATCGTCGAGGCGTCGATCTGGCCGCACGCTATTTTCCGACACTAGAGCCGTTCACAATGGCAGTGCGTGAGAAGGTTCAGGACATACGCAAGCTTCGGAAGATAGAGGCTTTACTTAAGCCAGCTGATTTCGAAATGCAGTTGGCTCAGTTGAAAAGCGAACTTCTGAGTCTAAAAGCAGATAAATCATCCGCGATTGACGCTCTGCTGGATGATGTGAGCGAGAAAGTTCTAAAGCCGAGCTTCAAAGTTGGCCTGTCTCAGAAGATCGGACCGAAAGGAAAACCTGTCTACTGCATCGACGCGGAGCCTGAGACTTTTTTTGTCAGCAAACAACTTCAGCGGAACATACATCACATCTATGGGGTAAAACAGTCAGATCGTCACGACCTAGTTTGTCAGCTCCGTGACATGCTAGGGAGCAAGTTCCCATTTGAGCTGGTTCGCACCGACATATCTTCATTCTATGAAAGTGTCGACCGTAAGCGCTTGGTGGAGAAACTCGATCGCGATCAGCTTCTAAGTGCCGCCTCCAAGAAGTACATAAAGCAGGTGCTGGACTCCTATGGCGAGATATCTGGCACAACGTCAGGAATTCCCAGAGGCGTCGGCATCAGCGCGTACCTTGCTGAGCTCTACTTGCAGCCCATTGACAAGGAAATCCAAGCGATTCCTGGGCTGGTTCTCTACTGCAGGTTTGTCGATGACATCGTGACTGTCTTTGCCAGGCCACCTGTAGGCGAAAGTCTTGGATCTTTCAAAGACTTGCTTATCTCATCTTTCGCCGCCAATGGGCTGGCTCACAACGCCAGCAAGACATCGGAGCTAATCCTCTCTGATGCCACCACGAAAAAGTTCGAGTACTTGGGATACCGATTCCGCCTGAGCCCTACTCAGCTTGAAATAAGCCCTAGCGCCGCCAAGATTGCAAAGTATCGTGCCCGAATTGACAGCTCCTTCTCTGCCTATTGGAAGGAGAACCCCATCAGTTCGAAGCGAGCGTTCAGGCACCTAGTCGGACGAATAAAGTTTCTTACGGGCAACACGCGCCTCTCCAACAGCAAGTCGCGCGCGGCCACGGGGGTGTACTTCAACAACTCCATTGTCACTGATCTTTCTGCCTTCAATCTCTTGGATAAGCGGCTCAGAACCAGAATTGAACAGTTGCAGCGGACAAGTCTCCAAAAGAAGCTGAAGAAGTTGAAGTTTACGACCGGCTTTGAAAAACGTAGGTATCACAACTTCAGCACGAAAGAACTTCGAATGATTGTGGGGGCATGGAAAAATGGCTAAGCGACGCCTCTCGCTGACACATCGGAAGCAACGATCTGTCCTCACAGACATGCTTCCTTTCGAAGTTCCGCCAACATTCTCGAATCGAGGATTCTATCGATTCCTGCGAAATAGAAGCATCGAGATAGACAACGGAAGGCTGATCTGGATCTGCGAGTCGGACGCCCTTGATGGGCTGATTAGGCTGTTGTTCGGAATAGATAGTAGCGCTGCCATAACCAGCGAATCCGTAACAGAGTGGGGGAAGGAAAAGACGCGCCGTTCTGTCCAGATAAAAAAATGCGAAATGGCCACTATCCCGTTCAACTTTCGCGTTGCTCACCATCTTGATGGCCGCACGCTGAGCGTTGTTCATCCTCGCAATCAGGTGGATGTTTCGAGCTTCTATGCGAAGCACAGTGCGCTAATTATCTATCACACATCTATCAGCGAATTCTCGATCCGTCATCCTGTTTCAGTTGCGCGTCATGCCTACTTCAAAGATAAGCTTCACGAAGAGCGGATGGACCCCGCAGCGGGACTCGAAGAAGAGGGGCGAGAGTACGAGCAGCTCGGCTCTTATTTCGTCTACCGAAAGTATAGGAACATCCATCGATTCTTTGAGTCTAATGAGTATCATCGTAGCGAGAAGAAATACGATCTGATGGTGCAGATAGACATTAGCAAATGCTTCGACAGTATCTATACGCATTCGCTCCCTTGGGCGATCCTCGGAAAAGATCAAACAAAGTTCAGTTTGGATGAGTCTAAGGCAACGTTTGCCGGTCGCTTCGATGCACTCATGCAGAATCTGAACCAGAAGGAGACGAATGGAATTGTTATTGGTCCCGAGTTCTCCCGGATTTTTGCCGAGATAATTCTTCAGTCCATCGATAAGGATCTTGTTGATCAGCTTGCCAGTGGGCCTAAGCTAATCCATAGAATTGACTATGAAATATTTCGCTACGTCGATGACTTTTTCGTCTTCTACAACAAGGAGTCGACGCAGGTAACTATTTTTCAGACGCTCCAGGAAATACTGAAAAGTAAAAAGCTGAGCATCAACACGTCGAAGATAAGGCGCTACGAGAAGCCAATCATCACAGAGATTACGATTGCGAAGGAACGAATCTCCGCTCTCCTCAATGAGGAGATTGATCCACTGAGCGCTGAAGAGGCTGCAACTGACCCTTCAGATCCTCCGAAGCGAAAGCTCGCATGCTTCGTCAACGCGAATAGACTGATTGTCCGGTACAAGGCTGCCATTAAGCAGGCTAGCGTTAGCTATGGCGACCTTCTTAACTATACGTTCGCCATTACGGAGAACAAGGTCGAGAAGCTCCTTAAGGCGTACCTGGATAGCGACAAGTCAGATCGCGACCGAAAGCGCTTATCCAGTGCACTTTTGGCCATCATGGAGTTCGCTTTCTTTGCGTATTCGGCTAGCCCAAAAGTAAATCACACAATCCGCATATGTCGAATGATTGTGACCTCGGTTGACTTCCTTAACGACAAGAGCTTTCCATACGAACTTAAGCATCTCCTTTTCAAGTACGTTCACGACAATGTGATGCAGCAAATCGAGAAGAACACGATGAGCGCTCATCGCGAAGTTGAGAGCCTGTACTTACTTATTTCTTTGTCGCAGATTGGCCGAGAGTACTGGCTTCCTGTTCCTATTCTTCTAAGGCACTTCTTGATCGAGGAAGATGAGTCTACCGGAAGCTATAGCCGCCCTTCCGGGTTCATGAATCACTTTTCAGCTACAGTCCTTCTGTCTTACATGAGCAACAAGGTCAGATATACCAAGCTGAGAACCTTCGTTGAATCGCATATGGTTGCGAAACTTGACTACATGAAGGCGCAGTGCCCCAACGACGCCGAAGCATTGATGATTTTCCTGGACTTCATCGTATGTCCGTATGTGAGTGTCGCCACCAAAGATGCCATGGCGCAGAACTTCGGTCTGGATGCCGCTGGCCTTTCATCTATTGAGTCCGCTAACGACTACTGGTTCACCGCATGGGGTGATAAGTTCAATCTAGGAAGAGAGCTGGACGCTAAGCGAAGCCGCGAGGTATATTGAGGTCGGCGCTCCGCTTTACCCTTAATGGCTGTTGGCAGCCTACACACAAGCGCCCTCTCTTCCTCTATATCAATTGGGGGTTGGGTAATTGGACGGTAGGAGCGGGCCGTCCGTTTCTTGCGCTCGCCTTGTCATTTTTCCTGTACTCGGCGTCCCTCGGCTGTCGAAGCCGGCCATCGCCTTGGCGACCTCCCAAGCGCTTTCTCACTTTTCCAAGATCGTGGAGGCGTTGCTGCTCATCGCCCTGAGATTGACAGGTAGGCAAAGGCCGCCAGCTCCTGGCGCTGCCCGCCTCAACAAAGACCGATTCGCGCCCGCTGCCTCCGCCGACGAATAGGTTCCAGCACCCCGGCAACTTCCTACTTAGAGCTCCGGCAAGCCCCTGATCCGTAAGAAGATCGGCTTTGGAGATTTTCCCCTAGTTGGCGGTGGTCAAGCCTTGCGCCTCCAGTACCGGGGGCACTAGCTCATTGGGGCGTTTGCTACCTAATAGCGGGTGGAGGTGCAGAAAGCCCCGGCCATGCCGGGGCTTTCCTTTTGTGGGCCCACCCCATCGCGGGCACGAGGCTCGCCCTGCTGTCCGCGATGCCGCTCCATCCCGGGCCTCCGGGGCCACGGGCAAGCGTGCTGGCCAGCGCCCGGCCACGCGCCATGCCCTCCTGCACTATGTGCGCCGGTCTCGATCCGTGATAATCGCGCGCCTGATCATGTCGATCGCGCCATCGCTCGTTCGTCGACCTGACGACTTCCCCCGACTTGACGAAGACCCCTCCATGACACGGAAAGATCCGCACGCAAGGAAAACGCCCTCCACCACCCGCCGCATGATCCTGATGCTGATCGCCGTCGTGGTGATCTTCGGCGGCGTGTTCGCCGTCAAGGCGATCATGGGCAAGGGCATGAACGATTTCTTCGACAACATGCCGCAGCCGGCCGCGGCGGTGACCGACTGGACCGCCAAGCAGGAGGAATGGGTCGACGCCCAGCAGGCGGTCGGTACGTTCGTGGCCATCAACGGCACCGACGTGACCACAGAAGCCGGGGGCGTGGTGCGCAGCCTGTCCATCGACGTCGGCAAGCCGGTCAAGGCCGGCACCGTGCTGGCCCAGCTCAACACCGCCAACGAACTGGCCGTGATGAAGTCGCTCGAAGCCTCCGCCAGGCTGGCGGCGGTGCAGCGCGACCGCTGGCAGGCCCTCGCGCGCGACAAGCTGGTCTCGCAGGCCGAGGCCGAAGAGCGCGCCACCGTGGCCGCCACATCGCTCGCACAGGTGGAGGCCCAGCGCGCCCTGATCGCGCAGAAGACCATTCGCGCCCCGTTCGACGGCGTGCTCGGCATCCGCAGGGTCAACCTGGGCCAGTACCTGACGCCGGGCGATGCCATTGTCAGCCTGCAGGCACTGGACCCCATCTATCTCGACTTCACCCTGCCCGAGCAGCGCGTGGGCCAGATGCTGC
>Ga0247823_10002720_pt1 | contig 14526 bp, 7 predicted proteins | sample 13C_PalmiticAcid_2_FD_192426 | JGI IMG/M metagenome (GOLD analysis project Ga0247823, IMG submission 192426) | Soil microbial communities from agricultural site in Penn Yan, New York, United States - 13C_PalmiticAcid_Day30 | ecosystem: Environmental > Terrestrial > Soil > Agricultural land...
GATTTATCGCGAGCATCCCGCCGACGATGACGACGCGCCGGCCGATGCATGCCTGCGCCTCGGTGGTCGCCGCGCCGTAGTAGACGCCCGCTCCCGTGAACGCGGTGATGCCGTCGGCGGGATGCTCGCGATAAATCATCCCCGTCGCCGCGACGAGCGCGCGCGCGACGATCGTGCGGCCATCGCCGAGCACGAGCCGCTTGTATCCGCCCTCGATCTCGATGCTCACCACCTCCACCGGCGCGAGGAACTCCGCCCCGAGACGCTGTGCCTGTGCGAGCGCGCGCCGCGTCAATTCGCTGCCGCTGACGCCCGCCGGAAAGCCGAGATAGTTCTCGATGCGCGAGCTCGAGCCCGCCTGTCCTCCCGGCGCGCGGCGATCGACCAGGAGCGTGCGCAGTCCCTCCGACGCGCCGTAGACCGCGGCGGCCAGACCGGCCGGGCCCGCCCCGACGATCACAAGATCGTAGAGCTCGTAGGCGGCCGAGCTGAGACGTCCCAGGCGCTCGGCGATCTCGGCGATGCCCGGCTGGCGCAACACGGTCCCATCCTCGAGGAACAGGGCCGGGACGTCGTCGGGACTCACGCCCGCGGCGTCGAGCAGGACGGTTCCCTCGGGGTCGCGGCCGAGCTCGAGCCATCGATAGGGGATCATGTTGCTCGCCAGGAAGTCCTTGATCTCATGCGAGCGCGGCGACCATTGATGGCCGACCAGACGCAGCCGCGCGGGCTCCGGCAGATACTCCGCCTGCCATGCGTCGAGCAGATCGTCGACGACGGGAAAGAGCCGTTCCTCCGGAGGATCCCACGGCTTCGACAGGTAGTAGTCGAGGTGCGCGTCGTTGATCGCCTTGATGGCGGCGTCGATATCCGAGTACGCGGTCAACAGCACGCGGCGCGCGTCGGGATAGATCTCGCGGCTCTGCATCAGCAGGTCGACGCCGAGCATCTCGGGCATGCGCTGGTCGCTGAGGATCATCGCGAGCGCGTCGCCACGCGCCTTCAGCTCGCGCACCGTGGCGATGGCCTCCGCGCCGGAGCCCGCGCCGACGATCCTGTACTCCCCCGCGTACTGCGAGCGAAGGTCGCGACGGACCGCGGCGAGCACCTGCGGATCATCGTCGACGGCGATAATGACGGGCTTGCTCATGATGCCACCTCCTCACGCTGTGAAGGCTCGATCGGCAGATCGACAAAGAACGTCGTTCGTCCGGGCTCCGACTGGTAGTCGAGAATCCCACCGTTCTGCTCGACGAGCCGGCGCGAGATGTCCAGGCCGAGCCCCGTGCCGTGGCCGACCGGCTTCGTCGTGAAGAACGGATCGAAGATCCGCTTGCGAATATCGTCGGGCACGCCGGGCCCGTCGTCGGTGATCCGAACGATGAGCCGGTTCGCCTTCTCGCGTCCGACCGCGATGTCGACCCGGCTGGCGGCCGCATCGACCGCGTTGTCGATGAGGTTCGCCCAGACCTGGTTCAGCTCACCGCCGAAGCCGACGACCTTCGGAAGGTTCTCGGGCACGTCGATGGCGACCGCGATCGACTTCGAGCGAGCCTTCGCGGTCAGCACCGCGAGCGTGTTGCGCAGTCCCTCGCCCACGTTCATCGGCTGCGGCGTCCTCGCCTGGTCCATGTAGGTGAATCCCTTGACCGCGGTCACGAGCTCGGAGATCCGATTGGCGCCCTGCTCGATGTCCTTCGCGAGGCGGCGCACCGAGCAGCCGGCGGCGATCCAGTGTAGGCTCAGCGCGAGGATCTCGGGCTCGAGCGCGGCGGCGAGCTCGTCGAGGATGTCGATCGTCACGGCGGTATCGGCGAGCGCGTCGGCGATCGAGTCGTCGGCTCCGTGCGCTGCGAGCCAGTCGGCGATCGCCTCCTCGCGATCGGCCTGCTCGAGCGGCGAGCGAACCTGTGACTGCGGCGTCTGCAGACACCGCTCCGCGGTCGCTTCGAGTAGTGCGAGCTGCGCGTCGGTGGCCTGCGAGGCGCCGAGCGCGCGTCCGGCTCGATCGGCGTTGACCACACCCGTCAACAACTGCTTCGAGCAGCGCGCGACGGCCGACGCGGGATTGTTGAGCTCGTGCGCGAGGCCGGCGGAGAGCTTGCCGAGCGAGACCATCTTCTCGTTCTGCCAGTCGCCCGTATTGAACGAGCGCGCGCGATCGAGCATCACGTGCACGAGCGTTGCCGTCACGGCGTGGCAGGTGCGGATCATCTCGAGGAAGTCCTTCTCGAAGATCGTCAGCACCTCGCACGTCTCCTCGACGATCGAGTCGCCCGGAGGCGCACCCTGTCGCGAATACGGAAGCAGCCCCATCACCTGGCCGCCGCACCACTCGAAAGCCTTCCTCGGGCCGGCGCCTCGATCGACCGAGATCGAGGCGCGGCCGTTGAGCAGGATGAACATGGCCTCGGGCCGACCCTCGGCCTTCGACGCCATGACGTGTCCGGCCGGGTAGGTACGCAGCTCGCCGTGCTCGACGAGCCACTGCAGCTCTTCGCGCGGCGCGGAGCCGAGCGTACGGTGTTCGATGAGGCGGTCGAGGAGGTCCATCGGGAGTTCTCGAGAGTCTCGGAGTTGATCGATCGATTGGATTCGAGCGGGGACCGACTGCGGGGAAGAGTCGAGGGGGGAGCCGATACGGCGGGGCGCGGTTCACGCATGGGTGCGGGAAGCCACCGTTCGGGGGCGCAAGATACGCTGGCGGTCGCTCACTACTCAACGGGTCGCCATTCAACCGACGCGCTCGTCGAGCGGTGGGCGCGACCAGTCTACATCGCTCCGAGCACGATCGGGAGTTTCTCCTCCTTCCGGAGCTTCAGCTTCTGTCGGATGTTCACTCGGTGGAACTCGACGCCGCGCTCGGTGGTGCAGATGAGTGCAGCGATCTCATGGCTCTTGAGGTTCATCCGAAGCATCGTACAGATGCGAAGCTCGGTCGGCGTCAGGTCGGGAGCCCTGTCGGTGAGCGACCGAACGAATTCCGGATGGACCGATCGGAACTGGTGATCATACTTCTCCCAATCGACCGATTCGCACGGAAGGCGCTTGAGTCGCTCGCGCAGCTCGCGCGCGGCCGGCTCGCTCGGCGGGATCTTGCGGGCGATCTTCAATAGGTCGTTGCGAAGGTCGCGCAACAGCTCGTTCATTGCGAGCAGTTGCAGGGTGGAGTTGGCGAGCTCCTGTTCGGTCTGTTCGCTCTTCATTCTCTGAACGGTCTCCGCTGCCCGCGCCTCTGCCAGCTCGACCTCCGTCCGTTTCTCGATCTCGGCAATTTGTCGGCGATGCTCGAAATTCTGGGCAGCCTTGTGCGTTTCGAGACGCTCCAACTCTCGCTCGAGCTCGTTGCCGCTCACCGTGTGGTCATAGGCCTCTTTCCAACGCTCCCGTCGGGCAAAGAGCTCGCTGAGCTGGCGGTGAAGCGTCAGCGCGTGCGATCGGTCACGGATCTCGCTCGCCAGCTCCAGTGCCCGCAGCGACAACTCGCAGGCGCGCTCGAGGTCCGGCTGACCGGCCGACGGCGCCGCGACCAGCAGCGCCATGTTCCCGATCCAATCTGCCATCAGGCGTCGGTCTCCCAGCTCCTCCGCCATCGCGAGCGCGCGTTCGTAGTGTGATTGCGCAGCGGTGACATCGCCGAGAAGTCGGTAGGCGTTCCCCATGTTGCCGATGCTCATGCAGGCCGTGCCTGTCATGCCGTGCTCCTGCGCCAGGTCGATCGCCGTGCGATACTCCGCGAGGGCCGCGTCGATGTCGCCGAGATACTGGAGGACGATTCCGAGGTTCCCCAGCCAGATCGCCTCCGACGCAGGATTTCCCAGCTCCCTCCAGAGCAGTATCGTTCTGCGATAGTAGTGCTCCGCGCGGTCTAGCGCGCCGAGGCTGAAGTGAACACTACCGATGTTCCCGGTTGCAATCGCGACGCCATCACGATTGCCCGTCTCATCGTGGATCGCGAGGGCGGATTCATAGTGTTCGAGGGCCAGTCGATAATCGCCGACCTCGTGATAGACATTGCCGATGTTCGCGAGGTCGATGGCGTATCCGATCCTGTGGCCGCGCTCCTGCGCTATCGATAGCGAGCGATGATAGCACTCGAGCGCGCGCACGTAGTCGCTTTGAAGCATGTGGACACTTCCAATCGCTGAGATCGCCTGCCCCTCGGACTCACGGTCCCCCTGCTCAACCGCCCACTTCAGCATCGGCTCCAGATACGCGAGCGCCCGTGGGCCGTCACCGATCGACTGGTATGCGAATCCGATGCTGCCTCGGCTCAGTTCCGCACGGTGACTGCTGCCGAGCTCGTCGAAGCGAGCCGCAGCCTCCTCGTAGTGGTCGATCGCACCGGTATAGTCGCCGCGAAATCGGAGGACGTTTCCCAGAAGGAGCACCACCTTCGCCACCTGTTCGCGAAGTCCCAGGTGCTCGTAGGAGGCCCGTGCCGCCTCGAGCTGCTCGATCGCGAGCGGGTAGTCGGCGAGGCGCCAGTTGACGGTGCCCATGAGGAGAAGGCACGCCGCGGAGAGCTCGGGTCGGCCGGACGCCTCGGCGCGCCTGAGGCTCTCCTCGGCGACAGCGAGTGCCTCCGGCGGATCCACGCGCGAAAGCGCGTCACCGAGAATTATCATCGCAGTGAGCCGCTGCTCGTCGTCGAGAGCCGCGTCGACCGCGGCGCGCAGTTCGGCAATGGCAGGAGACATGGAGGGTGCGAAGGGTCAATCGGAAGGGGGAGCGGCATCGTCGCCACTCCCCCCAAGATAGCCTGTCGGAGGCGCAGATGTCAGCGGAGACTCGCCGGTGCCTGACTCGGCCCTGCGACATCGGAACCCGTCGATACCTTCGGCATCATCTGCTCGGCGTAGCTCGCGATGAAGATGTCGTTCCCTGAAGGCGGAGACGCCGTCAGCGTCGTTCCATCGGGCCCGGGATCGAAGTCCACCGACCGGTTGAACGTGCCGACGATGCGGGTGAAGGAGTCGATGAGGAGACCGTGGGCGACCGACGATCCGGGATTCGTGGGATCGAACGTCGACCCGGTGACCCAGAGAAACCCGGCCATCTGCGTGTACTTCGCGACGAACGCGCCGTTGCCCATGAACGAGGCTGTGCCCGGTCCGGGATCGAAATCGTTCGGCACGTTGTCGCCGGTGGTATGGTAGTGCCCGGCGATGACAATGTTGCCATCGCCGTCGATCTTGACTGCCCGCGTCGTGCCCTTGCCGGGCGAGAATGCCGAGAGGTAGCCACCGGCCGCATTGTAGCGCGCGAAGAACATCCCTCCGTTCGCGAGGCTCGCGGTACCGATCCCGGGATCGAAGTCGACGGTTCCGTCGAACCATCCGCCGACCACAACGTTCCCACCGGCGTCGGTAGCAATCGATAGCCCCTCGCTCATCGCCGTCCCGAGAGCGGCGATCGCCCATGCATAGGAACCTGTCGAGGAATACCTGGCCACGAACATATTGCCGCCGATCGTCGAGCTCGACGTGAGACTGTTGATCGACTTCGTCGGATTGAAGTCGACGGTTCCGCTGAACGTGCCTGTGACGAGGACGTTGCCGGACTGATCGAGCGCGACGCCCTGAGCCATGTCGGTCGATGGACCGCCGGCGCGGAAGGCCCAGCGATAGGCGCCGGATGACGAGTATCTGGCGACGTAGATATCGGGCGACGCGATGCCCCGGTAGCCTGATGCGGCGGACTTGAGCGTGGCCGTGCCAGCACCCGGATCGAAGTCGACGGTGCCGGAAAACGTACCGGCGATGACGACATCGCCGGCTCCCTGAACGGCGAGCGCGGTCTCCTGATCCTCCATCGGCGACGCACCCGCTAGAGCGAATGCCCAGAGGTACCCGCCGCTCGAGGAATACTTCGCGACGAACGCCGACGTGACGTTACTCGTGCCACGATTTGCCGTGCCGGATCCCGGATCGAAATCGACGATGCCGCGGACGTAACCAGCGACCACGACGTTGCCATACGCATCGATTGCGATCGACCGACCCGAGCTGCCGGTTACGCCTCCACCGAGTCGAAAGGCCCAGCGAAAGCCGCCAAAGGCATCGTAGCTCGCGACGTAGCCGTCGCCCGAGGAAGGGTTCGCGCTCGAGCATGCCTCGCACGTGAGCGCGGCCGTGCCGCTGCCCGGATCGAAGTCGACCGCTCCATGGAAGGAGCCGGTGAGAAAGACGTTGCCGTCGACGTCGCTGACGATGTCCATGCCCCGGTCCTCTCCGGCGGCTCCGACTCCGACCGCATCGACGATGCCTGGTTGCTGAGCCGCTGACGGTCGCGCGGCGGCGATCGCGAAGACGAGGACGAGCAACGCGGCAAGCGCGTGAGTGATCGGCGATCGTGCCCGATCTGAATCAGCCTGGTGTGTCATGAGCGTGTTGATGCAGTTATGAACGGATCACGCTGGTCAGTCGAGTCTGCCAGCTCGTGCGGGAAGTAGTTTTCGACGGTGTGGGCAATAGCCGTCCTGCCCACGTCGGGAGCGGGCTGGAGGACCACCCTGGAGGGGAAGCTGACATCGGCGGGGGAGGAAGGCGGGCGTGAATCTACATTCGGTTGCGCGGGAGTCACCCCTAGGTTTCCAACAGGTTGGCAGATTCCGGGGGGGGAGCTAACCGAACGCCCAGCCATGTGTTAGCCGACGTCCGACGGCAATCCCTCACGAAGACCATCCGGCGCGCATGAAGCTCCCCGACCGCATCCCCTGCCCTTCCTCCCGCACGCTTCTCGCTCTCGCGCTGACGCTCGTCGCGCTCGCGGCGCCCGATGCGCTCGCGCAACGGAAGAGCGACCGCGGAGAGCTTCTGCGTCGCAGCCACGACGAGAATCCGCTCGACGCCGATCCTCGCTCGACACCCGGCGGCCCCGTTGGAAAGGCGCCGCTCGCCACGGGCTACTACGTCGTCGACAACGACGACCCGCTGGTGGGCGCGCCGTGGCGACCGTCGTACGTGTTCCTCGACACCACCGGAATCGACTCCCGGCGGTGGCGGCGAATCCGGCCCGGACCGAATCTCGATGCGCCGGGCACGTGGGAGGGTCCGGGAAGCCAGGGCAAGGAGTTCTTCCGCAACCCCCACGCACCCGCCGACTCGACCGATGACGCGATCGCCGGACCGATCGCGATCGGATTTCCATTTCACTACTACGGCCGCGCGTACGACAGCTTCTACGTCTCGACCAACGGACTGATCGCGCTCTCGAACCGCCGCTACGACTACGACAGCCTCGGCCGCCGCATCGACTACAACCGCTGGCGCGACGACACGCTCGCGCGACCGCGCATCGGCGCGAGTGCCGCGCTCGATCCGACGCCCGACGATTACGGATGGCGCTACGTCGCGCTCGGCAACTCGAGCTCGCCCACCGGAGGTCTCCGCAATCCAAGCAACGGCCCGCTCCCCGACGCCTCGCTGCGCGCCGCGATCGCGCCGCTGTGGACCGATCAGGAGCTGTCGCAGTACGACCCGGTCACAGGCAGGGTCGACGACTTCGGCCGCGTCTACTGGCGCCGCGACGACTCCGGGAATCGCCTGATCATCTACTTCGTCAACATCTCGATGAAGGGGCCGGTGTGGGTTCCGCTGTTCAACGTCGGACTGGAAGCGCCGCGGCGTGAGATGCGCGCGAACGTCCAGGTGATCCTCGATCGCACCGACAGCAGCGTGCAGTTCAACTACGTTCGCTTTCTCGGCGCCTACTTCGAGACCGTCAACCGATCTCCGTGGGTGAGCAGCTCGGAGATCCACCGCGTCAACTCGACGATCGGACTGCAGAGCAATCCCGACGCGCCCGCGCCGTGCACCGTCGGAAGTTGCCCTGGCGCCACCGGCGCGGAGCACACGACGTACTCCTACAACGACCATCCCGTGACGGGTGGGCGCATGCTCGTCAACGGCGATTCCTACGCGCCGCACTCGGGACTGGCGATCAACTTCCGCCAGTGGGCGAACAAGGCTCGCGTGCTCGGCGTCACGCTGCGCGTGCCGAGCCGCATCGACACGTCGTTCGTCGGCCTCGCAGCGGGAGCGTCGGAATACCATGAGCTCCTGCTCGGCCATCCGTTGCTCGGCGTGATCCGTCCGGTCGGATACCTGCAGAACGTCTCCGACAGTATCGGCCCCGTCAACCGCACGCCGCAGCCGGTGCGCTTCGAGACGCGGATGCGCATCCGCGATCTCGTCAACTGCACCGCGCCGCCGGTGTACGAGTCGGTCCGCACGAGCGATCCCCTCCACCCCATCCGCGTCGCCGCGGCGGGCTCGCCGAGCATCGACACGATCGAGTTCGACGCGTTCACTTCGAGCGCGCAGGTCGCGGCGCACGCCGGACGCTTCCGCGTCGAGATGAGCGCGACGGGCCGCGGCGTGACCGGACAGTCGCTCGGCGAGCGATGGCCGTTCGACGACACGTCGGGCGTGCGCGTCTTCGGACTCGTCACGCGCCCGATACCCTGGGTCACGACCTTCAACGACTTCAGCGTGTCGTGTCTCGACGGACTGCTTCCGAACACGCGGCAGTGGGTCTCGATCGGTCCACGCGTCGTCGACGGCGACCGGGAGACCCACAGTCCGCCGCCGCCACGCGGGCCCGCCACCGGAAGCGACGGGCGCACGACGCTCAACTCGCCGGTGCTGCTCATGGATCGCCGCTCGCTCGCCGACGCGATCTACGAGCCTCGCAGCGCGTCTCTCGGCGACACCCTCGTCTCGTTCCCGGTCGACATCAGCACCGCCCGTCGACCCGTCGTGATCCTGAGCTACGAGCGCGCCGGTCGCATGACGTACGATCGCGGATGGAGCGATCTGACGCGCATCGGACCCGAGCATGCGGCCTACAACGTTCTCAAGACGGGATTCCTTCAGGTGCCCGACCGCCTCGTCGTCGAGTTCGCCGAGCCGAGTCCGAACGGCATCGACAACATCACCAACGTCCGCTCCTGGAGCGATCGCTCGTTCGGCGACACGACCGGTTCGCTGCGTTGGAGCGCGCTCACCGGGCGCGCGACGAGTCCGCGCTGGGGCGTCTTCGGCGGCGGTGGCGGAAGCGGCTCCGATACGACGGGACGGGTAACGGTGCTCGAGCTCGACGCCGGCAAGGACTTCCGCTTCAACCGCGCGGTCATCCCGATCCCCGCGCGCTGGTCGGGCGATCCGAACACGAACCGCACGTTCCGTTTCCGCGTGATGGTCGAGGCAACAGACCATGGCGATCCGATCGCGCCGGCCGACGACGACGACCCGTTCTTCGTCGACAACATCGGCGTGACCTCGCTCGATCGGCCGGAGCTCGAGATCACGGCCGTCGCGGCGCGATGGCCCTACACGATTGCGCCCGCGACGCAGGCGCGCGCGATCCCGCTCGTCGCGACGGTCGCGAACAACGGATCCGCTTCGTCGACCGCGTTCGGTGTCGCGTTGTCGGTGCGGAGCCTCTCGACGCCGCCGGGACCCGGGCTCTTCAGCTACTACCGCTTCCGCTCGGTGATCTCGCTCGGCGCCGGTCAGGAGCGCACGGAGTCGTTCCCGACCTGGAACGCGCACGAGTGCGGCGCATGGCTCGCCGACTCGCTGCCGTTCCACTATCAGACGCGCCAGTACCGAATCGCGGCGCAGATACTCCCTGTCGGTCTCGACGCGAATCCCGACAACGACAGGACGCACGAGGACTTCACGCTGACGCTCGGCTCGGTCTTCGCCTACGACGACTCGTCGCGCGTCTCCGGCCGCAACGACGTCCCCTGGTTCTCCGGAACCGCCGGGAAGGGACTGACGCTCGCGCCGTCAGCCGAGGACGGGCTCGGCCTGCAGCCGTACGGGCCGCCCGGGGGCAATGCCTCCGGCACGTTCGCCATGCGCTTCACGGTCGTCGCGCGCGACACCGTTCGCGGCTTCCAGGCATACTTCGGATCGCACAGCATGCAGCCGGAGCGCATCCAGTACGCGCTGTACCGAGCGAGTCCATGGCAATCGTCGAGTCCGCCCGACACGCCGATTCGCGCGACGCGTGTTCTCGCGCGTCGCGGCGAGGGGACTCCGCTGTCCGCGCAGAACGGCGTCGCGGAGTTCACCTTCGACACGTATGTCACGTGGATGCTCCCGACGCCCTACGTCATCGAGCCCGGCGAGTACTACGCGACGGTCTCGCAGCTCGACGACTCCGGCATCGAGCTCGGCGGCGCCGCGCGCAACCAGGGACAGGTGACGACGATCGTCGACACGAGCGCGAGCAGTCCCGGACTGCGAAATGTGAGTCCGCCGGCGCACGCCGAGATGCACGATGCGCGATTCTGGTTCGAGACCGGCGTGGAGAGCTCGCGCTGGAGCGCGATGATCCAGCCGACGACGAATCCCGGCTTTCCGCATCTCGACCACCGCGGCAGCACGCACGCGCCGAGCGAGTCCGGCCACGTCCCGACGTACACGCGCGGATCGTGGATTCCGATGATCCGACCGTACTTCGGCCCGCGTTCGTCATCGGCCTGCGTCGTCACGCCGGTCGAGCTCACGGAGCTCACGCTCACACCGCTGGCGACCGCGCTGCGTCTGGCGTGGACGACCGCGAGCGAGCTCGACAACCGGGGCTTTCACATCGAGCGGCGGGCCAGGGATCGCGACGCGATCTGGAGCGCCATTGCCTTCGTGCAGGGCGCCGGCACGAGCAACCGCGCGCAGCGCTACGCCTACACCGACGTCGACGTCGCACCGGAGACGACGTACCAGTATCGTCTGCGCCAGGAGGACATCGACGGCGCCGTGACCTACAGCGAGATCCGCGAGGGACGACTGGGCGGAGCGACGACCGGATCCACCGCGAGCCGCCTCGAGCAGAACGTCCCCAACCCGTTCAGCGAGACGACGCGCATCAGCTACGCGGTCGCGGGCGGCGGCCGCGGCACGCTCGAGATCATCGACGTCCACGGCCGGCTCGTCCGCCGCTTCGAGGTCGACGGCAACGCCGCGCTCGAATGGGACGGCACCGGCAGCGACGGCACACCGGTCGCGGAGGGCGTGTACTTCTATCGTCTCAGCGTTGACGGATTCACGGCGGTTCGGAAGCTCAGTGTGGTGCGGTAGGGATGCTTGCGGGTCGCACATCTCGGCGGCGGTTCGTATCCTCGACACATGAGCCAGCCACTCGAGATCATCCGCCCTCCGGCCCTCGCGCCCGGCGCGACGCTGGGCGTCTTCACGCCGTCGACACCCGCCAACGTTCACTTTCGCGAGAAGTACCGGCACGGTCTCTCGCAGATCGAGGCGCTGGGCTTTCGCTGGATCGAGGGGGATCTCACCGCGAGTTGCGAACACCAGGGATATCGCACGTCCGGTCCGCGCGAGCGGGCCGCCGAGCTGATGAGCCTGATCGCGAATCCGGATGTCTCGGCGGTGGTCTCGACGATCGGCGGGATGAACTCCTCGAGCCTCATCCCCTATCTCGACTTCGACGTCGTTCGCGCGAACCCGAAGGTGCTGGTCGGGTTCAGCGACGTCACATCGCTGCACCTCGCCTTCCTTGCGCATGCGGGCGTGTCGACCTTCTACGGCCCGGCGGTGATGCCCTCGTTCGGCGAATGGCCGGAGATGCTCGTCGAGACGCGTGACTCGTTTCTCGACGCGGTCTGGCGGCACACGCACGGCGCCCGTCGCCTGGCGATGCCGTCGCGCTGGAGCAACCACTTCCGCGACGCCCGCGGCGACGCGTGGCGCACCGTCGAGCGCGAGTGGAATCGGAGTGATGGCTGGCGTGTGCTGCTGCCCGGTCGTGCGAGCGGTGAGCTCGTCGTCGCCAACCTCAACACCCTCGTCGCGGCCGCCGGCACTCCGTACTTCCCGAGCGTCGACGGCGTGATCCTGCTCATCGAGGAGATGTCCGCGCCGCTCGCGCTCGAGGAGCGCTCGCTGCGCCAGTTGGAGCGGATGGGAGTCTTCGATCGCATCGCGGGATTGATCGTCGGGCGCCCCGAGTTCTACGACCAGCAGGGTGCGCCCTTCGGCTACGACGAGATCATCCTGGAGATCGTCGGAGACCGTGGCTACCCGATCGTCGTCGACGTCGACTGCGGGCACACCGTGCCGATGCTGACGCTCGCCGAGCGCACGCCGATCACACTCGAGGCCTACGCCACGCCCGCGTCCATCGTCGTCGAGCGGCCGATGGTCGTCGGCGACGCCGGACGGATGATCTACCACTTCGCTCCCTCGGCCGACGTCAATGCCGCACGCGAGCGCGGGATCTATCGTCATGCGAGCCTCGAGCGCGACGGCTTCATTCACTGCTCGCCGAGCGATCTCGTCTGCCATGTCGCGACCGTCAACGCGCGCGGTCGCGGCGATCTCGTTCTCGTCGAGATCGACTCGGAGCGCGTCGACGCGCGGATCGTCTGGGAGAATCTCGAAGGCGGGTCGCGGGTTTTCCCGCACATCTACGGCGAGCTGCCGATGCGCGCCGTCACGCGCGTGCTCGGGTTTCCGCCGGACGACGACGGGAGCTTCAGGCTGCCCGTAGCGCTGAGTGGCGGCCTGCCAGCACATACTCGTTGATCGGACCGAGTCATTGACCGCGCCTGTCGCGGGTAGTACCTGATCACGGTCCGAGAATCCCAACCGGAGGATGCGACCCGTCGTAACTTTGTGCCGACGCGCTCCATTCTTCGCTTCGTTACCTATTCCCCTCGACTACGATGCCTACACCCCAGGAGACTCTTCGCCGCGCTATAGCGCTCGTGGCGCTCGCCGCCGCTCCGATCGTCCTGCATGCCCAGCCGTCGGATCCGCCCGACAGGTACGAGCCCAATGACGACGTCGCAGAAGCCCGAACGATCTTTCACGTCTCGGCGAAGAACGACATTCGCAAACAGACCTACTTCGACCTCACGCTTCACGACGTCGACGATGTCGACTACTACCAGTTCTGGCTCCCTACCGGCGCGCATTATGATGTGACCGTCTCGGTCCGGGATGCCGGGAGCATGCCCGCAACGGGGTACACCGCCGACGTCGGCATCAGCGCCTTCCTCTCGGCCGAGGGAACCTGGACGCCGGTCTACGACAACTCGCTTACAATCGAGGATGACCCCGGCAACACCACCGTCGTCGTGAAGGTGCGGCCAATCTTCGCGGGGAGCATCGGGACATACGCTCTGCACATCGAGGTCGTCAGCCGCATGCCGCCAAGCGGCATAGCGCCCGCCGGTTCACCGGCGATCTCGATCGCACCGATACCTGCCTCGGGCTCACTGACCGTGGCGACCTCGGACGATGCTTCGATACGCCGATGCGAGCTCGTGGACATTCGTGGCGATGTCGTCGCAATGGTGGTTCCGGAGGGATCACAGCGGTCGGTGAGGATCGACCTCGACGGTGTCGGTGCGGGCACGTTCCTGCTGCGGATGCACACTTCATCCGGCATTGAGGTGCGTCGCGTCGTGGTCGCACGCTGAGATTCAAACGACCGAGCCCTACCACCGCCTTCGGCTCGGTCGCGAACACTGCCTGAAGTACATCGAACGCCTCTCATCCCAACCGTCACGGAGCACTGCCATGTCCCCAGCACGCTCGACCGTCGCATCCCTGCTGCTTGCGTCACTCGCCCTTCAATCCTGCACGCCCGCCGAGAAGCGTCCGAGCCAGTTGAGCGTCGTCGGCGAGGCGACGGTCGACACGGCGCCCGACACCGCGGTCATCGTCGTCTCGGTGGTCACGCAGAACAAGCAGGCGCTCGCCGCGCAGCAGCAGAACGCGCGCATAACGAGCGCGATCGACACGGCGCTGACGCGCGCGTTCGGAGCAAAGGCGAAGTTGCGCTCCCGAGCATACTCGCTTCAACCGCAGCAGCGATGGGATGCGAAGTCGATGCCGACGATCATCGGATTCGAGGCGCGCAACAGCGTCGAGATCGCGCTCGGTGCGATGGACCGCGTCGGCGAGGCGATCGACGTCGCGACGGCCGCCGGTGCGAACTCCGTCGAGAGCGTGAGCTTCGAACTGCGCAATCCCGACCAGACGCACGCGCGCGCGCTCGCGGAGGCTTCGAAGAGAGCAATGGCGAAAGCCAAGTCGATGGCCGAGGCGATCGGCGCACGCATCGTACGCGTCGTCGATGCGGGCGAGATCACCGGATACCCGCCGGCTTATCCGCTCGATGGCCGCACATCGGCGCCCGGCAACTACACCACAGAGGCGCAGGCCGCGACGCCGATACGCCCGGGCACGCTCCGGCAGGAGACGGTCGTGCGACTGATCGTCGAGGTCGAGCCTGCGGGCTGAGCAGGGCGAAGCGCACACCCCCACACGACGCGCGTCTGTCACCCCCGGCGGGGGTCTTTCCTGCGGCGCGACGGCCGCATGTGGGGCGGTGGGGTAATGCAACGACGGCCGCCTGCGGCCGCCGCGAAGAACCCGCAGCGCCCCCATCTCGACATGCGGTGACCCGCACCCAAAGAAGGGTCCCCTTCGGGGATGACAGGGCCGCGAGGCTCCCGAGTTGGTCGAGGGGGCCCGAGGCGCGGAGCGG
>Ga0247823_10002721_pt1 | contig 14521 bp, 11 predicted proteins | sample 13C_PalmiticAcid_2_FD_192426 | JGI IMG/M metagenome (GOLD analysis project Ga0247823, IMG submission 192426) | Soil microbial communities from agricultural site in Penn Yan, New York, United States - 13C_PalmiticAcid_Day30 | ecosystem: Environmental > Terrestrial > Soil > Agricultural land...
CCCGGTCTTCGGGTCGAGAACGTGCGAGTACCGTACGCCTTTGATCTCGACGTACTGCTCCAGGTCGCCGGACGTCGATACGGCGGCGTTCGCCAGCTTCACCCGGCGTGCGGGCATACCCTTGCCGAGCGGGGCGACCTCGACCACCCAGGCGTCTGCCCCGGGCGGCGGGTCGCCGACCGCGATGTCGCCACTGGCCGCGACCAGCGCCCGGGTGATCCCTCGCTTTCCAAGGACTTTCAGCGCCTCGTCGGCGGCGTACCCCTTGCCGATCCCGCCCAGATCCAGCCGCATGCCGGGGACGGTCAAAGTCACAGTCCGCTTCTCCTGGTCGAGTACGACTCCCTTGTAGCCGACCTTCGACTTCGCCGCGGCCAGTTCCTTCGGGTCCGGTAGTTGTTGCGTCCGCCGGGCGTCTCGCCACAGCCGCACCAGAGGGCCGACGGTCACGTCGAACGCCCCGTCTGTCTTCCGAGACACTTCCTGCGCCGCCCGCAGAACCTCGAAAAGATCCTCGCTCACCTGGACGGGCTTGCCGGACTCGGACCGGCACAACCTCATCAACTCGCTCTTGGCGTCGTAGTCGCTCATGACGCGATCGAGTTCGCCCACCCGGACGAAGGCAGCCTTTGCGGCCGTCTCGGCGGCCGGGCGGTCCGGGGCGTACAGGACGACCCGGAACGTCGTACCCATGTGCCGGGCTTCGAACTCGTGCCGTTCCAGGGATTCTGCAGAGGCTAAAGTTGAGGCGTAATTGATACAATGGAGAAAAGCGATCGCCCCGAACGCACAGCCTGGCATTGCTTGCCCTCCTCTTCTCCCTGTCGGACCGGCCGCCCGGCTGTTGACAGGGGGTCTCCCATGGGAGAATCTAACCAGATATGACCCTCCGATCCACCGCCCCCGCATTCGTGATCGTCTGTCTTGCGGCACTCGTCGGTGTCGCCTCTCCCCAGGAGCCTGAGGTCAAGCAGGTCATTCCGCCGACCCCGGATGTTCCGGTGAAGGTGAATCTGCCGGCCAAGAACTTTACCGAGACGCTGCCGGGTGATGTGAAGTTCGAGATGGTCTACGTCCCGGGCGGTGAGTTCGTCATGGGCAGCCCTGAGTCCGAACCGGGCCACCAACCCGACGAGGGGCCGCAGCACAAGGTCCGGGTCAAGCCCTTCTGGCTGGCGAAGTGCGAGGTCACCTGGGAGGAGTACTACGACTTCTGGAAGGACGAGGGTCTGTTCAAGACCGACGAGGTGCCGCAGGAACTTCAGGCGAACCTCAAGCCGGACGCGATCACCAAGCCGACCAACACCTACGTGGACGAGCTTTACGACCACGGCAAAGAAGGGCACCCGGCGATCTGCATGACGCATCACGCCGCGATGATGTATTGCCACTGGCTGCGCTGGAAGACGAAGAAGGGCTACCGGCTGCCGACCGAGGCGGAATGGGAGTTCGCCTGCCGGGCCGGACGCACAGGGCCGTACGGGTTCGACGAGAAGACGGAGAAGCTCGAAGACCACGCCTGGCTCAAGGCGAACTCCGCGAGCGAGGAGCACTCGGCCGAGAGTCAGCGGAAGGACAACGGCGACCCCACCACACACAAGGTCGGGACGAAGAAGCCGAACAAGTACGGGCTGCACGACATGCACGGCAACGTCTGGGAGTGGTGCCTGGACTATCACGACCCGAAGTTCTACGCGAAGTTCCCGGCTGACGTCGTCACCCTCGGGCCGGTGAACCGTCCCACCGACAAGAAATGGTCACACACCGTCCGAGGCGGCTCGTGGGCGGACAAGGCGGACCGGTTGCGGTCGGCCGCCCGACGCGGGTCCGACAAGAGCTGGATGAAGCACGACCCGCAGTTGCCGCAGAGCATCTGGTGGCTGACCCGGATGGACGTGGTCGGGTTCCGGGTCGCCCTGCCGGTCGAGGAGTATCCCGAACTGGTCGGGATCAAGCCGATGGTCGTGAAGAAGGTGGACTGACGCACTCCCCATTCCCTCTTCCCTTGACGGAGCCTTATCCATGACGGCGAACGCCAACCGGCGGGACTTCCTGAAAGCCGGTGCGGTGGCCACCGCGAGCGCGGCGGCGACAAGCGTGATCCCGACGGCGGTTCATGCGGCCGGCGGCGACACGATCAAGGTCGGCGTGATCGGCTGCGGCGGCCGCGGCAGCGGGGCCGCGGCCAACGCCCTGGACGCCGACAAGGCCGTCCGCATCCACGCCCTCGGCGACGTGTTCGAGGACCGATCGGCTCGCCTCGGCCGCAACCTCAAGGGCAAGTACAAGGACCGGCTGGACGTCGAGGGCCGCGTCTTCGGTGGGCTGGACGCCTACCAGAAGGTGATCGACAGCGGGGTGGACCTGATCGTCCTGGCGACGCCGCCCGGGTTCCGACCGCTGCACCTGGAGGCCGCGATCAAGGCCAAGAAGCACGTCTTCACCGAGAAGCCGGTGGCGGTGGACGCGCCCGGCATCCGCAAGTGCCTGGAACTGGTGGACGAGGCGAAGAAGCAGAACCTGGCGGTCGTCGCCGGCACTCAGCGCCGCCACCAGAAGGCCTACCTGGAGGTGTACAAGCAGTTCAAGGACGGCGCCATCGGGGACGTGGTTTCCGCTCGCTGCTCCTGGAACGGCAGCGGCATCTGGTTCCACAAGCGGAACAAGGGCGAGTCCGACGCCGCCTATCAGCTCCGTAACTGGTATCACTTCGTCTGGCTGTGCGGCGACCACATCGTCGAGCAGCACGTCCACAATCTGGACGTGATCAACTGGTTCGTCGGGGCGCACCCGGTGCGGGCGGTCGCGATGGGCGGGCGGATGGGAGGCACCGACGCCCGGCCCAACGGCGACCCGCAGGAGGTCGGCCACATCTGGGACCATTTCGCCGTCGAGTACGAGTACCCGAACGGGGTGCGGCTGGCGAGTTACTGCCGGCACTACTACGGCCCGGGCGACGTCTCCGAGATGCTAGTCGGCACCAAGGGGACGATCCGCACCAGCGACAAGAGCATGTACCAGATCAACGGCAAGGCTGCGTACAGCGTCGATCAGGACAAGGAGGACGTCTCCCCCTACGTGCAAGAGCACATCGACCTGATCGCCAGCATCCGGGCCGGCAAGCCGCTCAACGAACTGCAGTCGGTGACCGAGAGCACGATGACCGCGATCCTCGGCCGGGAGGCGGCCTATAGCGGCACGTCCCTCACGTGGGACCGCCTGCTGGCGTCCAAGGTGTCCACTATGCCGAAGGAGTTGGCTCTGGATTCGTCGATTCAGGTCACGCCGATCCCGGTCCCCGGGAAGTACAAGGCGGTCTGACATAACTGGCGAGCCGGGAGCGTCAGCGACCGGAGGGATCTCCGGTCGCTGACGCTCCCGGCTCGCTGGGTGCTACCGTCCCAAAATCTTGTCCATCCGCTCGGACACTTCCGCCAGCCATTTCTCGTCGCCGCCCTGGACCTCGGCGGTGGCCCAGCCGTTGTAGCCGACCTCGGCGCACGCCTTGAGTACCTCGGGCCAGTTCTCGTCGCCCTCTCCGATGCCGACGCCGAACCCGGCGCCGGGGTTGTCCGGCTTGGCCTTGGCGGCGCTGTACCCCTTGAAGTCGAGCTTCAGCATTCGCTTGCCGAGCTTGCGGATCCAGGTCGCGGCCGGGACGCCGTACCGGAGCATGTTGCTGGCGTCGAAGTACGCCCCGACCCACGGCGACTTGAACTGGTCCACGTACTCGACGAGCTGTTCGGGCTTGGTGAGGAAGTTGTTCCAGACGACCTCGATGGCAATCTTCACGCCGGCCTTCTCGGCGTCCGGGATGGCCTTCTTGACCTCCGCCGTGGACCGCTCCCAGCACTGCTCGTAGCTGACGTCCTTGTTCACCACGCCGGGCACCAGCAGCGCAGTGTCCGCTCCGACGGTCTTGGCGTCGGCGATGGCGGTCCGCAGGCCGGCGAGGCCCTTCGCCCGCACCGCCTCGTCGGGGTGGGAGAGGGTGTCCCGCCAGTGGATCGAGTCGATGGTGCCGTGGATCGCGACGCCGGTGGCGTCCCGGGCGGCGACCAGTTCGTCCAGCTTCAGGCCGCTGGGGCTGTCGATTTCCGTGCCCTCGAAGCCGAGCTTCTTGAGCAGCTCGAACTTGTCCCGGGACGAGCCCTTGGTCTGGACCATGCCGTACTTCACGGCCTTCTTGAGCCGCACCGGTGCCGTCGAGACAGGCGCGGCAAACGCCCTACCGGCGGCAACGGCGACGGTCGCCCCGGCGGCGGCGTGCAGGAACTCGCGGCGGGTGGTCATGTGGGTGTCCTCGGTAAACGGCGAGCCGGGAGCGTAAGCGACCGGAGGGACGACCTCCAGTCGCTTACGCTCCCGGCTCGTGGGTGGGTGTTACACGAACTTCGTCTTGCCCGGCACGGCTACCGGGGCGACCGGGTTTTGGCCCCAGGCGAACTCCTTCGGCAGCAGGCTTTGCTGCGACCCGAGCAGCTTCTTCCAGGTGATCTTCTGGCCGGTGTAGGCCGCCTCCCGGCCCATGATCCCGACCAGGGTGCTCATCGCCGACCGCACCCCGTCGTTGATCGGCTTGCCGGATCGGATCGCGGCGAACAGTTCGTCGTGCTCCTTCTGGTACATTAGCCCGAAGTTGTGCTCACCCGGGTGCTTCCATTCGGTGCCGCCGGCCTTGATCGAGTGCCGCATCAGCAGCGCCGACCCCTTCGTGCCGTAGATGTAGTCGTTGTTGTCGGAGTAGCAGCCGGGGATCTGCCGGCACTGGAGATGGACTTTGGCGCCGCTGGCGTACTCGTAGACCACGGTGAAATTGTCGAAGATGTTGCCCCACTTCTTGTCGGTGCGGACCTCGCGGCCGCCCATCCCGATGGCCGACTCCGGCATCTCGTCGCCCATCACCCAGGTGGCCTTGTCCACGTTGTGGATCGCCTGCTCGACGAGGAAGTCCCCGGACAGCCAGGTGAAGTAGTACCACATCCGCATCTGGTACTCCATGTCCTGCGGGTCGCGGGACTTGGACTTGCCGGAGCGGTCCCACAGTTCCCCGGTCAGGAACGTGGTGTGGATCGAGGTCACGTCGCCGATCTGGCCGCCGTGGATGCGCTTGACCGTCTCGCGCTTGAACGGGTCGTACCGGTAGCAGAACCCGCCGACTACGCAGAGGCCCTTCTGCTGGGCCTTCTTGGCCGTCTCGATCACTGCCTTCGCGCCGGCCACGTCGGTGGCGTGCGGCTTCTCCATGAAGACGTGCTTGCCCTTGTCCACCGCGTAGGCGAAGTGGATCGGGCGGAACGCCGGCGAGGTGCCCAGCACGACCACGTCGGCCGCGTCGATGGCCGCCTTGTACCCGTCGAACCCGGTGAAGATGTGGTCCGGGGTAACGGCCACCTTGTCGGGGACCTCGGCCTTGAGGGACTTGAGGCTGTTCTGGGCCTGGTCCTCGAACACGTCGCACAGGGCGACGAGCTTGACGTTCGAGTCGGCCTTGAGGGCGTTGGCGGCCGCACCGGTGCCGCGGCCGCCGCAGCCAACCAGAGCGATCTTGAGGGTGTCGCCGCCGGCCGCATGGACGACCGGGGTTGCCAGTGACCCGGCGACCGCGGCCGCGGCGGAAGTCTTCAGGAACCCACGGCGGGATACGTCAGCGGGCTTACGCTTCGACATGACGAGCCTCGAAGGAAGAGTAGACCGGGCGGGAAGGAGTCGCTCCAGGTATTTTGCAGGATCAGTCGCAGGTCGTCACCCCGAAAGTGGTCTACGCGGACTCCAGGTCGCGGTCGCGCAGGTCGGTGAGGAACATGTGGCCCGGTTTGTGGGTGATGGCGAACGACGGCCGGGCGTGCATCAACACCGCCTGCGGAGTGACGCCGCAGGCCCAGAAGACCGGCGTCTCGCCGGTCTTGATCTCGACCGGGTCGCCGAAGTCCGGTTTGCTGATGTCCCGGATGCCAATGGCGGCGGGTTCGCCGAAGTGGACCGGCGCGCCGTGGGCGAGTGGGTACTTGCCGCAGATGCGGGTTGCCTCGATGGCCTGGGTCGGAGTGAGCGGCCGCATCGACACGACCATCGGCCCGCTGAACCGTCCGGCCGGCTTGCACGGGACGTTCGTGCGGTACATCGGCACGTTCACCCCCTGGTCGATGTGCCGGACCGGGATGCCGGACTCGATCAGCGCGTTCTCGAAGGTGAACGAGCAGCCGATGACGAACCCGACCAGGTCGTTGCGCCAGTACTTCGTGATGTCAGTCGGCTCGTCGGTCAGTTCGCCGTTCTGCCAGACGCGGTAGGCCGGCAGGTCGGTGCGGAGGTCGGTCCCGGGGGCGACCTGCCTCGGCTCCGGTTCGCCGGGTTCCGTCACGTCGAGCAGTGGGCACGGCTTCGGATTGCGCTGGCAGAACAGCAGGAAATCGAACGCCCAGTCCCGCGGCAGCACGACGAGGTTGGCCTGCACGAACCCGAGGGCCAGCCCCGGAGTAGGCCCGGTGTGCTGGCCGCAACGGCAGGCGAGCCGGACGGCGGACCCGGTGGCGTGGCGAAGGTCGGGCACGGTGAGGGCTCCAGTGTAGTCCGCTCGCTCCGCGAGCGGTTCGGAAGACCGCTCGCGGAGCGAGCGGACTACATTTCCAGGATCTCGTGGATGCGGAGCAGGGGCCTGGCGTACTCATCCCAGGTCAGTCCGTCCACAGTGGCGGTCTGCTTCCCGGTGACGCCGTCCACGAGCGGCCCTTCGCGGACCATCACTTCGAGGATTTCGCGCTCGTGGTCGCGGTCGAACAGGTCGCTGGCTGGCTTCACCCCGCGGAGGACGTACACCCCAGCGGCCAGGGCGTACGCGCCCCAGTTGCTCACCCCGGCGACGATCAGGTGATCGGTCGGCACGCGGCAGTGGATCAGATCGCCGTTCGGGATGTTCTTGACGATCGTTTCATGGGGAATCTTGCCCATGCCGATCTCGTTGCCGCCGTCGCCGATACCGATGGTTCGGACTCGGGCGAACTGGGATCGTGGGAACATCACCTCGACCGGGGCCGTTCGATCTGTGATGTTCAGCCCCCGCATGGTGTAGCAGTTCCCATCGGCCGCCGGTCCGACGCGTTCCAGGGCCAGGTAGTGAGTCCGCTTGCGCAGCGGACCGGGCGTCTTCGGGCGGGCGTTCACCATACGGTCCCGTTGACCCCCGCTCGGGTCCGGGGCGGGGTCCCAGTAGGTCTGCGTGTGGTCGGTCAGCCCGGCCGCGGGCAACCCGTTGGTCAGTGACGATTCACACGACCGCTCGGCCGTGACACCGACCTGGACGCTGAGCGGGACGAGTGCCCGGGCGAGGAAAATGCCGCCGAGCGGGCCGTCGGTTTCGTGGGCGGGCGGCGTCGCCGTTGGGATGTAGAACCCGGTGAACACGTCGATGGCCGGTTCCGGGTGTTCCGCAATGCTCCGGCAGGCGGCGGCGAAGTCGCCGGGGCAGGCGGTGAACAGGTTGTCGTGCGGGTCGCGGGCGAGGCCGCGGTTGCCGGGGTCGGTCTGCACGGCGGCCAGGATCGCGGCCAGCTTCTCGTCGGGGGTCATGGCGTCGTTGTAGGGTGGGTCAAGCGAGTCTTCGAGCGCCGACCCACCGGGCGGGGGGTCAGAGCGCCAGGGCGCCACTTTTTGGTGTGCCGGTTTTGGCGCTCTGACCCCCGACTTTCGGTCGTGGCCTCAACCGGAGTGGGATACGCGGGCAGATTGCCACTTTCGGGAGTGGCAATGTGGCCATCTGATCCCCGTCCCGGCGTTCGAGTGGGCTCGCAACTCCTATAGTGTCCATAAGTTCAGAAAGCCGAATGTCAAGTCAACTCCCGGTGGGTCGGCGCTCGAAGACTCGCTTGACCCACCCTACGAAAGCTACACAAGCAGCCGGGCGAACCGCCCGCGCCAGTGTCGCGGCAACTCGGCCGTCAGCGTGACCGGGTCGCCCTTGGTCGGGTGCAAGAACGTCAGTGACCGGGCGTGCAGCGCGATCGCGTTGCCGAGCCGGTTCGGCGAGCCGTACTTCGTATCGCCGTAGATCGGGTAGCCACGGGAGGCGAGCTGGACGCGGAGTTGGTGTTTGCGGCCGGTGTGCGGTCGCAGTTCCAGCCAGATCAACCCGTCGTGACGGCCCTTCACCTGGTACTGGAGCCGGGCCGGCTTGGCGCCAGGGGTGTTGGCGGGGACGACCTTCACCCGCTGCTCGGCGTCGTCGTGGAGGAGCCAATCGTCGAGGGAGCCGGCATCGGCAGCCCAGGGATCACGGTCCGTGGGCTTGCGGGGGCTTTCGATCACCGCCCAGTAGACCTTCTCGACCGCGCCCTCGCGGAACTGCTCGGAGAGCCGCGCCGCCGCCTTGCTCGTGCGGGCGAAGACCAGCGCCCCGCTCACCGGCTTGTCGAGTCGGTGGACCACCCCGAGGAAGACGTTGCCGGGCTTGTGGTACTTCTCCTTGAGGTACGTCTTGGCGAGCCGGTCCACCGTCTCCTCGGAGCCGTCGAAGTGCGTGGTCGGCCACCCGCTCGGCTTGTTCAGCCCGAGCAGGTGGTTGTCTTCGTACAGCACGTCGATCAGGTCGGCGAAGGACATCACGACACCGGCACTCGCCTTCGGTCCCAATCGATCACTGTCTCGCACCAAACCGCGGCAGCCAGCAGATCGTCTTCACAGCCTGGTGGTCCGACTAGTTGAACGGAGTACGGCAGACCGTCGTGCGACCAGCCCGCGGGGACGGAAACGGTCGGGTGGCCGGTGAAGCTCCATGGTGAGTTGAACGCCGGGTCGCCGGTGGTTTCTAGGCTGGGTGGCAGGCCGGTGGTCGCCGGCGTCAGGAAGACCCGGCCGGGCAACATCCCAGTGATCTGCTCCTCTAAGTCGTCGCGGAATACCCGCGCGTGCCGGTAGGCCACCGCCGGGGTAGACCGGCCGAACTCGATCAATTCGCGAATCCTAGGCGGATAGTCGTCCGGCCGGCGGTCGAGCCGCTGAGAGTGATACTCCGCGGTTTCGACCCCCATAATGACGTGATGGGCCGGTAACACCTCGGCGAACCCGGCAGGGGGAACCGCCCGTTCACTCACCGACATCTCTGACAAGAGCTTGTCCGCTGCCGTCTCGTAGAGCCCCGAGAACTCAGCCCCGATGCGTTCGTCGAACAGACCGCCGAGCCGGTAGAGGTCGGGTCGGGGCAACGGGTCTTGGTCAAGGATGGTGAGGCAATCCCGGATCGGAACATGGCTGGCGAACGTGAACCCGCGGCGAGCGTCTGGGCCAGCTATTACCTGGTACACGGTCGCCAAGTCCCGCACGCAGTTCGCCATCAAACCGACGTGATCCAGACTCGGGGCGAGCGGCAACACCCCATCGACGCTAACCCGGCCATACGTCGGCTTCAGGCTACACACACCGCAGTAACTCGCCGGCCTAGTGATCGAGCCTCCCGTTTGTGTCGCCAGCGCCGCCAGGCACATCCCGCACGCGACCGCCGCGGCTGAACCGGAGCTACTGCCGCCAGGGGTGCGGTCGAGGTTCCACGGGTTCCGCGTCACCGGCGGGTCGAACGACGCAAACGCGGTCGTCACCGTCTTGCCGAGGATCAGCGCCCCGGCCTCGCGCAGCCGTTGTACGCAGGTCGCGTCCCGGCGGGCGTAGCTGTTCGCCCACAGCTTCGACCCGCAGCCGGTCGGCATGTCGAAGACGTCGATGATGTCTTTGATACCGACCGGGATGCCGTGCAGTGGGCCGCGGTAGTGGCCCTTCTTGATCTCGTCGGTGAGTTGAGCCGTTTCGGTCCTCGCGCGCTCGCGGTCGAGATAGACCCAGGCGCGGACCTTCTCCTCGTACCGGTCGATCCGGGCGAGGCACTGCTCCAGCAGGTCCGACGGCGTCAACTCCCCGCGCTGGATCATCGGGGCGGCGGCGGTGATCGTCAGCGGTTCACTGTCCACGGGGCACCGTCTGTGGGCGTCGGCCGCGAACCGACCGGTCGGTTGCGATCTCGCTATAGTACCGCTAACACGGCAACACACCCAAGGTGGACGATGGCCAAGGTGAAGGTGGCGATCCTCGGCGGCTCCGGCTACACCGCGGTCGAACTCATCAAGCTCCTGCTGCGGCATCCGCACGTCGAGATCGCGGCCGTCACCTCCCGCGACGCGCAGCCGGTCGCGGACTACCACCCGAGCCTCGCCGGCCGACTCGACCTGACGTGTGAGCCGTTCGACGCGGACGCACTGAAGGCGAGGGGGGTGCGGGCGGCGTTCGGCTGCCTGCCGCACGGGGCGAGCATGGAGGCGGTCGGGCCGTTGCTTGAGCGCGACATCCGGGTGATCGACCTGAGCGCCGACTACCGGCTCCGCGACCCGAACCTGTACGCCGAGTGGTACGGCGCGGCCCACGGCGACACGGCCAACCTGGAGCACGCGGTCTACGGCCTGCCGGAGCTGGCCGCCGACCGGATCAAGACCGCCCGCCTCGTCGCCAACCCGGGGTGCTACCCGCAGACGGCAATCGTCGGACTGGCCCCGCTGGTCGCCGGGAAGCTGGTCGAACCGACCGGCATCATCGTGGACAGCAAGAGCGGCGTCTCCGGGGCCGGCCGTAGCCCGAAGCTGACCACCCACTTCCCGGAGTGCAATGAGAACGTCGCCGCGTACAGCGTCGGCAAGCACCGCCACACGCCGGAGATCGAACAGGCGCTGTCGGATGTGGCCGGCCGGGCCGTGGAGGTGATCTTCACGCCGCACCTGATCCCGATGGACCGCGGCATCTTCACCACCATCTACGCCACCCCGACCCGGCCGGTCGCTGAGGCGGAACTGCTTGCACTCGTCCGCGAGTTCTACGCCGGCAAGCCGTTCGTCCGCGTGCGGGACAAGCTGCCGGCGACGAAAGACACGGCCGGCACGAACTTCCTCGACGTGACGGTTCGTGTCGTCCGCGGCAAGGTGATCGTGCTGGCGGCCGAGGACAACCTCGTCCGCGGGGCGAGCGGCGTGGCGCTGCAGAACTTCAACCTGATGTTCGGCTTCGACGAGCGTCTTGGTCTCTGGTAAGGGGGACATCGTGCCACGTCGATGGGCAATGACTTCCGTACTCGCGCTGGTCGCGGTCGTTCCCGCCGCCGATCCGGGCGGGCCGTCGGCAAAGGTCGTCGCCGTGGACCCGCCGACTGAACTGGCCGGGACGGTCGGCAAGTTGCTCGACAAGAACGCTGTGGCGGTCGCGGACAAGGACGGAGCCGAGATGCTGACGGTGTGGTTCCGGACCGCGGTCCCGGCGAAGGCGACCGCCGAGCAGATCGCGAACGGGTTGACCTACCGCGAGATACCGGAGGGGACGCTGATCGGTGCGGTGAAGTTCGCCGGGCCGTTCGTCGATTTCCGCAAGCAGGACATCGCCGCGGGAGTGTACACGCTGCGGTTCCTGGTGCAGCCGGACGTCGGCGACCACATGGGCACCGCACCGCACACGGAGTTCCTGGTCCTCTCCCCGGCCGACAAGGACACCGACCCCGAGCCGCTGGAACCGAAGGCGCTCATCAAGCTCAGCTCCGCCTCGACCGGCGGCGACCATCCGGGGGTGATGCTCCTCTTTCCGCACACGGCCCGGGAGGCCGGCCCGAAGTTGCTGGAGAAGGACGGCGTGACGGCACTGGCCGTTCGCCGGGCTGTCGAGAACGATGGGGCGAAAACGACACTGGGGTTCGCGCTGACCGTCGCCGGGTACAGCAAGTCGCGCTAGCGCGCGCCAACGGGAGCCTTGTCCGGTCCAACCGGACCGGGCTTGCCCGGCGGCGGGCGGAGGAACCGGTTGTCGTCCGTCGGAACGGGCGGAGGATACTTGAAGTCGGACCTGGTGGTGCCGGTTTGCAGGTTGCCTTCACCGCTCGCCTCGTCCATCAGATTGCCGTCTGGCTGGAGGCCAACGACCACTCCGACAGGTGAACTGGCGATCTCACGCGTGTGGGCAAAGAAGTTGCGGTTGAGTGCCAGCCGCTTCAACTGGGCGGGCAGGGGCTGAATGTCCACACCGGTTTCGAGCGTGTGGAACGTGTTGTTGCTGACCACCATGTCGATCGCGGCCGGGTTGGTCGGGTCGCCGGTCAGGTAGACGCCCCGGTCGAAGTTGTGGACCCGGTTGTTGCGGACTTCGCCCTGTGCTGTGCCGGTCACCCTGATCGCGGCCCCGCCCGGGCCTTCCAGGCGACCGTTCTCATAGACCACGTGATGGGTTCCCTCGGCCAACTCGACAGCCGCCGTCACCCTCTGCCCGGCCACCACCTGGCACCCGTTCAACCGGATCGGCCGTTCGGAGTCTCCCGAGGCGGACCGGAATAGAAAGCCGACTTTTGCCGGACCAAGGATCGACACTCCCTCAATGGTCAAGCCCGGACAGGGTCGGGAGATCATCACGCCGTAATCGGCCCGGCCCGCCAGGTCGAACACAATGCCGGAGAGGGTGAAGTCTTCCACGCCGGCGATCTCCAGGACGCCCTGGTCGCGCACCGGGGACTGCGGAGCCCAGACCACTTTCCCTGAGTTGGTCCCGGCCTCGACGCGCACCCCCTTCTTCACGCCGGACTGGCTCGAAACCCTCACCGGGCCGGGATCCTCGATGCGATCCTCCAGAATCTGAATGGTGTCGCCCGGGCCGGCCCGGTCCAGAGCGGCCGCGAGGCTCCGTAGGGTGTGGTCCGGGTCGGGGGGGGTACCTTGCGTGGAAACAAACCACTTCGTCGGCGAGCCGGTCGTCGGGCCGGACAGCGGAACTTTCTTGAAGTACGCCACGTAGATCGTGGATGCTGCGCCCACCACCGCGCCGAGGGCGAGTACGCCGGCGGCCGCGAGCCAAACCAATCGCCTTCGACCGCGTCGTGGCGGCTCTGGCTGAGTGGGGCAGGTGGCTGGAGGGCGGCCCGGGCGCTCGGTGTCCCCCTTCGATCCGGGTCGGGTGTCGGCGGCAAGTGCCGCCCAGACGTCCGTCATGACGGGAGCCGTCGCTGCCCCGGCCCGTGACGCGCCGGCGGGCGGGCTTCCGGTCATGGTCTTCGCGGCGGCACCGCCGTCGGCCGTTCCGTTTGGTGAGACGACCGGGCGAGGGGCGGCCTCCGGCGATTCCGCGCCGGTGATCGTGGTGGGGCCGGAGACAACGGTCGGGGGGCCGGAGAAGCCGCGGGGGACTGACTGGCCGACTGGCATCGCCATCGCCGCGGGAGAGAGCTGAGGCATCTCCCGCTCGACGGGCGGTGCGATCGGCGACTGCACCCAATCCGCGAGCGCAGTCATGACTTCGGCCGGCGTCTGATACCGGTCGGCCAGGTTCTTGGCCATCATCCTGGTGACCACACCGGCCAACTCGGCCGGCACCTCCGGCCGTAGGGTCCGTAGCGCGGCTGGTTCGCGGGTCTGGTGCCAGAGCAGCTTCTGGGCCACCGTCCCCTCCGGGAACGGCGGCTGGCCGGTGAGCAGGTAGAAGAAGGTCCCCCCCAGTCCGTAGACGTCCGCGCGGATGTCCACTGTGTGGCTGTCGATCGCCTGTTCGGGGGCCAGGTAATCCGCGGTGCCGAGCACGTTCTCGTCGTACTTCTTGGTCAGCGCGTCCTCGTCGTCGTTGAAGAAGCGGGCCAGACCCATGTCGAGGACCTTCACCACCCCGGAACGATCGACGAGGATATTTCCGGGCTTGATGTCGCGGTGGACCAGACCCAGTTCGAAGGCATGCTGGAGCCCGACCGCGGACGCGTAGACGTAGTGGCACGCCCGGGTGACGTCGAGAGGTCCGAACTTCTTGACGAGATCCTGGAGGTTGGTCCCGTCCACGTACTCCATGACCAGGAAGTGCAGGTTCTCGTCCTGGTCCACGTCGTAGGCGTGGACGATGTTCGGGTGGTCCAGGGCAGCGACCGCCCGCGCTTCGCGGTAGAACCGTTCCAGGCTGGACGGATCGGCGGCCTTGGCGGCGGGGAGCACCTTTACCGCCACCCGGCGGCGCATCAGCTTGTGCTCGCAGAGGAAGACATGGCCCATGCCTCCGACGCCGATCCGCTCCAGCACCTTGTACTTGCCGATGAAGAACCGCTTCCACTTGCCCTGGAGGAGTTGATCGGCCTGAAAGTATGTGAGGAGTCCGTCGCGGACGAGGACGCCGGCTAACTTGCTGGGGTCGGTCGGGACGCCGGAGCGCTCGGCGAGTTGATCCAGGTGGGCCTTCAGCCGCGCGCTTTCCGCTACCCCGCTCTTCTGTACCAGGTCGAGAAATTCGTCCGCCGTCGCGGGTGCGGGCATTGCGGGTCTCCGGCGGACGGGGACGGACTGCACCCGGCCCGGTCACGGCACGGCTCAAGTATAGAGCACAGGGGCTGCTGAGGATGATTCTACCAGTCCGCCGGGGGGTGAAAACACCCGACTTGCTAGCGTGGTGATTGTTCTGGCTAGCGGCCGCCCAGCACGAGCGCCAGGACCACCGTGGCTGCTGCAACAGCCCCGATCGCGATGGCGCCGGTCGGCTGGCG
>Ga0247823_10002722_pt1 | contig 14516 bp, 9 predicted proteins | sample 13C_PalmiticAcid_2_FD_192426 | JGI IMG/M metagenome (GOLD analysis project Ga0247823, IMG submission 192426) | Soil microbial communities from agricultural site in Penn Yan, New York, United States - 13C_PalmiticAcid_Day30 | ecosystem: Environmental > Terrestrial > Soil > Agricultural land...
GCACCGCGCGATCGCGATGCTCCGATGCCGGCGCTTCGGCGACGATCGCCTCGAGCCGGTTGGTCACGTCGCGAAAGGCGCTCGTGACCACGACGAGCGGTCGCGGCAGCGCGAGTATCTCGTCGCGAACACGACGCAGCCCTTCGGCGCCGTCGAGCACGCCACCTCCGAACTTGACGACGATCATCGCGGTCGCAGCGGCCTCAGGGCGTTGGTGGTCAAAGTCTCGGCGAAGCGCGGCACCCCGCGGCGCTCGCGTGGCTCGTCGGGATCGCTGAGGATGTCGCGCGAGCGGCGCCAGTCGCTGTAGTAGGCGACGAGCTGGCGCATGGCGACGCCCGGCAGCGCAAAGGCGGGTGCGGCCTCGGTAAGAAGCGCCCCGAGCATCGGTCGCGGTCTCGCATGTGCCACGTGGGGACTCCGGTTATGAGGATTCAGCGCACGATCCACCCGTCCTCGGCGCCCTCGCCGTCGAGAAACGCGACGAGCGTCGGCGCGCCTTCGGGCGGGTTGGCGGCCAGCAGCATCCCCTGGGATTCGTTGCCCATCAGCTTCGCGGGCTTCAGGTTGGCGACGACGACGATCCGCCGGCCGACGAGCGCCTCGGGCTCGTAGGCCTTGCCGATGCCGGCGACGATCTGACGCTGGAGATTACCGATGCGGATCTGAAGTTTCAAGAGCTTGTCCGACTTCCTGACGCGCTCGGCCTCGAGGATCGTCGCGACCCTCAGATCGAGCTTCATCACGTCCTCGATCGAGATCTCCTCCTTGAGCTCGACCTCGACCGGCGCGGCCGGCTCCTGTTCCGTCGTCACGTCCGGCGCCCCGAGCTTCGCGATCTCCTGCTCCACCATGCTGTCCTCGATTTTCTGAACCAGTATCGTCGCCTCGCCGAGGCGCTCGCCGCTTGCAAGGCGCAGCTCCGCGGCCGAGCTCCATCCCTCCTCCGCCGAGCGCTCGCGACCGAGCATGCTCCAGATGCCCGCGGCGATCTGCGGGACGATCGGCTCGAAGACGATCGCGAGCGAGCGCATCATCTGCAGGCAGATGTCGATCGACGTCGCGCAGCGCTCCGGGTCGTCGCGGCGCGTCTTCCACGGCTCGGCGTCGTTGAAGTACTTGTTGGCCGCGCGCGCGAGATTCATGGTCTCGAGCACGGCCTCGCGGAATCGGAACTCGCGGTACAGTGCCGCGATGCGCTCCGGCGCCCGCGCGATCGCCAGCAGCGCGACCAGGTCGGCGCGCGTGAAGTAGTTGAGGTACTTCGGCGTGAGCTCCTCGAGCACGCGGTCGTCGGCGGTCGCCGCGGCGCGGCGCAGATCGGCCGCCAGCAGCGCGCGCACCTCGTCCTCCTTGCCCGCGACCTTCACCAGCGGCGGCACGACGCCGTCGAAGTAGCGCGTCGCGAACTGCATCGTGCGGTTGACGAAGTTGCCGAGGATGTCGGCGAGCTCGTTGTTGGTGCGCGACTGGTACTCGCGCCACGTGAAGTCGGTGTCCTTGTTCTCGGGCATGTTCGCCGCCAGCGCGTAGCGCAGCGGATCGGCCGGGAACGACGCGAGGTAGTCGCGCAGGTCGATCGACCAGCGTCGCGACTTCGAGAGCTTGCGTCCCTCGAGGTTCAGGAACTCGTTCGCCGGCACGCCGTCGGGCAGCACGAAGGTCACATCCCCGACCTCGTTGCGCCCCATGAGCATCGCCGGGAAGATCAGCGTGTGGAAGACGATGTTGTCCTTGCCGATGAACGCGACGTAGCGCGTCGCGTCGTCGCACCACCAGCGCTTCCAGTCATCGGCGTCGCCGCGTCGCGCGGCCAGCACCTGCGTGTTGGTGATGTAGCCGATGGGCGCGTCGAACCAGACGTAGAGTTTCTTGCCCTCGTAGCCGGGCAGCGGCACGTCGATGCCCCAGTTGAGATCGCGCGTGATCGAGCGGTCGCCGAGACCGGCCTTCAGCCAGCTTCGCGCCTGCTGCAGTACGTGGTCGCGCCAGTCGCCGTCGTGCGACTCGACGTAGCGCTCGAGTCGCTCCTGGAACGCGCCGAGCCGGATGTACAGGTGCCGCGTGCGCCTCAGCTCCGGCGTCTTGCCCGTGAGGATGCTGATCGGATTCTTTAGCTCGGTCTGGTTGTACGTCGCCGAGCAGGTGTCGCACTGGTCGCCGCGCGCGCCCTCGGTGCCGCAGTTCGGACACGTGCCCTCGACGAAGCGGTCGGGTAGGAATTTCCCGGCCTCGGCGTCGTAGAACTGCTCCTCCTCCTTCTCGACGAGATACCCCTGCTCGTGCAGCGCGAGGAAGAACTCCTGCGCCGTGCGGTGATGCTCCGGCCAGGACGTGCGACCATAGACGTCGAAGTCGATGCCGAGCCCGCGGAAGGCCTCCTCGTTGGCGTGATGGTACTTCTCGATGATGTCGCGCGGAGTCACCGACTCGCGGTCGGCCGAGATCTCGATGGCGACACCGTGCTCGTCGGAGCCCGAGACGTGCAGGACCTCCTCGCCGGTCGACCGCAGGAAGCGCACGTACATGTCCGCCGGCAGATAGGCGCCGGCGACGTGGCCGATGTGGATGTATCCGTTGGCGTACGGAAGCGCGCTCGTGACGAGCGTGCGGCGATGAGTCTCGGAAGCCACGATGCGGGATACCGGTTGCGGAGTTGTGAGTGCGGTTCGACGCGGGGAGAAGAGCTAGCCGTGCTCCTCCTCCCCGTTCTCGTTCTCGAAGGCCTCGAGACCGTTGTCCGACGATCTGGGGTTGAGATCCTGAACGCGGACGGTGACGACGCGACGGTTGACCGTCTTGAGCACGGTCATGCGAACGGAGTCGCGCTCGTACTCCTCGTTGTCCTGAGGGATGTGCCCGAACCACTTGTTGACCAGGCCCGCGATCGTCGTGTAGTCGTCACCCTCGGGCAGCTTGAATCCCTCGATGACGTCGTTGACGTCGGAGATCGTCAGGCCGGCGTTGACCACGTACGTCGACTCGTCGAGCCGCTCGACGCCGGTGACCTCCTCGTCGTACTCGTCCTGGATGTCGCCGACGAGCTCCTCGAGAATATCCTCCATCGTCACCAGCCCGGCCGTGCCGCCGAACTCGTCGACGACGACCGCGAGGTGGATCTTGCGGTACTGGAACTCGCGCAGCAGCTCGGAGATGTGCTTGGTCTCGGGCACGAAGTACGGCGGGCGCAGGAGGTCCTGGAGGATGATCAGGTACTGGTGCTCCAGCAGCGTGATCAGGTCCTTCGAGTAGACGACCCCGACGATGTTGTCGATCGAGCCGTCGTACACGGGCATGCGCGTGTAGCCTTCCTCGACGACCGTCTTGATGAGCTCCGCCGGCGAGTGCGAGATGTCGAGGCCGACGATCGACGTGCGCGGGATCATCACCTCCTTGACGAGCGTGTCGCCGAACTCGAAGACGTTCTCGAGCAGCTCGTGCTCGGACTCCTCGAGCGCGCCGCCCTCACGTCCCTGCTCGATGAGCAGTCGGAGCTCCTCACCGGAGTGGTAGTGCTCCGACTCGTGCACCGGCTCGATGCCGACCATGCGGAGGATCTTGTTGGCGACCCAGTTGAGTCCCGCGATCGGGAGCTTCAGCACGAGGTAGAAGAAGCGCAGCGGGTAGGCGATGGCAAGCGTCGTCGCCTCGGCGCGTCGGATTGCAAGCGACTTCGGCGCGAGCTCGCCGAAGACGATGTGCAGGAACGTGATCAGCACGAACGCGGTGATCAGCGCGATGCGGTGCATCGCGTCGTCGGAGACGACGATGCCGGCGAAATCGAAGGCCTTCTGGATGAGCTTGGCGACGATCGGCTCGCCGACCCAGCCGAGGCCGAGCGAGGCGAGCGTGATGCCGAGCTGCGTTGCCGAGAGGTATTCGTCGAGATGCGTGATGAGCGTCTGCGCCATCTTCGCGCTCTTGTTCCCGGACTGGGCCTTGAGCTCGATCTGCGAGGCGCGCACCTTGACGATCGCGAACTCCGCGGCGACGAAGAAGCCGTTGGCCGCGACCAGCAGGAGCGTCGCGAGCAACCCTAGCAGGGCGTTATCCATTCGTCACCACCGTGTACCACGATAAGGGGTCGTCCATTTCGGCGTAGAATGTGTGATTGCACCGCGCGAACCGCCGCGGGTGCGGGCCTCCGACCGGTGATCGGGAGCATTCGGCCGGATTTTCCGGCGCGGTCAGCTCTCGAGCACCCGCCACATGTACCATGTGGCCACCGAGCGCCATGGCGCCCAGCGACGCTCCTCGGCGAGGGCCGCAACCTGCCGTGGCGTCGGCAGGTCTGCCAGTTGATACGCAATCTGCGTTCCCTTACGGACTCCGAGGTCGCCGGTGGGGAGGATATCGAGCCTTCCGAGCGAAAATATCAAAAACATCTGTGCGGTCCAGACGCCGATGCCCCGCACCGCGGTGAGCTCCTCGACGATCGCGTCGTCGTCCATCTCGGGCATCCGGGCCAGCTCGAGCCGCCCGTCGGCGACGTGCTCGGCGAGCGAGCGAAGGTAGGAGATCTTCTGCGACGACACGCCGGCGCCGCGGTAGAGCTCGTCGGGCGCGACGGCCATCGCCGACGGGACGAAGACGCCATCGAGCGACGCGCGGAGCTTCCCGAGGATACTGCGGGCGGCGGCGCCGCTGATCTGCTGACCGACAACGGCATCGACGAGCGTGTCGTAGTAATCGGCGTGCGGTCGAAAGGTCGGCGGTCCCCATTTTCGCACGAGCGGTCGCAGGACCGCGTCACGGCGTGCGAGCGTCCGGAGTGCGCGCGCCAGCGCCTCGTCGCTGAACGGCTCGAATGTGCGTGCGATCGTCGGCCTCGCTCTCGATTCCCGGAGACCGGGGTCGTTGGTGAACACCGGGCGCATGCTCCGGCTCGCGGCCAATATACACGGCCGGGACTCGCCGGAGCACGTCGCGACCCCTCTCCCTCCACTCCCGAACTCCAGACCCGACTCCGAATGACCAGAACTTCGACGCCCGGCAGAGCAGTGTGGCAGGCCATCGCAGCAATGGTCGCGCACCCGTCGGCCGTTGCGGCCGGCCTCCTCGTCGCGCTCGGCGCGTCCCCGTCCGGCGTCGTGCCGGTCGCCGCGCAGGTGCTCCCCGACCGGCACGTCCAGCTCGATCCGCTTGCCGATCACGCGCTCGACACGCTGGGGACGACGTGGCTGACCGGCGCCCGGCTTTACGCGGAGTTCGCGCGCAACACGCCCGGCGACGCCGATCATCGATGGGTCGCACGAACCGGCGGCGTGGCCGAGCTCGTGCGTTGGGATTCCTCGGCGAGTCTCATGATCGTCGGCACGATGGAGGTCGTCATCGATCCGAACAACGACATCACCTTCAACCCGCGGGCGATCTTCTGGGAGGAGGGGCTGATGGCGGGATTCGGCCTGACGCGTGACGTGTCGCTGCAGGCGGGATATATCCATCGCTGCAAGCACGACATCGACAACCTCGAGATCGTCGAGCTCGATCGCGGCCGGGAGCAGCGGACGCTGATCTACTCCGGCGTCATCACGCGTCTGCTGGTGCGCGACGCGGCCATCGTACGGGGCGACTGGGCGATCACGGGGTCCGGTTCCGTGCGCAACGACTTCTTCCTTCACCTGCTCGACGACCGGCGCGATGGTGCGACCCGCGGCATCGGATTGGACTTCGAGTCGATGATCGACGCGCTCACCCTCAGCGGCCGCATCGAAGCGGGGCCGGCCGGGGCGCCGTGGCGGGTGCACGCGACGGCGGCAGTCATGGCGACGGCGTTCGGCGCGGAGCGCGGGTTCAGCGAGCGATTCGGCGACGTGACGATACTCGGATCGGTGCCGTTCGTCGAGCTCGGCGTCGACCTCGTCAATCCGATCGGCTCGACCTTCACGGTGTTCGCACGCGGCGAGTGGCAGCGCGACGCCGGCATCCGCTCGCGACCGACGGGCGCCTCGCTCGCGATGATCGGAGTGCGACTCAGCGACACGCGCGGTATCTGGTAATGCTCGGGCGAACGACACCGGCTACAGCCGAACGGCGAGGCCGACCTCGACGTTCCTGATCGGCGCGACGCGGCCGACGCCGTCGAAGCCTTGAGCCTGCATGAGGTTGCGGGCGTTGACGTAGGCGGTGAGCGGCAACTCGATGTAGCGATCGAGGCCGAGGCCGACGTGCAGGTCGACGAGGCTCGTCGCGACGCGATCGCGGGCATCGGGGATGATGCGCTCGGTGGCCGCGTCGATCTCGGCGATGCGCGCGTTGTGCCGCCACGTCGCGATCACCGTCAGCGGCTCGGGCCGCCACGTGATCGACGCGGTCGCGCTCAACGGCGAGCGCCCCGGCAGGTCGAGTCCCGTGCGCACGTCGCGCGCGGAGACCGCGCCGATGGTGACCGCGGCGCCGAGGAGCCCGCGCGCGATCTCGACGCGCAGATCCGCATCGACGCCGAGCATGCGGGCGCGATTGAGGTTGACGAACGCGACGAGTCCGGAGCCCGCGTTGTACAGCGCCTCGATCATCCCGAAGTACTCGTGGACGTAGAACGCGACGTCGCCGGTGATCGAGGCCGAGCCGAGATCGATCCGGTGTGCCGCGCCGATCTCGCCCTGCCAGCTCTGCTCCGGTCCGAGCGCCGGATTCGGCACCACCTCGACGCCGTGACGCAACGTCTGGAACTTCCGCTCCGCGATCGACGGCGGTCGGTACCCGCGCGCCAGCGACGCCCTGAACGACGTCGACGGCACCGGCGTGTACGCGACGCCGGCCGACGGCGAGATCTCGAGCACGCGCTCCTCGTCGGAGCCCGGCATCAGCAGCAGGTCGACGCGCGTGCCCACCGACGCGACGATGTCCTGGAGGTTGGCGAACTCCATGCGCGCGTACGCGCCGACGATGCGCGTGAGCCCGTCGCCGTACTGCGGCGAGGAGCCGACATCGTACTGCGCGAGGCCGCCGTAGGCGAACGAGATACGCCGGTTGAGGAACGAGGTGAGATGGGCCTCGGCGAGGTAGCGCGACCCGCTCGACTGCCGGCTGGTCGCGTCGGGCAGGTCGTCGTCGACCGAGACGCTCTGCACGACGCCGCGCAGCACGAATGAGAGACTCGACGATTCGACACCGCGATACTCGAGGCCGACGGTGCGCAGCGACGTCGAGGCGAGTCCGGATGCCGTGTCGGGCATGCTCGAGAACAGGACGCTGTCGGAGCCGCGCCACGGCGCGCGGGCGCCGTGCTCGCTGTTGGCGAAGATCCCCGTGACGCGCACTTCCGCGCCTGCGGGCAGGAAGACATTGAGCCGGCCGAAGAGGTCGAAGCGATCCTGCGGCTCGAACTGGCGAAAGCCCTCGTCGCGGATGATCGTGCCGGCGGCAAGAAATCCGAAACGCTCGCTGCGCCTCGTCCACATCAGCTCGGCTCCGCTGAAGCGCTGCGGCCGCGCGCCCCACCACTGCGGTGTTCCCTCCCCCGTTCCCGTGTACACGCCGGTGTAGACGTTGACGTTGGCGCGATGGCGGTCGGCCGGCCGCGGCGTCACCACGTTGATCGCACCGCCGATGACGTCCGGACCATACAGCGTCGTGGCGGCTCCCTTGACGATCTCGATCTGCTCGATCGCCGCGAGCGGCACGGCCGCGAACACGGGCGCGCCGATATCCGGAGACGTCAGCGGTATTCCGTCCATGAACAGGCCGACGCGTGCTCCCACGTCGATCGCGGTTCCGGCGGTGCCGCGCAGCGACGGCATTGATCCGCTGAGACTCACGCCCGCGCTCGACGCGAGAATGCGCTCGAGCGAGTGCCCCGCGGCGAACGGCGCGGTCGTCGGCTCGACGACTGTGACGGTGGCTGATGACTCGTAGATCGGCTGGGGATGTCTCGCCGGCGTGCTGACGCGCACGTCGCTGAGCACGGGATAGCGCTTGAGCGTGATCGTCACCGCGGTGGGCTTCGACGGCTGTACGACGACATCCTCGATCGTGACCGGACCGTAGGCGCGACCGCTGACGAACACATCGTAGCGACCCGGCGGCACCTCGTCGAGACGGAACGACCCATCCGGAAGCACGAGCGTCTGCAGCACGGTGCCGACGACGCTGACGGTCGCGCCGACGGCGGCCTCGCCCGGCGCGGTCTCGACCACGCCCGTGATCGATCCCGGCCGCTGCTCCGGCCGCAGCCGGGCGGGCTGCGCCAGCGCCGGCCGGGCGATCGCGGCGAGCCCACCGGCAACGACGAGAGCGCACGCGACAACGCGTGCGCGACGAAGACCGACGTCGGCGAGATCAGCGAGGCGGGGCATTCGTGGCATTGAAGGATGAACCGAAAGCGGGCGAAGGCGCATTGGCCGCCCGGCGCTCAAGCGCCGGGCTGACACGTCAAGCCTCGTGAACGAGGCTTGCGCATGGAGCCGCGCCGGTGTAACGCCGAGAGCGATACGCATCCGCGTGGGCTCGATGCGAGCGCTCTGGGAGCGCTCGCGATTTAGCGCAAGCTGGTGCGATCGTCGGAGCACGCGCCGCTCACCTGCGGCGCGCACCGAGCCCATGACGCCGTGCATCCCCCGGCAATGCACTGGCGCGGCCCGCTGCGCGAGCCTCGTTCACGAGGCTTGACCCGTCAGCACGGCGCTTGAGCGCCGTGACTCGCGTCAGCGATTCCCGCGTCACCGCGCCAGGATCACGAACTCCGTGCGCCGGTTGATTGCTCTTCCCTCTTCGGTGTCGTTCGGGGCCTTCGGCATCGTCAGGCCGAATCCGCGCGAGCGCAGGCGCGCTGCGTCGATGCCGCGCGCGACGATCGCCGCGCGGACGGTCTCGGCGCGAGCCTCCGACAGGGTCTGATTGTACTCGGGCGTGCCCTGCGCGTCGGTGTGTCCGCGGACCTCGATTTTCAGGCGAGGATACTCGAGCATCCATGCCGCGACGGCCTCGATCGACTGCATCGACTCCGGCCGCAGCACCGCCTGGTTGTACTCGAAAAGAATGTCCGGCAGCACGATCGGCTTGTCCGGCCCGATGACCTTGTCGCCGAGCGTGCTGTACTCGGCCTTCGCCGCGATCGACGTGGTCGCGCCCGGCGGATTCATCGACAGCGTCACCAGGTGCCTGCCCGGCGCCCGCGGCGGGATGTACGAGACGAGATAGTAGTTGCGGAGATTCCGGTAGATGTCCTCGAACGCCGCGCGGAGCTCCTCGGGCGTGTACGTCTGGTAGAGCCGGCCACCGGTGTACGTCGTCAGGTCGGAGAGGACGTCGCGGTTCATCGCGCCGAAGCCGACGGCGAACACGGGCACCTCCTTCGACTTGTTGTGCTCGAAGACGTCGGCCGCGGTGATCGCGCTGGCGTTGTCCTCGCCATCGGTGAAGACGATCACCGCGCGAGGGTTGCCCTGCGGTGACTCGGCTACCGTGCGGCTGCCGAGCTGCGTCGCGGCGTACATCGACGAGTAGTAACCGTAGTCGCTCTTCGTGTCGGTCTGACGCTCGATCGGCAACTGCGCGATCAGCTCCGACTCGCTCGACGACGCGGTCGCGACGAGCTTCGGCTCGCGGCCGAACTTGACGATCGTGATCCGGTCCTGCGGTCGCTTCAGCCGGATGAACGCGCGCGCCGCCTCCTCGATCTGCGCCATCGACGAGGTCATCGAGCCTGAGTAATCGAGCACGAGCGCGAGCTCGAAGGGAATGCCGTCGCGATCGCTGAACTCCCGCACGGTGAAGTCCGTGATCGGCACTTCGGGTCCGCCCTCACCGAGCTGCTCGCGCAGGCCCGACCAGATCGTCCGGTAGTCGCCCGGACCCTTGTAGTACGGCGGCGCCAGGTCGGTCACGAGATTCTTCTCGCGGTCGAACACGCGGGCGAACAGTCGGATCGAATCGGGATAGGCGGAGTCCTTGCGGATGTCGACCGACAGGCGCCAGACCTCGAGCGTGAGCTCGTTCGGATTGACGGCCGTGATCGACCTCGTCCCCTTGATGTAGACCGGCGGGACGTATCCTTCGGGAGCGGTCGGTCGGAGTATCGGCTTGATCGACTCGTCGAACGAGCGGCAGCCGCCGGCGAGGACGAGCAGGAGCGAGAAAACGAGAGCGCGGGAAACGATCATTCGAGAAATATGCGATCGGTACATCGAAGCGCAAGCATAACCCCACCGGAATGTTCCGGCAAGGCAGTCGGCGATGGGGGCGGCGAAGTCTCCTCACGGCCTTTTTCACTACCTTCGGCCATTCCTGTATCCCCTCTATCAAACACGTCTATGAAGGCTTTCGTCCGCGAGACCGAGAACGGCGAGGAGACCGATCTGTTCGCCGAATCGTTCGAAGCGCGACTGGCGCACATCGAGGAGCTCGTCCGCGACCTGCACGACTGGATGCATGCCGAACAGATGGCGACGCTTCCGGAGCCCTACCGCCGCCTGTACACGCACCTGCTGGCCAACGACTTCGACCGGCGCCACGCCGCGTCGCTGGTGCGCGGCGTCTACCATCGGATCGGACCACGCGAGGTCACCGTCGACGACGTCGAGGCGGTCGCAATCGAGGCGATCGACGAGTCGATCAAGCGCGTCGCCGAGGCGCTGCCTCAGGCCCGCTCGGTCGCCGGCGGCGATCGGCCGTACGTCTTCGCGCTCGTCGGTCCGTCCGGCGCTGGCAAGACGACGCTCATGTACAAGATCGCCGTGCGAGCCGTGCTCAATCATGGACTGCGCGTCAAGATCGTCTCGACCGATACCTACAAGATCGGCTCGGTCGAGGGCGTCCAGACGATCGCCGATATTCTCAGCGTCCCCTACGGCGTCGCCTTCGAGGCGACCGAGCTGCCGGGCCTCGTCGACGTCAAGGACATCGACCTCGTCGTGCTCGACACCGCCGGTCGCTCCGACCGCGCCTCGCGCGAGGAGCTCAGCTCGTTCCTCGAGTACGCACGGCCCGACGAGATCCACCTCGTGCTCGCGGCAACGATGAGCCAGCGCGCGCTGCAGGAAACGGCGGCGCTCTTTCTCGGCGAGCGAATCAACTGTGTCACCTTCACGAAGCTCGACGAGGCGCCGTCGCTCGGCGGGATGCTCTCGGCCGCGCACTGGCTCGGACTCCCCGTCGGCTATCTCTCCAATGGCACCCGCATCCCGGACGATCTCATCGCCTCCGCCGATGCGCCCTTCGGTCAGTGGGCGATCACCGGCGCTCCCCTCCCCGATTACGATCCCGAGGCACAGCATGTCTAGGCGACCGCCCCTTCTCTTGCTCCTGTTCCTGCTGCCGGCCGTTCTCGCATCGAAGCCCCCCGCCACGCCTCCGCAGCTCGTCGATTTCGACTGGCGGGGCGAGGACGTCGTGCTCGTATTCGGCGACAGCGTCGGCTACGAGGTCGATCTCGCCGAGAGCGACACCGCACAGGTCGTGCTTCGCTTTGGATCGCTCGCGATCTCAGAGGCGCTGCGCCAGCGCACGGCCGGAGCCGAAGCGGCTGCCGGAACCGGCGCGCCGTCGGGCGGCGTCGCGATCAGCATCGGTGGTCGCAACGGTCGCGCCGCCGTGTTCTCGCAGCGCGGGGCCGACGCGAGCCTTCGCGTCCACGACGACGAGCGCCTGGGCTACTCGATCGAGTGGCGGCCGTACACGCGACAGCTCGTCGTGCACACCTTCGAGTGGGATCGCCTCGGCTACGCGGAGTCGCAGTTTCATCAGGGATTGATCGCGCTCGAACAGAACGTCGTCGACCAGGCGGAGGAGCTGCTGCAGGTGGCCAACGCCAGCGGCGAGGAGCGCGCCGGCGCGGTGCTCGCCTCGCTGTACGCGCGCCGCGGCGCCGACTCGCTCGCTCGGTACTTCCTTCGCTCTCCCGGCTCCGCCGAAGAGCACGCCGCGCTCGCGGCACTTCAACTGCGCGCCGGTGACAGCGTCGAGGCCCAGGAGAGCCTCGCGCGCTCGGAGCGCGCGCTCGCCTCCGGCCAGGAGCGCGGACGGCGCTCGCGCGGCAGTGCCCGCGGACGCGACGGTCGCGTGCTCGACGACGACGGATACAGCGGTGGCGGATCGAGCCGCACCCATGGCGATGGCGGAATGGCCGATCGTGACGTGATCCTCCTTGCAGCCGTCGGCGGTCTCGCGCTGCTGCTCATCATCGGACTCATCGTCCTGTCGACGCGGCGCGGTCGGAAACCTCCGGTCGTCATGTCGCCGCCCGGCGGCGCACCCGTCACGCCGCCGCCGCCGCCGCGCCGCAGCGAGCCCGCGGGCTTCCGCGTCGTCGAGAAATCTGCGGACGATGCAACGCGTGCCGCGGCGTCGACCGGTGCCGCGTCTGCAGCCGGCACTACACCTACTGCCGGCGCAACACCTGTCGCCGGCGCAACACCTGCTGCCGGCACTGCACATGATGCCAGCACTGCGCCTGTTGCCGGCACTGCGCCTGCGGCCGGTACAGCTCCTGTAGCCGGGAATGCGACTGCGGCCGGTACTGCGCCAGCAACTGCCACGGCAACTCCCTCCGGCACTGCGCCTTCTGTCGGCACGGCGCCCACACCCGGCTCTACGCCCGGTGTGATCGAGTCATCGACGAGTGTGGAGTCCGTACGGGTGGAGTCAGTGTCCGCCGCGAGCGCCCCGCCGCCGACGGGGTCGAGCGACGCACCGGCGTCGGCCAGCGCTGCGACAACGAGCGCTGCCTCAACGGCCGGTTCAATCGATCCTGATACTGTGCGACCCAGTGCGCAGACCGCGCACATCCCGATGCCGACCCAGGCAGAGGAGCTTCGCGAGAGAGTGCGCGAGGAGGAGCGCAGGGCCTACGCCTCGGGATCGACCATCGAGGCCGCGCGCCGGATGCAGGTCTCCCGCGACAACATCGAGCTTCGTCGAATGATGGAGGCCGCGTCGGGCCGGCGATCGACGCAGGGCTGACGCGGCCTCGGTTGTCCTTACCTCGACGTCAGCGCGCGCCCATCACGATCGTGACGGTCATCTCGTTCCCCGCGCGCATGATCGTCGTGAGCACGGGCTGCGCGGCCTTGAAGTGGCCGAGCGCATCCATGTAGTCGTAGATGTTCGCGATGGGATAGTCTCCCATCCTGACGATGATATCCCCCTCGACCAGCCCCGCCTTCTCCGCCGGCGATCCACCCGATGTGCCCGTGATCCGCAGTCCGCGACCTTCGTAGCCGTAGTCGGGCATCGTGCCGACGTAGACGTTGAAGCCGGAGCTGCGCCGTGCGGCGACCGGCGGATCGGCCTTCGTGAACGTCGGCGCCGTCGCCATCTGATCGAGGGCCCGCGTGACCTGCGCGACGAAGTCGACGATGCGCACCTCGCCGTCGTAGTTGATCTTCTCCCACGTGTCGCTCGGACGATGGTAGTCGCGATGCACACCGGTGAAGAACGCGAGCACGGGAATCCCCTTCGTGTAGAAGCTCGCGTGATCGCTCGGACCGAATCCCTCCTTCGAATACTTCAGCGCCAGACCCGGGTTGAGCGAGTCGAGCAGCGGCTCGAACACGGGCGACGTGCCGGTGCCCTGCACCTGCAGCTTGAGCGAGTCGAGCCGGCCGATCATGTCCAGGTTGATCATCGCGACGATCCGCATGCCCTTCGGCAGCTCCGCTCCGCGCAGGAAATTCTGCGAGCCGAGCAGACCCACCTCCTCCGCATTGAAGGCGATGAACATGATCGTGCGGCGGTTGTCGCGTCGACCCGCGAGCTCCTCGGCGAGCGCGAGCATTCCTGCGGTACCCGAGGCGTTGTCGTCGGCGCCGTAGTGGATCGCAGGAGCGCTTCCGCCGGCGAGCGAGCCTTCGCCGCCGTCGCCGAGGTGATCGAAGTGCGCGCCGATGACGATCGTTTCGTCGCGCAGCGTCGGGTCCGTGCCCGGCAGCAGGCCGACGATGTTCGGGATCGGTGACTCCAGGCGCTTGACGCTGGCGGTGATCGTCGCCTTCGCGCCGTCGTGCGCGAACGAGGCCGGCTGCAGTGTCGAGTCGATGATCGACCGAAGCTCGGTGAGCGTGCGACCCGACGGATCGCGCAGCGCCGCGAGCGAGCCGTCCGTCGCGAACAGACACGGGATCCCCGCATCGAGGAAGCCGCGGATGAAGCTCACCGGAGGCAGCTCGGAGAGCTCGCCCGGCTGATTGATGAAGATGATGCCCTTCGCTCCGTGATCGACCGCCGCGCGCACCTTCGACGTCCAGCTCGCAGCGTTGCTGAAGCGTCCGTGCGGCACGTCGCCCTCGGGCGAATAGCGCATCATCACCAGGATCGCTCCGCGCGCGTCGACGCCGGCGTAGTCGTCGTAGCCGGAGGCGGAGTCGCGCAGGCCGTAGCCGACGAAGACCAGCGGACCGGTCGCCGTCGCGTTGCTCGAGAAGCCGAGCGGCGTGAAGTCCGCGCCCGGAGCCAGGATGATCTCCGGCTGGCCGCCCGCGCGCTTGATCACCGCCGCGTTCCCCTTGCCGACATCGACGCCGTGCAGGTAGCTGAAGGTCTCGTAGAAGCGCTCGGGTCCCTTCTTCGCGCGCCGGCGC
>Ga0247823_10002725_pt1 | contig 14496 bp, 14 predicted proteins | sample 13C_PalmiticAcid_2_FD_192426 | JGI IMG/M metagenome (GOLD analysis project Ga0247823, IMG submission 192426) | Soil microbial communities from agricultural site in Penn Yan, New York, United States - 13C_PalmiticAcid_Day30 | ecosystem: Environmental > Terrestrial > Soil > Agricultural land...
ATAATTTATTTAGCATAATATAATTCAGGTCAAATTGTCATTAAATGAAGGAAATATACCCCCATTGCGGGCAAACACCCTACTAAATCAATAGGTATGCCAATGCCAGGAGATAAGACCATAAAAAAACCGTTCCGGTAAGGAACGGTTCATAAAATCTTATAAAATTCAGCCGCCGGTTAAAACGTGACCCCTACGTGGGCCTGCACCATCCGGTTTTTCCAGGTATCGGTGAGCGTGGTATTGTTGGCATTGGAAAAATCAAATACATACCGCACGCCGGCATTGATGCGGAAAGGCAATTGCAGCCATAAACCGCCTACACCGGATACTGCTGCACCCTTGAAAAAGTTGCTGCGTTCGTCCGATTTGAGGAGATTATCCACATCTTTGACGGCCAGCTTGCCGCTGAACTGCGGGCCCAGCTGCAGCCACACCATATTGGTAAACTTGATGTTCAGCAGGATCGGAATATTCAGGTAATTAACCCGGAAAGCGCCGCTTTTCAGCGAATCTTTCAGGTCGTTGTAATACTGGTGGTAAGCGTCGTAAAAAGAGCTGCTGGTCTGGTAGGTCGTTTGCTGGTAAATCAGCTCCAGCTGGCCGCCAATGCGGTGGGTATTTACTGCCACAAAAGCGCCCCCTTGCAGGGTACTGTTAAACTGGTTGGTCCAGGCGTCAGCGTCATGGCGGTAAAAATTAAGTCCGGCTTTGAGACCTCCGAGAATTTCGGGCGAGCCATCGCCGGCAAAGGCACCGCTAACGGCTGCAAGCAAAAGTAGGGTAAGCAGTTTGAGCGTCTTCATGCAATAAGATTTGAGAGTGGTGGTTTAACTATGGTTCTTCTAAGATAGCTCAAATACAGTGATTTCGGGCAATATTCCCACCCTGCCGGGGTAGCCCAGGAACCCGAATCCGCGGTTCACATACAAGTGCTGTTCGCCTTCGGTGTACAGGCCTGCCCATTGCTTGTAGGAGTATTGCACGGGGCTCCATTTAAAGCCCGGGATTTCTATACCAAACTGCATGCCATGTGTGTGACCACTCATGGTTAATTGTATATCCTTGTACTTTTGATTGATCTCTCCATCCCAATGCGAAGGGTCGTGCGACATGAGCATTTTAAACGGAATATGCTCCGTGCCTGCATGTGCGAGGTCGAGGCGGCCCAGTTTGGGAAAACGCGGATTGGCACTCCAGTTTTCCACACCCAGCAAGGCTATCTGCTCTTCGCCGCGGTTCAGGATCACATTTTCGTTCATCATCAGGCGCCAGCCCAGTTTTTTATGGATGTTTTTCACCCGCTCCAGGTTGGCTTCGCGGCCTTCACGCGAGAGGCGGGCATACAAGCCGTAATCGTGGTTGCCCAACACCGAGTAAACACCCATTGGTGCACTCAGCTTGGCAAACACATCCAGGTAATCGTCCATTTCCTCGGCCAGGTTGTTCACGATATCGCCGGTAAACAGGATGATATCCGGCTTTTGCGCCATCATCATATCTACCCCATGCTGTACTTTCTGTTTGTCGTTGAAACTGCCGGAGTGTACATCCGAGATCTGCATCACGCGCAGTCCCCGGAAAGCCGGAGGCAGGGTTGCAAATTTCAAGGGTTGAAAGTTGATGTGATAGCGGTAGCGGTTGCGCATGCCATACAGCATGGTAAACATGAAACCGCCGCCCAGCAGCAAACCGGCATTCACCAGGAAAGCCGAACGGGTAATACCCGCCTGCTGCACCTGTGCCGTTACCGCCTCTGCTTTGGGCTTGCTCACCGCGCGGATGATCCAGGCCACACCGCGCCGCACATCATCGATGAACAGGAAGGTAATGATCATGATTTTGGCGAGAAAAACGCCCATGATGATCACCAGCACCACATTATATAAGGTGCGGTTCTCATGCTGGAACGCATCGCTGGGAGGAAAAACAAATAAAGCCAGCAAACAGGCAGAGATAGCCCAGTAGATACCGTACACAATCCATTTGTTGCGCACAGCATGATCCTGCATCAAAACCCTGAAAGCCTGGAAAGCGTAAACATCGATCAGCAGAAAGATGACCAATGCTATAATAGAAACAGATCCGGGACGCATAAATGCTCAAATAATATTTAAAACACCACACCAGTGTAGTGTCGAACATGTAAAATTAATGGCTTTTGAGGTTACGGCACGCGACCGTACCGACAAACGGGCGATAATTTAACATTTTAGAATTCCAGGAATTCGCGCACCTGGTGTTTCACCACGTTGATCGTCAGCTCCTGCGTAAAGGCGCCATTCTCGTCCAGCTCGCGGTTGATCTGCGAAATGGGGATTTTATTGGGCAGCACCGTCACCTTGAGGTAGTTGAGCACATTGGTCATATGGTCGAGGCCCCGCAGGTTGCCCGCACGGCCATCGGCCAGGCCTACCAGCATAGCTTTTTTGTACCACCAGCAATGGCGGATATCGCAGCTGTCCATTAAATATTTAAGGATACCGGGAAAACTGCCGTTGTATTCGGGCATCACCAGCACAAATTTCTGGGTGGGGATGAGGTATTGCTGCTCCAGCTGTTTCACCACGGCCGGGTCGCTCACCTGCACGCCTTCCAGCGAAAGCAGCTGCACTTCTGCCCCTGCCTCTTCAAATACCTGCTTGTAATTACGGGCCACCCGGAGTGTCATACTGTTTGGCCGGTTGGTTCCTGCTATAATAGTGATCATTGTTCTTCGTAAAATATCAGGCTGCAAAGATAGCAGTATGTGTTTATTCCGTGTATTTTAACGTTCTATGCAGTATAAACAGGCCTTACGCTCTGTTCAACTCCCGTTTGTTACCTTACGGTATCCACATTTTGCTGTCATTCTGTCAATAACTTTTATACCGTAACTTTGCCGGAATCTTTATTTTTGATCGGATAAACCAAGCCCTGCTGTATTTTATGAAGCTGACTTTTTTCGGACATGCCTGTTTTTCAATTGAAGCCGGTGGCAAAAAAATACTTTTTGACCCCTTCATCACTGGAAACGAATTAGCTAAACATATCGATATTAATACCATCGAGGCCGACTATATCCTGCTCTCTCATGGTCATGGCGATCATGTGGCTGATGCAATGGCCATAGCACAGCGTTGCGGTGCCACCATTGTAGCGGCAGCAGAGGTAACCGACTGGTTTACCAAACTGGGTCATGCCCAATGCCACCCCATGAATTTTGGCGGCAGCTGGCAGTTCGATTTCGGTAAAGTAAAATATGTGCAGGCCGCCCACAGCAGCGGTATGCCCGACGGTTCATACGGCGGCAATCCCGGCGGTTTTGTAGTCACTACAGCCGACGGCAATTTCTATTATTCCGGCGATACCGCCCTGATGATGGACATGCAGCTCATTCCCCGTTATGCCAAGCTCGACTTTGCGGTACTGCCCATTGGCGACAACTTCACGATGGGTGTAGACGATGCAGTGATAGCAGCCGATTTTATTCAGTGCAGCAAGATTGTAGGTATCCACTACGATACCTTCGGATATATTAAAATAGATACGGCAGAAGCCCGCAAAAAATTTGAGGCGGCCGGTCATACCCTGTTACTGCCCGGTATTGGCGAAACCATTACCCTGTAGCACTTTCCAAGACCAAAGAAACAATTACGCATGGCCAAGATCATAGCAATAGCCAACCAAAAAGGTGGCGTAGGCAAAACCACCACCGCCATCAACCTGGCGGCCAGCCTGGCTGTTCTGGAATACAAAACCCTGCTGATCGACGCCGATCCGCAGGCCAACTCAACCACTGGTAACGGTTTCGACCTCCGCAACGTACAGCTCAGCCTGTATGACATGATGGTGAACGAAACACCCGCCAAAAAGGTCATTCTCGAAACAGAAACCCCCAACCTGCATCTCATCCCTTCGCACCTCGACCTCGTAGGTGCCGAGATTGAGCTCATCAACCATCCCAACCGCGAAAAGGTGTTGGCGTTGAGTCTGCAGGAAATCGACAAAGATTACGACTTCATTATTATAGACTGCTCTCCTTCGCTGGGTCTCATTACCGTTAACGCCCTTACAGCGGCCAATTCGGTAGCGGTGCCTGTGCAGTGCGAGTACTTCGCCCTTGAGGGATTGGGAAAATTGCTCAATACCATCAAGATTGTACAAACCCGCCTCAACCAGGACCTCGAAATCGAAGGTATCCTGATGACCATGTACGATGGTCGCCTCCGCCTGAGCAACCAGGTGGTGGACGAGGTGAAAAAACATTTCGGCGAACTGGTATTCAACACCATCATTCACCGCAACACCAGGCTGGGCGAAGCGCCGGGCTTTGGTAAAGCCGTACTGATGTACGATGCAGACAGCACAGGAGCCATCAACTACCTGAACCTGGCCAAGGAAATTCTGCAAAAGAACAACCTGACCAAGATCAAAAACGAAGACAAAATCTTAGAAACTGACGACTAATGAGCGGACCTAACAAGAAAGATGCGCTGGGCAAAGGTATCCGCGCCCTTCTCAATAATATGGACGATAATGTGGGTGCCCTCAAAAGTGTACCTGCAGCCACCGGTGCCACGCCAGCCGCAGCACCTTCTATTGACCGCATTCCGGTAGACCAGATCTCTGTGAACCCCAAGCAACCCCGCCGCGATTTTGACGAGCAGGCGCTGAAGGAACTGTCGGAGTCGATCAAACTGCACGATATCATTCAGCCGGTTACCGTTATCAAGGTAAGCGCCAAAAAATACCAGCTCATCTCGGGTGAGCGCCGCTGGAGAGCCTCCAAGCTCGCCGGCCTCAAAGACATTCCGGCCTATATCCGCACCGCCGACGATCAGCAGATGCTCGAAATGGCCCTGCTCGAAAACCTGCAGCGCGAAAACCTGAATGCCATTGAAGTAGCCCTCAGCTACAAACGCCTGATGGACGAATGCACCCTCACCCAGGAGCAGGTAGCTGAAAGGATGAAAAAAGAACGCAGCACAGTAACCAACTACCTGCGTCTCCTGAAACTGCCCCCCGATATCCAGGTAGCAGTGCGCAACGGCAGCATCAGTATGGGCCATGCCCGTGTGATCACCGGTGTAGCCAATGTGGAAGACCAGCTGTTTGTGTACAAGGAAACCATTAAAAAAGGCCTTTCCGTACGTCAGACCGAAGAACTGGCCCGCCAGGTAAGCATGGCCAAAGATCCTAAAGCCAAAGACGGCGCAGACAAGTCACAAGTACTGCCTCCTGCATACAAACGCATCCAGGATCAGATGTCTTCACACTTCTCTACCCGTGTACACATGGACCGCAAAAAGAACGGCAAAGGGCAGATTGTGATTGAGTTTTACAACGATGGTGATCTGGAAAGGATCATGGAGAAGATGAGTCTCTAATTGAACTACTTTTTATAAAAAAAGCCCCCGAATACAATTTTGGGGGCTTTTTTATTGGGCTATTAGCGGCTAGCTGTGAGCTATTAGTCGTGAGACTATTTCCTATGCTGGCGCACAGGTTCACTGTTGCCGAAGGCAGCAGCATCCTTCCTCTGCTAGCAGCTTGCAGCTAACAGCTAATAGCGCTGCTCCCAGCCAGCTTTTTTCCGTCTCCCAACTAAAGACTAACGACTAAAAACTTACCTTTGGCCCCATGTCTGTAAAAACCGTGCTCACTGCTTTATTTACCGCCTTTTGCCTGCAAGCTGCTGCCCAGGTAGAAAGTCCCGTGGCTACAGATACCACGACCAATAAAAATGCGGTTACCGCTCCTGGCGATACGGCCCTTCATAAAGTTGACATCAACGCGCCGGCCAATGACAGTGCGGTGGTGCTCAACAAATACAACCTGCGCTTTTTTGTCAAGGAACCGATTGCCAAACGGGCAGCCATGTACTCCGCGTTGGTGCCTGGTTTGGGCCAGTTGTACAACCGCCAGTACTGGAAAGTACCGTTGGTGTATGCTGCAGTGGGTGCCAGTGCTTATTTCTTTGTAACCAATCTGCAGAAATACCATACTTACCGCGAGGCCTATATCTACCGTGTGGATGGTAACCCTGCCACCAATATCACCGACGAACGCATCAATCTTTACAGCGACAACGACTTGCTGGTGCTGCGCAACCAATACCGCCAGTACCTCGACTATACCGTGCTGTTCAGCGCCCTCGGTTATACTTTGCAGATACTCGATGCGATGGTGTGGGCACACCTCAAAAACTTTGACATCAGCCAGGACCTGAGCATGCACCCCACCATCAAAGCCGGTATGCTGCCCAACGGGCAAATACAGCCGCAGGTAGGTTTTGCTTTACACTTTTAATTTTATCTCCCGCCATATGAACATTGCATTAATCGGATACGGAAAAATGGGTAAAGCCATTGAGGCCATTGCTGTAGCCAGCGGCCACGATATCGTACTGAAAATAGGTTCGCAAAACCAGCACGAGTTTACTGCCGACAACCTGAAGAAGGCCGATGTAGCTATTGAATTTTCTACACCGGAAACTGCTTTCGAAAATGTAAAAAAATGCCTCGAAGCTGGTGTGCCCACTATCTGTGGCACCACGGCCTGGCTCCAGGACCTCGAAGCGGCCAAGGCACTTTGCCATGACAACCACACCGCTTTCCTGTTTGCCAGCAATTTCAGCATTGGCGTTAATCTCTTTTTTGCCCTCAACGAAACCCTCGCCGGACTCATGGATGCCCAGCCGCAGTATAACGTGGAGATGGAAGAGATACACCACACCCAGAAAAAAGATGCCCCCAGCGGCACCGCCATCACCCTGGCCGAGCAAATCCTCGCTCACCTGGGTCGTAAGCAAGACTGGGTGAACCATGCTACCGAACACCCCACCGAACTGGGCATCGTGAGCAAACGCGAAGATCCCGCACCCGGTACCCACTCCGTGAAATACTACAACGAAACAGACCAGATCGAAATCATCCACACCGCCCATAGCCGCACCGGTTTTGCCAGCGGAGCCGTAAAAGCCGCCGAATTCCTGGCCGGTAGAAAAGGCATTTATACAATGAAAGATGTGTTGGGTATCTAATACCTCAACTGCATATTTGTATAGCCACCCTTAACCAGGTGGCTTTTTTGTTTTGCACCCACCAGGACCTGCGGACCTGGCGGGTCTTCTTCCAAACGGATGCTGGCTCTCTAAATCATAAATCCTACATCTTAAATCAGACAGCGGTTTTCGGAGTAGCCTTGATTAGGCAGTAGAGGTGCTGTGACTTCGACTGCATATCCTTGAATCTTCTCTTCTTAAATCATAAATCCTACATCTCAAATCAGACATCAGACATCCCCACATCAGCCCTCAGCCATCCCTTATTATCTTATTATTAAACCCCTGCCCAACAGCAGCAAAACCCACGACTGGTGCTAATTTTGCAGTCTGTTTTCAAATCCTTATTTTCAGGCCCCCATTACCCCACCCGAATCATGCAGGAAGACATCATTTTACAGATCAGCAACAGGGTTAAAGAACTCCGTACTGCCAAAAGTTACACCCTTCAGGAAGTAGCCGATAAAGTAGGTGTAACCCGTGGTTTCCTGTCGCAGATCGAAAATACCCGTACGGTGCCTTCCCTGAGTGTGCTCATCAGCATCATCCGCGCGCTGGGGGTAGACCTCAACAGTTTTTTCCAGGACATGGAAACCAACCGGGGCGACGACAAAGTAGTGCTGCGCAAAAAAGAACAGTACCAGCATTTCGAAAAGGAAAATGCCAAGGGCTTTTACTACCAGCGTATTTTCACCACTCAAATCAACGAGCAGCACGTAGACATCGTGTTGCTGCGCCTTTCTGCCAAAGCCAAACGCCCGGCTGTACGCACCGATGCCTGGGAGTACAAATACATCATCAAGGGCACGGTAGAATACACCATCGGCAAGGAAAAATACCTGCTCGAAGAGGGCGATTCCCTTTACTTTGATGCCCGCGAGCTGCACAATCCCAAAAACATGGGCACCGAAGATGCATTGATGCTGGTGTTCTATTTCTTCGACAAAAAGGTTTAGCCGGATTAGCGGATTACGGATTAATGCATTGCGGATTAGATTCTGTGATGTGATTTTTCTTACGTCAGAAGTGAGAGGTGAAAGGTCAGACGGCGTTACTTGTATAGAACCCCTCCGCACCTTGCGGTGTTGGAGGATCAGGCTTATTGTATCTTGCTCATTTATTCTCCTAATCCATCATTCCCCCACTCGCCAATCCGCAAATCCGTAATTCGTAATTCGTAGTCCAAATAGTTACTTACACTACACAATTTTAACCAAAAGTTTAGCAACAATAACCTTTTGGTAACATTTCGCACATATTAAGTTAACCTGTACTTAACAACTTTGCATCGATCCAGGAGTTCACCTGTACCTAAAAGAAAAGATCGCGATATGCAAGTTAGTTTGATTGTATTTGACATGGCGGGCACCACCGTAACCGATAAGGGTGCTGTAGCGCAGGCATTTGTACAGGCATTTAAAGACCTGAACCATACCGTGGCAGTAACAGAAGTCAACCCGCTGATGGGTTATAAAAAGAACGAAGCCATCCGCATTATTCTCGAAAGACTGGAAGTGGCCGATATTACTCCTGCCCTCATCGATGATATCCACAGCCGGTTTGTGAACCATATGCTGAATTACTACCGCACTTCACCCGATATACAGGCATTGCCGGAAGCCGAAACCGTGATGCAGCACCTGAAATCCAAAGGCATCCAGGTGGGGCTCGATACGGGCTTCAGCAAGGATATTGCCGATGTGATTGTAGACCGCCTGGGCTGGAAACAAAAAGGCCTGATCGATTATGTGGTGGCCAGCGATGAAGTTCCCGCCGGTCGTCCGCATCCTTATATGATCCGCAAAATGATGGAAGCTGCAGGTATCACCGATCCGCTGCAGGTAGTGAAGGTAGGCGATACCGAAGTAGACATCAACGAAGGTAAAAACGCCGGTTGCCGCTACAGCATTGGTGTGACCACCGGTGCCTTTACCCGCGAAGAACTGATGCCTTACGAGCCCAGCCATATCATCGACAACCTGCAGGAGCTCCTGCCCATCCTGGAACCCAATTACGTTTAATCCATGGCCGCCTCATCCCCAACACGCTCCAGGGCCTGGGCCACTACCCTTTTTGCATCGCTGGTTGCCTTTGGCACTTACAGCACCATGTATGCTTTTCGCAAACCCTTTACAGCAGCCGGTTTTGAAGGCCTGCAATACTGGGGCGTAGATTACAAAGTATGGCTGGTGTGTGCCCAGGTGATCGGTTACATGCTCAGTAAATTTTACGGTATCCGCATCATTTCCGAGATGAAGGGAAACAACCGCAGCCGCAGCATCATCCTGCTCATTAGCCTGAGCTGGGTGGCGCTGCTCGGGTTTGCGCTCACGCCTGCACCTTACAATATTTTCTTCTTCCTGCTCAATGGTTTTCCGCTGGGCATGGTGTGGGGACTGGTGTTTAGCTACATCGAAGGCCGCCGCAGTACCGAAATCATGGGAGCTGTGCTGGCTACCAGTTTCATCTTCTCATCGGGTTTTGTAAAAACGATTGGCAAGTACACCATTACACATTGGCAGGTGACGGAACAATGGATGCCCTTTGTAACCGGCAGCCTGTTTTTTGTACCCATGCTGGTGTTGGTTAAATTGCTGGACCGCATACCGCCACCCACGCCCGAAGACCAGGCCCAGCGGAGTGTTCGCCTGCCCATGAACAAAAGCGAACGCAAACGTTTCATCCGCCGTTACTTTCCAGGTCTGGCGCTGGTGATTGTGATGTATGTATTGGTGACAATTGTGCGCGATTTCCGCGACAATTTTGTGAGCGAGTTCTGGACCGAAATAGGCATGGGCGGGCAGTCCAATATCTTTACCCAAACCGAAATTCCCATCTCCATTATTGTACTGTGCCTGATGGCTTGTCTCGTGCTCGTACGCAGCAACAGCAAGGCTTTCATGCTCAACCATGTGATCATTGGCGGCGGTTTTCTGCTGGCCGGAGTGAGCACCATTATGTACCAGCACCACCTGATCGGTCCGGTGTGGTGGATGATCTGGGCCGGGCTGGGTTTGTACCTCAGTTATATTCCGTTTAACTGCCTGTTTTTTGAGCGTTTCATCGCCGCTTTCCGCATCACGGGCAATGTGGGTTTTCTCATGTACATGGCCGATTCTTTTGGCTACCTGGGCAGTGTGAGCGTATTGCTGCTCAAAAGTTTCCTGGGCTTCAACATCAGCTGGAACCATTTTTTCCAGAATGCCATTCTGCTCTGTGCCAGCAGCGGCATCATTCTCGTTACCCTTTCTGCTTTTTACTTCAGGCACAAAGCATCAACTGTTCAAAACATCTCTTATGCCGCATAAAAAAGCTATCGTAATAGGCGCAGGCATCGTGGGCCTGGCCACCGCACGCAGTCTGGCCGAAAGAGGCTACCGCGTTACCGTATTCGAACGCCACCCGCAGGCCATCAGCGCTTCTATCCGCAATTTTGGAATGGTATGGCCGGTGGGTCAGCCAGCAGGACATTTGTATGAGCGTGCCATGAACAGCCGCAACATCTGGAAAACCGTGGCCGAAGAAGCAGACCTCTGGTACGACGAAACCGGCAGCCTGCACCTGGCTTATACCGACCTCGAACTAAATGTAGTGAGTGAAATAGCCGAACTGTATGCTACCGACCGTGGTTACCGCCTGCTCTCTCCCGAAGAAACCCTGCAAAAATCACCCGCCGTTAATCCCGACGGACTGAAAGGCGCATTGTGGAGCCCTGATGAAATGATTGTAGAAAGCCGCGTTGCAATCGCTAAACTTCCTGCTTACCTGGCCGATAAATACGATGTGCGTTTTCATTTCAACACCGTGATCACCGAAGTGGCTTACCCAGCAGTTTACAGCGGTAACCTGAACTGGGAAGCGGATGAAATCTACATTTGCAGCGGTGCCGATTTTGAAACATTGTACCCCGAAGTGTTTGCTACCAATCATTTCACCAAATGCAAACTGCAAATGATGCGCCTGAATGCCCAGCCTGATAACTGGCGCATTGGACCCTCGCTTTGTGGTGCTTTAAGCCTGATTCACTATACCGGCTTCAAACCGGCGCCACACCTGGCCGAGCTGCATACCCATTTCGAAAACACACTGCCCGAATACCTCAAATGGGGCATTCACGTGATGGTATCACAAAACCATTTGGGAGAACTTACAGTGGGCGACAGCCACGAATATGGCCTGCACCTGGAACCATTTGACCGCACGTTTATCAACGATATGATCCTGCAATATTTTCAGCAGTTTGCTTCGGTAAAAGACCTGTCTGTGATGCAGCACTGGAACGGCATTTATCCTAAACGCACCAATGGTGAAGTAGATTTTGTGTACGATCCGGAGCCTGGTGTAACCATCATCAATGGATTGGGTGGCGCCGGCATGACACTCTCTTTTGGCCTGGCCGAAGAAGTGATAGGCCAGGGTTACCGTTCAGCTACAACCACAGCTATATTGCCCTAGCCTTGTTGTATAGCATTCATACAAAACCCCGGCCTTCATTGTTCAGCCGGGGTTTTGCTTTTTTATTTATCGCCGCCATTCATTTCTTTTACAGCCTTCACGTATTTAGCCAGCGGTTCCATGTCCATCTTTTTTCGCCGTTCATCAACATGTGCTTCATCCTCGATCGGGTATAACACATTGGCCGCCTGAAACTGTGTACCGTATAACTGTTTCTTCTTTTCGGCTACCATGATGCGATCCGTGAGATAGGCCACACCGCTTTTTTCGATATCATTCCGCTCTGCCAGTTTCTGCATCAACGCCAGTACCTTTTTCTGGAACGCAACATCCCCATCGGCATGCTGGCAAATCAGGAACATAGCCTGTGAAGCTTCGCTCCCTACCTCACTGATACCGGGAAAACCTTGTTGCGCTACGATGCGCCGTACCAGCACCAGGTTCACACTATCGACCTGCATCCCCAGTTTATTCAGCTTTTTATCGTTGCGCATCGAAAGGCCCATGTACCGCACACACTGGTCGGCTCCTGCGGCCCGCAATAGCTCGTAGGCCAGTTCCGGTTTTTTGAGACTATCATTTTTTGCGATAAAAGCAGCTTGGGCTTTGGCTTCAAAATCTTTCCACCAGGGTTCTTTTTTCACGTAGTCATAAGCAGAACAACCTACCGTGCCGGGGTCCAGATTTCCACCACAGCAGAGCCATTCCTGCAGGCAATACTTCACCGAATCCTTCACACCCAGACAGCCATAATAAAACGCCTGCTCGGCCCGCATCTGACCGTACCCTGCCGATGGACGTTTAACCGGTCCGCGCGGCATCGCAAAGGATTTAAAATGCTGCCGCAGCCGGCGGATATCGGCCGTATCAGTTGCCTGCGCCTGACTGAACTGCGGCCAGGCTATTGCGAGGTACAGCAAAAAAAGCATCCACCATTTAGCCATAAACAGGTTTGAGTTGATTTAAATATAACAAACGTTAATCATAATACTTTAATTGTGGGTTGCACCTGAAATGATACACGTTGCCAACAACAAAAACCCCGGCTGGAAAGCCGGGGTCTAACAAATGAAGAGCTATGAAAAGCTTACGTTATTGCTTGACAAATTTGTACACCTGCTGACCGGAACGGGCCGATACGCGGATGAAGTAGACACCTGCAGCCAGTTGTTGTACAGGCAGCTGGTTGTGGTATTGCAGTGCATTTACCTTGTACAGTTCGCGACCGGTCTGGTCGGTCAGGCTCAGCTGGTAAGCCGAAGGATCGGTTACGGCGCCTGCCAGGTCGAGGTTCAGGATATGACCGGCGGGTACAGGGTAAAGTTTCACGCTGCCTTCGGGCAACAAACCTTCGATACCTGCAGCATTCACATTCTGAGCGGCAGACATGCTGGAGCAGTTGCCTTCGGTAAACAGTACGGTATACGCACCAGAGGCTGTCACCGTATGCGTTTGACCGGTAGCACCAGGAATAGCATTGCCATTCAGGTACCAGGTATTACCGGTAGCCTTGCTGGAAGTAAGGGTGATACCATTTACCGTAACCACAGGTTTGTCGATATACTGCACATTCACTGTTACAGGCGTGCATGCACCAGACACGACACAACCTCCGTAACCGCGTACATAATACGTAGTGGTATCATTGGGCACAGTAGAGATAGCGGCACCTGAATCGATGGCTGTACCGCCGCAGCTGCCTGCATACCAGTACCATTTGGTAGCACCATTAAGTGTACCGGTAGCGGTAAGGTGAGCGGTATCACCCAGGCACATTTGTGCGGTACTGGTAGCCGCTACAGCAGCTGTAGGCGCCTGGCAAATGGTATAGGTAGCTACTGTGGTTTTCTGGCTGCTGCCACCGTCGGTATAAGCTACATACGGATTGCCGTTGCCATCAATCGCCAGTGAGGTAAAGCCGGTAGAGCTGCCGGAGAAACCGGCCGTACCCACATACACCCAAGTAGTGCCGTTATACTTCATCACTACCGATTGCTGCGCTGTGGCGGCATCCTGGTAAGCAATGTAAGGCACATTGTTGTGGTCGAGGGCCATAGAAGTATAAAGCGATACACCGGTGGTAAAGCTGGGCGCACCTACCTGCAGCCAATCGGTACCGTCAAAGCGGTGAACGGCTGCTTTAGGACCTCCTGCATAGGGATTCCAATACCCTACCCAGGGCTTTTTATTGCTGTCAAACGTCAGGGTGATATCGCTGGCGTTGCCATAAATTTCAGAGAGGAAAGAGCTGCCCACATTCACCCAGGAAGTTCCGTTGAATTTTTTCACACGGGCACGGCTGCCATCAGTCATGTCCTGGTAAGCGATGTAGAGCGTATCGTTTTCGCCAAAAGCAATGGAAGGATAGTTACCATTAGCGGAACTGATCTGCGCGCCACCCACGGTATCCCAGGTAGTGCCATTGTAAGACCGCACATAGATACCGTAACTGGAGCTGGCGTCCACATAAGCCACATAAGGCTTGCCGGAGGCCGATACTTTGATGCTGGTATTCTGCGCTTCACCTGCAGTCAGATCGGTACCGATGCTCGTCCAGCTGGTACCGTTGAACTTCATCACCGCCAGGCGCGACAAAGAAGCGCCGTTGGCAAACGCAAAATAAGGCGTACCCGCCGCATCCAGTGCCAGGCTGCTGTGCAGGGCGCTGCCAGGGGTAAAACCTGCGGTGCCCACTGCTATCCAGGCAGTGCCGTTGTACTTCATCACGGTACCCTGACCGGTGGCAAGTCCGGCATCGTTAAAAGATACATAAGGCGTATTTGCCCCATCGATCACCAGGCGCTGCCAGGTGCTTTGACCACCGGTAGAGAAACCGGCCGATCCCACTGTTGTCCATTGTGCTTCTGCCTCTCCCGTTGTCATCATCACAGAAAGGGCCATTACTGAAGCCAGCAAGCATTGTTTTTTCATGTTTGAGTAATTGTAGATGTCAATAACTATATCAGCTTTATTAATACTAATTATCTATATTATCT
>Ga0247823_10002726_pt1 | contig 14495 bp, 7 predicted proteins | sample 13C_PalmiticAcid_2_FD_192426 | JGI IMG/M metagenome (GOLD analysis project Ga0247823, IMG submission 192426) | Soil microbial communities from agricultural site in Penn Yan, New York, United States - 13C_PalmiticAcid_Day30 | ecosystem: Environmental > Terrestrial > Soil > Agricultural land...
CATGGCGGCTTCTTTGGGTTTCTTGGCGCTGAGGATACGCTGCATATCGAAGCCGGGCACGGGGCCTGCGAGACTGGCGAAGATGCCTTTTGCCACCATCATCATCAGTAATGCGCCGAACCAGGTAAAGCCATCTTCAGATACTTTCTGTGATGCCTGCGGGAAGCTGGAGCCCCAGTCCACATCGAGTTTCCATTCGGGCCAGAAATTGCTCCAGCCGCTGGGGAGCTGCTGATGAAGGGCGTTATAATCCACGTCGCGAACGGCGTAGGTAACTACTAAGAGGCAGCTCACCAGGAGGATGCCATATTGTAATACTTCCGTGGCCACCACGCTGTACATGCCACCTTTCACGGTGTAGAAAGTGGTGAGTGCAACGATGATGAATGCGTAGGTCTGCTGGCTGGTGAGCAAGGCATTGCTCAGGTCCCAGGGCAGGATATTTGACGCGAATTTTCCGATCCCGACAAACACATATCCGATGAAGCCGATCACGCTGACGATAGCGAATACCACAACGATCATGTGAGCAAGTCTGCCACCTCTGCTATCACCAAAGCGTTTGATGATCCAGTCGGCGCCGGTCATGGCATTGCTTCTGCGGATCCAGATGGCGAGGAACACCATCACGAAGATCTGGTTCCATACGGGCCAGAGCCAGGGCAGCCAGGCGGCTTTGAAGCCGTACACGAAGAGCAGGGCCACATAGAAGGCGGTGCCGCTCACGTCGAACATGCCGGAGCTGTTGCTGAATCCCAGCCAGTACCATTTGATATTGTTATCGCCGAGGAAGTAGCTCTGGATATTTTTGGAGGCCTTGCGGCTGATCCAGAAACCCAGGCCCACGATGGTTACCAGGTAGCAGAGAATGATAATGATGTCGATCGTCGCTAAGTTCATGCGTTCAGTTTAAAAACAGTAATAGGGTCAGTGGTGTATCAGCGTGCACGTTTGATGAGGTCAGCCAGTTCGAGGTTGATCTCACGGCCCAGCGCCTGTCCGTTCCTGAAACTGCGCGCACGGATATGGTGCGCACCTTTCGGGATGTTGAGCGGCTGGCCTTTGTACAAAGGATAAAATTCATCAACGATTGTATCGTCGAAAGTATAGAAAACATCCAGTCCTTTTATCTCGGTGTTGATGATGATGCTGAAAGAGCTGTCGGCATTCCGTTTTGCGGAAATAATGGGTTCGTAGAAGCCGGTTGCATAATTGACTCCGGCATCGCGGAAGCGCGGGAGATGTGTTTCCATGCGTTGCACGAAATCGTCCCAGTTCTTCTTTTCTTTCGGGCTCCAGAGCACTTCAGCCAGTGCGAAGGCGCGCGGCCAGGTCATGTATTGCAGCTTGCGTTCGTTGGGTACCTGTTCGGTCCAGAGGCTACCCTGCCCTCCGATGATATTTTCCGCTACAGTGCCGGGTGCATGCGGTTCAAATGCATAGCTCGCATTGAGGCGGGTAACGGTGAACGGCCCGTTCTCGAATACCGGATCATTCTGATAGAAATCGAGGTAAGTGTTGAAAGCCGGCGTCATCACGGCTTTGTGGCCGTTCTGCGAAGCGAGGGTGCCGCCTTTGTAATCTTTCCAGCTCATGTAGGCAACGCCGGGCACGAGTCCGCCTTCGAGTTTATCATACCAGGTCATAGGCAGTTTGCCTTTGCTTTCGATGATGCGTGCGAGGCGGTTGATGAAATATGTTTGCAGCTCTTCAGCGCTTTTTAGGTTTTCTGTTTTGATACGATGCTGGCATACAGAGCATTTTTCCCAGTACTGGCGGGATACTTCATCGCCACCGATATGAATATAAGACGAAGGGAATAATGCTGCGATCTCCGTGAACACCTTGTCCAGTGCAGCATAGGTGGAATCATTGCCTGCGCAGAGTACATTGGTGCGGGATGGGTTCCAGGGATCGCCTGCTAGTACCTGCTGTGGTTGTTTGGTGCAACTCAGTTCAGGGTAAGATGCGATCATCGCAAGGCTATGGCCAGGTACATCAACCTCAGGCACTACAGTAACATAACGGGCAGCTGCATATGCTACGATCTCTTTCACCTCTTCCTGTGAGTAGAATCCGCCATCTGTTGCTACCTCTCCTGGCTGCGGGGCCTGGAATCCTTTCCAGTAGCCGGTCCTGGGTACACGCCATGCGCCGGTCCTGGTAAGGTTGGGCATGGATTTAATTTCGATCCTCCATCCCTGGTTGTCTGTGAGATGCCAGTGAAATACATTGAGTTTGTATTTCGCCATCTGGTCGATATAGGATTTGATCACTTCTTTTGAGAAGAAATGACGGCTGACATCGAGCATCAGCCCGCGCCATCCAAAACGGGGACTGTCCTGGATGGAGACCGCAGTCAACTGCAGTGGGGCGCGGGGTGTTGCCTTAACAGGAAGCATTTGCAACAGGGTCTGCACGGCATAGAACATGCCGGCAGGTTGTGCCGCTTCAATAATAATTTGACGGGAGCTCACAGTGAGCCTGTACCCTTCTTTCTTTATTGTGCTATCCTTTTTACGTAAACGTAACAGGATATTTTGTTGCGAGGAGGTTTTCTGAACAACAGGGATTCTCTTTCCACGTAATTCCTGTAATGCAGCAGCCAGGAGATTTGCAATGCCAGCCGAGAACGTATCAGGGTTTTCCAGTACAATGTTCCCTGCAGTACGCAGATCAAATTGACCTTTTCCCATTGTCAGCTGTGCCGGCACAGGGATCAATGCAGGGGCTTGCTGTGCGTTTATTACACCGCCTGACAGCAATAACAATATCCATATGGTAATAACCTGTTTCTTCATGGATCTACGTTTTCCAGAACCAGTGACGTTTGGTGAAGAATATAGTGATGAGCGAAACCACACCTGTGAACAGGATGCCTTCCAGTGCGCCCGTCCAGGGGCCGGTACCGATGGCGGTATAATAGCTGAACAAGCCGGTCAGGTGTAATACAGGGATCAGCAACAGGTTGCCTGTAACATAAGCCACCATTGGGTTACGGCCATTCAGGCTGAAGAAATTAATGATGCTGCCCGTGAACCTTTCGTTCTGCATACCATAGAATCCCAGCAGTGCAAAGAAGGCCAGGCCGCTGGTGATGAGGTAATAACTGTAAGTGCTGGGATCTTTCTTCACTCCGCCTTCAAAGGCATCGAAAGCCAGGCCGAGCAATAACATGAAGCATCCGGCCGTAAAGAACCGATGCAATAATTTGTATTCGCTGACTGCGAGTTTTTGAACATAATAATAAATAGCCGCTAACAACGCTGCAGATGCAGCCAGGTTGAGCACTAACTGCCTGGAGAAAAGCAGGCAGACATTGATCACGATCAGAAGTATCGACAATGCTGCGATAACCCTGATCCATACTTTATCCTGCGGACCCGGATTGGGCGTTCCTTTGGCGCTTTCCAGCAACGAGTCGCCCGCCAGCGTTCCCGGCAGTACGATGAACAGATATTTCAGGTAATAGAATTTATACATCCATGGAGCTGGTGTGAAATTGAACACCGCTTCATTCCAGCTGCCTGCTGTTTTACTTCCAAGAAATACAGCCATTACAAATCCAAGGATCCCGATGCGGATCCACTGGTTGTTTTTGGTGAACCACCAGATCAGTGTGCCGAAGAAGGCCATATTGCCGAGCACGATAATGATGATGTCCTCTTTCATCAAAGAAAAGCCTTTGCCATCCTTGAACGGAAGCACATAGAGCAAAACCGCTGCCAGTGCAAATGCCACTCCTCTTGCGATCTGGAATGCCAGTTTGAATTTCCCTTTCGATTCAAAGAATTGAAAGAAGAGCAACACAAAGCTGCATACAGACAACCAGTAGTTAATGGCAGTCGGCTTTTCCGCCTGCACCCATGCACGCATATGGAATGTGAACAGCGCAAAGAAAACCAGTAACAGGAACCTTCTCCCGGCGATGTAGGCAACAGACCAGAATCCGGCCTGCTCCTTCACTTTCTTACTCAACGCCAGTGGTATGGCCGCTCCCATGCTGAACAAAAAGAAGGGGAACACCAGGTCAACCCAGGTGATACCGGGCAGTTCTGGTTTGTAAACATGGTAAGGCGGTGGTACCTGGGCATGGTACATCCAGGCCGGCAGTATCCCGAAGGCGATACTGCTGGAGAGGACCATCGCTAAAATTGCGAAGCCTCTTAAAGCGTCCAGGCACTGGTTTCTTTGCTGCATTGCTGTTCTGGGTTTAGGGGGATTGGGTACGGACTACGGTTAATTGGTGACAGTGATGTCAAGCTCTTTCACTATTGATTTGATCTCTTTCGCATTTGTATTGGCGCCTACAAAAGTGACCTTGTAAGTTCCGGGATTGTTGAAGATGTATATATGCTCTGTTTTGCGCGCCATGTATTCCTTGATGGCAACGCCTTTATCAGGAGATACCTGTGCCACAAAGAATGGTTTTGAAATGGCCCAGTCTTCAGACTCCACCAGTGAACCGGCAGGCGCGTAGTTGAGGTAGCCGAGCGATACTTCCGGTTTCCAGAAGTTGGCGGGGTTCTTGAAATCAACATTCACCCATCCTGCTGTGAACAGGGACGCCAGGCTGATAACATCACCATTCTGATATGTGTTGTTCAGATTGAAACTGTGTACACGCCATGTTCTTTGCGTAGCTGTTGCACCGGGAGGTTTTTCGCCCACATACCTGTAAGCGATGTATAACGGTTTGCCGCTCAGGATCAGGTCTGAGATATTGGCAACGCCTGATTCTGTAATGGCGCTGTTGGCGCCGGCAGCTGCGGTGGCAAGGGTAAAGCGATCGGTGATCTCCGTCCAGGTAGCCGCCTTCACGGAGTTGGTATCGTACTTACCCGTGAAATCGTTGGAGGCCATCACGCGCATGTTATTGACCTGTGTGCCAAACAGCACACGACTGCTGAAACTCAGGTTGGTAGTGCCTCCGGCCAGTTCCGTACGGTCTTTGTAACGGTACTCGAAACCAGGCTCGCCGGAATAGAAAGTGATGATGTCCGGAGAGTTGGTGAAGTTGAATACCACACTGTCGCCCACCTTGTAAGTGGTATTTGCAGTGGATACATTGAAATCAGGTGCGTCTACCTTATCGCGTTTGTTACAGGCTACCAGTGCAGCCAGTACAAACAGGGAGGATATATGACGAAGTTTGAACATAATCTTGCATTAAATGATTGAGTGATCGGTTTACCATTCAGGGTTCTGAATAATGGCTTTGTTCAGCGCCATCTCTGCGCTTGGGATGGGCAGCAGCAGGTGCCTTTGCGCGGCATTCACACCGGCGAGACTGGCCTTGGCCTTCCATTCAGCGGGAGCCGTTGCATTCACTTCCGCACCCAGTACATTCATGGTAGTGATGTAAATGCCCCAGCGGATGAGATCGAATTTGCGGAGTGCTTCAAAGCCGAGTTCATGGGAGCGCTCATTGTACACCGCAGCCCTGAATTCGCTTTCATCCAGACCGGCAGTCAATTCATATACTGCAGCAGGATCCGGAGGTGTGGGCAGGGTAAGACCGAAGGCGCGTTTCCTTACTGCGTTGATGGCAGCGTATGCATCGGCAGTTGGACCGTTCACTTCATTCTCTGCTTCCGCAAACATCAGCAGCACATCGGCATAGCGCAGCAGCGGGAAATTGATGGGTGTTGTGTTCACGTTCTTGGGCAATGCAGTTTCATATTCCCTTCTCCATTTTGCATTGCAGCGATTGTAGATCTGTGCAGCACTGTAGTTGATTTTGGAATTGGCAACTCCACTTACTGTTCCATAATAGAAAGGATTGATCGTCCAGTCGCGGCGAAGATCGCCTGTCTCGAACGAATTGTAATATTTGGCCTGTACGTGCAATGCGCCGTAGCTGTAACCGAAGTTCCGGTCGCTATTGGGAATACCGGTGATGGAACCGATCGCGCCTTCTTCTTCCTGGCCGCCGGTGAGTGATTTATTGAACTCCACCTCCCAGAGACATTCTTTGGGATCGTATTTATCGGCAGCATGATTAATGAAGATCTGCTTGTAGTCAGGGTTCAGCACATGGCCATTGGCAGGCTCCATTACTTTGAGTGCCCATTTCCTGGCTTCTGCAAATCTTTCCGTATTCTTCACCGGCTCTCCTGCCCATTTGAGGTTCACCCTGGCAAGGATGCCCCACACGGTGGATTTGGTGATGCGGCTGTTGAATGCGTAAGCGGAAGAAGGCTGCACCAGTTCGGCTGCTTCTTCCATGTCTTTCACGATTTGCTCAAACACTTTGGCAACGGGCGTACGTGCAACATTCACGTCGCTGGCGTTGGCAGTGGGTTTGATTCGAAGCGGCACATCGCCCCAGTTGCTGGCCAGCATGAAGTAGTAGTAACCTCTCAGGAAAAGAACTTCTCCTTTTGCGGCGTCGCGTTTGGCTGCGTCCATAACCAGTTCCGGCTTATCGATATTGGCGAGGAACATATTGGCACGGTTGATCCCCTGGTAGAACAGGTTCCACATACCATTGATGCCTACATGGGTGGCGTCGTAATTATTGAAAGATAGATCGATGGGTGTTGAGCTCAGTGAGTTGAAACCTTCATCGCTGATATCATTTTCAAATATCAGTGTTCTTGAATAAGTGTTGGTCTTTCCCAGAACGTCGTAAACACCGGCGAGGGACGTCATCACGTCTGTTTCGTTCTTGAAATAGTTTTCCGGTGATACAAAGTCTGTAGGCACTTTGTCGAGGAATTTTTTACAACCAACGGATCCTGTGATGGCTGATAAAACAAGCAGGCTATAGATGATTCGTTTCATAACGAAATACATTTAGTTGATTAGAAAGTAGCGTTGAGACCAAAAACCATTGTTCTTGCCCTGGGGTAAGCTGAGTAATCGAAACCGGGTGTGAGTGCGGAGTTGCGCACACTCACTTCAGGATCGTAACCACTGTAGTTGGTCCAGGTGTACAGGTTCTGCGCTGTTACATACACGCGTACAGCGCTGATCTTCGCTTTCTTCAGGAGCGCCGGTGAGAAGTTGTATCCCAGGCTCACTGTTTTCAAACGGAGGAAGGAGCCGTCTTCAACCATACGTGTTGAATAGTATTTGCTCATGGTGCCTTTGGCAACGGGGATCTTCGAGTCCTGGTTTTCCGGGCTCCAGCGGTCAGCATAGTATGCATACTGGTTGGTGTTGAACTTGTAGCCGGTTCCGAGCGCCCATGTATTGGCATTGTAGATGTCGTTGCCATATGACCACTGGAAGAGCACGTTCAGGTCAAATCCTTTGTAATAGAAATTATTGGTGAAACCGCCGGTATGGATGGGCAGCGGATTGCCGATCACGGTACGGTCATTGTTATCGATGATCCTGTCTCCGTTCAGATCTTTGTATTTGATATGACCCGGCTTGATGTTGGCGCGGTCCTGGCCGTTGTTGGTAACGGTTGATTTCAGGATATAGTTGTCGCCGATCTTGTCGAAATCATCGTAGGTATAAACGCCATCCCACACGTGTCCGTAGAACTGCGCAACCGGCTCATTCAGGCGTGCGATATATCCGGGGATCAGCACCCAGTCATCACCCCAGTATTGTGTGCTGAGCATGGAGTACTCATTGTCTGCCAGCTCCAATACTTTGTTTCGGTTGAAAGAGATGTTCACTCCGGAGTTCCAGCGGAAGTCTTTATTGTTCACGATGCTGGCCTGCAGGTCGAACTCCAATCCTTCGTTTCTCACCTTACCGATATTCTTGAACTGACGGCTGTAGCCGGTATTGCCGGGGAGGTTGGCATTGAGAAGAAGATCGCTGGTATTCTTGCGATACACGTCTGCAGTGAATTTCAGCCATCCGTTGAAGAACTCAAGATCCAGGCCCAGGTCCATCTGAGCGGTGCGCTCCCATTTCAGGTCCTTGTTACCCATACTGCTGGGATAGCTACCGTTATTGGGTGTATTGCCCCAGGAGTAACCTGCTTCAATGGGTACGCTGTATCCTGCAAAGTAAGAGAAGTTACCTACGTTGTTGTTGCCGGTGATACCCCAGCTGGCGCGAATCTTGGCGTCAGAGATAAATTTGATCTGCTTCATCCATTTTTCAGAACCAAGTCTCCATGCAAAGGCAGCAGATGGGAAATAACCCCATTTGTTGTCCTGTGCAAAACGGGAAGAACCGTCTGAGCGGAAAGATGCAGTGAACAGGTATTTGCCGAACAGTGTATAGTTGGCGCGTGCGAGGAATGAAGCCAGGCTCCATTCTGAACTGGTGCTTGTAATGGAAAGAGGTTTTCCTTCGTCAAGCCCGCTGAGACCAAGACCTTCACTCGGCAACAGGATGGCGTAAGCACCCAAAGCATTGCTGGTGCCTCCCTGCATAGTGAAACCACCCAGCACGGTCAGGTTATGTGCCGCATTGAAACGTTTGTTCCAGGTGAGGGTGTTCTCATTCAGCCAGCTGCTGCTGTTGAAGAAAGTGAGGCCACCGTTCACACGGTTATTGGTAGATGGGTTACCGCTGCGCGTTTGTGAGTTGTTGAATACATCGGAGCGCGTGATGCCTCTTGTGTAACCACCGGTGGTCTTGAATTTCAGGTTGCGTAGAATGGAATATTCTGCATAACCGTTGGCCACCAGGTTCTCACTGAAGTTCTGGCGCAGTTCATTCTGCGTTGTTACGATCGGGTTGTAGCGGTGTTCCTGTGAAGGTTCGATCTCCGGATCGTTAGGAGATTCCAGCAGGTCAACGTTTGAGTTGAGCAAGGCGATGGGGCGATAGGCCCACACGCTGAAGAGCAGGTTCAGTTCATTGTTGAAGCCGGAAGAAGAAGTTGGAGTACCCCATGTTTTTGAATTGGCGTAGGATACATTGAAGCCAACCTTCAGTTTGTCGGTCGCTTCATGATCGATGCTCAGGCGGCCCTGCAGCCTTCTGAAGCCCGAGTTGAGGACGATACCATCCTGGCCGAGGTAGCTGCCGGAGGCGGCCATTTTGGTTTTGGCATTACCACCGCTTACGCTGAGGTGATGGCTCATCATGGGCGCGCGGCGCATGATCTGGTCTTCCCAGTCGATGCCCGTTTTATTTCTGTAATAATCCAATGGTAAAGTGTCTTTCACTCCGTTCACGGTCTGCTCCAGGTACATCTGTGAAGCGAGCGTTGGATTGATCTCGGTCTGCAGCTTTACGAATTCGTAAGGGCTCAGTACATCGAGGCGCTTGCTGCTTTCCTGGAAGCCGTAGTATGTGTTGTAGCTGATGGCGGTCTTTCCTGCTTTGCCTCTTTTGGTAGTGATCACCACTACCCCGTTGGCGCCGCGTGCACCGTAGATGGCGGTAGCGGAGGCATCTTTGAGCACATCGATTGATTCGATGTCGGCCGGGTCGATGGCATTGATGATATTGGCGGCATCGCTACCCGGATCTTCCATGGGGAATCCGTCGATCACGTACAGCGGACTGTTGCTCTGGGTTACGGAGTTACCACCGCGGATCACCACGTTGATGCTGGAGCCTGGCTTGCCTTCTGATGAAACCACTTGTACACCGGCAATGCGGCCGGCGAGGGCTTCATCGAAAGATTTTACCGGGGCCTTCTGCAGGTCGGCGATATTGATACTGCCCACGGAACCGGTGAGGTCTTTGCGGCGTACCTGTCCATAACCAACTACCACTACGTCTTTCAGACTTTGCGGGTCCTTGGTCATGTTTACGGTGAAGTTGCCGGCCCTGGTGTAATTCACTTCGCGCGAGAGATAGCCTGCGCTGGTGAATACAAGAATGCCTGGCAGTTTGGGTAAGGTAGCGGAGTAATTACCCTGGTCGTCTGTTACGGTTCCGGTTTTGGAGTCTTTGATCATCACGGATACGCCCGGCAATGGTTCGCCATCTTCGCCGAGGACCTTACCCGTGATTTTTGCCTGTTGTGCCCATATGCACTGCGTGGAGAGCAGGAAGAGCACAAGCAGGGACGCTGTACGTTTCATAAAGCAATCGTATTTAATCGTTAACTGAAAGAGATGTTTAAGTGTTAGTTTGGTTGTCATAATTTCCAGTAACCTTTATGGTCAACCGCTTTTGCAAACGGATTGACCAGGTGATCAATGATTACAGCCAGTTCAGCCCTGGTGATGGCTCGGTTAAGGTTGAAATTGGTGAGAGACCATTTCGGCCACGCTGTAGAAAGCATAGCAGTGAAGTCCTGGTAGGATACCGGAAACGGCTGCTCGTCGCCGATCGCGGGGTGTTGTTGCTTGTATTCATAGATTACCACGGATACGGCGCCGATGGTAAGTGGTGCTTCTGTTGGAGTGGTTATAACAGTTGCAGGTTCTGCGTTTGGAGAGACCGTAACGGTTTGATAGCCCTGATCGGGTTTTGTACCCGTGAATTGCTGCCAGCCTTCTGTGAAAGTGCCGTTGTAAACCAGTGAGTCCGGATAGAACCAGGTCTGGTTGGCCCATTTGTAAGCGATGCCTTTTCCTTTGAGGATGCCGGTGGCACCGATGCGCTGGATGGCGGCAAAATGTTTGTGACCATAAGGCACATCTATATAAGGCATGAGATAAGCGCCTGCATCCAGTAATGATCTTTGAACTGCACGTACGCCAACATTGGCCGGTGTGGTACGTTGTTGTACTGATAATGCTGCCAGAGCTCCGGCTGCCTGTCCGGTGAGCAGTACACAGGGCTGCAGACGCGTAGTTCCGTTCACTACATTGCTTACGCTGATGCCTTTCTCGGCAATGATGATCCCCGTTGCTTTAGAAGGAATGAGCGTGCCAAGGGGAACAGAGTAAGAAGGCACGGGATAGAATTCCAGGTGCTGCGGTGCAGCCAGGTTTTTCTTATGGTGATGGTCGATGGGATAATCACCCACGGAAATAGCGGTGCGGTACAGTGGTTCGCCGTAGGTGAATGGATCGGCCAGGTGACGCATGGTGTAGCGTACTATCCCTTGTACACGGCGGCCTTCACGGTAGTATGGAATGATGGCAAAGCGGTCCTGTGTAGGGAATTCATCGTTGGTAAGACCAAGATGTTTATAACCCAGCTGGTGCTGGATGAAATAGATGAACCTGCGTGTAGTGGCTTTTGCTTTCTCTAATTCGATTTCACGTTGGGCCGGTGTGAGCTCCACTACATTGAGGTAGGTATCGTTACCGGCCTTGGGCCAGTTGAGCAGGTACTTGTTATTGGGCAGCTTCGCATACTCCAGCATGGCCTTGCTGTTGACGGTGGGCGCCGGTTTGGAAGAGTCTTTATAATAGTCTGTGCAGGCTCCATCGAATTCTGCAGGATCATAACCGGCAGGTTTTGCGATGGTGCAGTCGGCGGCAGCGCCATAATCTTTCAGGATAGCGCAATAAGTCAGATCCTGCACCACATCATTGGTTTCAGTGATACCCACTTTCTCATGGGTGATGGATTCTGCTTCCATGCCCAGATCGTAGGGGATCTTTGCACTGGCCATGGCATCGCCCATTTCAGTGGCATCGATGGTAACGGCGGCTGTGATGGTAAGTGTTTGTTTCTTATGGTTGATGAATCTTGCGCCGGTAACTGTATTGCCCCTGGTGAGGGTTTTCTCAAAGCGCCAGCCGTAGCGGATCTGCAGTGTTCTGAGCGGCGCTGTGATGGCTTTGAGGATGCTGTCGGCCACATGAGGTTCAAACTGGGTATTGCTCACCCAGCCTGTTTCAACGGCAGCGGGACCTCCGTATACTTTGTACAATTGCTCGCGGAACTCGCGCCAGATGCCGGAAGGCAGGCGGTGGTTCCCATCGGTGGCGGATACGCCTGCAGCGGAGAGCATGCCTCCGAGCCAGCCGGTCTCTTCCACCAGCATAACGGGTACCCCCATGCGTGCTGCCTGAATAGCTGCGGCTGTACCGCCGGTGCCCCCTCCTATTACCAGCACTTTGGTGCTGATCCTTTGTTGGGCCTGTGCCGGCATCATTCCTGCAATCAATACACTTAACGCTACGAGTTTTCTTACAAACATGGCTAACAATTCAATTGTGTTAGGGTATCGCACTATTTACCGGTTACCTGCTGAATGGCATCCCACCAGTTGCGCTGCACAATGTGCACGATATCGAAGATCATCAGGCCATCGGTCTTATCCAGGCACATCTGCATGGCTTTAATGAACTGATCTTTGTTCTTTTCGTATTGCTCTACATACAATCCGCCCAGCACGGGTGCTGCTCCTTTGGTGAGCTCCATGGCCCTTTCTGCCGAGCCTTCCACTGAATACACGGGACTGCGCTGTGTGCTCATCCCCGCTTCAGTTCTGGCGGCGCGGTAGGTGTTGGACTGATGTACTTCTTCTTTGCTTACTTCATAATAATAACAGCCGGTGGTATACAGGTCTAACAGCTCCGCATAACCGTATTTCTGGTATTTTGGTGTGGCCCAGCTAAACTCCTTTGCCACATCGAATTTGTTACTGGCCCAGTTCACGCCTACTTCATAATAGGTAGGATACCAGGCTCCGGTATAGTCGCCGAAGATGATGTTCTTATTCGCTTTTTTAGCCGTCTTCCTGGCTTCTACAAAGAAGTTGTAGATGATGGAAGCTCTCCATTCGATCCATTGCTTGTAAAGAGGGCCAGGTGTTTTGGTGGATTTACCGTCTTTCTTTGTATAGCTGTAAATATCCTGCGGGAAATTTTCCACTTTCTTACCGGTGTATTTCTCGAAAAGTTTCCGGCTCAGCGGAGAGAAGTCTGCTTCAAATCCATCGTAACGTACACGGTCCAGGATCACGCCGTCCAGGCCCGGGTGTTTCTGGATCAGCTCCTTTAATAGGTTTAGCTGGTATTGCTGCACTTGCGGATCGGCGGGGTTCAGCATACCGCTGTATTTGGAACTGATATCGGAGATCTTTGTGAGACCGGTGTCCAGGTAGTTGATGGATTGCCAGGCGGCACGGTCTTCGTAGATAATGCCTTTCTTAAACTTGCTATGCCCACCGGAGAACACGTTCATGCTGGCATGGATGGTGAGGCCTAGCTTATGGCCTTCTTCTATGAAGGTCTGCAGCACATTCAGCTCCTTTGGAACCTTGTGCCCGCCCCATTCTGCGAGCTCTGGCGCATATTTGCTTTTCCAGAGTACGAAGCCGGTGATGGGTTTTACATCCACCACTATATCAGTCACGCCAACCTCTTTTGATTTGGCGAGATAGAATTTTATGGAATCTGCGTTGGACATGCGCTGGAAATTTGCATGTGCATCAAACCAGAGCATCACGCGCTTCTGGGCCGGAGCAGAGAAGCCGGTGATCACCAGCAGCAGTATGATCTGTAGGGTACGGGTCATCATTGTGCGTTGGTTTTTTGTTGGATCTTTTCCATTGTTCTCCAAACCTGGAAGAGCGCTCTCGGAATATGGAAACATCCTTTCCATTTTCCACCTTTCAGCGGCAGGAAGGCCTCTCCTCTCCTGTTGAGATAGCCGAACCATTCGCCGAATTGCGGGTCTTTGAAATACTGCCAGGTATACTGGTGTACTTTGTTGAACCAGGCTGCGCAGGCCGGATCGCCCGTGTGTAAAAATCCTTTGGCCAGCGCCACCAGGGTTTCTACATGCACCCACCATAGTTTCTGGTCCCATTCCAGTTGCTGCGGTGGGTTGCCCTTGATATCCATGAAATAGTACATACCGCCAAACTCCTTGTCCCAGCTGTATTCCAGGGTATTGAGCATGATGTCTTTCGCTTTTTCTATCAGGGCCTTATCCCCCATTCTTTCACCCAGGTCCATAATGAACCACATGGCTTCAATGGCATGACCAGGGTTGATCAGTCTTCCTTCGAAGCTGTCTGAGAATGCACCTTCAGGGGTTACATTCTCCAGGATCAGTCCATGTTCAGGCTGGTAGAAAACCTCCATTACATCGTGGATCACGGTCGGGATAAAGCTGTTCACCCTGTCGGCGCCCAGGATATGTTCCATTTCAAGGCTAAGGTTGCTCAGGATCATAGGAAGGCTGAAATTCCTGAGAGGTCTTGTTCCGGGATACAACTTATTGTAAGAACCTTTCCAGTTGTGTTGCTTGCGGATAATGTTCTCAAAGGTATCTAATGCTATTTGTTTATATCGCGGGTTTGGATTGGCTTTATCCATAGCTGCAAAGGCCATGGTGGCAAATGCATCACTGAATATATTATAGGGCTGCACCAATGGTTTTCCATCGGCAGTCATGGAAAAATACCAGTTCCCGTCAGCGTCCCTTCCATATTTTTCCAGGAAGTCCGCGCCATGTTTAGCGAAGGCCAGCCATTCAGCACGTTCTTCCACCTGCTTGTACATATAGCTGAACGTCCAGACCTGGCGGCCCTGGAGCCAGATGAACTTATCGGTGTCGTAAACGCGGCCGTCGCGGTCGAGACAGGTAAAATACCCGCCGTTCACTTCGTCCTTGCTGTGCTGCATCCAGAAAGGAAGGATATTGTTGGTGAGCTCGTTCTTGTATTGGGTAGCGTATAGGATAGGATCAAAGGCAATTGACTCCGTTGTAGC
>Ga0247823_10002727_pt1 | contig 14493 bp, 11 predicted proteins | sample 13C_PalmiticAcid_2_FD_192426 | JGI IMG/M metagenome (GOLD analysis project Ga0247823, IMG submission 192426) | Soil microbial communities from agricultural site in Penn Yan, New York, United States - 13C_PalmiticAcid_Day30 | ecosystem: Environmental > Terrestrial > Soil > Agricultural land...
TACGACAGTACGACTGGCGATGTCAAACCCACCACAGCCGGTTCGGAAGCCCCAATCATCGGTGTTATCACCCACCTGCGCGGCGTCAAGAATATCGCGGACGAAAATTCCTCGGTACTCCCTGCCAACGCAAACGTGATCACCTGGGCGACCCACTACGAGCAGAACTTGACCTAGTCTGGAGACTAATCACTTATGAGCGAACAAATTGAAGCTCCTGAGGTTTTTAACCCGAAGTTTGTCGAGTCGTTGCTCGCATGCCCGGAGGGACATAATAAGTCCGCTTCGGATGCTGGTTCCTCGATGATCCGCCGCAAGATTCGTGAAAACGGATTCAGCCGCCGGATTATCCCGCCGAAAACCGTCTCGAAAGCAGATCTCAACCAATGGCTCGACTCCGAGCTTCCGGCTATCATCGAAGAGATGGAGCCGAACAGCCCCGGTGCCAAGTCCATTCCGTTCAACGATACACCTGACTCGGTCGGCTATCGTGGGGACAAGTTCGTGATCCGCTTCTGCCTGATTACTACTCGGGAGTACGTAAAGAACATTTACGAGTTGATGACCTACAAGATGGACCTCCGTCAGGTGATCATCGACAATGCTCTCAAGGACATTCAGAAGACTGAAGATGCCCGCTTCATCGCGGCTATCGACGCAATGGTTGGTTCCGTTGGAGGCAACGGTGACTCCGGTCACCCGCAGAACTTCCAGATCGAAGGCCAGATGACCCGCGACAGCTATGTCGAGGTCTACAGCTACCTGGAAGACTACGACCTCAACAACGGCGTGATCCTGATGAATCGTAAGACTGGTAAGAACTTCCTGAAGTTTGACCGGTCGGAAATCGGTGGCGACCTTGCCCAGAGCCTCTTCACTGAGGGTCTCCAAGCGCTGACCGAGGCGAAGATTGGTGGTATTCCACACATCTTCACGATCAAGAAGGACCTCGTTCCAAACAACGTCGGTTACGTCTTCGCTGAGCCGAAGTACCTCGGACGATTCTACATCCTCACTGACGTCACTATGCACGTCAAGCGGGAGAAGAACATCATCCGTACTTCTGCCGAGGAGTGCATCGGTGTGTCGATCCCGAACGTGGCAGCAGCTGCCCGCTTCGAGTTCGTGCCCGCCTAATAGCACACGACAGAGCAGTTATTTCAAAAGCCCCAATCTGGCAACGGATTGGGGCTTTTTGTTTTTAAATTGAACTCGCTTTATTTCCCCGGGTCATTGAAAATTCCCCATAATTACCGTCTTAAGCCATGCCTGATTTAATCTCTGATCATCCCAATTTCATTGAGGGATTCGTTAAGGAATGCCGAGACCAAGGACTCCTGGAATATGAAGCAGCTGCCTGTCTGGAGACAGTTCGCTTCCAGGACGAGCTGGCAAACAATGATGCATTCCGTACTGGGTTCTACACTATGGACAAGTCGGCAGCTCCTGGTCCTAAGGTGCTTCCCTGGCTGATGGACGGTCTTCGTCTTGGGGGTAAAGGCTTGAAAGCTATGGGGCGTGGGGCTGGTAATCTTTTCACCAAAGCGCGGGGCACTAAGGTGAATCCCAAAGCTCTCGCGGCTGGTGTTGGAATCCCTGCCGGAGCCTATGGTTTGCGAGAATTGACCAACGCAAAAGCCCGGGAAACAGATCTGAAGGACAATGCTATGTTCGATCTGGGGGTGCCTGATTATGCACAGCAATACCTCCAATCCCCAGGAGGCACAGCTCAGCCTGCAGGTGGGGGCAAATCGGATAATATCTTTCTGCCACCGTCTGTCTTTGGCTCTACAGCCTCCCAATTGCCCACTACCAATTCAGGTTTAGTCTCAGGACCAAACGGACGTGTCACTGTCCCCAATGCCAATCTGGATGCCCTGAATAAGCGGCGTGGTGAATTAGACAACCAGATCAAGGCAATGCAGACACAGATTGCTGGGGTGCAGGGAACTGACCTCAATTCCATCCTGGAAAAGGAGCGTTTGAGCACAGCGCTTGGAGGCTTAACCAATGAGCGCAACTCCATTCTAGGCTCTGTTGGTGGTACAGTAAGCAAACTGCAGGGAGATCAAACTGCTATGCAAAACCGTTCCGGGGATGTCATCAATGCCCAAACCAAGATCCTGGCAGAACGACAGGCTCAGGCAGACCGCTTGGCCCGGTTGCTTTCTGGACAAGAGCGCCGTGGTTGGTTCGAAAACCTTTGGACACCACAAACGCGACAGGACCAAGTGCAGCAAGCCCAGCGCCTGTTGACCGAAATTGAACGCCGCAGGGCTTTGGTTCGTCAGGCTGAGGGAGTACGCAGCAATCTTCAGTTGGTTGATCCAGCCTGGACTGCGCCTACTAACTAATGAGCACCAACCACTACATCACTGCAGAGGATGTACGTAACTTCATGCTGGATCGCAGCGCGAAGGACAACCCTGTGCAGTTGGATCTGGTCTTTGCAGAAACAGAGATTGATGATGCCATGCGGCGTGCTGCCCGGGATTACAATTCGCTCCCGCCATACACGATCAAGATTGATCCCACTCGGCTGCCTGGTGACACCAACATCTTCCTGGATGCTATTGCCGAGCAGCTGTGTATCAGCCGAATGTCCAAGCTGATGCGGCAGGATTTCGACTTTGTGGCTGGTGGTGTAGAGACCAATCAGGTGCGCACGGAAATCAGTCACCTCAAGTCCCTGATCGAGCTGTACGGCACCCGCTGGCGGGAACCTGCTAAGCAGATCAAGGCAACTATTGCCCTCAACACGATGTGGGCGCATTATTGATGCATGTCAGTAAACCCCTTCGTCGATATCCAACTTTCCCCCAGCTACGGGGATAGGACGTGCCTGGTAAACTGGATTCTGCAGTCCAGGTTCCGGGATGGGTTGATCTTTGTGTTCCGCAGTGTGGACGGGGTGAAATTCGAGCTGTTGAATGATCAGCCGGTGGTACTCACTCCCTATTACATCGATTCGACACTTCCTGCCGACAATCGTATCGACAATGTTTACTACCGCCTGCTCCTCATTCATGAAGGGCAGGAATACGACAGCAACATTATTGGATTTTTCGACAAACTGACCCGCTACGAGTACGGGATGGTGCACGCCATGATCCAGCGCAAGTTCCTGCACATGCGGACTGGAAATGGTCTGGAAGTCCTGTTCTACGTTCCCCTGACCACAGGAACTCCCTGTGATTATTATGATCCTGAAACCCAACAGGTAACAGGCGTTGATTGTCCTGACAAATACGCAGGCAACCCGGAGATGGACTGCTTTGGACAGAAATTCCGGGGTGGGTATACCAAGCCGGTGAATACCTGGATGAAGGTTTTGGATAGTGGCCCCATCATGATCATCGATTCAGAGGCTGGCTTGGGGCAAGTGGACGAGTACACAGTGCAGGCCCATATGCTGGCATTCCCTCGCCCCAAAAAGGATGACTTGATTATTCATCCGCCAACAGATAATCGATATGCAGTGGGTGAAGTGGTCAAACCCTATATGTTCAAGGGGATTGTCCCAATTGCCTACGATGTGAAACTACATTTGCTGAGACGGGATGACCCACGCTACCGTGTGCCTATTCCAAAACCATAACAAACTATGAGTGATTCTAATTATTTTTTTGTGTTTGATGTCGAGTCTGTAGGCCTTTACGGAGAAGGCTTTGCAGTGGCTGGGGGTGTGTATTTGGACAACGGCGCTTGTCAATACGAGTTCTCTTTCAGCTGCCCCCCAGAGGAAGTAGCACATCCAAATCCCGAATCTGATCCTGAGCTGAATTGGGTAAAGAAAAATATCCCTGTGCTTGAGGTAACGCATCACAATGCTGAAGGAGTGCGAGATGCCTTTTGGAAGGAATGGGAAAAAGCCCGCATGCGTTACCGAAATATTGTGATGGTGGCAGAAGTTCCCTACCCAGTGGAGATGAATTTCATTCGAGCCTGTCTGGGGGACAATTGGGCTGACCGGGGCGAGCTGGCTCCCTACCCCTTTGTGGATATTGCCTCCATTCGTTTGGCGGCAGGATTTGATCCAATTGCCACATCAGAGCGCAAGCCCAGTGAATTACCGGCGCACAATCCATTGGCAGACTCCCGCCAATCCGCGCGGTTACTGGCTGAAGCATTGGATAAAATTCGTGGGCGGGCAGACAAACATACTGTCACCATTGGTAACCCAAAGGCCGTCGCCAAGGTGCAGTTCTTTTCCGGAAAACCCAATGACGAATGGCCGGGAAATGTCCCACAGGAAGACACCCCCAAACCAAATGCCCAAGTCACCCATTATTCTGAGCCCTGTATCGGGGGACTGGCCCATCTTCACGTATTAGAATAATGAGCACGACACAAGAATGCGCAAAAGAACTGGAGTGCTGCCTGCACCTTCCCAAGGACATGGTGACACTCCGACGCATCTTTTTGTCCATTCTTCGTCTACATTTTTCGGACCCAGGGCACTATGGGGTGTATCAGGACGAGCTGGGTTGTTTCTATTACTCCAGCGACCCAGAAAAGGCTTCTACACTCCATGTAGCCCTGATGCATACTGTTGATCCCAAGAAGATTGGACCATTGCCTGCCATCTACGTAGGAATATCCAGTGCGACCTTCGAGAAACAGGCTATTGATAATTACCAGAGTGTCAGTGCAGATGGTGCCACATCCATCTTCACCAATCTGTGCCAGGCTGCAGTGAAGATCTCCCACCTGGCCAGGTCTGCTGATCAAGCCATTCTTCTGGCAGAGAACACCCTGTCTGTGATGGCCGGAATGCGTCCCCAGTTGATGGAAGTATTCAGCTTCCTGATGTTCGATATTCAGCAGATCACTGAGCCAAAGATACAGGAAAAAGGATCTGACACTGCTTACATTGTTGACGTTAATGTGTCCCTCGCATTTAATTTCCTGATGTCTTGCAATATAGAGAGCCACCCTCTCGCCCGGATTGGTTTGGATTTGACTCCTGAAGCCGGGATTTGAGTAGAAATAGATTTACCCATTTCAAAAAAACTACTAGCATCCCGTTATGGCAATCCCGAATTATTTGTCTCCGCAGCTGATCATTAAGCAACAGCTTGCCCGTACTACTGCTGCGACTCTTGCCCGATCAAATCCGGTTGTCATTGGACCTTCGTACCTGCTCAGCCGATACGGCAAAGAGACTGTGCAAAAGGTCGCATTCAATTCTGCAGGGCAGAACCTCAGCTACACCTACGCAAATGGCAGCTCCTTTACCACCCTTTCTGCGCTCACTCATGCTGTGGATGTCGATAGCGTTCGTCTCTATGGTGAGAGTCTCGAAGCTTCCCTGGTAACGTTCCCCACTGGCGGCACAAACAAATTTTATCTGCTCAGCGCCTCTGAGCCCAATGTCATCTACCTGGACGGTGCCAATGTTGCTGGCTCGGGTTTGGAGACGACCCTGCGGGGGCGTGAGGTCACTGTTGGGGACATTGTTTATGTCACTGACGGTATTGCAGCGTCTGCTCGGAAACGCCGGGTAGCCGCCCTTCGTGGTACGACCATTGCCTCCAGCTATGGCTCCAACACTGCTCAGGACGACACACACGCTGCCAACAGCAGCTACAACCCTGCCACCGATAACCCGGTGACTGGTGACAACCCTGTTATTGTTTCCAGTGAGGCTGGTTCGACTTTGACAGTGGTTGATGTGACTGATTTCAATGGCCTCCTTCGTGGTGCCAAGCTCAATGGTCGCTACGGTGAAGAGTTCACCCTCACCTGCCGCACGGGTGGTGCCCCTGCTACTGCAACTTTTGATATCAGCTCCAAGTCTGGTCTTTATTCGGCGACCAACGTCGCCACGACCAACAACTCAGGTGACTGGCGGATCACTGATTCCAATGCTGGCGGAGAACTGGCAGGAATCGACGTTAACATTGACGCCACAACCATTGCGCAGGGCGATACCTGGACCTTTGAGGTCTATGGGGCTTATGATCGTCTTTCCAACACCCAAGTCGACGCAAGTGACGAGGGCGATGGTTACACAGGCCCTGAGGACACAACCTACCTGATCGAAGTGATCACTGGGCAGTCTGGCGTTGGTGCTCTTGGTGTTACAGGTGCAGAAGTCCGCATCAGCGACACCGCTGGTCTCGACGAAGTCACTGAAGTCACCCTGACCAACAACACTGTCTTTGACGTAGGAACCTTTGGTCTGCAAGCCAAGTTCAATTTCACTTCAGCTCCTGCGCAAGCTGGTCTGCGCAAGGGTGATGTTTACTACATCCACGCCAAGGCTCAGTCTGAAAGCTCCACCAACTTTGACAAAGTGGTGCTGGATGGCCCTGCTGCGGACACAACCCTCTTCGACCCAGAAGATCCGCTTCTGGTGGAATTCCGCCTACCATTCACTGGTGAAATTCTGGACACAGACGCCTCTGATGGAGTTGCCTGGTCGGCTGACAGCACTGATGTGACTGTTGATCCTACCTTGGCCCTCTTCGTGGACGAGCGTGATTCGGGATACAAGTGGGTCGCTTATGTGACTGCTGTGGGAACGTTGAGCAACTCGTTCCGGGCAGTCAAGAAGGCTACTACCACTGAGGGGCGCATTTCCATCACCTCCACTGCAGACATCATCAGCAACCTGGGAACCATTGATATCGACAATGAGTTGGCCTTCGGTGCTAACGAGATGCTCTCTGGCGGACAGGGAATCCGGATCTTTGCACTTCGCACCAATGGTGCAACTCTGGCCGACTTCGCTATAGCTTTGAAGAAGCTGGAAAGCTCGGACACGGTCTACGCCCTGTCTCCGTTGACCACGGATCAGGACATCATGATCGCGACGAAGAATCACTGCGAAGCGATGTCTACGCCGCAGAAGAAGAACTTCCGCCGATGCTATTGCAGCACCGACAGCCCGGGTAAGTATCTCTACGTGGAGAAGGACAATGATGACAACAACTTGCTCGCTACTGTGGGCGATTACGCTGGTCAGAACGTCCTGCTCACGACTCCTAACGATGATATCGATTTCACGATCCTGAATCTTCGCACGGACGATGTCATCCACTTCGTCACCAGTGGTGATGAATACGAGATCCTGGAAGTGGTTTCGGCCAACGAATTGCTCCTCAAGGAAGGTCCTGTCGCAGCGATCTCCCCGGCAGTGCAGTTCGTGATCTACAAGGCTGACACCTCTGCCAATAACGGCGATTTCGTGATCAATCGGTCGCAGGCTCTCAATAGCCGCCGGGCGTGTAACGTCTGGTGCGAGGGCGGTACTCGGTTGATTGGTTCGACCCTGACCACGATCCCATCGCGGTTCCTGGCTTGCGAAGTTGCGGGTCTCCGTTGCGCGGCTCTGCCTCAGCAAGGTCTCACCAACTTCGAAATCAAGGGTGTTACGGATGCTGCATCAATGTACACACGCTACACTCCAGATGAACTGGACACGATTGCCTCCAATGGTGTTTGGATCATCACCCAGGATGTGGAGAGCGGAACGATCTTCAACCGGCATCAGCTTACCACTGATTCTAGCAACGGATCGCTCTACTACGAGGACAGCGTTGGTGTCAACCTGGACAACATCAGCTACCAGTTCAAGGATCGGTTCTCGCCTTACATCGGCAAGAACAACGTCACCTCTCGGTTCCTGCAACGCCTGCGCAGCGAGGCATTCGATATCCTCAACTCTGCTACCCAAGCAGACTTGGATCTGGAAATCGGACCACAGCTCAATGGCTTTGACAACCTGGTCGTAGAGGCTGACGCAACCCAAAAAGACACCATCAATATCGCAGGCGATCTGCTCATGCCGATCCCTGGAAACACCATCGTGGTGGATCTGAATGCGGTCCTTGATCTCGCCCAAACAATTCAATAATCTATAAGCCATGATCGATTTCTGGGGCTATAACCGACAGGTAAAAGCCAACGACCAAGTCGTTAGCTCTGAGTTCTGCAACCTCACTCTTGGTGGGGGCCGCATGGCTCTGCTCCAAAACCTTTCGGTCCAGTACGGGCGGGAGATCCAATCCATCTTTCAGATTGGTGACCCCAGCATCTACTGGCTGAGCGGTAACGCACAAGGCAACATCAGTGCCGACCGTTTGGTTGGTAAAGATGGCTTCCTGAAGTATTTCAACAATCTTTCGGATACCTGCGGCGTGGTGAAGCCTATTCAAATCTCGCTTGGCGGCGATGGTAAGTGTTCGGTGGTTGGCAAAGGCTCTATCAATTTCCAAGACGGAATTGTGGAGCAAGTCCAGATCGGCACTCAGGCTGGCTCGCTGCGTATTACTGAAGGGTTCAATATCCGAATTGCGACCCTTGACATCAGCTAATACGCTGTTAAGTTCGGCATTGTTCCGGTATTCGTTAGTTGCATTTGTTGGTTCCATGCAACAACCCCAGGTGGTTTGGACACACCTGGGGTTGTTTGTTTTTGGTGGTAAAATAAATTCAATTGTGAGCACACTGCCCCATGCAAACCGTTAGCCAACCCTTTGCCGCCAGTCGGTCCAACCCCACAGCAGAGGCTACCAAACAGAACTCTCGCTCCACCCTGGAGACTGGCAAGATCTATACTGGCAAAGTCCTCATCTCCCGGGAGGATGGTATCGACGTGCAATTGGATGATCTGGGTGTTCGTATCCCAGATTGTATTTGGGCGTCCAGTGTTGTGGGTTCATTGATTGGTCATGCCACGACATTCCTTCCCCCAGTCGGCACCCCAGTCATTCTCCTTTTTGGTAAACCCTCGTTCATCATCGGCTCCTATAGCGATGAATTCCCTTCAGAGGCGCTGGCCAACTACAAGACCATCACAGGCAGCTTCAAGCGGACAGGATTTAAAACCTTCTCCGCCCAGACCAAGACCATCCCAAAACGTACAGTTCCTGGTGACTTGCTGGAGGGTGAAATCGATATCACCAACGCTATGGCATGCGGTCTGCGGTTACTCACCTACATCTCCCAGCTGACCGGTGGGGACCGGGCTAAGGTGGAGTGTCATCTCCTTCAGGACATGGTCCGAATTGTCTGCGAGAACTTCCAGCACCTGTCGGCTTTTGGTAAATTCGAGATCTTCAATAATGGACGATTGAACGTCAAATGGGACGGTACCAGCTACCCCCACGAGGCTTGGAATGTCCCTGAATTGAATGGGCAAAAACTCCCAGTCTCTCAGACCAAAGTGCAAATCTCCTCCGTCGACAAGTACCTGGACATCGGACGGTGGAGGTTGTCGGCCTACATGGGCTTTCTGGGGGACTTCATCAATCTCTTTATCTCTGACCCAGCAGAGCAAGCCGTCAAAATCGGTGAGGACATTCTCCGCTCAGGCAAATGCCGATTCCATGCTGGGAATGATGGGGCGCTATTGTTTCAGTCCACTTCTGAAATCGGATTCGAGCGAGTCACCCGGATTCCTGTGCCTATTCAGCTCAAGCGGCATCAAGACCCCAGTTCGGTGATTGGGGAGGAATTCGAGCAACTCAATAAGGAATTTCTCAAGATCTGGGACTTCGGTGGGAAGAATGGAAAGACTATTCACCATGCTGCATTCCAGCTCCGGGAATATGCTCGTTGGCTGTCGTCCTATCATAGCCTGAGCCGTTTCCTGCAGGTGGACAATGCTGACTATGCAGTGCCTACAGAGGCTGACACACCCGCCCCTAGCTGGAGCAGCAAGGAAAAGGACAAGCAGTCAGCCAACGCTGGGCGTATGGAATACATGGATGCCTACGCTACTATGCGCATCATGAGGGATGGTAGCATCCTGCATTATTGTTCTTATGGGCATTCGTTTCTGATGCACAAAAATGGGGTGCATGTATCCAGCAGCAAGGACCTGACATTTGAGGCTGCCAACAACATTTGGCTGGTAGCGGGGCAGAACATCTACGCCATGGCTCGCCGCAACATCGAGATGTCGGCCATTGTGGGGGGCATTGCCCTGAAGGCCCGCACGTGGCTCACTGCACTTTGTGAGTGGGGTTCGATCTGGCTGAAGAGTGATGCTAAAGATCCCAACAAGGCTGGCTACACTGCTGAAACGCCCGCAGATGCCGTGCAAGACCCTGCGCCTATGGTCCTGGACCAGGCGATCCTATTGGACGCCCCACAGGGCCGTGCAAGCATCCTGGCAGCCCGGCAAATTCAATTGCAGACGCTGGACGCACCAGATGATACCCAAAGTCGCAATGATGTCTCCACAGGAGTGGTGTTGGCCTCCAAACAGTCCAATGTGTCGATCTTTGCAGCCAAGGATGTGAATGTCCGAAGCACTCGTGGGGCATTCATTGTGCAGGTTGCTCAGGAGGCTTTGATCCGGGCAAAGAGTTGGATTTCTGAATTCAGCAGCAAGCTCATCGTCTTTGATAAGAACTTCCAGTACTACAAGAATGCCCTGCAGGTTAATACCCTTCAGGCCAGCATCATCAAGGGCATCAATAACATCTTCGGACCAAAGCTGGGGCCAGTCATTGAACCCAACTCCGGCAGTGGTTCAATTAGAACACATTACAACCACATCAGCAAAAAACAGGATTCGGATAAGGTGGAGTACGCCCCAGCCGATAAGCTGCAGATCACCACTGAAGTAAAACCTGAGCAAGAACCGCCCAAGGTATTCCCCTCTAAGAAGGAGAATGGCCCTGTCTGGGACTTCTTCACTGCCCAGGGGGAATATGCGGTTCCCAAGGCTGTAGAAAACTTTGAAACTCTGACACAACAGCAGCTCCGCCAGGACAATCCTGCCGAGTATCAGGTCTGGGATTTCAACAACCAGAATGGTTTGAAGAGTGGTCCCAAAATCCGCACAGGCGACAAATCGCCGTACCCGGGTAAAGGGGCGTTGCAATACCAACACACTGGCGGAGATAGGCTTGACATTCCTTCTGCAAACAGCAAAAAGAAGAAGCAGACTCCTCTCAAGAAACAGAAACTTAGCTTTCGCTTCCTCAAGCGATAACCTTTATGGCCGATCCTGACATTGATTCCGATTCCCAAGTTGCTCCTGAAGAAGTCCAAGCATACCTACGCAAAGAGCAATGGAAGGGTGCAGATACGGAAGTCCTGGTGGAGGCAGAGCTGACCGAGGAGGAGCGAGACACAATTCTCGGTAAACGGAGCACCACGCATCACGAAAGTAATCTACCTACGAAGGGTGAACCAGTTGCACGCGAAGATGGTAAGGAAGAGCCTGAACTTCCCATGAACCCCATGTTCAACAGGGAAACGCCCAACTTGGAGAACCAGCTGTGGCAAACCCTGATCAACGGGGAATACACTAAGATTGAAGTCACAGAAACTGAGCGTGTTATCTATTTTCGGTCCATGATTATGGACACGGCCTGTAAGTTCGACATTGTTTTGAACTACGGCGAAAACGTCCCTGTGCAGATCAAGAACTGTTCGAACTTCGAATTGAACGTAGTCAAAACAGCATTGGATCTTGCCGATAAGGAGGGGAAGATCGGCACGCAGTCTGAGCTGTTCACCTTGGCTCAGTATTACATGGCAGCCGTGCGTTGGATTGGTTTCAATGAGCAACCAGTCGAGGCATTCAAATGTGACACAGATGCTTCAATAGAACAAAATGCACAAAATCTGCGCACTTTCGCTCAAGCCAAGATCCTACCGATCAATGGTGCGAAGTGGGGCGCTATTCTGACAGCCCTGATGGTTTACGAGGCCAAGATCCGGGCTTGTGGCGACGCGGCACTAAAAAAAAATTCCTCTGCAACCGCAGGTGCCGTCTCCTCCTAATCGCCTACATGCGGGGGTTGTTGAAGCCCGAGAACGCATACGGTCTTCAATCTGACCTCCGTGAGATCACCATCCTTCACGCCCTGGCAGCCGAAAAGGATGCCCAGGACATGATTGAGCAGATCCGCATCCAGGCCACTTTTGTCCCAGTTCTGCGTGGTGATGGGGCCAAGCGCCTCCTCGTTCAGCTTGCCCAAATGCTGCGACGATTTACTGAATACAAGGAGGGCAATATCTGGTATAACGATGGCCAGCCTGACAGTGCGGAGAATATCGAAGCAGCTGTCAAAGTTTACGAATTACTAGAAAAGAAGGGTCTGCTTACCGATTAACGCCATGCCAGAAGGTATATACGACGAGAGAGGCAATAGCTCAGCCTTTGGCCCCCAAAACGGTGGTGACGCATTCACCCCGGGTGAGCAGGCGTTTGCAAACCTGCGCCGTCGCCAAGGCCAGGCAATGATGGAGTATGCGTCCAACCAGGACGCTCTCAGTCGTTTTCTATTCAATAGCATGCAGCAGGGCTTTGCAGGTGGCCCCAACCGTATGGGAGACATGGGGCGTGTCATGCAATACGGCATTGGCCTGGCGAATTCCCGAGGCATCTTCGGCGGGGGCAATCCGGTCGATCTGATGTATGGCATTCAGCAGGCGGCAGGTAGCGGTATGCGGGTCAACTATGGTGGACAAAGCTTTCAGTTCGCAGGGCCTGGCGCAACGACCGATATGGTCAGCCGCCATACCTTCGACATGTTCCAAAAGAACTTCTACAACAACATCACTGGTGCAGCTTTCACCAATAAAACAGCTGGGCTGAACAAAACCGACATGGGTGTGCTGTTCAACGAAATAGCTGGGCGAGGCGGTTTCTCGGGCACGAATGCAGGCTCCATGTACTTCTTGCGGGACGAGGAAGCCCGCAAACAGGCAATCAGCCGCGCCTCATCCCCGGAAGAGGCGTCGTCGATTCAAAATATGCCCCTGCGAGAGATGCAGTTTCTGGCAGATCCGAATTATGAGAAGAAAATGGTGAAAACCATGGAGGATTCAGCAGATGCCATCGCTTCTCTGCGGAACATCTTTGGTAATCGTTCGATTAAGGAATTGGTCCGTAATTCGGAGCTTTTGACAGGAGCGAACGTCGCGGATAGCCCGGCATTCGTGAAAGCCAAATTGGAGCAGTTGAATACTGTGGCGCAGGCGCACGGGCTGAATCCCACAGCCATGGCCAACAACATGATCAATGCCAATGCCCTTAATGCACAAATGGTGGGCAATAATCGTATGGGCGCGGCTATTGGCTTTAATGCAGCCACCCTGGCTCCAGGTATGATGGACCTATTCAATCAGTCCAGGCAGGGCTTAGCGGGGCGTGGAGCCTATGCTGAGCACGTCAGTTCAGATGCCATTAGCAGTATGCTTTCAGCAGATCAGGCGATTATTCTGAACGAGACACCGGAACTGGCGGCATTGGCTACCGTTTTGCAGCAAGAGAACCGCAGCCCAGCCCAGAAGCAACGGGCGCGGGATCTGATGAAGAAGTACGCAAAGACAGGAGCCCCAGAACAGCGGGCTGGTGTGCTGGGCGAGATCAACAGCTTCATGGATGATTTCGGCATCTCTGCCACAGAAACCGTCCATCATGTAGGGCTGCCCAACATCCTTCGCACCCTGTCCCCAGAAACCCAAGGTATTCTGTCAGACACTTTAGTTCAGAACGACATGGCGCGGATGAGAACCAATGAGGTGAGCAACATCATCTTGAGCCAGGGTATTGCCGGGGACGAGACTTTCAGCAAGATGCGCACGCAGGAAATTGCGAACGCAATGCAGGGTATTTTTGGCAATTTCAACGCCAATACACAGAACGATATCATCACCAACATCGGTAATGATGCCAAGCTGCGCGAGATTGTCACCAGTCGTGCCGGACTGTTTGAAGGCGGAATGGCTGACGCCGAAAAGGTCCTTGGGGATATTACGAACTTCAGAGACAAATCTGGGGGCGATGTGACACAGAATTTACAACGGTTGCAGACTGCCTACGCAGGCCATTCGGGGCTGGCGGCAATGAGCAATCGGGAAGCAATGCAGGATTCTCAGGTCAAACAGGTTGAATCCTTTATGCGGACAGGCATGCTTGGGGCAGACCGGCGTGTAGCGGGAAGCTGGGTAGAGAATTTCGTCAACGGTATGTTGGGGGATGTCTCCATTGATAATCAGGCTATTGCCAACCTCGCGTTTGCCCATGGCGAAGAAAAGGATATGGCCGGGTTGAAGCGTGTCGGTGCAGGCTATGAGGCCGAGGGTTGGAACCTGCATCGCTTGAGTGGTGTGTTCGGTGACGAGAAGCTGGCAGAAGCGTTTGGCACTACAGATATGGGCTCTATCCAAAAGCAGCTCCGTACTGCCGAAGGTGCGGCCAAGTTGAACAACATGATCATGGCGGGCAACAAAATGACCATCACCGATGGGGACAAGCTCTACATTGGTGACGATACACGCAAAGCCCGGTTGACCAAGGAGCTGGAGAATGCGGCCACAGTTTCAGCAAACGAGAAAGCTTTGGGTCGGTCCCTTAGCGAGGGAGAGAAGCGTGTGTTGTTGGGCACCAGCGCAGCGGATAAGGGAGCACAAGACAGCACCAAGGACAAACTCATTCAAAGCATTCAGGGCAACTTGGCCAGCTTGGGCGCTACCAATGATGAACACGCATTGGAGCAAAATATTACCGCCCTTAAGAAA
>Ga0247823_10002728_pt1 | contig 14489 bp, 11 predicted proteins | sample 13C_PalmiticAcid_2_FD_192426 | JGI IMG/M metagenome (GOLD analysis project Ga0247823, IMG submission 192426) | Soil microbial communities from agricultural site in Penn Yan, New York, United States - 13C_PalmiticAcid_Day30 | ecosystem: Environmental > Terrestrial > Soil > Agricultural land...
GCCGTGGCGTCGTCTACCGCAAGCGCGACCCGCGCAAGGCCGCCGAGCTGCTCAAGGAAGCCCTGCGCCTGCGTAAAGAGCTCACCGCTCGCTTCCCGGAGATGCAGCAGCGCTACCGGGCCGCGCACGCCGAGCTGACCAGTACGGCGGCGTGGGAGAAGGTCTTCGGACTCGAAGGCGGCCGCGACGACAACAGCCTGAATGGAACCGCGAAGTGAACGCGATCAACCCGGAACTGCCCGAACTGGAACTGGCCGAAGAGGGCTGCGGCGGCGAGTGCGCCTGCGCCTGCGGTGACGGCGAGTACGTGGAGGTGCCGCTCGAGGTCGGCATCATCAACGTCGTGCAGACCACCATCGGCACCAACCCGGCGGTGGTCTCGGCCGCGCGCGGGATGTCGCATTTCGGTGAGCACGCGCTGGGCTGGGTCGGCATCGCCGCCGCGGGCTGGCTGGTCGACAAGCCGCGGCGCAGGCAGTGGGCCGGTGTCGCGGTCGGCGCGGTCGGCGCGCACGCCGCCTCGATCGTGATCAAGCGGATCGTCCGGCGCCCGCGCCCGAACGACCCGACGGTGCAGGTCAACGTGTCGACGCCGAGCAAGCTGAGCTTCCCGTCCTCGCACGCCACGTCGACCACGGCGGCTGCGGTGTTGCTCGGCAGGCTGACCGGGCTACCCTTGCCAGCGGTGCTCGTGCCGCCGATGCTCCTTTCCCGGGTCGTGCTCGGGGTGCATTACCCTTCCGACGTGCTCGCCGGTTCCGCATTGGGGGCCGCGTCGGCAGCCGCCGTGCTAGCCGCCGAAAAGAGACTCCGACAGTGACCGCAACCGAAAGAACCTTGGCTGAGATGAGCGAAGAACCGTCCGCCGCCGTCCTCGACGAGGCCGTGGTGAAGGGCCCGCCGAAGACTCTGGTCGGCGGTGTCATCAAGGCCATCCGTCCGCGGCAGTGGGTCAAGAACGTCCTCGTGCTCGCCGCGCCGCTGGCCGTCGGGCCGGAGGCGATCAGCGACGCGGGCGTGCTCGTGCACGTCGCCATCGCCTTCGTGGTGTTCTGCATGGCGGCCTCGGGCATCTACCTGGTCAACGATTCGCTCGACGTCGAGGCCGACCGGGCGCATCCGACCAAGCGGTTCCGTCCGATCGCCGCGGGCGTGGTCCCGGTCAACCTGGCGTACGCGCTGGCCGCGGTGCTGCTGGCCGGTTCGATCGCCGGTTCGTTCCTGGCGTCCTGGCACCTGGCCGTGGTGATGGCGATCTACATCGCGATCCAGCTGGCCTACTGCCTGGGCCTCAAGCATCAGGCCGTGCTCGACATCTGCATCGTGTCGTCGGGCTTCCTGCTGCGCGCCGTCGCCGGTGGCGCGGCCGCCGGCATCGCGCTGTCGCAGTGGTTCCTGCTGATCATGGCGTTCGGTTCGCTGTTCATGGCGGCGGGCAAGCGCTACGCGGAACTGCAGATCGCGCTGGAGACCGGCGCGAAGATCCGCAAGTCCCTGCAGTACTACACGCCGACCTACCTGCGCTTCATCTGGACGCTCGCGGCCACCGCCGTCGTGGTGTTCTACGGCCTCTGGGCGTTCCAGCAGGACTCGGCTCGTGACACCCAGTGGTACTCGATCTCCATGATCCCGTTTACCATCGCAATCCTGCGTTACGCGGTCGACGTCGACGGTGGCGAGGCCGGTGAACCCGAAGAGATCGCGCTGGGGGACCGCATCCTGCAGTTCCTCGCTATTGCCTGGATCGGAGCGGTAGGTGTCGCTGTCTATCTCACCTGACGAGATCGTGGTAGCGGAGCAGGAATCAACCGAATACGAGCGGCTACGCGACGACGAGCAGTCGGCGCGTCCGACCGCGCGTTTCGCGACCCTGTCCCGCGCCACCTTCGTCGGTGGGGTGGTCTTCGCCGTGGTCGTGTTCGCGGTGGGTGCCTGGCAGCGGCGCTGGATCGCCGACGACGGCCTCATCGTGTTGCGGACGGTGCGCAACCTGCTCGCGGGCAACGGCCCCGTCTTCAACATGGACGAGCGGGTCGAGGCCAACACCAGTACCGCGTGGACCTACCTGGTCTGGTTCTTCAGCTGGCTGACCCAGGCGCGGCTCGAGTACGTGGTGCTCGGTGTCGCGCTGGCGGTCTCGCTGCTGGCCATCGTGTTCGCCATGCTCGGCACCGCCCGGCTGTGGGGCGGGACGAGCGGCCAGCTGCTCATCCCGGCGGGCGTGCTCGTCTACATCGCGCTGCCGCCCGCCCGTGACTACGCCACCTCCGGCCTGGAGAGCGGTCTGGTGATCTGCTGGGTCGGGCTGCTGTGGTGGCTGATGATCCGGTGGAGCCAAGCCGCGGTCGTGCGCGTGCCGAGCCTGCTCGGGCTGGTCTTCCTGGCCGGTCTCGCGCCGCTGATCCGGCCGGAGGCCACGCTGATCGGCGTGCTCGCGCTCGGCATGATCTTCCTGACCCCGATGCCGGTGTTCCGGTACGGCCCGATCGCGCTGCGCGCGCTGATCGTGTTCGTCGCCGGGATCGTGCCGGTGGCCTACCAGATCTGGCGGATGGGCTACTACGGCCTGCCCTACCCGAACACCGCGGTCGCCAAGGACGCGGGCGGGGCCAAGTGGGGCCAGGGCATGAAGTACCTGTGGGACCTCGTCGGCCCGTACTACCTGTGGATTCCGCTGCTCGTGCTGCTGATCGCCGGGGTGGTCACCGCGGTGGCGCGCGGGATCGAGGTGCGGCCGCGGTGGTCGGTGGCCGCGATCCGGACCTGGCTGCGCTCGCCGAGCGCGGTCGTCACGCTGATGCTGGGCAGCGGCCTGCTGCTCACCGTCTACGCGATCCGCGTCGGCGGCGACTTCATGCACGGCCGGATGCTGCTGACCCAGCTGTTCCTGCTGCTGTTGCCGGTGGCGGTCGTGCCGATCCGGCTGCCTGCCCGCCTCGGTCGGTCAGCGCCGGCGGACGGTAGCTCGCCTGACCACGCGGACAGCGTGGCGCGGGGGTTCACCCCTCGTGACTGGTCCATGGTGGTCGTGCTGGTCGCGCTGCTCGGCACCGCGGGCTGGTCGCTGTACGCGGCGAGCACCACCGCGATCAAGACCGGCACCAAGATCAGTTCGTCGGGCATCGTCGACGAGCGCGTGTACTACGTGCTCAACACCGGCAAGGACCATCCGATCCTGGCCGAGGACTACCTCGACTACCCGCGCATGCGGGCGATGGTCAACGACATCGCGGCCAACCCCAACGGCGGCCTGCTGCTGAACTCGCCGTCGTTCACGTTCTGGTACCTGGATCCGCCGCCGCAGCCGATTCCCGAGGGCGGCGCCGGGCACACGGTCTACTTCCTGAACCTGGGCATGACGAGCATGAACGTGCCGCTGAGCGTGCGCGTCATCGATCCGATGGGCCTGGCCTACCCGCTGGCCGCGCACTCGGACCGGCTCGCCGACGGCCGCATCGGGCACGACAAGAGCCTGTACCCGGACTGGGTGGTCGTCGACTCGGGCATGGTCGACATCCATCCGTGGATGCCCTGGTACATGGACGAGGAGTGGGTCACCCAGGCGCGCGCGGCGATGGCGTGCCCGCAAACGCAGGCGCTGCTGATCTCCACCCGCGACCCGCTCACCTTCGACCGGTTCAAGCACAACCTGCGCAATGCGCTGAGTTTCGCGAAGTACCGGATCGACCGGGTGCCCAAGTACGAGATCCAGCGATGCGGTCTGGTGGATCCATTTCCCGAGCCGCCGCGCTGAAAAGCTCCACATGCGTCACACTGAGCCCACGGGTTACCCGTGGGCTCAGTGGTTACAGCGCTGGCCTGCGGTTTCCCAGTGGCGTTCGCCGCTTAATCACTTTTCGGTAACGCCAGGCTATCGATGTCACGATATGGTCTTCGAGGAACGGCCCGTCGGCGCACTGGTGTGCCGGTAGTAAGTCGGCGGTCATTTGCAACCGCGGTTCCGCGCGAACCGCACGAGGAAAGGCCCAAAACAGAATGCGTGGCGGACGTCTCAGAGCCCGGGGAGCCGGCTGGCTCAAGCGGTCGATGCTTCTCTCCCTGGCTGTTGTCCTACCGCTCGGTGCGGCGGTGGCCGGCCCGACCGGCACCGCTTCGGCGGCGTTCGATCCCAGTGGCTTCGACTTCTGGGTCGACTCCGAGATGGGCCCGATCAAGAACCGGATCTTCCGCGCGGCCGACGGCAACACCGGTCGCGTCGTGTACGCCCTCGACGGCATGCGGGCCCGCGACGACCTCAGCGGCTGGGAGATCGACACCAACGTCGCCCGGGCGCTGACCGCGGCCAACATCAACGTCGTCATGCCGGTGGGTGGCCAGTCCAGCTTCTACGCCGACTGGAACGCCCCGAGCAACTTCTTCGGCCTCGACACCGGTTCGGGCGGCAGCTCGACCGGTTCGGCGGCCACCGGTTCGGCGATGACGGGTTCGTCGATCGCGCCCGCCCAGGTCGCGGGCAAGAAGAACACCTACAAGTGGGAAAGCTACCTGACCGGCAACCTGCGCAACGCGCTGTCGGCTCGGCTGGGCTTCAACCCCAACAACAACGGTGTGTTCGGTCTGTCGATGGGTGGCTCGGCCGCGCTGACGCTGGCCGCCTACCACCCCGACCAGTTCAGCTTCGCCGGCTCGTTCTCCGGCTACCTGAACATCTCGGCGCCGGGTATGCGTGAGGCGATGCGAGTCGCGATGGTCTCGGCCGGTGGCTTCAACATCGACGCCATGGCCCCGCCGTGGGGCCCGCAGTGGCTGCGGATGGACCCGTTCGTCTTCGCGCCGCGGCTGGTGGCCAACGGCACCCGCGTGTGGGTGTCGGCGGCCAGCGGTATCCCGGGCGCGGGTGACGTGTCCAACCCGATGGAGATCGTCCAGGGCGTGCCGCTGGAGCTGCTCGCGATGGTGAACAGCCGTGCCTTCCAGGTGCGGATGGCCACCCTCGGCGGCGGCAACGCGAACTTCGACTTCCCGCTCACCGGCGTGCACAACTGGCGCAACTGGGAGACCGAGGTCAATCGCATGATCCCGGATCTGTCGGCCAATATCGGCTGATTCTTCGGCGGCTGGCGCCGCGGGTTGCTGATTCTTCGGCGGCTGGCGCCGCGGGTTTCGGCCTCGTGACCCCGGCCCCGCGGAGCGATACTGCGCCTTCGGCGTTCCGTCTCGCTCCGCGGGGCCGGGGCGGCCGAAACCGTGGTGGTCGTGAATGGCAATGGCCGTTCGGTGCTCAGGCACCGGGCGGCCATTTGTTCGTTTTCGTCACGATCCGAGTGATAGCCGGTGACGAATCACGTGCGGCAGGTCACCGCGAGTTGTGTTACGGGTCACTTTCCAGCAACATGTAGGCATTCGTCATTGATTCATACACAGTGAGCATGCGTCGAGGTTGATTCGTCCGTTTTGCCCTGGATTGATCGCTTTCGACGCCCGATGAGGGATCCGACCGTGTAGCTCGGGGTTTGCGCCGTCGGTTCAGCTGAGAAAGGTCTAGTCGAATGCGAACACTGCGCTGGAAGCGTCGGCCCGTGAAGACCGCAGCCCCCGGATCGTGGGCGCGGCGCTGGGCCGCCGGCGTATCCATGGCACTGCTGGTGCCGATCGGAACGGTCATCGCGGGTGGCGCCGCCCCCGCCTCCGCCGGATTCAACCCCGCTGCCTTCGACTTCTGGGTCGACTCCGGGATGGGCCCGATCAAGACGCGCATTCTCCCCGCGCGAAACGGCAATACCAATCGCGTCGCCTACGTGCTCGACGGCATGCGCGCGCCGGAGAACCTCAACGGCTGGGAGATCGAAACGGATATCCCGAATGCGCTCGCCGCGGCGGATATCAACGTGGTGATGCCCGTCGGCGGTATGTCGAGCTTCTACGCCGACTGGAACTCGCCCAGCGAATTCTTCGGTATTCCGGGTAACGGCGCGCCGAACTCCGGCTCCGGCGCGGCCAACGCGCTCTCCGGCGGGCCCGGCAAGAGCTACCGGTACCAGTGGGAATCCTTCCTCACCAACGACCTGCCCAACGCGCTCGCCGGCCGGCTGGGCTTCAGCCGCAACCGCAACGGGGTCTTCGGTCTGTCGATGGGTGGCTCGGCGGCGCTGACGCTGGCCGCCTACCACCCGGACCAGTTCTCCTTCGCCGGCGCGTTCTCCGGTTATTTGAACATCTCGGCGCCCGGCATGCGCGAGGCCATCCGCGTCGCCATGCTGGACGCGGGCGGCTACAACGTCGACTCGATGGCCCCGCCGTGGGGTCCGCAGTGGCTGCGGATGGACCCGTTCGTCTTCGCCCCGAATCTGGTCGGCAACAACACCCGGCTGTGGATCGCCGCGGCGTCGGGTCTGCCGACGGGTACCGACGGACCGAACATGAACACCGTCAACGGCATGGCCCTGGAAGCGTTGGCGCTGGCCAACACCCGTGCCTTCGAGGTCAGGATGGCGACCCTCGGGGCGCGCAACGTCACCTACTCCTACCCGGCGTTCGGCATCCACGCCTGGAACAACTGGAACGACGAGGCGCTGCGGATGATCCCGGATATGTCGAACAACATCGGCTGACGCCAGTCGCTCGCGACAACCCGAACGCCCGGTGCATTCGTGCACCGGGCGTTTGTTTTCCGGCCGGAATCGTGCCCGAACCGGATGTTCACGGGTTCTGACCTGCTCGGCTCGACGGACCGGCTCTCCGGTTTAATACGGCCGAGTTCCGTTGCCCTTGCAAGTAATTCGTGGGTCGAATATCCTCCAGCGAGCGAAAGTGTGACCAGATCGTTGTTTCACCTGTCTGATCGGCCGGACTGTCGGGATCCGGGGCGATGTCGGAGACGGGTCTGGCATGCCACAACAGCAGAAAGAGAGCGGAATTCACATGCGTTTCGGCAAGGCCGCCGCGCCGAAGGGTGACCAGCCGGGCACGTCCCGGGGAGTTGCATCTCGCGGTTGGCGTAATCGAATTCTAGCTGTCGGCGCCGCAGCCCTCGTGCTGCCGATCGCCGCAGGGGCGGCCCCGATGGCGTTCGCCGCCCCCGCGTCCGTGCCGGCGCTGCGCGCGCCCGCCGGTGGCTACGAAGAGCTGATGGTGCCGTCGAAGATGGGCCCGGTGAAGGTCCAGGTGCAGTGGGCGCGCAACGGTGGCAACGCCGCGCTCTACCTGCTCGACGGCCTGCGCGCCCGCGACGACAAGAACGCTTGGTCGTTCGAGACCAACGCGATGCAGCAGTTCTCCAACGACAACGTCACCCTGGTGATGCCGGTCGGTGGCCAGTCCAGCTGGTACGCCGACTGGGTTTCGGCCAGCAACACCAACGGCCAGAAGACCACCTACAAGTGGGAGACCTTCCTGACCGAGGAGCTGCCCGCCTTCCTCGAGGGCTACGGCGTCTCCCGTACCAACAACGCGGTGCTCGGCCTGTCGATGAGCGGCCCGGCCGCCCTGCGGCTGGCCGCGCTGCACCGGGACCAGTTCAAGCACGCGTCCTCGCTCTCGGGCCCGCTGAACTGGGGTGCTCCCGGCATGCGTGAGGCCATCCGCGTGATGATGCTCGACGCGGGCCGCTTCAACGTCGACTCCATGGCCGCTCCGTGGAGCCCGGCGTGGCTGCGGATGGACCCGATGGTCTTCGCGCCCGAGCTGCGTGGCCTGCCGATGTTCATCTCCTCGGCCAACGGCCTGCCCGGCCAGCACGATCGTCCGGCCGGCCTGGGCGGGGTCTACAACACCGCCAACGCCATGGGCATCGAGGCCATCTCGTTCGTCAGCACGCTGGCGTTCCAGAGCCGCCTGAAGTCGCTCGGCATCGCCGCCACCTTCGACTTCCCGGCCAACGGCACCCACTCCTGGAAGTACTGGGAGGACCAGCTGTGGAAGGCGCGTCCGCAGATCCTCGGCGCGCTGGGCGCCTGACAGTTTCCGTTCAGCAACGCTGACAAGACCGGCTCACCCGCAGGGTGAGCCGGTCTTTTTGCTGTGTGGGGCGCTCGCGTGTCCTCCCGGGTTATCGGCCGGTACTGCGGTACAACCAACGATGAGGCAGTCCCAGGGTGGGGATGAGGAGGGTCGCGCGTGTTGAAACATCGTGTCCGAGCGCCGATGCGGCGGATCCTCGGCATCGCGGCGATGACCGCGGCGCTGCTCGCGCCGACGGTCGCCATACCCGGCCAGGCGCAGGCGCAGACCGGCGTCGCGGGCGTGCAACGGGTGGAATGGCTCTCCGATCGCCGGGTGGCGATGTGGGTGTACTCGCCCGCGATGAACACCCCGATCCAGGTGCAGATGCTGCTGGCGCGCGACTGGAACATCCGCCCCGACGCGAAGTTCCCGATGCTGCTGATGCTCGACGGTCTGCGCGCCCAGGACGACGAGAACGGCTGGACCAAGGACGCCGACGCCGAGGGCTTCTACGCCGACAAGAACGTCAACGTGGTGCTGCCGGTCGGCGGGCAGTCCAGCTGGTACTCCGATTGGCTCGCGCCCGACAACGGTCGCACCTACAAGTGGGAGACATTCCTGACCAAGGAACTCCCGCCGCTGCTCGAACGGGATTGGCGCACGACGGATGTGCGTGGCGTACAGGGCCTGTCGATGGGCGGCACGGCCGCGATGAACCTGGCGGGCCGCAATCCCGGCCTGATGAAGTACGTGGCCTCGTACTCGGGCCTGCTGACCACCACGACTCTCGGTATGCCGCAGGCGATCACCTTCGCCAACAAGGACGCCGGCGGCTTCGACGCGATGTCGATGTGGGGCCCGCCCGGTGGGCCGGAGTGGGCGGCGCACGATCCTTATCTGCTCGCCGACAAGCTCAAAGGCGTGAGCATGTACGTCTCCAGCGGCAGCGGCCTCGCGGGCAGTCACGACCAGCTGGGCGAGGTGCCGCTGCTGAGCGAGAACTGGGCAGGCACCGGGCTGGAGATCCTGTCGCGGCTGTCGACCCAGAACTTCGTCGCCAAGCTGGAGAAGCTCGCGATCCCGGTGCAGGCGAACTACCGCCCCGCCGGCACGCATACCTGGCCGTACTGGGATTTCGAGATGCGGCAGTCGTGGTCGCAGGCGGCCGCGGCGCTCGGCACCGATCCCGGCGGCACCGCGTGCGGTACCGGCGGCGCGATCGGCCCGGTCGCCCAGGCCGCGGCGTGGCTGGGGAACTGCCTGACGGCGGAGTACCCGGTGGCGGCGGGCATGGTGCAGGACTTCCAGAACGGTCGGGTGTTCCATTCCGCCGCGACCGGCGCGCACGCGGTGGCGGGCCGTATCGGTGGCACGTACGCCGGTGTCGGCGGGCCGTCGTCGCCGCTGGGCATGCCGACCGGTGACGAGGTGGGCCTGCCGGACGGGCGCGGCCGCATGCAGACCTTCGAGGGCGGCTCGATCTACTGGACGCCGCAGACCGGCGCGCAGGTGATGCGCGGCGCGTTCCTGGAGGAGTGGGGCAAACAGGGCTTCGAGCGCGGGCCCGCCGGGTATCCCGTTGCCGCCGAAGCGCGTACGCCCAGCCGCGACGGCTCGGTGCAGGCCTTCGAGCACGGCCCGATGTTCTACAGCCCGGCCACCGGCGCGCACCGGGTGCAGGGTTTCATCCTGGACAAGTACGCCGCGCTCGGCTTCGAGAACAGCCCGCTGGGCTTCCCGCTCGCCGAGGAGGCGCCGCTGAAGGATCTCGGCCGGTACAGCCGGTTCGAGGGCGGCAACATCTACTGGAGCCCGCTGTCGGGCGCGTGGTCGGTGCGCAACGGCGCGGTCGCCGACGCCTGGGGCGCACAGGGGTTCGAGAACGGCAGGCTGGGGTATCCGGTCAGCGACGAGTTCACCGTCCCCGGTGGGATCCAGCAGAATTTTCAGACCGGGTTCATCGTGGTGCGGGACGGCAAACCCGAAGTTCATGGGGTGTGAGCCCGGGCTGAGAACTCTCTGAGCTTCGCCGCGCGGTACCCGGCGGCCGGTGATGTCCGGCTAGCCTGGTCTGCGACCGCTTCCCTGACGAACGATCGAGGAAAGACATCTTCATGCATCGGATTCCTGGCAAGGCCGCCGGTTCGGTCGCGGCCCTGGCTGCCGTCGCCCTGCTGTCCGCCTGTGGTGGCAACGACTCGACCGCGTCGCAGACGCCCACTCTCTCCTCGAGCGCGAGCGCCGCCGCGTCGGCGACCTCCCAGGCGCCCGCGCCGGGCGGTCACGGTGACCACCCGACGACCTCGAGCGCCGCGCCGGAGTCCTCGGCCGCGCCCGAGCAGCCGCAGGCAGCGCCGGAGACCACGCCCGCGTCCGCGCCCGCCTCCGACAAGGACAAGGCGTTCCTGGCCGAGCTGAGCAAGAACGGGATCAACCCGGCCAGCCCGGACATCGCGCTGACCGCGGCGGGCTACATCTGCTCCAGCCGCGCCACCGGTGCCTCCGATGCCGATATCGCCCCGTACGTGGCGGCGATCGCGGGCACCGACACCGCGTTCGACCAGTCCAAGATGGACGTCAACAAGGCAGCTCAGATCTACATCGCCGCCGCGACCGCCACCTACTGCTAGTGAACCCCCGACCGACGCGACGTACCCGCAGGCTCTGGCCCGCGGGGTGCCTGACCGTGCTGGCCCTGGTCGTCCTGGCGATCATCGTCATCGTGCTGCTCTGGTATCTGCTCGCCGGCCGGTTGCGGGAGCCCGGGCCGACGCCGCCCGGGCCGCCGCCACCGACGTCGCAGTCGGCGGACTGCCCCGATGTGATGCTGCTCTCGATCCCGGGCACCTGGGAGTCGGCCAGCAACGACGATCCGTACAACCCGCAGGCCAACCCGATCTCGCTGATGCTCAGTGTGTCGGGGCCGCTGCGCGCGCAGTTCCCGGACGACCGGCTCGAGGTGTACACGGTGCCCTACGTGGCCCAGTTCTCGAACCCGATCGCCTTCCCGCCGGACGGTCAGGCCTCCTACAACAACAGCCGCACCGAGGGCACCGCGCGGGCCACCGACATCCTGGCCCAGCGGCACCAGCAGTGCCCGCTGACCACCTACGTCATCGCCGGGTTCTCGCAGGGCGCCGTCATCGCCGGTGACGTCGCCGCGCAGATCGGCATGGGCAACGGGCCGGTCCCGGCCGACAAGGTGCTCGGCGTGACGGTGATCGCCGACGGCCGTCGCACCGCCGACACCGGCCCCGGCCAGCCCACCGAGATCGGCGATCCGCCGCCGGCGGGCCAGGGCGCCGAGGTGGCGCTCAAGGGGGTCAACGTGCCCGGCATCAGCATGACCGGCCCGCGCCCCGGTGGGTTCGGCTCGCTGGCGTCGAAGGTGTACTCGATCTGCGCGCCCGGCGATATGATCTGCGACGCGCCGCGCGAGGCCCTCAACCCGGCCAATGCCCTGGGCAGCCTGGGCGCGCTGATCCGCTCGGCGGGCAACCCGGTGCACGCGCTCTACGCCAGCAACACCGTGGACGGACAGGGCACCACCGCGACCCAGTGGACGGTGAACTGGGCGGCCGGACTCATCGAGAACGCGCCGCATCCGCCGCATTCCTGAGTCTTCCCGCCGAACCGGATTGGCGGAGTTGTCACAGTCACAGCGGGTGTGTGATTGCCATGGATCATGCCTCGCTGTGACATCCGCACTCCCATTCGCCCACACGCTGTAAAGTGCGCTGATGATCGCGCCGTCTTCTCTGCTACCGCGGAGTAGCCGGTGGCCCGAATACACCGCCTAGCACGCGCAGCGTGCAACAGCCAGGAGCGATGAGTTCATGACCGAAGCTGCCGCACCCGTCGGTGAGTTGACCGCGCTGGGTACGCCGCTGCGTCCGTTCCGCTTCGCGGCGGCGGGCGAGGGCAACAAGCAGGAGGGCGGCGCACGCAAGTTCGTCCAGACTGCGCAGCAGGCCGAGGAGATGGGGTACGACACCTTCGTCGTCCCCGATCACCTGGGCGACCAGATCGGTCCGATCGCGGCGCTGGGCGCACTCACCCAGGCGACCGACAAGATCCGCCTCGGCACCTCGGTGCTGGCGAACGGCTTCCGGCACCCCGTCGTGCTGGCCAAGGACCTGGCCACCATCGACGTGCTGTCCAAGGGCAGGCTCGAGGTCGGCGTCGGCGCGGGCTGGATCAAGGAAGAGTTCGAGAACGCGGGCATCCCGTACGAGCGCCCCGGCATCCGGCTGGAGAAGCTCGACGAGTCGCTGACCATCCTGGACACGCTGCTGCGTGGCCAGGAGTGCAACTTCGAGGGCAAGCACTACCAGGTGCGTGGCATCAAGGGCACTCCCCGACCGCGGCAGGGCCCTCGTCCCCCGCTGTGTACCGGTGGCGGTGGCCCGAAGATGCTGGCGCTGGCGGCCAAGCACGCCGACATCGTCTCGATCGTCCCGCAGACCACGAAGAACGGTAAGGGTCTGCTGTCCGGCATCACGCTGGAGAAGACGATCGAGAAGGTCAACATCGTCAAGGAGGCTGCCGGCGACCGGTTCGCCGACATCGAACTGAACTGGGCGATCACCGCGATCGTCATCACCGACGACCGGGAGAAGACCGCGGAGATGGCGCTGCGCGCGATCGAACGCGGCCTGCACCCCGATCTCGAGGTCGACGTGGAGCTCACCGCCGAGCAGATCCTGAGTTCGCCCTACATCGCGATCGGCACCTTCGAGGAGATCGCCGAACAGGTCAAGCGTGTGCGCGAACTCACGTCGATGTCCTATGTGGGCATCTTCCCCACCCAGATGGACGCTTTCGCGCCTGTCATTCCGCTGCTGCGGGAGGACTGAGCGGGGGTTCTCTGTAACATGACTCTGGTTTGAGAACATCTAGCCGATAGCGGTCACCGCGCAGACCGCTCGAAAATCCGCAGGTTGTCAGGACGCACGCACGGCGTGTTCCGGGGGCCGGTGGCGATAGCGAGTCGGGGCCTCACGGGTGTCAACGCCGTAATGCGTTGGGAGAATTCACCGGTGTCTGGGCCTCGGAGGAGAAGAAGGAATGGAAGAGACTTTCGACGACTACCTGGACGAGACCGGGAACATTGTGATTCCCGAGGGTCGGACCCTGGTCGATCACGTCGAGAAGCACACCCGTAACGATGCGAACACGCTCGCGTACCGCTACATCGACTACTCGCGGGAACGCGATGGCGAGGTGCACGAGCTGACCTGGCAGGAGTTCGGAGTTCGGCTGCGCGCGGTGGCCGCTCGCCTGCAGCAGGTGACCAACCCGGGCGACCGGGTCGCGATCCTCGCGCCGCAGGGCCTGGACTACGTGATCTCCTTCTTCGCGGCGATCTACGCGGGCACCATCGCCGTGCCGCTGTTCGATCCCGACGAGCCGGGTCACACCGACCGCCTGCACGCCGTGCTCGGCGACTGTGAGCCGTCGGCGATCCTCACCGCGACCTCCTCGGCCGCCGGTGTCCGCCAGTTCTTCCGTTCGCTGCCCGCCGCGCAGCGTCCGCGCATCATCGCCGTCGACGCGATCCCGGACACCCTCGGGGAGTCCTGGGTCCGCCCCGACACCGCGATCGACGACATCGCCTACCTGCAGTACACCTCGGGTTCCACCCGGGTGCCCGCGGGCGTGGAGATCACCCACCGCGCGGTCGGCACCAACCTGCTGCAGATGGTCAAGGCGATCAACCTGGACTGGAACTCGCGCGGCGTCACCTGGCTGCCGCTGTTCCACGACATGGGCCTGCTGACGGTCATCCTGCCCGCGGTCGGCGGCCGCTACATCACCATCATGTCGCCGAGCGCCTTCGTGCGCCGCCCGTCGCGCTGGATCAACGAGCTGGCCGCCGTCTCCGACGGTGCGGGTACCTTCGCGGCCGCGCCGAACTTCGCGTTCGAGCACGCCGCGGCGCGTGGTCTGCCGAAGGCGGGCGAGTCGCTGGACCTGTCGAACGTGATCGGCCTGATCAACGGCTCCGAGCCGGTGACCGTGTCGTCGATGAAGAAGTTCAACGAGGCGTTCGCGCCCTACGGCCTGCCCAAGACCGCGATCAAGCCCTGCTACGGCATGGCGGAGGCGACGCTGTTCGTCTCGGCGACCAAGGCCGAGGACGAGGCCAAGGTCGTCTACGTCGACCGGCACGAGCTGAACGCCGGTCGCATGGTGCGGGTCGAGCAGACCCATGAGAACGCCATCGCGCAGGTCGCCTGCGGTTATGTCGCGCTGTCGCAGTGGGCCACCATCATCGATCCCGAGACGGTGGAGCGCCCCGAGGGCGGCCGCGAGCTGCCCGACGGTCACGTCGGTGAGATCTGGCTGCACGGCAACAACATGGGCATCGGCTACTGGGGTCGCCCCGACGAGTCGACCAAGGCCTTCCGCAACAAGGTCACCGAGCGGGCCGCCGAGGGCAGCCACGCCGAGGGCACCGAGCTCGACGCCGACTGGCTGCGCACCGGCGACTACGGCGTGTACTTCGACGGCGAGCTCTACATCACCGGTCGCGTCAAGGACCTGGTGATCGTCGACGGCCGCAATCACTACCCGCAGGATCTGGA
>Ga0247823_10002729_pt1 | contig 14489 bp, 12 predicted proteins | sample 13C_PalmiticAcid_2_FD_192426 | JGI IMG/M metagenome (GOLD analysis project Ga0247823, IMG submission 192426) | Soil microbial communities from agricultural site in Penn Yan, New York, United States - 13C_PalmiticAcid_Day30 | ecosystem: Environmental > Terrestrial > Soil > Agricultural land...
GTAAATTGTCTGCTTAATATTTCTTAAATGTCTAACATCGAAATTGGAATTATTGTTTTTATGCATATACAAGCGACAAGCTGAAAGAATTTTCTCTACTTACTACTACTTCTATCTACCTACCTTTTTCTACTCAGACAAGTTTACCCGCCTCCGGCGGGTTTTTTATTGCCATTTTCAAGCTGAGGTTCTGCGATGGGCACAAAGCGGATTTAAATCAGTCCATTGATAATACCGGTCTGTCAAAAGGTCGTTCCCCAAAATTTGGGCAAGCGTGACGCTGGAAAGGGCTTCATTGAAATCGCGTTTCTCTCAATGGTGCGGCATGGCGCTTTTCATCCTGCTGGTTGTCGGGGTGGGTACGGGGTTTACCCGGCAATCCGGGCTGCTGGCCCAACCGGACACAACGGAGCAATCGATTATGAACAACACACCGAAGAAACCTGTCCACGGGACTTCCTCCGATCAATCCCGCGAGAACCGCACATATGACTTTTGGGCACATTTTGAACGGCATGCCTATGGGCCAGATCCGCAGCAATATCTTTACCTTTATCGGCCTGAGCGTCTGTCCGGGCAATCGGCAACCCAAGATAAAGCACTACTGGCTGTTCTGGTGCATGGGGGCAATTACCTGTTCGGTTCCGCCACGGAATACAGCATGATGCCCCTGGCCGATTACATGATGAAACGGGGCTATGCGGTCGCCTCCATCAATTATCGAACCTTGCAGCACCATCGTTGGCCGGCGCCGGTAACGGACGTGCGCGATGGCATCTATGAAGCGCAACGTTTGCTGCGCGGCAAGGTTCAACAGACGGTGTTTGTAGGTTATTCGGCCGGGGCTGTAACCGGCGCTCTCCTGTTGTATGCCGATCAATACGGTCATCTGGATGGCATTGAACGCTTTATCGGCATTAGCGGCCTGTACGATAAAGCGGCGGCCAGCCCGGACCCGGTGGCGGCGATTCGGCACCAAAGCCTGGGGCAGGTGGATTTGTTGAAGGTGGTTGACACAATCAAGGCTCCCAAGCGGCCTGTGCCGGCGTTGTTGATTGAGGGGCGTCGGGACTACTTTGCGGATAACTTTCCCGGAACCCCTCGATCCCATGCCGAGCGCTTGGCCCGGTTGCTGCAACAGCATCACATCCCGGCCAGAACGTTCTGGACCGAAGGCGAAGGCTTTGACGGGCATGACGGCCCCATTGCCATGTTGGCCTTAAAGGAACGGGCAATCATCGCCGTGCTGGACTCGTTTCTGCAAGGGCAGGAGTCGGTGATAACGGTAGGCCGCACTACAGTCGAATCGCGGCCCTGAGCTTGGCGCTGCGAGCGCGGGGATTCAGCCGGATTTCATCTTCGGTGCCCTGGATTGGCTTGCCGTTCAGGAGCTTAAATGCCGCCTTGTGCCCGCATTGGCAGATGGGCAGGCGTGGCGGACAGATGCAATCCCGGCTTTCCGCCTGAAAATGCTGCTTAATAATGCGATCTTCCAGCGAATGAAAGCTGATAATGGCAACCCGCGCGCCGGGAGCCAGCAAACCGGGCAAGCTTTCCAGAAATCGCTGCAGGTTGCCCAGTTCATCATTCACCTCGATTCGCAATGCCTGGAATACGCGGGTGGCCGGGTGAATCTTCTCCTGTTTGCCTTTGCTTTGGTAGGCTTCCTTAATTAGTGTCGCCAAATCCGTCGTGGTTTGGAAAGGGTTGCTTTTTCGGCGCTGCACAATCAATCGGGCCAGGGTTTTAGACATATGCTCTTCCCCGTACTCCGAAAAAATCTGGACCAGCCGGGCTTCATCGTAGGTATTCACCACGACCTCGGCGGTTAACGGGGCTTCAGGAGACATGCGCATATCCAGCGGAGCCTCCTTGGAAAAACTAAAGCCTCGCTCCGCCTGATCCAGTTGCATGGAGGAGACGCCGATATCCGCTAAAATGCCGCCGGTAACAGGACGGGCCTCCGGCGGAAGCAACCGGCCCAGCTCGGAAAAATTGCCTTGCACGGCCTGAAACTGTGAGCCAAACCGGGCCAGTCGATCACTGGCCAGCTTGAGGGCGGTCGGGTCCTGATCGATGCCAAAGAGCTTACCATCTGGTTGAAGACGCTCCAGTAGGGCCTCGGAATGGCCGCCCGCTCCCAGCGTGGCATCCACATAAATGCGACCCGGCTCCGGGGCCAGGGCATGCAGCACTTCATTCAGCAAAACCGGGATGTGACCATATTCGGAATGGCTTGAACGGGATTCGCCTGGGTTGGGACGGTTTGAATTCAAATCTGGGGACACATTTATAAACCGGATTCAGGATACATTGGGGCCGCAAGCTGCCCTATAGTCAGATCATACGATGGGCTTACTACAAAAGATAGCTATTAAAGAAGAAGGATCTCACCGCAATGGCTCGCATTATCGAGAATCACGAAGGCCGCCGCATGATCCGTCTGACCCCGGATGATGTGTTGACAGTGGTCAGCCTGTACCAGCAGCACATCTATGATATGCGGGAGCGGGATTACGAGGGGCTTCGCGCCAAATTGAACCAGGGTTATTTTTACTTGCCCGAAGACGTTTAACGCCTACCGGCCTCCGCCGTTCGACTGGCCCTGAATTTCTCGCAAATGCTGACGGGTCATTTCCAGCATGCAGTTCTGGTAAGCCAAGGGGCGTGAGGCTCCGCTCCCTTGAGCGGCTGCTTTGTCTCTACAGGTGCTGTAGCGGTTGCGGGTCCAGGCCAGTTCATTTTCGATGTAAGTAGTTTTACTGGGGCCGCTCAGCTGGTCAATGCGTTTAACATAAGCGGCATCCAGCGCCGCTTGAGCTTTGCCGTAGGTTTCGCCCAGGCATTGCAGCTTATCGGCGGTGCTGCCGACACATTCTTCCGCCATTGCCGACTGGGTGAGCAATGCGAAGCAACCAAACGCAACGGATACCTTTAGCATGTTCATGTCGGCAAGGACGTTCAAAATATAATCCGGTTCTCTATTTAACGACCAAATTGACCAGCTTGTTGGGCACCACAATGACTTTGACGATCTGTTGCTCGCCGATATGCTGGATAATCTTGGTGCGCTGGCGGGCCAGGGTTTCCAGTTCCGCTTTTTCGGTGTCGGCGGCCACATTGAACTTATCGCGCACTTTGCCGTTCACCTGCACCACAATTTCAACCTGATCGGCCTGCGTGGCCGTAGGGTCCCAGGTGGGCCATTTCTGTTCATGGATAGAGCCCAGCCCGCCCAAAAGCTGCCATAATTCTTCGCTTAGGTGGGGCGCAATGGGGGCCAGCAGCTTTAACAGGGAAGAAACCGCGTGGCTGTATACCGGACTCGGCTCGTTGCCAGGGTTGTACTTGCACAGGTAGTTCACAAACTCCCGAATTTTGCTGATGACGGTATTGAACTGGAACTCGGTTTCAATGTCCGTGGTAACGCCGGCAATGCTGCGGTTGGTCCACTGGAAGAGTTCGCGGGTGTCGCCGCTCATCTCTTCATAGCTGGGCAGCGGCAGGTCAAAGTTAATGGCCATCCTGTTATCCATCACGCAGCGCCATACCCGGTTCAGGAACTTGTAGCAGCCTTCCACGGCGGAATCTTTCCAATCGAAGTCCGCTTGCGGAGGCGAGTCGCTGAGGATGAAGAACCGGGCGGTGTCCGCGCCGAATTCCTTGAAGATTTCATCCGGGTCCACAATGTTGCCCTTGGACTTGCTCATTTTGGAGCCGTCCTTCAGCACCATCCCCTGGGTCAGCAGGTTCTGGAAGGGCTCGTCCTGCTCGGTCCAGCCGCTGTCATTCAGGGCCATCATAAAGAACCGGCTGTACATCAGGTGCAGAATGGCATGCTCAATGCCGCCCACGTACTGATCCACCGGCATCCACTGGTGAATGAGTTGCGGCTCAAAGGGTTTGGTCTGGTTGTGCGGATCGATGTAGCGCAGGAAGTACCAGGAACTGTCCACGAAGGTGTCCATCGTATCGGTTTCCCGGCGGGCCGTGCCGCCGCATTTGTAGCAGGTCGTGGTGCGGAAGGATTTGGAGGTCGCTACCGGCGATACGCCTTGCACCCCGAAGTCCACGTCTTTCGGCAGACGAACGGGCAGATCTTCGTCCAGAACGGGGACCGTGCCGCATTTATCGCAGTACAGAATGGGAATGGGGGTGCCCCAGTAACGTTGACGGGAAACCAGCCAATCCCGCAGACGGTACTGGATTCGTTCCTTGCCGAAGCCCTTGTCTTGGGCGAAGCGGGTAATTTTGGCTTTCGCGGTTTCGCTGTCCAATCCGGTAAACTCACCGGAGTTCACCAGTGTGCCCGGTTCGGTGTAAACGGCTTCCAGGCAGGTTTCCGTGCTGCCGGGGTTGGCAATGACCTGCTTGAGGGGCAGTCGGAATTTCTGGGCGAACTCCCAATCCCGCTCATCGTGGGCGGGAACGGCCATAACCGCGCCGGTTCCGTATTCCACCAGTACATAATCACCGACCAGGATCGGCACTTTTTCACCGTTAAACGGGTTAATGGCGTTAATGCCCAGGGGAACGCCGGTTTTCTCCTTATCGGTGGCGGTACGTTCCATCTCGCTTTTCAGCCGGGTGTTTTCGATGTACTGGTCGACGGTTTCCCGGTAATCGTCGCTGACCAGCAGCTCTACCAACGGATGTTCCGGTGCCAGCACCATGTAGGTGACCCCGAAAATGGTGTCCGGGCGGGTGGTGAAAATGGGAATTTTAATGTCCCGGCCTTCTACCGGGAATTCGACTTCCGCGCCAATGGATTTGTTAATCCAGTTTTTTTGCATCAACAGAACGCGCTCCGGCCAGCCCTTCAGGGAATCCAGGTTGTTCAGCAGGCGCTCGGCGTACTCGGTGGTTTTAAAGAACCATTGGTTCAGCTTTTTCTTTTTCACCAGCGAGTCATCGCGCCAGCATTTGCCGTCAATCACCTGCTCGTTGGCCAGTACGGTCTGACATTGCTCGCACCAGTTGACGGGGGCTTCTTTCTTATAGGCCAGCCCGCGCTTGTACAGGTATAGGAACATCCACTGGGTCCACTTGTAGTAATCTTCCTTGCAGGTGGCGACTTCGCGGTCCCAATCCACGGCCAGGCCCAGTTGCTGCAATTGTCTGCGCATGTAGTCGATGTTTTTGAACGTCCAGTCGGCGGGAGGAATGTTGTTTTGAATGGCCGCGTTTTCGGCCGGAAGACCGAAACTGTCCCAACCCATGGGGTGCAGCACGTTAAAGCCGTGCATGCGCTTGAAGCGGGCAATGACGTCTGTGATGGTATAATTGCGTACATGGCCCATGTGCAGGCGGCCGGATGGATAGGGAAACATGGAAAGCGCATAATATTTGGGTTTGTGGGTTTCATTAATATCGGTCTGGTACAGACCACCCTCTTCCCAGTGTTTTTGCCATTTCGCCTCAATGGCTTGCGGCTGGTAGCTGTCAATCTGTAAAATAGACTTTTCGGTAGATGTTTCCATAATCCCATCCGTGTTCGTGCAAATAGGGCAATATTATAATCCAAAAGATAACTACAAAGAATGCGCCCGCCGATAGTAAAAGGTAAAGTGTCCAGTATGAGCTCATTTTTGCGTCATCCCCACTCGAATTCCCCTGCCGGCGTAGCTCGCCTGACGTTGCTGTCACTGATGCTGCTGGCCGCTTGCGCTTCCGCTCCGGCTGGTTTTGCAGCGGATGCTTTGCAGGACGTTGTAAACCGGGGCAATGCGGCCGCCGAAAAACAGGACTACGCCACGGCGATTCAATATTACGAGCAAGCCATTCAAAAAGCGCCTTCCGAAAGTATTTTGAAGCGTAATTTATCCGTGTTATATGCCAATTATGCAGTCAATTTGCAGGAGCAGAAGAAGTTTGATGAGGCTCTGCGTTATCTGGATAAGGGCAAGGTGTTAACCACCCCGGCCTCCAAGGAGGCGAAGAGCATTCAGGATGCCAGGGCCAGTGTGCTGTTCAGCCGGGCGATGGATATGCGGGACACGGTGCAAAATCCCACGGCTGCTGATTATGCGAAGATGCGGGAACTGCTGGAGAATGCCATTACGTTAAGTCCCACGGAAATGGCCTTTAAAAAGGGACTGGCCGGGGTTTACATGGATGAGGCCTATCAGTTGGCCTTGCAGGAAAAATACGCGGATGCCAAAACATTGCTGGAGAACGCATTGAAGTACGACAGCCAGAATAAGGCGGTCAAGCAATCCTTGGCGAATGTGTACCTGGGTCTGGCGAAAAACGATATTGATCATCGCAAGGAATATGTGGAAAAAGCCCTCTCGCTGGATAGCTCCCCGCAACTCAAGAAATCCGCCGATCGGATGCTGGGGTTGGATATTGCCTCGGATGCGGGTGTCAGTGACGGGTTTGCCGATAAGCCCGATGAAAGCAAGGCCAAAGCGCCACGGGAAATCTCCAAATTGTCCGTGGCGGAGATGATTCATGACATGGAAGCTCAGCTTCAACTGACGCCGGACAAGAACGCGACTCTCACCGATCGCCTGGCTGTACTGGAAAAGCAGGTGCTGGGTAAAACGCAGAACGGTGCGTTGGCGGTGCGGACCAAAACGGTTTATACGGCGCTCATGGGCAGTTTTGACGGCACCCTGGCCCAATCCAACCCCAAGCTGGTGCAGGCGCCGGTATCGGCTTCCACCGGCAGTTATCTGGATGAAATTTTCAAAGTGACGGACGGCAAGGTGATTCGCTGGGGTAAATTCCCGCTGCGTGTGTATTTTGAGGAGCCCAAGGACAATCCTCTCTTCAAGCCGGAATACAAAGAAGCGGCTCTCAAGGGCCTGAACATCTGGAAATCCCGTACGGATGGTTTCGTGAATTTCGTGGAAATCAAGAATCCGCAAGCGGCGGATATTTTGATTAGCTGGACCGAGCAGTACGTCAACCGTTTTGCCGATCCGGATAAGGTGTTCACCTCATTCAAAAACTATACGCCGCCCAAGCGCAGCCCACTGATGACGGTGGCGCAGGTTGCTTCTATGGTTACGCCAGGCTACTTCTCGCTGGCTCCTCAGGCTGCTGCGGCCGCGCTGCAATACCAGCAAATGAAAAAAATGGATGTGATCAAGGAAGAGTCCAAAATCAAGTTGGGCTTGGAACCCACCAAATCCCTCGCGCCGGAGGCGGCCCAATTGCTGATTCAGAACATGGCGGCTAAGGAGTTTGGCCATGCGCTGGGTTTGAAAGGTACCAGCCCGGAATCCGGTGACCTGCTTTACCCCGACCTGCGCTCGGATATCGCCCAGGTGCCCTCTTCACGGGATTTAGCAACCCTGCGCGATTTATACAACCGCCCGCCGAATATTATTTTGAATGTTCGCTAGCTGGGGCTATCGTCGAAACGGCAGGGAGAGTTCTTTATCCAGCGTAAGCCTTAACATCCCTGTATTGTCGCAGAAGCCAATGTTGTAACTTTCGGGATTCGAGTTGCCGTTGTCATTCATAGATACATATAAGTAACCAGAAGTAAGAGCAGGTTGATAATTTAAACTTTTCTTTAATTGGAAAGGCTGACCCAGTTTAGGATCTTCAAGTGAAATAGGATCTATCGCATCGGAGATAGTGGCAACCAAGGCTCCTGCTGCTGCGTTTGCAACAGGATAAGTGTCGGCCTCTTCGGGTTGTGGATAGGTTTCTGAAATATTTTGGAAAAAATGGTTCCCTGAATTTTTGTGCCCATGAGCAATGCCTGTTTCATTCAGGGCGGGATAGTGTTCACCTCCCCGATTGCGATTCGATATGCCGATTCGCCAAAAACCATCCACCTTTGTGAGCTTGAATCCTTCCCCCTGTTTTAAATAAAGGCCGGTATTCTGCCAGGCAAAGCAGGGCCAGGCAACTTCCTCAGGCCGGTCAGAAATTTCAGTCTTTGCCTGCGGGTTTGCGTAAACTTCTACGGTGTACTGGTGCGTTATCCATTGATAAAGTCTGTCAGTGAGCACCTTGGTATCCAAGAAATGATTGGCTAAAAGCCAAGGGAAAATAATGCTAAAAAGCCCAACGATGATTTGTAAAAAGCTTGGTAACTTTTGAAACCAGAGAACTAACTTCTGAGTTAATACGGAATTTATAACATTGCCCATATCTTGAGCAGAGTGAACTGGCTGCGCTTGCTTAGTCTGCTTTTTAGACATTTATATTTCCTATGTTCAATAGGAATTTAACTTGGCAGAATTAAACTATCGATAGCTTGGAAAATCAATAAGACCGCATGGTCTGGAATTGGCGATGGATTTCGTTGGCGCGGGTAAACCAGGGTTCCAGGGCTCCTGGCTCTTTCAGCAGTGGAAGAGTTTCATCAATGATGCCACGCAATTCCACAAGTACCTTTTCCATGTTATCCGCGTTATGCAGCAAAATATCGCCCCACATGCTGTGCGGGCTGGCCGCTAACCGAAGCTGATCATCCAGGCCCGCGCCATGATAAGCGACTAAATGGCCCGGCTCGTTGCGATACAGCAGATTGGTTAACAGCACCGAATACAATTGCGGCAAGTGGCTGACATAGGCCATATACCGATCATGCTTATCCGCGTCAATCAATTTGGGAAGGCCTCCAAGGCTTTTTACCAGCCCTTTTAACACTTCCAGCCGGTGCGAGTCGGCCGCCGGATGAGGGCATAGCAGATAAGACTTACCTGCAAACAGCAGCGGCGTGGCATGCTCAATGCCGGAAAATTCCTTGCCCGCCATCGGGTGCCCGGCAATAAACTGGGACGGCAAGAGCTCTTGCCCAATCGCCGCGATTTCGCTTTTGCAACTGCCAATGTCCGTCACCAGGATGTTTTTCCCTGCCACGCGAGGCGCTAACTGCTTCAATACCTCTAAACTGGGTGTCAGGTGGCAGGCAATCACAATCAGGTGAGGCTCCTCAAACCGCTCCGGCAACGTCAGGGATGCCTGATCGATCACCTTGTGCTTGAGGGCGTATTGGAGCGTTTCCGCCGTGGGATCGACGCCCTGAATCTGTATATCCGGAAAACGCTCCCGAATGGCCATGGCGAACGAGCCGCCAATCAGGCCCAGCCCGATGACCGTTAAGTGCTTAAAAGGTAAATCGCCTTCCATAATGAGACTGCCGGTTAGCGGTAGGTATGCTGTTTGATGGCTTCCCGAATGCGGCTGTATTCAGGATCCTTGAAAGCGGCCGAAGAGGCGGTGGTGGTTTTTCCGCTGTACTTGGTATAGCGCTTCTTGCCGTAGGGCAGGTTCGTGGTGGAACTCAGGAAGAAGCAAATCTGCGAGATGCGTACGCCCGGATACAACGGCAACGGCACGTTACTGACGTTAGAGAGCTCAAACGTCAATGCTCCCCGGAAGCCGGGATCTACAAAGCCGGCCGTGGCGTGAATTTGCAGGCCCAGGCGGCCCCAAGTACTGCGACCTTCCAGACGGGCGGCCAAATCCAGCGGGACTTTCACGTATTCCAGCGTGGAGGCTAGGGCAAATTCGCCGGGATGCAGGATGAACGGCTCAGTGGGCTTGACCTTCACGTTTTGCATATGGCGTTGAATGTCCCGGCTCAGGTCTTCCGGGTCTTTCATCAGGTCCATATGGGTCAGGTTGGTACGGCGCATCACCTGAAAATCCGTGCCCAGTCGAAGATCCACGGATGTCGGGCCGAACTGCTCTTCCGGCTTGAGCAAGGGGGTAATGATAATCCGCCGCTCGGGATCCGGATCAACCAGTCGCTCTAATATTTGCGCTTCATTCAGAATCATGGAAAACCTCGCTCTTTCAAAACTTATGCGTTGCACAGAAGCACACGATGCACTTCCGACACCTCAATGGATTTGCGCAACAGGTGATCCTGGTAGCTCAGCAGCTCCATTACCTTCTCAAAGCCCTCTTCCCGGTCCTCGTTCAGAATGGCGTACAGCCAGACCGGCGTCCGCTCAATTTTATGCAGCCAGCCCGCGTTCACAATCTCACGTGGCGTGTGGGGATATTCGGTCATCATGGACAGCGGCTCGTAAATGGAGAAATCCGCCTTGCTGCGATTGGCGTTCAGGTTCTCCGCCACTTCCTCCACCGGGTACATGGGGGTGCTGCTCAGCAGAACGCCTTGACTGACCCGATCCTGCAACTGGATGGCCCGTTCCATCTGCTTTTCCTGGAAGGCATACTTGGCCGGAATGACTTTTTCCACGGCCCGGAATACATTGGCCAGCATTTCCTCTGGCAACGGAAGCAATACATCGGCACCGGCCTTGTCCTGGCTGGGCTTGGAACGTTCACAGGCTTCATGCAGAATGACCAGGCTTTTGTGGGTGAAATTCTGGTGGTTGAGCCCGAAGAATAGCGCCGGTTCCGTAAAGTGCAGGAAGGATTCATCCTTGGTGAATGCGGCGGTAAACACGGCTTCCGCCAGCGCGTGAAAATAATACGCCGGCCCCAGCAGGCGCAAATTAAGGGCGTGTTGCAGCAGGCTTTCAACCAGTTGCTCGGTGACTTGGGTCTGATGCCGTTTTTTCTCGCTTTTCAGCAGGTCCAGCTTCAAGGATTCCAAAGAGCTGGCGTTTTCCAATAAATGGCGGCTGTAGGATTGGGTCAGGCCCATCCAGCCCAACGGGTTGCTGCGCTGCAAAATGGACAATGAATCCAGCAGGACGTTGGGCAGCTGGGGTAACGGGCTGGTCAGGGTTTCGTTGGATTGTCCCTCTTCAGACAGAAACACGGACTGTTCGCCGGCATCCTTGATTAATTCGGTGGGGAGCGCGTCTTTCAGGAAAAGCAGGGTTTCCGGCTCAATATCCAGGGGTTTCAGTTGGATTAAGATTCGGCTTAATTCGTTCAGGCGCTTATAAATGCCCTCCAGATTGGAATCCAGGGCGAAGCCGGTTTGTTTGCTGCTGGCCGAAGCCGTGTCGTTGAACAGTTTGTTCAGGGTCACTTTCTGGGAAAGGAGCTGTTCTTCCAGTTGATCGGCTTCCCGATGCAAGCTGCTGGCCAGCGACGGGGCGCTCTCATGCAGAAAGTCATCGCAATCGCTCAACAGAAGGCGAAAACGGGCAATGCGTTCCACCAGTTCAAATACCATAAACTTGAGAAAGGTTTTCTGCATGGGCATTCTCTCTTCCTGGATGCTTAATGTCGGGTGCAAGCCCGATTAAATACTGCGGCTTTCCTGCGTTTCGCGGCGATGGATATATGAACGTAAGCCGGAAACTGCAACGTGACGGAAAGTTCTCCCTAGTATAGGGGGCTGAATTTTTCCCTAGCAACCGTCTACAACGATATGTAATGTAACATTTTGCTACATCCGACCCTGGGCTTAAAGCGGCCTGAAGAGAAGCCTATTCGGCCTCACTCACCCCGGTTCAGGCAACTGAGGATTTCCCCTGCCGTATACAGCGAGCCGGTAATAACGCCCAACGGCTTTTGTCCGGGAAGCTGCTGTTGAAGGGCCTTCAGACGAGCCAGCGCCACCGTGGGTGTTTCGGCAATTTCAACCGGGCAGCCGGGTGGGAGCTGTGGCCGGATGGATTCCGCCAGTTGGGTTGCCGGATGATACAGGTGCAGCGGATTGGACTGGGTCACCACAACACCCAAAGGCTTTCCAAATTGTTGAATCAGGCGGGTTAAATACTCTGGATTCCGGTTACCTCGCAGGCTGAGGAGCCAAACCATCGGCTGATCCTGAAAGTAAAAGCGCATGCACTCCTGCAGGCTTTGAAAACCGTCTTCGTTGTGGGAACCATCCAGAATCAGGTGTTGTTTCTCGAAATACTGGAAGCGGACCGGCCAATAGGTATGGGCTAACCCTTCCTGAATGGCGGACTCCTCAATGACAAAACCCTGGTGACGAAGCACCTGAATGCATTCCAGTACGACGGCCAGGTTGTTTTTTTGGTACAGGCCCAGCAGGGACAGCCGATATTGCCTTCCCGTGTCTGATTGGCTGACGCAGAGGCCGGTGACAGGGTTTGATTCCTGTGGCAGCACTTGCAGCATATCCGCTTGGGCTATTTTGACCGGTACATCGTTTAACTCGGCCTGCTCTAGAATGGTATCCATTGCGTCCTGAGGGATGGCCGGCCCTAAGACCAACGGCACTCCTTGCTTCAGGATTCCCGCTTTTTCGGCGGCGATTTTGCTTAACGTGTCGCCCAGGTGCTGCATGTGGTCCATGCCGATGGTGGTAATCACCGTTAAATTGGGGTGTTTCACAATATTTGTGGAGTCCAGACGCCCGCCCAGGCCGGTTTCAAACACGGTAATATCGACCTGCTTGCGCTTGAAGTACTGATAGGCCACCACGTTGATGAATTCAAAATACGTCGGCCATTCCTCACGAGGCAGTCCCAAGGCTTCCAAATGGGCTTGCAGCGAGGCAATCTCATATTGAAAGTCATCCTGAAGGATTGGGTTCCCGTTGATGACGATACGTTCCCGCACATGAATAAGATGAGGACTGGTAAAACTGCCAACCCGCAGCCCGGCCGACTTTAACACGGAGGAAAGCATCGCTGTTACGGAGCCTTTTCCATTGGTACCGGCAATATGCACCATTGGTAGACTATCCTGAGGATTGCCCAGCGTATCCATGAGTGTGCGGATGCGATCCAGGCCCAGCTTCATCGCGGAAACATCCAGCCCGTTCAGAAAACGAAGGGCGTCCTCGAAGGTATGGATAGGGGACTGAATGGAAGAATCGGGCTTGGCGGAAGAGAATGGCATAGCGTGGGGAACCTGCATCGGGAACATGGCAATGTGCCCCATCATACCGACAGGCGATGGGGCTGGCAAATTTCTGCATGTTTTCTGTTTGCTGTTCATTTAATGTTTGTTTTGATACAGTGAGGGGCTGATTGACCGCTTTTGCAACTTTTGCCCGGTGCCGGGTTTAAGATCAGTACGAACTTGAAGGAAAATGCGTTTATGAGCCAATTTAGCGGCCTGATAGGGATTTTTGCCCTCCTCACGGTGGCCTACCTGATGTCCAATAATCGACGGGCCATTAATTGGCGGCTGATCGTAAGCGGTGTGGCCTTGCAGGTGCTGTTGGCGGTGTTCTGTTTAAAGGTGCCCTTTGGCCGGGAGTTGTTTCATTCGTTGGGTCAGGGCATTGAAAAACTGCTCAGTTTTTCCAATGACGGCGCCAATTTCGTATTCGGCTTTCTGGTATCCAAGCCCGATAAGCTGAATGAGATTTTTGGGCTTGGCAGCGGCTTTATTTTTGCCTTCAAGCTGGTACCCACCATTATTTTTGTAGCCACCCTGGTCAGTATCGCCTATCACATGGGCATTATGCAGCGATTGGTGAAGTGGGTGGCCTGGGCGGTTTATAAAGTCATGGGCGCCAGTGGTTCCGAAGCGCTATCCAACGCGGCCAGCATTTTTGTGGGGCAGATTGAGGCCCAGTTACTGGTGAAGCCTTATTTGGCCACCATGACCCGCTCCGAATTGCTGGCGGTTATGGCGGGATCGATGGCCTGTATCGCCGGTGGCGTGATGGCCGTGTATATTCAAATGGGCATTCGCGCCGAATACTTGCTGACGGCAAGTCTGATGGCCGTGCCGGGCGCTTTGGTGATGGCCAAGCTGGTCTACCCGGAGACGGAGGCTTCGCTCACCCGTGGGCAGGTTAAGCTGGAAATCAAGCGTGAGAGCGTGAACCTGATTGACGCGGCGGCTCGTGGCGCGGCGGACGGCTTGCAAATCGGCTTGAACGTATGCGCCATGCTGATTGGTTTTATTGCCCTGATCAGCCTGGTGGACTTCCTGATTGGAAAACTGGGCTTGAGCTTGGCAATGGCCGGGTTGAGCCTGAGCGGCCTGGGACTGGATCTTAATCATTTATCGCTGAACGGGATTTTAGGAAGCGTGTTTTCCCTGGTGGCCATTGCGCTGGGCGTTCCTATGCAGGATGCCAACGCGGTTGGTGGCTTGATGGGCACTAAAATGGTGGTGAATGAGTTTGTGTCCTACGCCAATTTAGCGCCCATGATTGCGGAAAAAACCTTATCGCCCAAGTCTATTGCCATTGCCAGCGTGGCCCTGTGCGGCTTCGCCAATTTCAGCTCCATTGCCATCCAGATTGGCGGCATCGGGCAAATGGCGCCCTCCCGTAAAAAGGATTTGGCGGAACTGGGTTTTCGGGCGCTGCTGTGCGGCACGATGGCCTCTTACGTATCCAGCGCGTTGGCGGGTATCCTGATTGAATTTGACGGCGCCGGCAGTGAAACCTGGGTGGCTGGAGGCATTATGCTGGCCGCCATTGGATTGATTATCATTGCCAGAAAACTTCCCGGCGGTGTTGCTGAAATGCCGGGCGCCACTACAAAGCGTCCGGTGCAGAATGCGGCCCTGGACCACATTCTGCCGTCCGGCCTGCCTATTTACGATAAGCATGGCAACCCGGTGCGGGTGCCCGATGCCTTGACGGAACGCAGCAAGAACTAGGCCGATTTCGGATTTGCCAAGAGCGGTTTGAAGATTAAACATTCGAGATTATGAAA
>Ga0247823_10002730_pt1 | contig 14486 bp, 13 predicted proteins | sample 13C_PalmiticAcid_2_FD_192426 | JGI IMG/M metagenome (GOLD analysis project Ga0247823, IMG submission 192426) | Soil microbial communities from agricultural site in Penn Yan, New York, United States - 13C_PalmiticAcid_Day30 | ecosystem: Environmental > Terrestrial > Soil > Agricultural land...
GCCCAGCACCGGGTGCTCGTACTTGCGCGGCGAGCCGTGCGCGCCGAGCAGGCGGACCCGCTCGGCGAGGTCGGCCCGGTCGGTGGTGACCGCGCCCGCGTCGCCGTAGGCGCCGAGGTTCTTGCCCGGGTAGAAGCTGGTCGCGGCGATGTCGCCGAGCGAGCCCGCGCGGACACCGTCGCGCTCCGCGCCCTGCGACTGCGCGGCGTCCTCAACGATGGCGACGTTCGGCGGGAGCAGCGCGCGGAGCTGGTCGATCTGCGCGGTCTGGCCGTAGAGGTCTACCGGGAGCACGACGCGGGTGCGGGTGGTGACGGCGGCAGCGGCGGCGGTGACGTCGATCAGCATCGTGTCGGGGTCGCAGTCCACCAGCACCGGCGTCGCCCCGGTCCTGGCGACGGCCTCGGCGGTGGCGATGAAGGTGTTGGCGGGCAGGACACACTCGTCGCCGGGGCCGATCTCCAGCGCGCGCAGCGCCAGTTCCAGCGCGTCGGTGCCGTTGCCCATGCCGACGCAGTGGGCCACACCGGCGAACGCGGCGTACTCGGCCTCGAACGCGGCGACCTGCGGCCCGCCGACGAAAGCGGTGCGCGCTAAGACCTCTGACCAGCCCGCGGCCACCTCGTCCGCGACAGCGGCGTGCTGGGCGGCCAGGTCGACAAGGGGAATCGGGCCGGTCATACGAACTCCTCAAGCTCAGTTTTGATGAACCACAACGCTCAGCCGCCGGTGACGCTCGGGCGGCCAGCGGCACGGCGACGCAGTCGCTCGTGGCGATGGTCGTCCGAGCGTCACCTTCAGGGCGGCTGAGCCGCGCCCCCGGAGGGGGCGCCATGACGCAGTTTTTTAGCGGGCACGCCAACCCAGGTCTCGCCGTCGGGGACGTCGAACAGCACCGCGGCACCCATGCCGATGACGGCCTCGGCGCCGATGCGGACGCCCTCGCGGACCAACGACCCGGTGCCGAGGTAGGCGGCCTCGCCGATGGCGACGTTGCCGGACAGCGTGGCCCGGCCCGCGAAGGTGCTGAAGTCGCCGACGGCGTCGTCGTGGGTGAACAGGACCATCGGCATCACGACGACGTGCGCGCCGACGTGCTGCGGTGCGGTGATGACGGCCCTGGCGAGCACCAGGGTGCCCTCGCCGAAGGTGACTCCCGGCGCTATGGACGCGTCGGGGTGGATCAAGGTTGCGTAGCGATCGGCGGACAGTCCGAGCCTGCCGACCAGGTTCCGCCGACCAGCCGGGCGCGCCGAGTTGGCGACGCACACCAGCACCGCCGCGTCGGTGTACTCGTGCACCAGCGCCGTCGGGCCGAGCACCGGCAGACCGTCCACTTCGGACCCGTGGCACTCCGGCGCGTCGTCGAGCATGCCGATGGGCCGCCACACGTCAGGCAACGCGCGGGCGGCGGCGAGCGCTTCCCTGGCCAGACCGCCCGCACCGACGAACAGCAGCGGGCGGTTCACGCCGAGGCTCCGGCCGTGCGCACCAGTTCGCGGTGCCAGACCTCCAGCGACAGCAGCGTCCACAGCCGGGGCTGCTCGTCGCGGGTGCCCGCGTCGTGCTCGCTGAGCAGCTTGCGCACCGCGGCCGGGTCGAACACGCCGGCCACGAACGACGACGGCCCGGTGAGCAGGTCGTTGGCCATGTCCTTGAGGCCGTCGCGGAACCACGCGTCGAGCGGGACCTTGAAGCCGGACTTGGCCCGGTCGACCACGTCGTCGGGCAGGTACCGGCGCGCGACCTCCTTGACCACCCACTTCGTGGTCCCCTTGCGCACCTTGACCGAACTCGGCAGCGCGAAGGCCAGTTCCACCAGGCGGTGGTCGAGGAACGGCGGCCGGAGTTCCAGCGACGCGGCCATCGACATGCGGTCGCCGCGTTCCAGCAGGTTGTCGGCGAGCCAGGCGTGGGAGTCGGCGTAGAGCATCCGGCGCAGCGCGTCGCCGCGGCCACGCTCGTACGGACCGATGGCCGACCGCGCGGCCGGGCCACCGAGCAGGGCGTCGCGCTCGCGCTCGGTGAACGGGGCGAACCAGCCGCGCATCCGTTCCCCGGCACTGGGTTCGGCCAGCGCGCGCACCGCGATGCCGAGTTTGGCCTTCGACGCGGGCAGCGCCCGGTCGATCCGGGGCAACACCGCGCCACGCACCGCGGACGGGACGAGCCCAGCCCAGCGGGTGAACGCGGCGTGCCGGTGTTTGGGGTAGCCGCCGAACAGTTCGTCGCTGCCCTCGCCGGACAGCACGACCTTGACCTGCTGCTTGGCCAGCTCCGCCAGGCGGAACACCGCGACGTCGGCGGGCTGCGACAGCGGCGCGTCCCGGTGCCAGCTCAGCTTCGCCCACGAGTCCTTGAAGTCCTCGGCGGTGACGATCACCTCGTGGTGCTCGCTGCCGACGATGCCCGCGACCTTGCGCGCCCAGTCCAGCTCGTCGACCCGGGGGTCGCCGAAACCGGCGGAGAACGTGTGCAGGCCCTCGCCCTGCTTGGCCTTCGCGGTCAGCGCGCAGATCAGGCTGGAGTCGATGCCGCCGGACAGATACGCCCCGACCGGCACGTCGGCCACCAGCGCGTCCTGGATCGACGCGTCGAGTGCCTCCGCCACCAGCCGCACGGCATCGTCCGGGGTGACGTCCCGATTCTCGGCCCGCGTCGGGATCTGCCAGTAGGCCAGCAGCCGGACCTGGCCGTCGCGGCCCAGGGTCAGCCGGTGGCCCTGCGGCACCTTCCGCACCCCGTCGACCAGCGTGTACGGCGCGGGAACCGAGCCGTGCGCGAGGTAGTCGTGCAGGCTGGCCTCATCGACCCCGCGCGACCCGATCGCCGGGAACAGCGCCTTGATCTCCGAGGCGAAGGCGAAGACCTTGTCGTCTAGGTAGTAGTACAGCGGCAGGATGCCCATCCGGTCGCGCACCAGGTGCAACTCACCGGAATCCGCGTCGTTCAGTGCGTAGGCGAACTGGCCGCGCAGCTCCCGGACGCTGTCGATCCCGCCCTTGGCGTAGAGGGCGAGGATGGTCTCGGTGTCACCACCCGTACGGAACGGGTAGTCCACAGTGGACCGGAGCTGGCGGTAGTTGAGGATCTCGCCGTTGAACGCGATGTGCGTGCGGCCACCGTGGCCCGCCATCGGCTGGACGGACGCGCCAAGGTCGATGATCGACAGCCGGGTGTGGGCGAAACCCGTGCTCCCGTCGGACCAGGTCCCGGAGTCGTCCGGACCCCGGTGGTGCAGGCGCTTGGCCATCTCGGCGAGCACGCCCGGGTCGACCGGCGACCCGTCAAGGTGCCGAACGCCTGCGATTCCACACATGGTTAACGCTGCCTCTCGGCCAAGTGCATGAGCTGCCGCGCCCGGGAGTCCCACGACGCGGGCAGCTCTGAGTCGACTACGAATCCGTCAAACATTTCTCAACGCTGCCTCTCGGCCAAGTGCATGAGCTGCCGCGCCCGGGAGTCCCACGACGCGGGCAGCTCTGAGTCGACTACGAATCCGTCAAACATTTCTCAACGCTGCCTCTCGGCCAAGTGCATGAGCTGCCGCGCCCGGGAGTCCCACGACGCGGGCAGCACCGACTCGCGGCGGGCCTCCGGGGTGGACTCGCCGCCGTCGGCCAGGGTCCGCCGGATCGCGTCGATGAAGCCGTCGTGGCCCTTCTCCGCCACCCGGATCCGGTCGGCGTAGTGCCGCACCTCGGGGAAGTCGGTGCTGACCACGGCGAGACCGAGCGCGAGGTATTCCTTGAGCTTGATCGGGTTCGCGTGCTTGATCCAGTCGTTGTCCAGCCACGGCATCAGCGCGACGTCGAACCCGGTGCCGTAGCCCGGGATCTCGGCGTACGGGCGGAAGTCGAGCCAGTGCACGTTCGGGTACTTCTCGAAGCGCTCCATCGAGATGGTCGCGTCGCCGATCAGCACCAGCGAGCAGTCCGGGAATTCCTTGGCGACGCGTTCGAGCAGGTCGAAGTCGACCAGGTAGTCGTCCAGGCTGCCGAAGAACCCGATGCGCGGGCCGGGGATCGAGGCCAGATCGGCGGGCAGCTCGGCCCGGCGCTGGAAGTGCTGCAGATCCACGCCGTGGTCGAGGAAGTAGCCGCGCTCGCCGGTCGCGACCGCGTCCTCCGCCTGGAGTTCGCGGCTGACGTAGAGCACGTGGTCGGCGCCCGCGAGGAGCTTGTCCTCCAGCGCCGCGATGGCGACGCCGTCGGCCTCGGGGAACGCGGAGTGCCGGTCGGACCGGTTGAACAGCAGACCCCGGCGCGGCATGGGCTCCACGACGTCCCACGCGGTGGGGATCGTGGCGACCACGACCGGCGCGCGCATCCCGAGGAACGCGCAGACCGCGCGGACCTGGGTGCGCACCAGCGTCGCGTTGAGCCTGCGCTGCCACGGCTTGCTGTAGAACGGCAGCGGCAGCGGGGTCATCACGTGGTAGTCGGGCACGTCCGGCAGCGGTCGGCGGACCAGCTTGGCCACACTGCCCAGCTTGCGCAGGATGCGTCGAGCGAACTGGGTGCTCTTGCCCGGCGTCGGCATCCGCAGGCCGATGCTGTTGACCAGCAACACCTTGCGGTGCTCGGCGACCCGGGTCATGAGCTGGAAGTCGGAGTGCGCCTGGTTGTGGTACCACCAGTCCTGCGCGGAGAAGCAGACATATGGCGGGGCGTCGGTGTTCACGGTCAGCGGCTGCGGCCAGCGGCGCTGGGTGAGCAGCCCGCGCAGCGCGGCCTTGTGCGTCGCCGAACCGCGCGCGGCGCGCGGCAGGGTGTTGAGCATGACGGCGAACCACATCAGCGCGCCCGCGACCCGGCCGTGCCGTTCGCGGTGCAGCCGGACCTTGTTCGTGGCCAGCAGCGACCACAGCCGCGGCGAAGTCGAGACCTCGCCGCCCAGGTGCACGGCGTGCGCGGCGGGCTCGTAGCCGACGGCGAAGCCCGCGTCGCCCGCGCGCAGCATGAAGTCGGTTTCCTCGGAGTAGAGCAGGTAGCGCTCCTCCAGCGGACCGAGCGCATCGATGCACTCGCGGGTGACCAGCCAGGCCGCGCCGGTCGCCCAGTCCACGGTCCGCGCGCGCTCGTAGGCGCGCGGGCTGGTCACGGTCTCGCCGAGCGGTCCGATCCGGCCCGCGCGGGCCCCGCCGAGCACGGCCTCGCCCAGGGTGCGCAGCACCGTAGGCGTCCGGCGCAGCGAGTGCTGGGTGCGACCGTCCACATCGGTCAGCCGCGGCACGGCGATGCCGATCCCCGGACCCGCCGCCGCGCGCAGCGTGGCGACCGAGCCGGGCGAGAGCCGGATGTCGGCGTTGAGGACGAGCACGTCACAGCCCTCGGCCTGCGCGATGCCCTCGTTGACGCCCGCGGCGAACCCGTCGTTGTCCGTGCGGTGCACGACCTTGACGTCGGGATCCGTCGCGGTGACGACCTCGGTGGTGCCGTCGGATGAGGCGTTGTCGACCACGATCACCCGCGACTCGCCGACGCCGCGGAGGGCGGCGGGCAGAGCGCGCAGGCAGTCCGCGATCACATCGGCCGAGTTGTAGGTGACGACGACGATCGCGATGGGGCGGGACGTCACGACTTCACCAACTCGATCGCGTCGGCGAGCGCGCTCACGACGAGCTGCTGGTCGGCGTCGGTCAGCTCGTGGTGCAGCGGCAGGATCAGCGACCGGCGGGCCAGCAGCTCCGTGCCGGGCAGCGCGTCGTGCGGGTGACCCGTGTACGCGGGCTCCAGGTGCGCGGCCATGATCCCGCGCCGCGCGGAGACACCCGCCGCGGCGAGCTTCGCCAGCACGTCGACCAGTTCCGGAGCGCCGTCGGGCAGTTCGACCCAGAACGACTGGAAGTTCGTGGTGCCATACGAGGGGTCGGCGACCGCGCGCAGGCCGAGCGGGGCCAGCAGCTCGTGGTACCGGGCGGCCATCGCACGGCGCTGCTCGACGATGCCGTCGAGCCTGCCGAGCTGCACCAGGCCCATGGCGGCCTGGATGTCGGTCATCCGGTAGTTGAACGCGGTCTCCACATAGGACTCGACGACGGCACCGCCCGCGGCGTGACGGTCGGCGGCCGACATCGACATGCCGTGCTCGCGCAGCCTGCGCAGGCGAACAGCCCACTCGGGGTTGTCGGTGGTGACCATGCCGCCCTCACCAGTGGTGAGCAGCTTGCGCGGGTGGAACGACCACGCCGCCAGCAGCGCGCCCGTGCCCACCGGGGCACCGTCGAGCGTCGAACCGGCGGCACACGCCGCGTCCTCGACCACCGGGATCTCACCCGCGGCGGCCCGGATCTCCCGGACGTTCGCGGGGACACCGCCCTGGTGCACCAGCATGACGGCCTTGGTGCGCGGGGTGATCGCGGCGGCCACGGTCGCGCCGGTCAGGTTGCCGGTCAGCGGGTCGATGTCGGCGAAGACCGGGGTGGCGCCGCAGTAGCGCACAGCGTTGGCGGTCGCGATGAACGACAGCGACGGCACCACCACCTCGTCGCCCGGCTGGACGCCGAGCAGGTGCAGGCACAGGTGCAGACCGGTGGTGCAGCTCGACACGGCGACGCCGTGTGCCGCGCCGACCCGCTCGGCGAACGCCTTCTCGAAGGCGGCCACCCGGGGACCCTGCGCGACCCAGCCGGAGCGCACGGTCTCCGCCACGGCGAGGGCTTCTTCCTCACCGAGCAGCGGCTTCATCACGGGGATGGCCATCAGGCTGTGACTCCGAGCTTCTTCTCGGCCAACCACCAGTCGACGAGCCCGCGAAGGCCGCTGTCCATCGTGATCTCCGGACGCCAGCCGAGCTCGCGGTCGGCCGCGCTGATGTCGGCCAGGCGGCGGGTCACGCCGTTGACCTTGCGCTCCGGGCCGTGCTCGACGCCGAGTTCGGAGTCCATCGCCGCGAGCAGCGCCTCGGCCAAGCCGAGCAGGCTGGTCTCGTGCGAGCTGGCGATGTTGTAGACCGTGTCGGTCACGTCGGCGCGCGCGGCCAGGATGTTGGCGCGGGCGATGTCGTGCACGTGGACGAAGTCCATCGTCTGGGCGCCGTCGCCGAAGATCAGCGGGGCCTTGCCGTCGACGATGCGCTCCATCCAGCGGATCAGGACCTCGGTGTAGAGGCCGTGCACGTCCATCCGCGGTCCGTAGACGTTGAAGTAGCGCAGGGCGACGTAGTCGAGGTCGCGCATCGCCTTGAAGCTGCGCAGCATGCCCTCGTTGAACGCCTTGGCCGCGCCGTAGAACGTGTCGTTGTTGTACGGGTGGTGGCGCTCGTCGGTCGGGAAGGTCTCGGCCAGGCCGTAGACGGAGGCCGACGACGACGCGATGACCTTCTTGACCCCGGCGTCCGCCGCGGCCTCGATCACCGTGAAAGTGCCGTCCACCAAGCATTCCAGCGCCAGCCGGGGCTCCTCGGCGCACTGGGTGATCCGGATCGCGGCGAGGTGGAACACCAGGTCCATGCCGGTGGTCAGCTCGCCGACCAGTGCCCGGTCGTTGATGTCACCGTCGACGACGCGCAGCCGGTCACCGGCCGCGGCGAAGGCGTCGGCCAGGTTCTCCTTGCGGCCACGCACGAAGTTGTCGAGCACGACGATCTCGGCGGCGCCCGCGGCCACCAGCTGATCGACCACGGCCGACCCGATGGTCCCGGCCCCGCCGGTCACCAGTGCGCGCTGCCCCTCGATGGGCTGTCCGTTGGTCATGCGTTGATTCCTTCGGTGAAGTCCGCGCCGAGGACGGGCATGAAGGCGCCGCCCTGGCTCAGGCTGGCCGAAGCCGCCTCAAGGATGGACAGGACCTGCAGGCCGGACCGGCCGTCGGTGAGTGGCGGACGCTTCTCGGTGATCGCGCCATGGAACTCGGCCATGACCGCGCGCAGCGCTTCCTTCTCCGGCAGCGCCGGGGCGACCATATCGCCGACCCGGTAGGACACGATCGTCTGGGCGCGCTTGTCGTCACCCATGTCAGCGGCTTCCGTGCGGTCGACGCCACGGTCGTAGATCGAGAGCCGCTGGGTCGGGTTGAGGTCGTCCCAGACCACGGTGCGCGCCGAGCCGCCGATGACCATCGTGCGGATCTTGGTCGGCGAGAGCCAGTTCACGTGCACGTGCGCCATGGCGCCGCCGGTGAGCTCGATCGTCAGGTGCGCCACACACGCGCGGCCCGCGCCGATCGGGTCGGACCCGTGCGCGGCCACCGAGAGCGGCAGCACGCCGTCGGGCAGGATCGACAGGAAGATCGACAGGTCGTGCGGCGCCAGGTCCCACAGCACGTCGACGTCGGGCTGGACCAGCCCGAGGTTGATCCGCACCGAGTCCAGGTACTGCACCGAGCCGATGCCGCCACCGCGCACGAGGTCGCGCAGGTGCGCCACGGCGGGGGTGTAGCAGTAGGTGTGGTCGAGCATCAGGGTCAGGCCGCGCTCATCGGCGGCGTCGACCAGCTGCTTGCCCTCGGCGTAGGTCGCCGCGAGAGGCTTCTCGACCAGCACGTGCTTGCCCGCCTGGAGCGCGGCCATAGCCACCGGCAGGTGAGTCTTGGCAGGCGTCGCGATCGCGACGGCGTGCACGGCCGGGTCGGCCAGCACCTCGTCGAGCGAGTCGGAGACCTTGACCGTCGAGTACTCGCCGAGCACGCGGCGAGCGCGGTCGGCGTCGAGGTCGCACAGATATTCAAGCCGCAGGCCAGGTGTGGCCTGCGCGTTGCGGACGAGGTTCGGCCCCCAGTATCCGGCGCCGATGACGGCTAGCCCGATGGTTCCCACGCTGTAGATCCCCTTTTGTGTGTCCGGCCCCCACCGGATTTCCTTCAGTACGCTCCCTGGCCGCTGAACACGGCCCGGAAGGTCTTCCACAAGATCACCGCGTCGAGCGCGAGTGACCAGTCCTCGACATAGCGCAGGTCCAGGCGGACCGAGTCGTCCCACGACAGGTCGCTGCGGCCGCTGACCTGCCACAGCCCCGTGAGACCCGGCTTGACCAGCAGCCTGCGCCGCACATCCGGGGCGTACCGCGCGCTTTCCTCCGGCAGCGGCGGTCGCGGCCCGACCAGCGACATCGATCCGGTCAGCACGTTGAACAGCTGCGGCAGCTCGTCGATCGAGTAGCGGCGCAGCACCGTGCCGACCCGGGTGATCCGCGGGTCCTTGCGCATCTTGAACAGCAGGCCGTTGCCCTCGTTCTGATCCGCGAGCTGGGCCACCAGCTTGTCCGCGTTCTTGATCATCGTGCGGAACTTGACGATCGTGAACTCACGGCCGTCCTTGCCGACACGACGCTGCTTGTAGAACGGCGACCCAGCGTTGTCGATCATGATCGCGGCGGCGACCAGGAGCATCAGCGGCGAGACCACGGCGAGCAGGACAGCGGAGCCGACCTTGTCGACGACGTCCTTGACCACCCGGCGCACACCGGTGAACGACGGAGCCGACACCCGGAGCAGTGGCATGCCGAGCACCGCGTCGACGTGCAGTCGCGGACCGGCGACCTCCATCAGCACCGGTGCGACGACCATCTCCGCGCCGCTGCCCTCAAGCTGCCAGGCGAGCTGCTGCAGCCGCTTGGGCGTCCAGTACTGGTCCGGGGTCACCGCGACGATGCGGTAGCCGCCACGGCGCACGTGGGTGGCTAGATCGGCCAGTTCGCCGACCACGGACACACCTTCGAGTTCGCTGTCGAAGTCGGCGAGCCCGTCGCGGGTGCAGACGGCGTCGACCCGCCACCCCAGGTGCGGGGTGCCGCGGGTGCGGCTGATCAGGTCGCGGACGGTCTCGACACTGCCCGCGGCCATGACCGGCAGCAGGCAGCGGCCCTCACGGCGCGCGCGGTGCAGGAACTGCCGCAGCGCGTACCGCATCGGGAAGGCGACCATCGCGGTCGCCGGGATGACGATGAAGACCCACGGGCGGATCGACTGGATGTCGAACAGCAGCCCACCGAGCGCGAGCACGACCGCGGCCGCCGCGATACCGCGGCCCAGCCTGCGGAACTCCTCGGCGCCCTGACCGAGCACAGCGAAGTTCCACGACCGGTTGGCGGTCAGGGAGGCGAGCAGCACCGCGAAAGTCGCGGCGCCGATGAGTACGGCACTGGGTCCTGGCACCTTCGCGCCGGACACCAGGCTGCCGACGACGACAACCCCGAACAGCAGGGCGAACAGGTCACCGAGGATCACCCCGGTGCGGTACCTCGGCTCCCACCCGGCGACCGGGGGCAAACCCGGCTCGCCCGCGGGGAGATCGACACCGGGCGCCCGCGTACGACGGGTCCGCTCAGGCGCGGGCCACGAAGTCGCTCTTCGTCGCGGGAAGCCCACTTGGTCACGCATCGTGTATCCCCCGGTTCAGCCGGATCGGGCGGTGCACGGGCACAGGGCATCCCCGCGGGCCCTAGCGCGTCAGTTGAAATTGCGTAGGTCGAGCCATCCGTCCGAGCCGCATTGATCGGACTCTGGCTGCATTACCTGATTCGCTTCCCTCCCCGCCGTCGTTACACGGAGGGTTAGTTTCTTGGTAACCCGTTTGACGGCACTGGCCGTTGAGGGGCACCGGTTTACACGCTGTGTAGCAGTCAGCGTTGTCATTTCTTGATAGTTCCATGGTCAACGTCGCTGGTCACCATGGTCAACGCAGGCACTCGCGACAGTCCCATAAGGACTTCTTGTCAGGTGACCGAGCGTATATGGCGAGCATGAACACGAGTCCCAACGCACACCGTGGCGACACCTGGGCGACCCGTTGGGCCACCACGGCTAGTCCGTTCGATCATTCGCCTGTTGACTATTCACTAACCGTCGCACGGCCTGATTTCTTGGCCTGGACCAGGGAATTCTCCGGTCAGACCCACCGTCGACGGAGCTTCTTGCCGACCGATCGTTCGATTACGGAGCGCAGTCAAACTGCTGGCGAGACTGTGAAATCTTCATCCCTGTGCGCTAGCCCACAACCGGCCGATCCGGACTCCTCAACGCGCTCACTGGCGGCAACGAAACGATCACAGCGGTGGATTCACTCGAACGAGTGAGGGTCGAAAGTCCCAAACAGCCGAGCGGGCCCCGGGGATGATCTCCCGGGGCCCGCTCACCGACTGTGGCCAGGGGCGGGGTCGAACCGCCGACCTACCGCTTTTCAGGCGGTCGCTCATACCAACTGAGCTACCTGGCCATAACACCACTACAAACCAAACCGGTGCGGGCCCGGTGAGCTATGAGGCTCACCGACACCGCACCGCGGATGTAGCTTGCGACCCAGACGGGACTCGAACCCGCGACCTTCGCCGTGACAGGGCGACGCGCTAACCAACTGCGCCACTGGGCCTTGCGCACTGCATCTACTGCTTTGGATCTACCGCTTGTCACTGCCTAGCTTTACTGCGTACTCCCAACGGGATTCGAACCCGCGCTGCCGCCTTGAAAGGGCGGAGTCCTAGGCCGCTAGACGATGGGAGCCCGACCACCGCTCGGGCGGACCGATCGACTGCGCTTCCAGAGGCCACCGTTTCCGGTCTTCGCTGGGAGCAAGGCATAGCTTAGGGCACACCCCCCGTGGTCTCCAAAACGGGTTACCCAAACGGCTTTGACCAGCGCAAACCCGACCACGATCGTGGCTAGACGGCGATCAAGGCGACGAGACGGTCGCGCAACTCGGCGAGATCGTCGGGCGCGAGCACCGCGAGCACCTCGTCGAGACGCTCGTCGGTCACCGCCTCGGCGGCCCGCCAGCGGTCGGCCAGATCGGGCACGGTGGCCGACCGGGCGATCACGGCGTCGGTGACGGCGAAGCTCAGGTCGGCGAGGCGGCTGGGGGCGTCGATCTCGCCGAGGGCGTCGCGCGACCACTGGGCCAGGCCCGCGAGGTAGCCCGCCTTCGCCCGTTCGGTGGTCAAGGTGCTCTGCGAGAGCAGGTACGCGACCAGTGGGTGCGGAAAATCTCGAACAGCTCGGCCACGACGACCGGCGGCGGGTCGCCGAGGACGGCGGACCGGCCGCGGAAGTACAGCGAGAACTTGGGTTGCCCCGCCGCCGCCTCCTCTGCGAACAGCTGGGTCGCGGTCATGAACGCGCCGCCCAGTTCACTGGACGGCCGAGCGGGTTGCGTGCGCGATGCCCATTTCATAACAGTGTCACCAAACGATCGCGGCCATCAGCACGAGTGAGCCAGGCCACACTCGATTGAGCATGATCACGGTCTGTGAACATGATCGGAATACTGGTAATAAACGATCTTTCACCATGGTCGCGAATCCGCGATAGGGGTGGCGCCCGGTAGGGGAATAGGCGTCGACGCGGTCTGGGAATTCCTTGATCGAAAACAGCCGCGGGGTGGCGGCACCCACCCCGCGGCCGTCGTCTCCCGGCTACCTGCGAACCGCTGGCAGACCGTCGTCGCCGTCGACCAGCCCGAGCATTTCGAGCAGTTCACGGCAGTCCTTGACGTCGTTCGAGCCGCGCGCGACGGCCAGCCTGGCCTTGCGCACCTGCTCGTCGGAGACCCGCGCCGACTCTCCCGATCGGGGAGCGGGCACGCCGGTCGTGAATTGCCCGGACGTGCCCAGGCTGTCCTGCTGCAAGAGGAACGACCGCACTTCGAGTGACCCGCTCATAACGCCTCCCCGAATTGTGTTGGCGTGAGGCTATGAGAGAAGTCGCGGCGCTCACAGCCCCCCGAGGAGTGAACCGTGGGCACAGTCGGTAGCCGTACGTGATCGATTTTCTCGACGCCCACCCGGGTTGGCCAGTGGTTCACCAGACCGCGCCGACCAATCGGGGCTCACCGTACCCCCTAGGGGTATGGTGGTGGTGATCGAACCAGCCGTCGAAGGGACCGCCCGTGTCAGTTCAGTCCGTCTACACCGTCTCCGGCATGACTTGCGGCCACTGCGTCAGCTCGGTGACCGAGGAGATCTCGGAGCTGTCCGGCGTCACCGACGTCGCCGTCGTCCTCGAGACCGGCGCGGTCACCGTGACCAGCGCGGACCAGCTCGACCGGGCCACCGTCGAGGCCGCGGTCAGCGGCGCGGGCTTCCAGCTCACGGCCTGATCAACTACCGATCGACACGGATATACCGCGACAATTGTCGCGACGCAAGGCGAACTTCAGGTGAACATTTTCCCTCGAATTTTCCCACTCAGCCCCTCCCGGATGACGAGTGCGCGTGCAACAATCGTTGTGCTGACAAACCCCCGGTCAGCGCCTGTGGAGATCCCCTCCGGCCCCCGCGTTCCTCCCCCTGGCGCGGGGGCCTCTCCATGTCCGCAGGTCAGAGCGGTGTCGGCAGCGGGCGTGGGCTGGTTCACCCGCCAGAACCGTGTGTCCCCGGTCACAACGTGCGCGGGCCCGCAACCCATTCGTTATCCTCTTGCGGTGCCATTTCCCTCGTTTGGACGTAGCCGTACCGACCTCAAGGCGGTCGGTACCAGCACGGGCCGCCACCGCACTCCGCAGCGCGAGCAGGCTGAGGAGCTGCTGCCCGACGATGAACTCGAGTCGTACCTGGCCGCCCTGGCGCCGGACGGCGACACGGAGACCACCGGCTCCGGCAGGCGCTTCGGCGGCGCCGAGGTCTACCAGCTGCGCTTGTCGCTGATGGCCAACGAGCGCCTGCGCGAGCTGGCGGCCTACCGGCAGACCTCCCCGATGGCGCTGGCCCAGGAGTGGGTCATGCAGCGCCTGGAGTGGGAGTCCCAGCAGCTGCAGCGTTCCTGACCGCCACCCCCACCACAGCGACAACCACAGACAGCGCAAGAGCCCCCCGGTCGTGGGCGACCAGGGGGCTCTCGTGTGTGTGCGGACTTGCTTACAGCGGGACGACCTGCGTTGCCTGCGGGCCCTTGGTGCCCTGGCCGACCTCGAACTGGACGCGCTGGTTCTCCTCAAGGGACCGGAATCCCTTGGTCTGGATCTCCGAGTAGTGCACGAAGACATCGGCGCCGCCATCATCCTGCGCGATGAATCCGAAGCCCTTCTCGGCGTTGAACCACTTGACAGTGCCCTGTGCCATAAAACCTGCCTCCATCGCAGGAGCTTGGAGCTGCACCGTGCAGCCCCCGGCCGCCCTCGGGCGGTGCTCCCGCCCAGTGCGACGGAAAGCAGCGCGCCCGCGTTCTTGTTCCGCGAGCGTGGAAAGCACGAACACAGAAGCTACGGCCTGCATGGCAAAGAATATCGAGATGTCGTGGGCCGCACTACGGCCTGACGGGCACCCCGCTAGCCCAAGCGGGTGATCCGTTCGGACACGCTCCGAACAGGTCCGGCCGCTCCTTAACGAAGATCACCTCCGGGTTGAATGTGACACGGGTCACACCTGGGCCTGGCCAACTATTCCCCCGCCGCAGGCGTCGTTAGTGGTGTCAGGGTGCGGGGGAAGGGATGCGGCGATGGACAAGCGCGGACGATCGGGGAGAAGGTGGCTCCCGGCGGCACTGCTCGGCGCGGGACTGGTGACAGTCCTGGCACTGAGCGGCTGCACCACCACCGGCCCGGCCACGGCCGCGTCG
>Ga0247823_10002731_pt1 | contig 14485 bp, 15 predicted proteins | sample 13C_PalmiticAcid_2_FD_192426 | JGI IMG/M metagenome (GOLD analysis project Ga0247823, IMG submission 192426) | Soil microbial communities from agricultural site in Penn Yan, New York, United States - 13C_PalmiticAcid_Day30 | ecosystem: Environmental > Terrestrial > Soil > Agricultural land...
TGGCTGTGCAGGAGCAACGCCGCACCGGCCGAAGTGCCAACCGCAGCTCCTGCCATAGCACAGCCCCGTAAAGAGGAGCTGGCCCAGGTAGAAGAAAAACCAGCACCCGTTGCTACCCCTGCTGCTGCTCCGGTGACCGAAAACAAACCCGTTGCTGCTGCACCTGTTGCTACCACCAGTACTGCAGCTGCACCCAAAGAGCCCGAAAACGAACTCGACCGCCTCAAAAATATGCTTGATGCTGCTGTGTATGGCAGTGGTGGCCGCGAAGGCTATGAGAAGGAACAACAGCGCCGCGCCAGCGAGCCTGCTCCTGCACCCAAGCCGGTAACCGTTGCTCCTGCAACCAAACCTGCGACTACCGCACCCGTTGCTGCTGCGCCGGCACCCGCTCCCAAACCCCAGACTGCTCCAGTAACAGCAGCAGCCAGCAATGCCAAAGTACACGTTGTGAAAAGTGGCGAAACCGCTTTCCGTATTGCCAAAACATACAACCTCACAGTAGATGAGCTGATGAAACTGAATGGTCTCACTTCTCCCACCGTACAGGTTGGACAATCGCTTAAAGTAGCCCGCTAATGGTGATGCAGCAGATAAAGATTCATGATAAAACCTTTGTGCCCTACCTCGAAGCCGCGCAGTTACAACAGCGTATTGCCGAAATGGGCGGGGAAATAAGCCGCGATTATGCCGGACTTTCTCCGCTGTTCATTGGCATCCTGAATGGTGCCTTCATGTTTGCAGGCGATTTGTTTAAATCGATTTCGGTAGAGGCTACAATCAGTTTTGTGAAACTGGCTTCCTACAGCGGAGAGCAGTCTACCGGCAAGGTTGTTACTGCGATCGGACTTACCGAGCCGGTTAAAGACAGGCATGTTATTATCCTCGAAGATATTGTGGATACCGGGCATACGCTTGCTGCGTTTATCCCCGAATTACTGAAGGGCGAACCTGCCTCGGTTAAAGTAGCCGCGCTGCTGTCCAAGCCCGATGCCCGCAAAGCCCATGTGGATATGCACTACACCGGTTTTGAGATACCCGATAAGTTTGTGGTAGGTTATGGCCTCGACTATGATGGCCTGGGCCGTAACCTGGCAGATATTTACCAGCTGGGTTAATCGAAAACAGGCATGATACGCCTGATGATATTATCCCAATAATAATAATCGTAAAAAGTAGAAGGGGTGACCGTTAAATGGTCACCTTTTTTAATGGTGTTGATCGTAGCTTGTGCAAAGCCATTCCAATCGTCATTGCCCAGTATCTGCAGCTTGTTGCCACAGGCAGGAATGTTCAGGCCGATGGCTGCGTTGCCGGTGGTGAGTACGGTGTTGCCGAGCCCAAGGGCTTCCACAATTTTGGTTTTGATACCACCGCCACCTACAATGGGACTGAGGAAAAGATCTGCAGCTTTAAAGTAAGGATCGATATCGTCTACAAAACCGGCGAATACGATGTTTTTATCCTGCCAGGCTTTAAGTGCCCCATAAGATTCCGGCAAACCACTGCCACACACTACAATTTTATAAGCCAGTCCCGATTGCATCAGCGCAGGATTGATATCGTGCAGGATACGGTCGAGGGCAAACAGGTTGGGGCCATACTTCAGGCTGCCGTTAAACAGGATAATGGCATCACCTTCGGGAATGCCGTGCTGCCGCCTAATCAGTTGTTGCTGCAATGGTTTATCGCCCGGGAAAGCAGGTTGCTCTACACCGTAAGTGGCTTCAAAAGCTTTATTGGCCAACGTGCCCATGTGTTGGAGCGCATATTGTTTGTCGTCGTCAGAGATGAACAGGGTAGCATCGGCTTTGCGGTAGGCCCATTGTTCGTATTGTTTCAGGATGGGCCACCAGGGTTTGCCCAGGTCGCGAAACCGCTGGTACTCGATGTTGTGCGAGTGAATGATCCATTTTACACCGGTGCGCTGCCGCACGGCATACCCCAGCCAGGCATAGTAGGGATGTTCGGTAATGAAATGGGTAAATCCTTCCTTGCGGATCAGATCACTGATGCGGCCAATGAGCGAAGCATCGGCATACCGGCTTTTTTTGTCGCTCAGGAACGAACGGGTTTCATAGCGGGTAGGTGCTGTGAAATCGTTGTTGGCGGTGCAGAGTGCCGTCACCGGAACATGCTGCTGCAAAAACTGGTAAAACAGGTGAATGCCTTTCTGGCCGCCCATCTGGGCTGGCAGAACTTTGTAGGGGATGATGCTGAGAACCTTGGCCAATGCTGATGAATTTACCCGATAAAAGTAAGGAACGTTTTATTGGAAAAGAAAAACCCCGCAAGTGCGGGGTTTTTATCGTTTAGCTGAAAACGTCTTTGATCTTGTCAAAAAAGCTGCGTTCGTTTTTGCTGGCCTGCGGTTTGAAGTTTTCCGATAGCTGCATTTTTTCGATAGCTGCTTTTTCTTCGGCCGATACATGCTGGGGTGTCCATACGTTCACGTGTACCAGCTGATCGCCGCGCTCATAACTTTGGATGCTTGGGAAACCCTTGCCTTTGAGGCGGAAGATTTTGCCGCTCTGGGTGCCGGGTGGAATTTTGATTTTGGCTTTACCATCAATGGTAGGTACTTCTACCTGGGTACCAAATACCGCATCAGGGAAGGAGATGTGGAGGTCAAACGCCACGTTGAGGCCTTCGCGGGTGAGGTGGGCGTGTTTCTCTTCTTCGATGAGAATGAGCAGATCGCCAGGCGCGCCGCCACGTTCGCCGGCATTACCTTTGCCGCTTACGCTCAGCTGCATGCCATCCTGCACACCGGCTGGTATGTCAATGCTTACGGTTTCTTCGCCATACACACGACCACTGCCGCTGCACGATGCACACTTATTGGTAATGGTAGTGCCTTCGCCGTTACAGTTGGGGCAGGTAGTTACGGTTTGCATCTGGCCCAGGAAGGTATTGGTTACCTTTCTTACCTGTCCGCTGCCGCCGCAGGTGCCGCAGGTTTGTACGCTGTTGCTGTCCTTGGCTCCGCTGCCGTGGCAGGTATCGCAACCGATGTATTTCTTTACCTTGATTTTTTTGTTGGCGCCATTAGCGATTTCTTCAAATGTCAGCTTGAGTTTTACGCGCAGGTTAGAGCCACGGCTGCCACCTCTGCGCTGGCCGCCACGTTGTCCGCCGCCGCCACCGCCTCCGAAGAAGCTGCCAAACACATCGTCACCAAAAATATCGCCGAAGTTCTGGAAGATGTCTTCCATGCGCATGCCGCCGCCTGCGCCGCCAAATCCGCCACCGCTGGCTGGACCGCCCATGCCGGCATGACCAAAACGGTCGTAACGGGCACGTTTATCGGCATCGCTCAGCACTTCATACGCTTCTGCGGCTTCTTTAAAATGCTCTTCCGCATCCTTGTCGCCAGGGTTGCGGTCGGGGTGGTATTTCATGGCCACCTTGCGGTAAGCCTTCTTGATTTCATCGGCAGAGGCACCTTTGGCTACACCCAGTATCTCGTAATAATCACGCTTAGTTGACATAAAAATCTAATGGTATATGAACTGCGGTATAAACCGCGTGTTTTTATTTGCCTACCACTACTTTGGCGTAGCGGATAATTTTATCGTTCAGGTAATAACCTTTCTGTACTTCGTCCAGTACCTTGCCTTTCAGGTCGTCGGTAGGAGCAGGAATTTCCGTGATAGCTTCGTGCAGCTCCACGTCAAACTCCTGGTTTTTGCTCTCAAACGATTTCAGTCCTTTGCTGTGCAGGGTGTTTTTCATTTTGTTGAACACCAGGCCCAGGCCTTCTTTCACGGAATTTACATCGGTAGCGCTTTCGATTTGTTTTTCGGCACGCTCCAGGTCATCCAGTACATCCAGCAGGGATACCATCAGTTCTTTGTTGGCAGTCAGGCGCAGATCCATGGTTTCGCGGGCAGTGCGGCGTTTGAAGTTGTCAAACTCGGCAGCCAGGCGCAGGTATTTATCTTTCAGTTCGTTCAAGTCGTTCTGCAGTTTTTCGTGCTCGTTATCGTTGGTCAATTCGTCATTCAAATGCGTGGTACCTGCCAGGTTTTCATCCGCATTCAGGTCGATGATGGGTTCATTATTTTGATCCATAGCTCCATTCTGTTGATTATCAGTACTTTGATTGTGTTTTTTGTTTTCTTCCATACTGTCAGCATTTTGTAGTATTTGACTAGCCCAAATAGCAGGCCAGCCGTGCCGGATTCGCCAAAATGGCGGAAACGGGTATAGGCCGACAGAAATATCTATGGATCATGAATTTTCAAATTGGTAATTTTGCGCCCATGACAAAAGTTTTTTTGCGTAAAACGGTAACGAACAGGGTAGCGATGGGCCACCCCTGGGTATTTGGTAACGAGGTAGGAGAGATAACCGGCGAGGTAAATGCCGGAGATATTGTAGATGTATGCTCAGCCAAAGGCTCCTTTATTGGCCGCGGGTTCATTAACCCCCAATCACAGATCCGGGTGCGCATCCTCACCCGCGATTTCAAAGAAGAGATCAACGCCGAATTTTTCTATAATCGCCTGCTCAAAGCCTGGGAGTATCGTCAGAAACTGGGTTATGTAGAGAACTGCCGCCTGGTGTTTGGTGAGGCCGACTATATGCCTGCCCTCATCATTGATAAATTCAACGACTATTTTGTACTGCAAACCCTGGCCCTGGGTATCGAACGCTGGAAAGGCGCTATCGTAGATGCGATCAACCGTATTTTCAATCCTAAAGGCATTTACGAGCGCAACGATGTGCCGGTGCGTGAGCTGGAAGGCATGGAGCAGAAAAAAGGTTTCCTCAGCGATCCTTTCGATACCCGTATTGTGATCAACGAAAACGGGCTCAAGTTTTGGGTTGATGTGGAAAATGGCCAGAAAACCGGTTATTTCCTCGATCAGCAGGACAACCGTCGCGCCATCCAGCATATTGTGAAAGGGGCCGATGTGCTTGAGGCGTTCTGTTACACCGGTACCTTCTCGGTACATGCCGGTCACTACGGTGCCAAAAGCGTGCTCGGTCTCGATATTTCGGACCTGGCCGTGAAAACTGCCCGCGCCAATGCCGAGCTCAATGGTCTTTCTGATACCTGTAAGTTCGAAGCCGTGAACGCGTTCGACGTGCTGAAGGTATGGGCCAAAGAAGGCCGCCAGTACGATGTGGTGATGCTCGATCCTCCCGCCTTTACCAAGAGCCGTGAAAACATTGATAAAGCCGTTTCGGGTTACAAGGAGATCAACCTGCGTGGTATGAAAATGGTGAAACCCGGTGGTTTCCTCGTTACGGCTTCCTGCACCAACCTGGTATCGCCCGAGCTGTTCCTGCAAACCATTGATATGGCTGCCAAAGATGCCCGCCGCAGGTTGCGCCAGGTAACGTTCCAGGCTCAGGCCTCCGATCACCCGATCCTGCGTGGTATCGACAACACCAATTATCTCAAGTTCCTGATTGTGCAGGTAGATTAATTTTCTGCCGATAGAAAGTAAAAATCCCCCGCAGTACTGCGGGGGATTTTTGTTTATAGGGATGGGATCTCCATTGGCAGGTTGCATTGCATACCGGGAAGGGAAAGGGTTTCCTGGTATGCGGTGCAGGCGGGACGCTTGTCCTCAGCCCGCCTGCTGCTACTTTACGCATTCTCCCGTGAAAGGTGCCATGCCGGCGATCGTTCCCTGTAATGGAACGTTTGTTCCGCAACAAAGTTACAATCCTCTTTTACTGGGGGGACTCAAAAAGAGACGAAAGCTTTAAAAGTATAGATGAACGGCAGTTCTACCGCTGGTTGTAGCAGGAAGCAACTGGCTGCAACCGGGCCTTTGTCAGATTCATCTCCGAAAATATGCTGTTGGTCGCATATCTGTTCCTGGTTTGGCCACGCATTGATATTTTCGGTATATCCATTCCGATCTGTGCTGGAGCAATTAAAAAACAATTGCCTGATATGAAGAAACGCTTTCTTGTCCCGGCTATGCTGGTCTCTGCGTTGGGCGCTGTTGCGCAGCAACACCAAAACGATATATATAATTACACGGTTTACCGCCAGGCGGCCGTTTCACCTGCCGGGCGCAGTATGCAGAAGCCCCAGGCCGAAAGCCGTGAAAAACTGGCTGGCTGGAGCCTGGCTTTTGACCAGCGCAGCGGGTTGCCGGCCGATTGGGTAGGCTCACCCCTGGCACTCACGGGCAGCACTGCCGTGCAAAAAGCCAATGCGTTCATTGCCGACTATCTCCAGGTGTATGGTGCCGATGCTGCCCAGTGGCAGGTGCGCCGCAACACAGCCGCCGGTAAAGCCGTATATGTGGATATGGACCAGGTGATCGATGGACATAAAGTGGCTTTCTCAAGACTGGGTTTCCGCTTTACGCCCGATCTGAAACTGATAAGACTGCAAGCGAAGATGTACAATGCAGATGGCGCCGATGCCAGCCTGAAACTGGGTACTGCCCAGGCTTTGCAGGCAGCCCAGGCCGATTTATCGGGCATCAGCATTACAGCAGCTACATTGGGGCAGGATTGGGTATGGTTCCCTGTGCCTGCCGGTAATGGGTACAGCCTGCACCCGGCTTATACGTTCACCATCCAGGGTACTTCGGAAGGATCGGCTATGCCGGTGCAGCTCACCGGTTATGTAGATGCTTCTGATGGCGCTATTCTATACCGCAAAAACGAAGTGAAAGAAACTTTTGATGTAACCGTAAAGGGCAATGTGTACAAGCAGAACCCTACTGTAGCGTCCAGCCTGGAGCCGCTGCCCGATCTGGCGGTGGTGTTGAACGGTTCTACCGGTTATACCGATACGGCTGGCCTGTACACCAACAGTGCCATTACGTTGCCCGCCAATGCTACCATCCAGCTGCAAGGCAAATGGTCGAAGGTGACCACCAACGGCGTGACGTCTACCGTGCCGCAGTTCATTGATACGGTGTCGGCCAACGGTACTATTTATACGTATCCTGTCATCAGTCCTTCGGGCGACAGGCACGTGAATGCTTATTACCACGTGACCCGCGTACATGATTTCATGAAGCAATACCTGCCTTCCTTTACGGGTATGGACTTTGTATTGCCCACCAATGTAGACGTAACGGGTGGTACTTGTAACGCGTTTTATTCACCTTACAATTCTACCATTAACTTTTACGCTGCCGGCGGAGGTTGTAATTCCTTTGCGCTCAACGGCGATATTATTTACCACGAATACGGCCACGGTATTTCCGATAAGTTTTACACTGCCCAAAGTGGAGTAACGATGGAAAATGGTGCCATGAACGAAGCCAACTCTGATATCTGGGCGTTGAGCATCACCCGCGATCCGGTGCTGGGCCGTGGTTCTATCCAGGGCGGAGCTATCATCCGCCGCTACGACAGCACGCCCAAAGTATATCCGCAGGATATTGAAGGCGAAGTGCATGCCGATGCCGAGATCCTGGCCGGTGCCTGGTGGGATGTGGCAGTGAACCTGAACAGTGTGGACAGCATGACCCGCTTGTTTACCGAAACCTACTACGACCTGCCTGATGGTCCGGATGGCACCGAAGGCGATGTGTACCGCAGCATCCTGGTGGCCGCCTTGCTCAACGATGATACCGATAACGACCTCACCAACGGCACACCCAATTTTGCAGCCATTACGAGTGCTTTTGCCCGCCATGGTATTTACCTGCTCAATGTCAGTTCGTTTGCCCACACCGAAGTGAGCAACACCACACAGGGAACCGATATTCCGGTGGATGCTACCATCAGTGTGAACTATCCTGCTTACCTGGGCGGCATTAAACTGGTGTACCGAAATCGCACCGTGAATACCTGGGATACCCTGGCCATGACCGCTGGTACTGCCGGCGCTTACACTGCCAATATTCCTGCACAACCCGAAGGTGCAGTAGTGGATTACAGTTTCGCCATGGTAGATATGACCGGCAATATTGTGAGCTGGTATCCTTACGGGTATTATCCGCAACTCAACAGCCAGCTGTCTAATATTCCTTACCAGTTTGGCGTAGGGCTGCGCCAGGTAACCGGTACTGATTTCGAAAACGAACAACAAGGCTGGAGCATTACCAATACGACCGATAATGCTACTGCCGGCAAATGGCTGCGTGCCATACCCGTTGGTTCTTATGCCAACTCTGCCGCAGGTGCTATTGAATGCCAAACCAACCTCGATCATACGCTTGCTAATGGTACAGGTCAGTGTCTTGTAACCGGCAATGCTGCCAGTACTTCCTCTTCCATTGGCTCGGCCGATGTGGATGGTGGTGTCACTACCGTGATTTCGCCTGTTTATGACCTCACCGGTTATACTTATCCGGTTGTAGAATATTACCGCTGGTTCTCCAACGATATGGGTGCCAATCCCGGTAACGATCCCTGGCAGGCCTTTATTTCGGTAAATGGCGGTACTTCCTGGAGGCAGGTAGAACGCACTTATGTATCGGATGCCAGCTGGCGCAGAAGAATTTTTGGTGTGAAGGAATACGTAACTCCTTCTGCTACGATGGCTTTCCGCTTCATGGCGTCAGACAGTACGCTGTCGGGCGTATACCAGCAGGGCCAGAGCAATGTGGAAGCTGCGGTAGATGACTTCTTTATCTACGACCTGGCTTCGGGTGTTACGGGTATCAGCGAAACCGCTATCAAACAAACCCGCGTATACCCCAACCCGGCCAATGAAGCGCTGACCGTAGTACTGCCCGAATCGCTGGGCCAGACCGACCTGGCGCTGTACGATCTCACCGGCAGGGTAGTATGGGCCGCAGGTACACAAGCTACAGGACAAATGAACATTGACACCCGTTCGGTAACAGCGGGTCAGTATATGATGGTGATCCGTTCCGGAAAAGCCATCCATACCCAGAAGATCGTGATTGCGCACTAGGGGTATTGCGCAACACATCCCTCCTGGTGCCATCAGAAGCATAGTCGCCTTTTTTCATGCAACCCGGTTTTAGTTGTTGAATCCTTTCATCACCGGTGGCGCCAGGATACGGAGGTTTAAGTGGACAGGAACGACCAATTGGTCGTTCCTGTTTTTTATGATGTAAGATTTGAGATGTATGATTTAAGAAGGGAAGATTCAAAGTCAAGGATATGCCGTCGAAGCCACAGTACCCCTCCCGCCCAATCAAAGCCACTCCGAAAACTGCTGTAATTGCTTTCGGACAGCTTTTGGGGTTACTTTTTTTTCGAAAAAAAAGTGACAAGAAGCCTGGCATTGCACTGCCGTAAGAAACACAGTTGAATCGCTCATGTCTGATGTCTGATTTGGGATGTATGATTTAAGATATACCCTTGCCGTCATCTCCAAAGGAGTCCTGTGGACCTGCGCTGAGGTACGAAGTGCAGGCTCTGCTCAGAACCAAAACGATCCCCGCCCTAAAGTACGATCCCGCTCACCATCCCCATAAAACAAGCCCTTCTAAATTATCCTTGCTGCGTAGGCAAATGGATTGCAAAATACCAAGCCCAGCCAATAAACAGCACCTGCAACGGAACACGAAACCAAAGGTAAGCGAGCCCGGCACCATTGGGTTCGCCGGTTTGGTAGTTAAGGTGGTGCAAAGCAGCATAAACATTGGCAGGAAGCAGGAGTATGAAAAACAGGATGAGAAAAATACCCGTAGTCTGCCGGGCTGGTGGGCAAAGAAGGAGAAGGCCGGCAACGATTTCGAGTACGCCGGTAACGATGACCAGTGCCTTGCGGGCAGGAATGAAGGGTGGAATCATGGCCTCCATACCTTCGGTAAAGGCAAAATGTCCGATGGCTGTGAAACAAAGCATAAGGCAGAGCGCAGTATTACCCGATGATATGGCTTGCCATTGACCGGAAAATAACCGGAAGCCGGTGAGGCTCAATCCAAAACTAACGAGAAGTACAATCAATGGTTTCATGGAGTGGCTTTTGATGCAAAGCTACCGGCACCAACCGGGCCAAACAATGAACCCGGGTTAAGAAATGCGCTTGCGGATGCGGCTCAGGGCTTGTGGCGTAATGCCCAGGAAAGAGGCCAGGTATTTGAGCGGAATGTGTTGCAGGTACATCGGTTGTTCCTGCAATAGTTTCAGGTAGCGTTGTTCGGCGCTGGTGCGCAACAATTCCAGTTCGCGGCGGGCTTTGCGGATAAATAATTTTTCGGCAAACTGGCGACCGATGGCTTGTCCGCCGGGGGAGGTTTGGTACACCTCCTGGAGTTGGTCATAATGGATGCGGTAGGTGAGGCTGGGAGCCAGTGTCTGAATGCTGAAATCGGCCGGAGTGCGCGTCAGGAAGGAACTGTAGGCCGAAAAGAAATCGCCTCCAAAGGCAAAGTCGAACGTAATTTCTCGTTCTGCTTGTTCGGTAAATATCCGAACTAATCCCTGTTCCAAAAAGTAGAGGTACTGCTCGGTATGCCCGGCTGCCGAGATGATGGCTTGCTTGGGGAATTCCACTGCTTCCAGCCGGTCGGCAAAGAACTGCCATTCGGTATCGGTGAGCGGAGCAAGCTGATTAAACTGCTGTTGGATGATGTGCAAAATGGGAGGTTTATCGGGGTTTGGCGGGGACAATAATATCGCGTTTACCGGTCCAGGCTCCATCTGTATCGCGTTTCAGTTTGATGACGCCATCGCCACCGCTCAGTGTAAGTCCTTTGAGGTAAGCGGCATCTACCAGTTTATCGTCGCTGAATACAAAATCGTTGATGTAGAAGGAGGCGCCTTCGGGTGTTTGCAGCGCTGCATGGATATGGGCAGGCGAACTGTTGTTGGGATATTTGCCGGGTCGAATGCTGATGATTTCGTAATGCCCGTTGCTATCAGTGATGCACCAGCCATGCAGGTAGCCATGTACGCGCGCAATGCCGGTTTCGTCTCCTTTTTTAGAATAATAACCGTTGTGGTCGGTGTGCCAGGCATACATGAGCACGCCGGGATAGGGTTTGCGGCCATTGGAATGATACAGCGTGCCGCTGATCCTCAGCTTGGCGCCGTTTTCGCCGGAAGGGGCTATCTGCATCGTATCTGAAACCGTAGCGGGCACCTGTGCAAAACAGCAGCCGATAGGCGCATCGGGATGGTTGCACGTATCGGCTTCCGCAGGAGGTTCGGCAGCTGGCGGAGCTTCACTGGTGGCACTGGCATGCACCGCAGCCGGTGGATTGGCTACCTTGGATTGAGTGGACACGCAGGAGGGCAGTAATAATGCCATGCCCCATACCAACGGTTTTGTTTTCATGCGGTTAGGATTGAAGGTTGAAATCCGTTCCTGTAAAGTTACGAAGCTTGCCTTAACGGAGGGTTAAGCTTTGCGCCGGTAAATGGTTTCTACCGCTTTGGCTTCATGACCACCGGGTGCAATATTGAAGGCGGTAATGATGAGTTCATCGGCCGAAGGTTGTTGTATTTCGGTGCGCCAGCCCCAGGGTTTGTCATCTCCGCCGGTGCCGTAATGGCCCAGCACATTAAAGGCAGGCAAACCGGTGCCCGATTCCGAAAACATGATGCCGCTGCCCATGTGAAACGTGTCTATCCAGGCACATTGAAAGGTTTGACTCACGAGGTGAAACCCGTAAATAGCAATGCCATCGAAGGGTTGCTCCTGGATCATGCCGCGGTATTCGTGCAGCATGAAACGGCCGCCCAGTATAGGTTTGATGGTGCCTTCCATGGGCGATTCATCAGCCAGCTGACCGGCTTCGAACCAGGTGCGGGCAATGCCTTCCCAGTGGCCGTGCATCAGGTTCAGAGTATGGTGGTGGCCTTCTTTAAAAGAGGTGTCGAATTTAGAGGTGCTCATAAGGTTTTGGTTGTGGTTGATGACGAAGAGAGGCAGAACTACTGACTTTCGCGCACTACCGGCACCTGTTTTTTACGCTCCATGAATTTTTCATGAAACACCACCGGTTCAAAGCCTAACTGGTTGTACAGGCCATGTGCATCGGTAGTGGCCAGCATGAATTTGCAGGTAGCAAAACGGTCGTCGGACAGGATGTGTTGCAGCAGCCATTTGGACAGCCCCTTATTGCGGTGCGGATAATCGATGAACACATCAAGCAGGTAAGCAAAATCGGTCTGGTCGCTGATGACACGTGCAAAACCAGCCTGTTGGCCTTCATGGTACAATCCGAAACAAATAGAATGGTCAATGCTTTGCTGAACAGAAGCTTCGGTTTTGCCCTTGCTCCAGTACGCTTCCTGGCTCAGGAAACGGTGGATGAAACTGGTGTCGAGCAACTGTTTGTTGTCGGATAAACTGTATTCGGGATATTGAGGATGACTGGTCATGGTTAGGTTTAGTGCTTGTGTTCTAAAATACGAGGTTTATGGCATAAAACAAACACCCGGCTGGGGATAGCCGGGTGCGAAATAAAGTTGTGTTTTTGCAACAGTGTGCTGCTTAGTTCAGCGAAGCCAGTGTTTGCTGGATAGCGTCGAAATCGGGCAGGTTGCCGGCGTTTTCGAGCACTTCAGCATAACGTACGGTACCTTCCTGGTCGATCACGAAAGCCGCACGTTTGGACACGCCTTTCATGCCAAACACGAAATCTTCGTACAGGGCATCATAAGCAGTGGAAATGTCTTTGTTGAAATCGCTCAACAGTTCAAAGTTGAGGTTCTCTTTTTTCTTGTATTCGCCCAGGGTAAATACAGAGTCAACCGATACGCCAAAAACTTCAGCATTCATGTTATTGTAAGAAGTCAGTCCGTCGCGGATGCTGCAAAGCTCGGTGGTGCAGGTGCTGGTAAATGCCTGTGGGAAAAACAGGAGTACTACGTTTTTGCCTTTCAGCTGGTTCAGGCTCACTTCTTCCCTGGCGGTGCTGAACAAAGTAAAGTCTGGTGCGGGTTGTCCTATCTGGATAGCCATAATGAATGGGGATTTAATTAGTAAGGCTACAAAAATAGGCTGTGGGGCAGGTGATTCCAACTTTAAAATGAGAAGCACGTAAAAAGCATTATACCTGAGAAGAATCATATCCTGCACCGGCATATTGGTTACCTTTGAAGCAAACCAATTAGGATATGTTTACGACAATCGACCAGTTTACAAGCCTCTGGGAAAGAGAGGCGGCCGATACGGTGAAAGTATTTGAAGCCATTACCTCCGAAATCTTCCGCTACTCTACAGCCGACTACCGCAGAAGCGTAGCCCGCCTGGCCAACCATATCACCGAAACCCTGCAGGAAATGCCCGCAGCGGCTGGTTTGGATACCGGCAAAGAATACCAGGAAATCGACACCATTGATGCACTCATCCGCCAGTACAAAGCGCTGAGCGAGAAAATGCTGTATGCCGTTAAAACTTCCTGGACCGATCACATGCTGGGCGACCAGATTTCGATGTATGGCCAGGACGACTGGACCCGCGGCAGCGTACTGCAATCGATTGTGCTGCACCAATGCCACCACCGCGGACAACTGACGGTGCTCATTCGCCTCGCCGGTGGCACAGTGCCCGGTATTTACGGACCCAGCTACGATGAATGGAAAATGTGGGGCCAGGAGCCGCACAAGTGATAGTAAAGCCGATAGTCATGAAACAAATGAAATACTGGTTGCTGGCCGGTGTAATGGCCGTTACGGCCTGTAATACCAGCATCGGGCAAAAGAAAAACCTGGTAGATGCCCCGGCTTTTGCCAAAATGGTAGAAGGTGCCGATAGTGCAGGTATCAACCTCGTAGATGTGCGCACGCCAGAAGAATACCAGAGCGGACACATGCGCCATGCCATGAACATTAACTGGAACAGCGTGTACTTTGCCGATCATGCCTCCAGCCTCGATAAAAACAAACCTACTTATGTGTATTGCCTGGCTGGTGGCCGCAGTGCCGATGCTGCCAAATGGATGCGCAAAAACGGGTTTAAAAATGTGATTGAGCTGGACGGTGGTATGAACGCCTGGCGCCGCAACCAATTGCCTTTGGTATACGACCTGGAATATGCCCAATTGAGTCCCGATGCCCTGATGGAGATGGTGCAACACGCCGGTGCTCCGCTGGTGCTGGTCGATTTTGGTGCCACCTGGTGCCCGCCCTGCAAAAAAATGAAACCTGTGCTGGAATCGCTCGAAACAGAAATGGAAGGTGCTATGAAGCTCGTCAAAGTAGACGGCGGCGAAAACCTGAAACTGCTCGAAGTGTACCACCTGCAGGAACTGCCCTCTTACATCCTCTTCCGCGATGGAAAAGAAGTGTGGCGGGCTACAGGCTTGCAGTCCAAAGATTCATTGAGAACAGTATTTAACCAATATCGCTAAAAAGCCCAAACATCAAGGCCTGAAAGCTGAAGCCACAGTAGTACAATAGCTTAATCAGGGTGGCTCAGAAAACCGGGGTGATTTGTTTTCTGACGGCTTTTGGCGTTACCTTTTTTCCGCAAAAAAAGTAACAAACGATGAGTGTTGCAATGCTGCCGGAGAAGTGAATGTGTAGCACATTTATTGCATATCAGACAGGAAACGTAATATAAAAGAATACGCCCGGCTTAGCCGGGCGTATTCTTTTATATTTTACAACGGAAGTTATTATTCCC
>Ga0247823_10002732_pt1 | contig 14480 bp, 13 predicted proteins | sample 13C_PalmiticAcid_2_FD_192426 | JGI IMG/M metagenome (GOLD analysis project Ga0247823, IMG submission 192426) | Soil microbial communities from agricultural site in Penn Yan, New York, United States - 13C_PalmiticAcid_Day30 | ecosystem: Environmental > Terrestrial > Soil > Agricultural land...
CGCACGGCCCGGCTGCACCCGGGCCGTGCGCGCCTGCGGATCGACCGCCAGCACGCCCCGCAGATGCCTGCTGAAATCGAGCACGATCCCGGGACCCACGGCATTGCCCGCCACCGAGGTCCCCGCGCCGCGCGCGGTCAGCGAGAGCCCGTGTTCGCGGGCGAAGGTGACGGTCGCGGCGACATCGGCGTCGTGGCGCGGGAACACCACCAGCGTGGGCCGGACCCGGTAGTTGGAGGCGTCCGAGGAGTACTCGGCGCGGCGGCGGACCGACGCGTCGACCGCGCCGTCGAGCCGGCCGCGCAGGGCATCGGCCAGTAGCTCCGCACTCCGGTCGCCATCCACCCGACCAGCTTATTTCGCCGGTGTTCGCTGCCGGCGGAACGGGCGGTCCCGGAAATGTATTTGCAGTCAACCTTTGTTGAGGTTTTAGTGTCGGTGGGCAGGAGTTCGATGGGTGGGGAGCGAAGAGGAGTGCGGCAGTGAGTATCGAATCGGTGGCCTACAGCCAGATGTACCGGCGGATGAACGCGCCCGAGGAGGAGCGGCCGTTCAGCCTGTCCACCGCGCGGCGCATTCTGCGTTTCGCCGAGGCGCACTGGCGGCGGATCTCGGCGTTCCTGCTGCTCAGCGTGCTCGCCGCGGTGCTCGGCGTGGCGACGCCGGTGCTGGCCGGTCGCGTCGTCAACGACATCGTCGGCGGCTCCGCGCCGCGCACGGTCGTCATCCTCGCGCTCGCCATCGCGGGCCTGGCGGTGCTCGACGCCGGCCTCGGCATCGTCATCCGGTGGCTGTCCGCCCGGATCGGTGAGGGCCTGATCCTGGACCTGCGCACCGCCGTGTTCGATCACGTGCAGAAGATGCCGGTCGCGTTCTTCACCCGCACCAGGACCGGCGCGCTGGTGAGCAGGCTCAACAGCGATGTGATCGGCGCGCAGCGCGCGTTCAGCGACACTCTGTCGGGCGTGGTCACCAACCTGGTGACGCTGGCGCTGACCCTCGCGGTCATGCTCAGCATCTCCTGGCAGATCACCCTGCTCGCGCTCGTGCTGCTGCCGGTGTTCGTGATCCCCGCGCGCCGGGCGGGCAATCGGCTGGCCGCCATGCAGCGCGAGGCCGCGCAGCTCAACGCCGCCATGAGCACCCAGATGACCGAGCGCTTCTCCGCGCCGGGCGCCACCCTGGTGAAGCTGTTCGGCAGGCCGCGGCAGGAGTCCGCGGAGTTCGCGGTGCGCGCCACCCGGGTCCGCGACATCGGCGTGCGCACCGCCATGCTGCAGACCACCTTCGTCACCTCGCTCACCCTGGTCTCCGCGCTGGCCCTGGCACTGGTCTACGGCCTGGGCGGCTGGTACGCCCTGCAGGGCAGTCTGGACGCGGGTTCGGTCGTCGCCCTGTCACTGCTGCTGACCCGCCTCTACACCCCGCTCACCGCGCTGGCCAGCGCGCGCCTGGAGATCATGTCGGCACTGGTGAGTTTCGAGCGCGTGTTCGAGGTGCTGGATCTGCGGCCGCTGATCGAGGACGCGCCCGGCGCGGTCCCGGTCGCCGACGGTCCGGTCGCGGTGGAGCTGGACGCGGTGACCTTCGGCTACCCCTCGGCCGACAAGGTCTCGCTGGCCTCGCTCGAGGACGTGGCGACCCTGGACACCCGGGGCGGCGTGGAGGTGCTGCACGAGGTGTCGCTGCGGGCCGAGCCCGGCCAGCTGATCGCCCTGGTCGGCTCGTCCGGCGCGGGCAAATCCACCATCGCCCAGCTGGTTTCGCGCCTCTACGACGTCGACTCCGGCGCGGTCCGGCTCAACGGCACCGATGTGCGCGAGCTGACCACCGAGTCCATCCAGCGCACGGTCGGCCTGGTCACCCAGGACGGTCACCTGTTCCACGACACGATCCGCGCCAACCTGCTGCTGGCACGGCCGGAGGCGACCGAGGACGAACTGTGGGACGCGCTGCGCCGGGCCCGGCTCGGCGAGCTGGTCGACTCGCTCACCGACGGCCTCGACACCGTCGTCGGCGAGCGCGGCTACCGCCTCTCCGGTGGTGAACGCCAGCGCCTGACCATCGCGCGCCTGCTGCTCAAGCAGCCCCGCGTGGTGATCCTCGACGAGGCCACCGCCTCGCTGGACTCCACCTCCGAGGCGGCGGTGCAGGAAGCGCTCACCGAGGCGCTGCACGGCCGGACCGCGCTGGTGATCGCCCACCGGCTGTCCACGATCCGCTCCGCCGATCAGATCGTGGTGCTCGAGCAGGGCCGCATCGTCGAGCGCGGCACCCACGCCGACCTGCTCAATGCCGACGGCCGCTACGCCGAGCTCTACCGCACCCAGTTCGCCGAGGACCCGGTCCCTGTCACCGCGGCCTGACCGAACCGCGCCGACCCCGCTGTCAGGCGGGGTCGGCGTGGCGCAGCGCGGTGACGATGGCCAGCGTCGGCGTGCGGCCCGCCTCGGTGTGGCTGAGCATCGCGTACTCGGCGAGGCGTTCGTCGCCGGAGGAGATCGCCTCGATGAGGTGGCGATGTTCGTCGCGCTGCTCCTCGGTGTCGCGGTCGGCGGTGAGGAAGAACAGCCACGCCATCCGGGCCAGAATGGTGCGCATCAGCTGGGTGAGCAGGCTGTTGCCGGACAGTTCGACGATCGCGCCGTGCAGCTTCGCGTTGGTCTCGGCGATCCGCAGCGGATCACGAGAGTCGGTGGCCACCTGCGCTTCTCGTAGCGCGGCTCGCAGCGGTGCGCTGTCGTGACCCTGCCGGATGCGGGCGGCGGCGAGCCGGGCGCCGAGCGGTTCCAGCCCGATCCGCACGTCGAAGAGTTCCTCCACCGCCGCGCGATCCCAGGAGCGCACGACCGCGCTGCGCCGGGGCAGCGCGCTGACGATGCCGTCGAATTCGAGCAGCGCCAGCGCCTCGCGCACCGGCAGTCGCGAGGTGCCGAGCATGGCGGCGACACGGGCCTCCGGTAGCTTCTCGCCTTCCCGGTATACCCCGGTGATGATGTTGCGCCGAAGCTCGTCGTAGATCCGCCGGGTCTGGGAGGTGTCGTCGACGGCTTCCGCCGGGCGACGTTGGTCTCGGGCCACGGAGTAAGTCTACGAATATATCTTCGGTCGACCGTTGTTTCGTCTGGTCGCGCAGGGTTCGCTGGTGCACCGAAGCCGGATACGCCGTCGGACAGCGGTTCGAAAACACCCACTGACCACGAAATATATATCTTTTCGACCAGCCGCATCATTCACCGGACCGAAACGTGCGGAACACAAGCGGGATACACCCAACTCCAATTCTGTATACCGATTCACCATCGGCCACAGAGAGGATGCGAGTTGGCCGTCTATCTGCTCCGCCGCTTCGCGCAGGCGGTGATCACCGTTTTCGCCGTCATCTCACTGGCATTCCTGCTCGGCAGGCTGACCGGAAGCCCCGCCGCGTCGCTGCTGCCCGAGACCGCCAGTGCGGCCGATATCGCGGCACTCAACCACGAACTCGGCTTCGACAAGCCGCCGCTGACCCAGTACCTCGACTACCTGACCGGAATTCTGTCGGGTGATTTCGGGGACTCCTACCAGCAGACCGGCACCTCGTCGATGTCGCTGGTCCTGCAGCGTCTGCCCGCCTCCCTGCAACTGGGCGTCACCGGCTTCGCGATCGGGCTCGCGCTGGCCTTCGCCGTCGTGCTCGTCATCCATCTCAGTGGCCGCTGGTCGCTGCGCGGGGTCGCACTCGGACTCGGCGCGGCCCGACTCGCCGTGCCGGACTTCCTGTTCGGGCTGCTGCTGGTGCTGGTGTTCTCGGTGACGCTGGGCTGGTTACCGTCACTGGCCGGTGCCGATCCGCTCGCGATCGTCATGCCCGCGGTGACCATCGCGACCGCGCAGTTCGTCGTGTATTCGCGGCTGCTGGACAACTCGCTGGTCGCGGAGAGCTCTCAGGACTACGTGCGCACCGCCTACGCGCGCGGCGAGCGCCGGTCGTCGGTGCTGCTGCGCGATGTCCTGCCCAACGCGCTGCTGCCGGTGCTCACCATCTCCGGAATCACCCTGGGCACCTTGCTCGGTGGTCTGGTCATCGTCGAGAACGTCTTCGCCTGGCCGGGTTTGGGTCAGCTCATGCTCGACGCGGTGTTCAACCGGGACTTTCCGGTGGTTCAGTCCGGGCTGGTGGTGATCGCGACGATCTTCGTGATCGTCAACTTCGGCATCGACGTCCTCTACGGCGTCATCGACCCGAGAGCGAGGGTCCGGTGATCCGCCCCCGTCAGCACGCCACGATCGCCGGCGTCGCGATGATCCTGGCCGTCGTCCTGTTCTCACTGCTCTACCCGCTCTTTCCCGGCTACGACCCGTACGCGCAGCACCTCGCGTCCGCGTTCACCCGGCCGTTCACCGACGGGCACTACCCGCTCGGCACCGATTCGCTCGGCCGTGACCTGGCGAGCAGGCTGGCGCTGGCCGGGCGGATCACGCTCGGGCTGGTCCTGGTGATCGTGGTGGTCAACGCGCTGATCGGGATGGCGATCGGCACGGTGTCGGGCTACTTCCGCGGCGTCACCGACAACGTGCTGATGGGCGTCGCGGACGTGCAGCTCGCGGTCCCGATGACACTGGTGATCATGGCCGTGTCGGCCATTCGCGGACCGAGCACCGTGCTGATGGCCACGATCCTCGGCGTCACCTTCTGGGTCGGCTACGCCAGAGTGGCGCGCTCGGTGGCACTGGGCCTGTCCGGCCGCGATTTCGTGATCGCGCCGAAGCTGCTCGGTGCGCGCTCGGGCTGGGTGATGCGCGAGCACGTCGTCGGACACGTCACCGCGCCGGTGCTGATCCTGGCGACCGCCGATCTCGGCAACGTGCTGATCATGATCTCCTCGTTCGACTACCTCGGTCTCGGCGTGCAACCGCCCACCCCGAGCTGGGGATTGATGATCACCGACGGGCAGAAATATCTGCGCCAAGCCCCGTATCTGACGATCGTGCCCGCCGTCGCCCTGCTGCTGGTGATCGGCGGAACCCTGCTGGCCAGTAGGCGATTCACCGACGAGGGGCAGGGGCTGCGCCGGGTGCGGCGGGCCCGGCGCGGCGCACTCGCGAAGGAGGTCGCGGCATGAGCGCGCTGTTGGAGATCACCGATCTCACCGTGGGCTACGAGACGGCGGCGGGGGAGCGGGTGGTGCTCGTCGACTCGGTGAGCCTGCGGCTGGCCGAGGGTGAAGTGCTCTGTCTCGTCGGCGAATCCGGCTCCGGCAAGTCGGTGACGATGCTCGCCGTGCTCGGCCTGCTGCCCGCACCGCTGGAGATCTTCTCGGGCAGTGTGCGTTTCCGTGGCGCCGAACTCGTCGGTGCGGACGACGAGACCCTGCGCAAGCTCCGCGGCGCCGAGCTCGGCATGGTTTTCCAGGACCCGATGACCACGCTCAACCCGGTCCGCCGGGTCGGCGTCCAGATCGGGCGCGCGCTGGCCGTGCACCAGCGGCTCGACGCCCGGGCACGCACTCGGCGCGTCGTCGAACTCCTCGCCGCCGTGGGCATTCCCCAGCCTGCCGAGCGGGCCCGCGCCTACCCGCACCAGTGGTCCGGTGGCATGCGGCAGCGCGCGGTGATCGCCATGGCGATGGCCAACGATCCGGCGGTGCTCATCGCCGACGAGCCGACCACGGCCCTCGACGTCACCATCCAGGCCCAGCTCATGGAGGTGCTGGCGCAGGCCCGCGCCCGCAGTGGCGCGGCGATGGTCCTGATCACCCACGACCTCGGCTTGGTCGCGCAGTACGCCGATCGGGTGGCGATCATGTACGCGGGCCGGGTCGTCGAGACCGGGACCGTGTGGCAGATCTTCGACGACGCCACCCACCCGTACACCCGGGGGCTGCAACGCAGCCTGCTCGGACAGTCGGGCGGCGCCAGGGCCTACGCCATCCCCGGTTCGCCCCCGTCACCGACGCGACGTCCGCCCGGATGCGGCTTCGCCCCGCGCTGCGAGTTCGCCGGGAAGAACGACGAATGCTCGACAACCACACCGGTTCTCGTCCCGCTGGCCGGCGGGCGCGCGGTGGCCTGCCCGCCCGCGATCGAGTCCGCGCCGATCGAACAGGACCTCTCCGCATGACGACGATCGACGAGCCCGAGGACGTCATCCGGGTCGACCGACTGGAGGTGAGCTTCACCAGCAGGCGCGGGCTCCTCGGCACACGCAGGCTCCGCGCCCTCGACGGCGTGAGCTTCGCGGTCCGCCGCGGCGAGACCTTCGGCCTGGTCGGCGAATCCGGCGGCGGCAAGTCGACGCTGGTCCGCACCCTTTTCGGGATCAATACCCCGAGCGCGGGCTCGATCCGGATCCTCGGCCACGATCTGGCGACGCTGCGCCCGCAGTCCCGGCGCGCGCTGCGCAACCGGGTCCAGCTGGTGTTCCAGGACCCGTACTCCTCCCTCGATCCGCGCATGACCGCGCACGACATCGTCGCCGAGCCGCTGCGCATCGCGGGCGGATACCGGCGAGAGCGCGTGGTGGAGCTGCTGGATCAGGTGGGACTGGGCCGCGACGCGCTGGCGCGCAAGCCCGCCGAGTTCTCCGGCGGACAGCGGCAGCGGCTCGGCATCGCCAGGGCGCTCGCCCCGGGGCCCGAGGTGCTGGTGCTCGACGAACCCGTCTCCGCGCTGGACGCCTCGGTGCAGGCCCAGGTCATCAATCTGCTACAGGACCTGCAGGAACAGCTCGGGCTGTCGTATCTGTTCATCGCCCACGATCTGTCGGTGGTGCGCCACCTGTCCGACCGGATCGCGGTGATGCACCTGGGCAAGCTCGTCGAGATCGGCGCGACCGAAGACGTCTTCACCGGCCCCGCGCACCCGTACACGCGGGCCCTGATCGCCTCGGCGCCCGTGCCCGACCCGCATCGACGCCGCCGCGACACCTCGACGCTGGTGCGCGGCGAACTGCCCGATGCCGCGAACCCACCGAGCGGCTGCACCTTCCGCACCCGCTGCCCCCTCGCCACCGCCGACTGCGCGACGCGCGTACCGGAACTCGAACCACAGGGTCGTACCGACCATGTCGCGGCCTGCCTGCACCCGCTCGCACGCCCGTCGAAAGGAAACCGATGAAACCGATCACCCGCGGGATGGCGACAGGGCTCGCCGTCCTCGCCTTCGCCACCGTCACCCTCAGTGCCTGCGCGCCCGCGGGTTCCGACACCGCTTCGGCGACAACGCTGGTCGTCGGCGCGGTCACCGAGCCGACCGACGTGCCCGACCCGATCAGTGACGGGTCGCTGGCCGGCTACAACTACTACTTCGCGACCTTCGACCAGCTCGCCCGATTCGACAGCGAAGGCGTGATCGGGCCGAAGCTGGCGACGAAGTGGGAGCACAACGCCGACTTCACCCAGTGGACCTTCACCATCCGCGACGGTGTGAAATTCCACAACGGCGAGCCGCTGAAGGCCTCCGATGTCGCGTTCACCTACAACCAGATCAAGGCGACGCCGACCGGCGACCCGGCCACCTACATGGAGATGTTCACCTCCGCCGCCGTCGGGCCCGGCAACACCGTGGTGTTCAGCCTCAACGCCCCGTTCTCCGCGTGGCCGACGATCACCACCGGCGTCTCGATCGTGCCCGAGTCGGTGTACACGAAGCTGGGGTCCGCGGGATTCGCCGCCGCGCCGGTCGGGTCCGGGCCGTTCGTCTTCGATCACTACACGCGCGGCGTCGAATACGCGGTCAAGCGCAATCCGGACTACTGGGGCGAGAAGGCCACGATGGAGGCGGTCACCTTCAAGACGGTGGCCGACGCCGACGCCCGGCTCAACGGTGTCCAGTCCGGCAGCCTCGACATCGCGCTGGTCGCCCCGAATCAGGTAGCGGCCGTGGAGGGTTCATCCAGCGTGCGGATCGAGTCGCGGGTCTCCAACGGTGTCACCTTCCTCGGCATGAACGCCACCGCCGGTCCGCTGGCCGACCAGCGGGTCCGCGAGGCGATCGCGCTGTCGATCGATCGCGAGGGCATCGTGAAGACCCTGCTGGCGGGCCGGGCGACGGTCGACAACCAGCTGGTCGCCGAGAACGTCGGCGGATTCGACCCGAAATACCCGGCGCCGGTGCGTGATACCGCCAAGGCCAAGCAGTTGCTGGCCGCGGCGGGCTACCGCGGGACGCCGATCCCGTTCCAGTACGCGACCAACGGGCGCATCCCGCTGAGTTCGGAGATCGCCCAGTCGATCCAGGCCAACCTCGCCGAGGTCGGCATCACCATCACGTTGCAGGGCACCGATCAGAGCAGCCTGTCGCAGATGATCTACAGCAAGAAGGCCGCCACCGGCATCTACCTCAACACCTACGCCCCCTCCACCATGGACGGTGACGCGCCGATCGCCTCGATGTTCGGCGGGCAGTGGAACGACTACGCGATGCTGCCGGAAACCCAGGCGCTGGTGGCCAAGACCCGGACCGTCGCCGGGCAGGCCAGGATCGACGTCTACCGCGAGCTGTTCACCCTCAACGACGCGAAGGCGCTGCTGATCGGCCTCTACACCCCGGACGCCAGCTACGCCGTCGACCCGGCGCTGCGGTGGCAGCCCCGGGCGGACGGGATGATCACCGTCGACCTGGCGAGCTTCGGAAAGGACTGAGTCCATGGGGGATTCGCTGCTGCTCAGCGATGTGCGCCCGTGGGGCACCGAGCCGGTGGACGTGCTCGTCGAGGACGGCGTGGTCGCCGCGGTCGCGGCGACCGGCACGACGAGGACGGCCGCCGAGCGGGTCGACGGCGCGGGCAGGCTGCTCCTGCCCGCCCTGTCCGACGTGCACCTGCACCTGGATTCCAGTCGCCTCGGGCTGCCGTTCCGGGCGCAGACCGGCGAGCCGGGCCGGTGGGGCCGGATCATGAACGACCGGGCGCAGTGGCGCACGGCCGAGCGCTCGGTGACCGAGCGGGCCTCGTTCACCCTCGCCGTCGCGGTCGCCAACGGCGCCACCAGGATTCGCAGCCACGCCCAGGTGGACGCCGACACCGGGCTCGCGAAGCTCGAGGGTGAACTCGCGGCGCGGGAACGCTACGCCGACGTCTGCGACGTGGAGATCGTGGCGTTCCCGCAGGTCGGCATTCTGCTCGAACCCGGTGTCGTCGATCTGATGGACGCGGCGCTCTCGGCCGGTGCCGACCTGGTCGGCGGGATGGACCCGTGCGAACTCGACCGTGATCCGGTACGGCATCTCGACGCGGTGTTCGGGTTGGCCGAAAAGCACCAGGCCGGGGTCGACATCCATCTGCACGAGGCGGGCGAGCTCGGGCTGTTCACGTTGTCGCTGATCATCGAGCGGGTGCGGGCACTCGGGATGACCGGTCGGGTGACCATCTCGCACGCGCGGTGTCTGGCCAGTGGACTGCCCGGCGTGCCGGGGGCCATCGCGCAGCTGGCGGAGTTCGATATCGCGCTGACGCACGCGGCGGGCGCGCAGGGCTGGGCACTGCCCCTGCTCGACCTGGCGGCCGCCGGCGTGCGGGTCGGGGTCGGGATGGACGGTCAGCGGGACTACTGGTCGCCCTACGGCAACGGCGACATGCTCGACCGCGCGTGGCAACTCGCGTTCGTCAACGGGTACGGGTCGGATCAGCACGTGGAGCACGCACTGGCCGTGGCGACCTGGGGCGGCGCGAGCGTGATCGATCGGAGTCTGCGTCCGCTCGACCTGCTCGATCCGCATCCCGGTGTCGCGGTCGGTGATCCGGCGGAGTTCTTCCTGGTCGACGCGGTGAGCCCGACGGCGGCCGTGATGGATCGGCCCGCCGCCCGGACCGTCATCCATCGGGGCGCCGTGGTTTCGGTCGACACAGCGATCGAGGGGTTCGAGATCCCCGGACGTTTCGGCAGGGAAGGGAGCTGAGCGTGCGACGAAGTATTCGCGCACGGCATGTGCTGGCGTATTCCGCCGAGCGCACCGAGGCCGCTGCGGCGGACTCGGCGGGTGGGCACGTGCTGCTCACCGATGCCGAAGTGGTGGTGGCGGGTTCACGCATCGTGGCCGTCGGGCCACGCGGCGCGGAACCGGCCGACGAGGTGATCGATCTCGGGAACGCGCTGTTGCTGCCCGGCCTCATCGATCTCGACGCGCTCGCCGATATCGACCACACGATTCTGGATTCGTGGCAGTCGCGCGAGCTGGGTCTGGGCCTGCACTGGTCACGGGACTATGCCACGCATCGACGGCGGGCGGTCTTCGACGCCGAGGAGCGGGCGTTCATCCGCGAATACAGCTTCGTCCAATTGCTGCTGCACGGAGTGACGACGGCGATGCCGATCGCCTCGGAAGTACACAGCGACTGGGCCGAGACGTTCGACGACGCCGTCGCGATGGCCGAGGCGGCGCAACGGCTCGGGCTGCGGGTGTACCTCGGCCCCGCGTATCGCGGTGGGGTCAACGTGGTGGACGCGGACGGCACGCGGTCCGTCTACTGGAACGACGAACTCGGCCGCGCCGGATTCGATGGTGCGGCCAGGTTTCTCGACTGGGCCGCGGAGCGCGGCTCCGATCTCGTGCACGGCACGCTGCTGCCGTGCCGGATCGAGACGCTCACCGAGGAGCTGATGCGGCGCACGGCCGAGCTCGCCTCGGCGAGCGGCGCCCTGGTCCGCCTGCACGCGCTCCAAGGATTGGTGGAGCGCGAGTTCATCCTGGAACGCTTCGCCGCACCGCCGCTGGAAGTGCTGGCGCGGACCGGACTGCTCGGGCCGAATCTGCTGATCCCCCACGGCATCTACCTCGACGCGCACCCGCAGGTCGACGCGGACACCGACCACGATCTCGGCACCCTGGCCGCGTCGGGGGCCACGATCGTGCACTGCCCGCTCACCTCGGCCAGGCACGCCTCGGCGCTGGACACCTTCGACCGCTACCGCGCGGCGGGCGTGCGGATCGCGCTGGGCACCGACTCCTTCCCACCGGATCTGGTGCGCGGCATCGACATCGGCGTCACCATCGCCAAACTGCTCACCCGTCGGCTCGACGGCGCGACCTACGGCGAGTATCTGACGGCGGCCACGCTCGGCGGCGCGGACGCCCTACGACGCCCCGACCTGGGCAGACTCGCGGCCGGGGCGACCGCCGACCTGGTCGCCTTCCGCCTCGACGATCCCCGCGACGGCGTTCTCGATGATCCGATCCGCACCCTGTGCATGAACAGCACCGCGCGGGCGGCGGACTTCTCGATGGTCGCCGGACGAATCACCCTGCGGGACGGCGCGATTCCCGGCATCGACCTGTCCGCGATGTCGTGCCGCGCGCAAGGGCTGTTCGATCGGATGCGCGCGGCGTACTCCGAGCGCGACTATCTGCGCAGGCCGGTCGAGGAGCTGTTCCCTCCATCGTTCCCGGCGAAGTAGGGCTGCGCGACGCTCGGTACGCCGTCGACAGCCGACGGTGTGCTCCGGTCCGCTCAGAACTCGCCCGCCACCCCGATCACCGTGCGACCGGAATGGGTGCCGTCCTTGATCGATCGCAGCACTCGGTCCACCTCGGTGATCGGGGCGAACGACTCGATCGTCGAGAGGTGCTGCGGGCGCAGCTCTTTGCCCAGTGCGGTCCACAGCGCACGACGCTTCTCGATCGGCAGGAACACCGAGTCGATGCCGAGCAGGCTGACACCGCGCAGGATGAACGGCAGCACGGTGGCGGGCAGTTCGGCGCCGCCGGTGAGGCCGCTGGCCGCGACGGCGCCGCCGTAACCGATGGCGCTCAGGACGTGGGCCAGGGAAGGGCCACCGACGCTGTCGACCGCCGAAGCCCAGACCGCCTTGTTGAGCGGGCGCGGCTTGGCGTCCGGGTCCAGCGGGAGGCGGCCGATGACCTCGTTGGCGCCCAGCTCGGCCAGCAGGTCGCTCGCGTCGGTCTTGCCGGTGGAGGCGATGACCTCGAAGCCGAGGCCGGAGAGGATGTCGATGGCGACGGTGCCGACGCCGCCGGTCGCGCCGGTGACCAGGACCGCGCCGTCGTCGGGGGTGAGACCGTTGTCGAGCAGAGCCTGCACGCTCATCGCCGCGGTGAAGCCTGCCGTGCCGATCGTGGCGGCGTCCCTGGTGTCCAGGCCGTCCAGGCGGACCACCCATTCGGCGGGCACCCGCGCGTACTCGGCGAAACCACCGTTGCGCGAGACACCGAGCTCGTAGCCGTGCGCGATCACCTGATCGCCGGGGGCGAAGTCGTCGGTCTCGGACGCGACCACCTCACCGGTGAGGTCGATGCCGGGCACGATCGGATAGTTGCGCACCACGCCGCCGCGCGGCGTGATCGCCAGGAGATCCTTGTAGTTGGCGCTCGAGTAATGAACCTTGATCGTCACCTCGCCCTCGCCGAGGAAATCCTCCCCGACCTGCTCACGAGCGAGCACGATCCCACCGTCGGATTCACGGGCCACCATCGCGGAGTAATCCATGGGTCCGAGCATACGAGGCGAACCAGCGCACCGGCAGACCCCGCCGAGGTGCTCAACCGCCCGGCGCGTCGGGCGGGAGGAGTTCGAGGCGGACGCCGAGGAGGCGGATAGGGCGGTCGAGTTCGAAGCGGTCGATGATGGCCAGGGCGGTGTCGACGATGGTGGCGACGTCGGCGGTCGGTTGGGGGAGTTTGCGCTGCTTGCTGCGGGTGTAGAAGGTTTTCGTGCGGACCGTGACCGCGACCCGGGTGCTGATGCGCTGGTGCTCGATCATCTCCTCGGCGACCTCGGTGGCCAGGCGCGCGACTTCGCGGCGGATCTCGTCCGGGTCGGTCAGATCGTGCGGGAAGGTCTCGGACTTGCTGCGGCCCACCGGGATCCGCGGGGTGGTCGAGAGTTCGGTGTCGCCCTTGCCGTGGCCGAGGACCCACAGGTAGGGGCCGGTGTTCGGGCCGAACTCGGCGGCCAGGCGCTGCCGGTCGGCGGCCATCAGATCGGCGACGGTGACGATGTCCAGCTCGGCCATCCGCTTGGCGATCCGGGCCCAGACGCCCCACAGCGCGTCGGTGGGGCGGTGGCCCATCAGCTCGGCCCAGTTCGCCGCGGTCAGTTCGAACACCCCGGCCGCCGCGCCCGGGTCGTGCTCGGGCTCGGCGGAGGTCTTGCCGGTCGACTTGGCGAAACCGGTGGCCAGTTTCGCGGTGAGCTTGTTGTCGCCGATGCCGACCGAGCAGGTCAGACCCAGCTCGGTGACGGCACGGCGGATCTCGGCGGCCAGCCGCCACGGGTCACCGTCGGTGGCCACGAACGCCTCGTCCATGCCCCACACCTCGACAGCCCCGGCGACCCGGCCGAGCGTCGCCATGACCTCGTCGGAGGCCACCTCGTAGGCGGCCATGTCGACCGGCAGGAACACGCCCTCCGGGCACTTGCGCTGCGCCATCTTCAACGGCATCCCCGCGCGCACGCCGAAGGCCCTGGCCGGATAGGACGCGCAGGTGACGACCTTGCGCGGCTGCGCCGGATCGCCCTCGCCGCCCACGATGACCGGCAGTCCGCGCAGCTCAGGACGACGCCGGAATTCCACCGCCGCCTGGAACTGGTCGAGATCGACATGCAGCAGCCACTGGGGCACGGTTGAAGTATTACCGCACGGTACCGACAGAACGGCGCAACCGGGCAGCTCGCGGTGCGGCACTGGCGTACTCGTCACCGCCCCAGGATGGCAATATCCGTAGCGCGCCAACCGATGTCACGACCGAGCTCGAAGAACGGAACACCCGATGCCGACCGAAGCCACCACCCTCGACCTCGACCTGGCCCGCCAGGTACTCGCCGCGCAACCGTTCGCCCGACTCGTCGGCACCGAACTCACGGAATTCGGGGACGGTGCGGCCACACTGGTGATCGAGATCCAGCCCGAGCACGGTCAGCAGTTCGGATTCGTGCACGGTGGCGTGCTGGCCTACGCGGCCGACAACGCGCTCACCTTCGCCGCGGGCACCGTTCTGGGTCCCAACGTGCTGACCGGCGGCTTCACCATCACCTACCTGCGTCCCGCCCTCGGCGAGCGGCTGCGGGTGCACGCCACCGTGCTCGGCGCCACCCGCCGTCAGGCCGTCACCCACTGCGACGTCTACGCCGAGACCGAGGGCGAGGAGCCGATCCTGTGCGCGGTCGCCCAGGGCACGACGCGACGGGTCGAGAAGGACCTCGAGCGGGTCGCGGAGGCGGGCGCCGACGAGGACACCGAGTTCGACGACGAGGACGACGACACCGACGACCAGGACAGCTACGTCACCGACCAACTGGCCATCGTCACCCCGGCGCCCGAACAGGCACCCGCGCTGCCACCGACCGTCAGCCGATGAGACCGCTGTGCGGCCACGAACAACGCGTCTTCACCATCGCCCCTGAACGACTCGGCGGATTCAAGGGGTCGCCGGCGGGCAGCGAGTCGAGGGACCTGGACCGGGCGTTGATGCGGAAACTGGGCTTGCGCTAGACACCGAACGGGCCGCGCACAGGGTTGTGCGCGGCCCGTTCGGTGGTGGGT